>FRDC01003674.1_pt1 | contig 46918 bp, 38 predicted proteins | sample 1106171 | NCBI WGS metagenome assembly FRDC01 (sample SAMEA3930566, study PRJEB13176) | freshwater metagenome | biome: Drinking water system; feature: drinking water; material: water | place: Singapore | collected 2014-12-20 | reverse complement strand
ATAAGCGCAGAGTTTGAACCGAGAACGCAGAGACACAGAGGAGTTAGGACTTAATAGAGGGGCCTGCGGACTTCGCCTTCGCGGGTGCCGAGGTTGCCGTATCGGTGGTAGTCGTACGAGATGGCGACTTCGCGGAGGTAATGAAGCAGTTCGAAACGGCCCGAAGTCAGAACAGGGGCAATGTCGAGATAAGTCGCCGATTCGGCGGCCGTATAGTGGAGGGTCTGACTTGCAGAAGAGAGGAGACGGACTTTGTGGAATGCTCCATTTTTAAGACGCTCCAGGAAGTGGTCTTCGGTCTCTTCGACAAAGCGGAAAATCGGCATCATTTTTTTCCAATCGGAGGTGATTTCAATGTTTGATTCTCCCCGAGTAAAGCTGACTTGGAGCGGGGTTTCTGTGGCAAGGGCTGCGGCACAGACGCGCAAGATGTCAAACGGTGAATCTTGCGGCTGGATCCGGAGACAAATGCGATGGTAGGGACGGTATTGAAACAGGTTATCCTCTCCTATAATACGGGACGGGTCGTGGTCGTGCTGAAATTTTTGGGCCCAGAAGGCGTAGTTGGTGATCGACGTGTACCAGATGCCGAGCTCTTCCGTTGTGAGGGGGAGTTTTTCGATGATTTTGGTGAGCTTCTCGATGGTGGCGGGGACAGGTGCTTTTTCTCGAGGGAGCTCTTTTTGATGGGGAATGCCAAATTGGGCAATATAGTTAGGTCCGCCCGCTTTGGCAGAGCGCCCATAGGAGCTCGCTTTACATCCTCCAAATGGTTGCCGACGCACAATCGCTCCGGTCACGCCCCTATTAATATAGAGGTTGCCCGCTTCAATTTGCGACAGCCAATACCGGTGTTCGCGGGTGTCGAGACTTTGAAGACCCGACGTGAGTCCATACGGTGTTCCGTTGACGATTTGAATCGCGTGTTCTAAGTTGCGTGCGCGGATGACCGCAAGGACAGGACCAAACAGCTCGGTTTGGTGCATGAATGACCCTTCTTTCACTCCCCACTTGATCCCCGGAGACCATAGTTTGGGATTCGAAGGGTCTTGTTTTGGCTTTACAAGCCACTCTTCTCCCGGTTCAAGCGTCGTTAGGCCGCGTAGAAGCGCACCGTCTGGCTCTCGGATGAGAGGAATCACTTTGGAAGATGGGTTCCATGCAGAACCGACGGTCAAACTGCGAGCCGCATCTTTGAGTTGCTGTTTGAAATGGGGATCGTCATATACTTCTGCTTCCAAGACTGCAAGACTTGCCGCCGAACATTTTTGCCCCGAGTGACCAAAGGCAGATTGAACGAGATCTTTGATCGCCAAATCTCGGTCGGAGAGAGCTGTGACAATGATTCCATTTTTTCCGCCTGTTTCTGCGGAAAGATCGAGGCCAGGTCGCATCTTCAAGAAAAGTCGCGCTGTTGATGTCGCGCCAGTGAGTATCACTCCGTTCAGTCGAGAATCTTGGATGAGCTTACTTCCGACCGGATCATCGACGCAGTGGATAAATTGAAGTGCTTCTTTCGGAATGCCTGCATCCCACAGCGCATTCACCAAAATCCATCCCGACAAAACGGCTTCCGGAGCGGGCTTAAAAATCACACAATTCCCCATCACGAGGGCTCCTAAAATACCACCGGCGGGGATCGAAATCGGAAAATTCCAGGGGGAAGCGACAAGATACGTGCCTTTTGCTTTCCACTCGATATCGTGACACGCTGACATCGTTTTGTAGCTGCGTAAATAATATTCAGCAAAATCGATCGCTTCCGACACTTCGGGGTCGGCCTCCAGCACGGTTTTACCGCCGTCAGCCACCATCACACCGATCAAGTCGCCTCTTCTTTGACGCATCAGGTGAGCGGCCTGTGACAGAAGTTCAATCCTCTTTTCCATCGAAGTTTGCGACCACGTTTTTTCATACGACTTGGCACTTTTTAATGCCTCATCGACTTTTTCCCATGAAGCAAGCGAGTGTTTATCGAATTTTTTATCCTTCCAATCGTTCAGAATGCGATGTGCCCACTCCCGATTTTGAGGGAGAGAAAAATCGGTGTCGGACTCATTTTCAAATACACCTTTCGGATCAAGGCCATGCGGTGCTTCATTTCGATTTTGGTGTCTGCGGGGGCCGATCGACACTGTTTGAATTTCGGAGCACCCTTCTGCGAAAATTCTCACCTGTGCATCCCATTCGGGCGTGTGCGTTTTTAGACCAAAGGTATGACGGAGAAAGTTATCAGGACCGGTATTTTCATCGAGCCGACGAATCAGATAGGCAACAGCATTTTGGAAATCGGCTTTTGTGGCAACTGGACAATAGAGGAGGATATCTTTCGAAAGTTTTTGCACAACTCGCCGAATATGGTCGGCCATCCCTTCGAGCATTTCGAACGAAACCTCTTTTTCTACAGCATACTCGGCCCGAAGCAGCAGCGCATACGCAATGTCAAACAGGTTGTGGCTGGCAACACCGATGTGAACGGCTTTTGCATTTTCGGGGAGACATCCGTAGGTGACCATCCGCTTGTAATTGGCGTCGACATCGATTTTATTTCGATACGGCGCCTGTGCCCATCCTTTGAGCGATGCTTCATGGTGCTCCATCGCGAGGTTGGCACCCTTCACGATCCGGATTTTGATCGGCGCCCCTTTGTTTTTGTGCCTCTCCATCGCCCAGTTGGTTAACTCTTTTTGGTATTCGTGCGCATCAGGCAGGTAAGCTTGGAGGACAATCCCCGCCGAAAAATCGTGAAACTCTGGCTCGCTGAGCACCTTCTTGAATAGGTCGACTGTCAGCCTCAAATCTTTATACTCTTCCATGTCGAGGTTGACAAATTTATGTACTTTACTCCCATCGGCGCGCATAAAGAGATGAGACTTTGCTGTTCTGTAAAGCATGCGGAGCCGCTCAGCCAATACTTCGATTGTTTTATCCCACCCGACCAGGTTGATTTGAGAATAAATCGTCGAAATTTTGATCGAAACATATTCGATATTCTCTTGGGTCAGATCATGGAGATAGACATCGAGCCTGCGGAGCGCTTCCTCCTCTCCCAAAATTGCTTCTCCTAGATGATTGAGGTTCAAACGGACGCCTTGCTCCCGGCGTTTTCTCATGTGTCTTGCAAGCGCCCTCTTCTCTCCCGGTAAAATCACTGTTTTTGTCTCGCGCCTTAAAATGGCGCGGGCAAGTGGAACTAAAATCGGTGCTAAAATCTTCCCAACCATAGCAAACGCACCCAACGATAATCGCTTAGCGAAGCTCAAATAATTTGGAATGCCAAATTGATCGAGAAGATACACCATCTGATCTGCCACACGGGAAGAGCGATGACTTCTAAAACACTCATCGGTCATCTGAGTAGTAAAAGCTTTTCCTCGCGGATCTTGCATCATGCGGGCAAGTTCTGCCTGCCTTCTTTTTTCAGCCGCTGTTTGAATTTGAAGTGCCTCACTCAGCATAAAACCTGCCAGTTCCACTGCCTGTTTTTGCCGCTGATTAATCGTTAAAATTTTGCCTCTGACCGAGTCGATGATTTCTTGTGCTTCTTGAATATTATGGGATGGCGTCGTGATATTTTCTCTCATACTCTGTGTCATACCAAAACACAATCTTTTGACAAATAAATTTTTTAATCGTGACCAATTTTCTTTTGCTTTGTAAGATTTTGTTATGGCCAAAATATTGCAGTTTAATGAAGAGGCGTTGAAATCGGTTTTGAAAGGAATCAGAACTCTTGCCAAAGCTGTCTCTGTCACACTTGGACCCAAAGGTCGAAATGTTGTCCTTCGTAAAGAGTTGGGACCGCCGCTATCCACCAAAGATGGCGTTACAGTCGCTCAAGAAATTGTCCTGAAAGACAAGTTTGAAAATATGGGAGCACAGCTTGTCAAAGAAGCGGCTTCCAAAACAGCAGATATTGCTGGTGATGGGACAACGACAGCCATCGTTTTGGCCGAAGCCATTTATACTGAAGGTGTCAAAGCAGTCATTGCAGGAGGAAATCCTGTCCTCCTTAAAAAAGGCATCGATAAAGCGGTCATCGAGCTCTGCAAAGCCTTAGATGAGCTTGCAACAAAGATCTCTAAGCCCGAGAAAATTTTACAAATCGCCACGATCTCTGCCAATAATGACGCAGCCATTGGTGCCTTGATTGCCGACGCCATCTCCAAAGTCGGCAAAGACGGAACGGTCACGATTACAGAAGCTCAATGTTTAGAGACGACTCTCGACATCACCCCAGGGCTTCAGTTTGACAAAGGATATTTATCTCCTTACTTTGTGACAAACCCAGAAAAAATGACCGCAGAACTCGACAACCCCCTCATTTTGTTAACCGATAAAAAATTGTCGCTAGCCAAAGACGTCGTTCCACTTCTCCAAATGATCATGGAAAAGGGAACCAAGCCTCTTCTCATCATCGCAGGCAATATTGAAGGTGAAGCCCTCTCTACCCTTGTCGTCAACAAAATCAAAGGCGGCTTCCCCCTTTGCGCTGTCAAAGCTCCAGGTATGGGTGACGGGCAGAAGGCAATTGTGCAAGATTTTGCGATCTTAACAGGAGCGACGGTGATCACCGAAGAGACAGGGCTCAAGCTCGAAAATTTTGAACTTTCGATGCTCGGGAAAGCTCAGCGTGTCGTCGTCGGAAAAGATGAGACTACTCTCATTGAAGGAGCTGGGAAGTCCAAAGAACTTAAAAAAAGAATCAGTGAAATCCGCGCAGAAATAAAAAAATCAAATTCTCCCTACGCCGTTGAACAACTCAAAGAGAGGCTTGCAAAACTCTCAGGAGGCGTTGCTAGGATCAAAGTGGGGGCTGCCACAGAAATGGAGATGAAAGAGAAAAAAGCGCGCGTTGAAGATGCGCTTTATGCAACCAAAGCTGCCTCTTTAGAAGGAGTCGTTCCCGGAGGTGGGATCGCCCTCTTGCGAGGTGTAAAAGCGCTTGACAAACTCTCGCTTAAAGGAGAAGAACAGATGGGTCTCGAAATTGTCCGAAAAGCGTGCTTTGCTCCCCTCACGGCTATCGCAAATAACTGTGGCAAGCAGGGGAATCTCATCGCAGAGAAAGCATTCGAAAGACAAGGATCGTGGGGCTACAATGGACTTACCGATGAATTTTCAGATCTTGTCAAAGACGGTGTTATCGATCCCGTTCTAGTAACCAAAAGCGCCTTAACCTGCGCCGCTTCCGTCGCCGGCACCCTTCTCACCGTCGCAGCCCTAATTACACGCGATCACTAACTTGTCGGAGATGGACAACGCCTTTCTTCACATGGAACCCCACATAGGCATTTGCAGATTGAGCATTTCCTTCCAAGAATAAGATTGCTTTGGTGCGCAGTACCATCATTCTTCGAACCGCTACATCGGAAATTTTTGTCAATGCAGTTGTCTCGAACTTTTTCAGAACTTCAGCACTTTTCAGAAGCGATTGATAGTTCTCATCATTCTTTTTGTCATAACTTGTCGAGGCAGCATCAATTGCTTCTTTTGCAGCTATATTAGACTCCATCGGTTTTCCATTGAGTTGGTCAATGATAGCCTTTGATTTTTCGGACCGCTCATCCTCCAGGCCTTGGACTAAAGGCTTGAAATAGTCATCTATTTTACTTTTTTGTTGGGTTTTTGTGTCGATAGATGCTTGCGTTTCTTGTTTCGTATTCTGCCAACAAGAAGCAAAAATAAGACCAGTAATTACCATACCTGGAAGAGCGGCACAAGCCGTTTCTCCATTTTTGACAACACGGGAAACTAAATAGAGACCAGCCATTCCTACAACAATGTGAATCGCACTATACGTATGGTTGGTCTCGTAAACCGTTTCGATCTTTGGGAACTTTTGACTCAGTTCTGCTTGAGGATTAGCAGAGAGAGTGGCAAGAGTTTTCACATAACTATAATTGGTTGTTACTGACATGGATACCCTTTTCGTAAATTTTGCAACAGCTATAGTGACACGAGTAAGAATTAGTTTCAACCGCCAAGAAGGGCTTTTTCCTTTGCGGTGACCATCGGAGCGTCGAGAATAATCTTATTTCCCGCTGTTTGCATGATCGATTGAGCAACTTCCCAGATGGCTTCATCAAATTTGAAGAGACATTTTTTTCCTGCAAATGACATCGATTCGGGTGTAAGGGTGATTGTGCTTGTGCCGGGCTTGCCTTCGGTGCTTAGGATCATTGATTCTGCGTTGAAGAGAACCGTGTGAGTGATGCCCGATTCTTCGTCCTTCATCATGAGAGTGATACCCTCGCTGCGCTTGAATCGAAGAGAAAGATTTCTTTTTCCCTTGTCATCGACAGATAGTAGAAATTCCCCTTCTTGCAGTTGCATCAATTGGGTTTGGTTTTCTGAAGACGATTGCTTGATGATAAAAACAGGCTCTTTTCCGTCTTTAAATTCATGGCTCATGATGGTTGATACATCTTTCCCATTGGAGGCAAATACCAATTTACATGTCTGCAAATCCATGGGTGAGTGGGTCAGCGGTTCCCAGTCGAGGACGCGTTCAATTTTGGCTGTTTGGAAGTAAATGGCGAGCATCACCTTTTGGGCTTTGCAGTGAGGAAAGTAAAATTGACCTGACATAAGGTCGGGAGTAAAAGGAACTACAGCTTTTTTCTCTTCACCTGCCAGCGGAATAGAGACATGATAGTGTCCCATGGGATATTCATCTTTTTTTGCGAGGCTGAAAGTTGTCTGTTCCTCATCGCCTTCTTCACTAAAAATCATCCCTGAAATGAAAAATGGATAGATGGGTGGTTGGAATTCGGGACGTTGCACATAAAGCTCATCCTTAGCCTCTGCCGTTATAGAGATCTCAACTTCATAGGGCTGGATGTACAGTTTTGTTCTGAAAGCAGGTGTTTTCCGAGCGGCTGTGATGGAAACTTCTGTGATCCGAAAAATTGTCTTATAGACACTGTCTTCGCACCATTGACCTCCGCGAGTTTCATCTCCTTTGATCTCAATGAGCGCCCCTGGATGAATCTGGTCAAAGTCAAAATCTTCGGGAATTTTTTTCAGAAAAAATTGAATGACTATCTTTTCTGGTTGTAATTTGGATGCCACTTTTTGAGGCAGCTGTTCTGGGAATAGGATATGGAGGGTGTCATCAAACACATCATTTTTAACCGATTCCAATGCATTCGGATTCTCATTCGGAGTCTGTTCCATGCTCTCAGGAGAATACTTGATCGTTTGTTCAGAATACCGTGCAGGTTCAGGGTAGATGCAGGTGGCGGGTGTTATGTCCCATTCTGCAAGTGGAATGGGAGTCCCTGATTCATCTTTTTTATCTCGAATGACATAGCTTTTAGCTTTGTAGTCTAATGCGAATATTCCATTGGTTTGATAGAGATACCACATCAGAAATGAATAAAAGCTGTTTTTTTGTTTTTCTTCCAGACAATAAGCAAGGATGGGAGAGGCTTTTGTGAGCGACTCGCACTCGTATTGAATCGAGATGAGAGGGGTTTTTTCGGCTTCGATCACATCTTTCATGGTTTGATCGATGTAGATTTTTTTGGTGAAATGAGATCCCCAGCTTTTCGTGGCGTAATCGACGAAGGCAAGATCATAAAAACGGAGGGAGGGTTCTGCATTCCCATCACTGGCAGGACGAGAAAACTTTTTGATTACGAGACCTTTATGTTCAAAAACAACAGCTCTAGATTTTTTTGGATCCGATGATTTGATCGTAAGTGTTGCGTGCGTTGGTTTGATCTCTTCCATCAGCTGGCCGAGCTCAGCGTCATCAAAAGCGCTGAAAAAAATCTGGATATGGAAGCCGTAGGAGAATAATTTAATATTCAGCTCTTCAATATTGCCCGAAATGATTTCGCTCTTTTTTCCATCGGATTCGAGTGTTAAAATCGCTTCGACATTTTGCCCAATTCGATAAGGTACATCTATCATACAACCTCGACATCTACGGAGTTTTGAGCCTGATTAAAGCCGATATAAAAAGCATGCAGTCGTTCTCCCACTTTACAATGGAGTTGAAATCGGGGAATGAATCTATATTTGCTTTCCACAACTTCAATCGCAACAATTTTAATCCGCTTTTCATAAGTTTCAATATTGAATTTTAGATCTTGAATCATCTCCTGAACGATATCTGGGCGATCTTTTCCACTGGAGTAGCTCCGCATTCCAAGCCCTTTTTGCCAGGCGCCATACATCTCTTTGGTATTCAGAAGAGCACTCAAATGGTCTACAACTTCTTGTTCGACCGTTTGCAGTTTGGAGTTTTTACGAAATTTAGATAGGAACCCCAATCGTTTTTACCTCCAATAGAGAAACGCTTGAATCTCACGAATTTCATCTTTAAAGTTAAAAGCAAGCCTTCCTTCTTTGATCGCATGGCCCCACTCGAGGTCGCGTTCAACAGCGTAGATATTTGCCCGTTTGGATAAACTGTGATTAAAAGGAGCTCTCTCTAAGCGGACAAGAGAAATGCCTTGAACGCCAAAGATAACGGTATTCATCAGGCGTGAATAAGCAGCCAGTTTTACCCCTTCAATGTTGGGATTTCCGGTCATCTCGACCTTTTGCATGATTAAATAGACTTCCTTGGCATCTTGAAGCTCCAGAGGAAGTTTTTCTGAGACATAACAATGATCCCGTTTTTCAAATTGAAGCCGAGAAATATTTTGATCGCCCACATCTTCGATTTTGAGTGCTTCCATCAGTTTATTGAAGAGTGGTCCTAATTTTTCATGTTGATACGGAATCAATTTGAAATTCGTTTTGTCGTTATACATGATGGCAATGCCATCTAAGTACTGAGTGAGAGCAAGATAAAGAAAATAAGGATGAGAGGCTATTTGTTGGTCGAGGTTAAGGAGATAACGGCGAAACTTTGCGATTTCTAGGAGGCAAATTTTAGTCTCGAGAGTATGGCCTTCAAAAGCTTGGCCTGTAGTCGATTCGAGTTCTAATGCGCTTTGAAATTGCTCGAGTTTTGTTTTCAATTCGATGAGCGCTTTAGACAAAAAAGGCGTTTGATCGGTCGATAAAAGGGGAGGGATAAAATCACTACACAAGCTCCACCGGTTTTCTAAATCTTTTTCAAATTCTCCGATTTTCATCACCGCTTTAACAGAATGAGAATTGCTTTCGGCCGACAGCTCGAGTTGATGAATGGCATAGACAATTTTGTCGTATTCATTCCCGGATTCTAAATATTCTTCCTCTTCAAAAGGGTCGGAGAGCAGGTGGAGATAAACACTCAGTTTTGACTTGCCGATCTTATTGAGGTCCATGGAGTGGAGTATCCCATTGCTGGGGATGTCGACCAGGAGTCCTGAAGGGAAAATAACCGTGAGTTTTGAAATGGAGACGATCCCTTGCGCGAGCAAAGTATCGTCCCATTTCAACTGGCTAATTCCATAAAATGGAAGGCCAACTTGTTTTAAATAAAGACTGGCATGTGCAAGCAAAGAGTCTTCTTGCGAAACCAAATGCCTCGGTAAAAGAGGCTGTCCGATTTGCCAAAAAACTCTTTTTAATTGTTGCACAACAAAGCACCCTTATTTTGAGACCTTTGCACAACTCCGATTTGGGTCCAAATCCGCGCTTTTTGAGTCGGATGCTTTTTCTTCGCAAATCGCCTACTTTCATCCAAGTATGTCAATTTGCGAAAAAAAAGCCCGGACTCAAAAATCATCGAATTTGGACTCCAAAGCGAGTTGTGCAACGATCTCATTTTTTCTGACCAAAAGCTAAAGAAAGTTTAATTTCTGTGTCATAATCAATATCGATGGTCTGAAGCCCGGCCTCTTCTTTGGCGAGCAAAAATAACGTAAAATTATAAATTTCTAATTGATCGTAGTTAGGATCACGTTCATCATCAATGGATGAATTGTATTCATCGTTTTTTAAAATTTTACATTCTAGAGCTTTCGGAGAGTTCCAGTTTTTGAAATTGAGTTTTTTTCCTTGATGGGGTTTAAAAAGGATAGGAAAAAAGGAACCTTCTGCTTTTGCATCTTTTGCATCTTCAATCGAGTGCTGAACGAGTCCTTGATTGGCTCCCGTGACTACGCCTTGAATCATTAAGACTCCACCCGGTTGTTTGTTCCATTTCTGACGCACAATAATGGCGGCAGCATCCAAATAATTAGCTGGGTTCTCAGGATCCCTCAAACTAAAATCTTCTTTGAGAGGTTTACCAGACATAGTCATGTTTCTCATGTGTCCAGCTTTTAAGTTCTTGTTGTTTTGAAAATTAAGTGCAGCGTCTACTGTTGATTCAAAGTTATAACCATCAGCCATAAATCCTCCTTATTTGATTTACTTACTTCCTAATCTTGACTCCAAACGGAGTTCTACATCTAACCCTTCCATTTGCAAATGGGGTAGAACACTAATCGAGCAGTCGAACCATCCAATTTTTCCTGCTTTCTCCACGACTTTGATGTTCGCTGCTTTAAACGGGTATCTGCGAAGCGTTAAATTGTCGGGGTTGATCGCTTTTGTGACGTAGTCCATAATCCATCGGTTCAAAACGTCTTGGATATAATTGGCATCTGCCGCAGCTCCAATATTATCTCTTGCAATGCTCTTCACATAATGGGCAATTCGGGTAATCGAAAAGGTATAGGGAAGATTGCAGACTAGCTGCGCATTTTCGGAATCTTTGGGATCTTTGAATTTTTTGGGTTTTTTGAGCGATTGAGCACTGAAAAAACATGCATCGCCCGTCCCTTTTCTGTAGATCAGAGGAATAAAACCGCTGTTGGCAAATTCAAATTCACGATAATCGGGAATTGTCATCTGCACAGGGATTTTAATCTCTTCTTCGCCGCGTATATTAAAGGTGTGAACAGGAAGTCCGGAAATCAGTCCACCGGCCTTAGGCCCTCTTAAATATTGGCACCAACCTGATGTCGCAAAAGAGCGGACCAAGTTTTGAGCAAAAAGAATGGCCGAGTTTCCCCAGAGATATTTCGTGTCATCATCTCCCCAGGTGTGTTCGAGGAAGTTAAAAGTACCACAAGGGTTTTTCACGGGATGCCATGGCAATCTTAAGATATAAGAGGGGAGGCAAAGGCCGAGATAAGCAGCCTCTTCTGAATCGCGGAGGGCATTGAATGCACCATATTTCGGATGATTCATCAGCCCCTCAAGATCTTTAATAGCAGAGAGTTCTTCAATCGTATCGCAACCGAAGAATTGAGGAGAGACAGAGCTAATGAAAGGGGCATGACTTGCATTGGCCACTTTTCCCATCATTTTTAGCCATTTGAGATCGCTCGGTGTATGTTCAAATTGGTAGAGTCCAATAATTGATCCGTACGGTTTTCCGCCGTATTGATCATACTCTTTGACATAGATCTTTTGGAAGAACGCAGAGTTGGTAAAATCGATCGAATTGTTTTGAAAATCTTCTGCAAGTTCTTCCTTGGAGACGTCTAAAATATCAATCATGATATTGGCGCGGAAATTGGTCTTTTCCAGAAGGTTATAAAGATCTCTCCAAGAAGCTTCAAGCTTTTGAAATTTTGGTTGGTGGATGATCTCATTGATTTGATCATTGATCAGTTTGTTGGTTTGAGCAATCAATTCTTGCAATTTTCCTCGATCGAGATATCCTTCGTCTGGATCGATGTTCCCAAGCACTGCACTCAAAGAGGCAAGAAAACGAGCTTGGTTGGAAACGTCTTCATTCACTTCGGTTAAAGTGCCGTTGATCATGGGAGCAGGAGAGTCTTCGCGAGGACCCATCTTCATGGTTCCTAACAAATCTTCGATAGAGATGTCTGAGGCTTTATCCAGGACAGCTGTTTCTTGACTCATTGTTTCATTCCTTGTTTCTCAGGTTTTGAATCGGAATGCCCTATTTGTTTTTTGGGCAGTGTGGGAGCCAGATGTTTAATCTCGCCTCTTATTTTTTCAAGCGCAGCTTTGTTAGAAAAGAGCTTATTCAAGAGTTGCGCAAACTCTTTCTTATTGGCTAAGTTGGACTGAATTTCCTCGAGAAGCTTTTTAAAAAGCACCAGGGATTGAATTTGGGGTACTTGTCTTGCAACTTCCTGTGGAGAAAAAGAGTCTATGCTGTCAATCGATAGCTTGACATCGATATCTCCACTCCCTCCAATTTTATTGGGGACAGTCAAATCGAGCGAGATATTCATATCTTTCATGATATCTGCCGTGTTAGAACCGTCTAAATTTCTTGCTACCCGTGCATCTAAATCAAGCTTTCTATCTTTCGATGTGCCTTGAGAAAAATCGGCAAGTATCATGAGCCGCAGTGGTAAATCAATGGCAGCAGGTTCGCCATCGATTTCAGTTCTATATTTCAGGGTGATTCTTGATTGTTTGACTTCGTCTTGTACGGACATGATTGTTCTCCTAGTGTCAGAAAACGTTTTGAGATCGAAAGAAATTTATCATAGATCTAATTTTTAATACAAGTAAAAGGGAGAAATTAATTACACTCTGTGTGCGTGTTTATCGATGATAAGATCTATCAGGCCTTTTTAGAAGAGATGCAAGCGCTCGAAAATTTCAGAGCGACGCATTCGACATTATATCGAAATACTCCGCTAGAGCTTGTCGAAGATCCCGACACACAAAGGTTGGTCGAAGCGGTTGCTTTTTTTGCTGCACGCTCGAGGTTGCAAGGGATAAGCAAGATCGCTCAGATACACCAACTCTTGTTTCGCCAATATTTCTCATTCCTCGTCAATCCATTACCAGCAATGGGCCTCCTGCAGCTCCAACCCTCTTTGCGTCATCCAGAACCTCTCTCCATACCAGAAGAGACAGAGCTTGTTTGTAATACCTATGATGGACGGAAAGCCTATTTTCAAACTTTGGATGCCGTTGTTCTCTCTTCCCTTTTTTTTCACCGATGTGATTTTTACCGTAAAGTACAAGGAGGCTGGAGGCTTGAACTCACCTATCAATCTCCCCATGTGACGAGTGAAAGTTTGAACAAAATGTGTTTTTACATTAACCATTTGAATAGCTTTTTTGGGTCTTTAAGAGTTTTTTTTGCCATTAATAGAGCTCTACAAGGTGTGACGGTTCATTACGATGAGGTTGATGTTAAAAATAAAATAGGCGCCTCTTGTGCTTACCGGTTTGGCGCCTCAAACCAGCGCAAAATTTTTAATCATCCTCTTGAGAGGATCCGATCATATCTCCATTTTCCCGAACAAGAAATGTTCATGACTGTTGATATCCCAGACAGTCAAAAAAAATGGCAGACGATTACCTTATGTTTTGATTTGAGTGATGAGTGGCCAGACGGTCTGATCCTGAATAAAGAATCGCTTGTTCTCTATGTTCTTCCTATTGTTAATCTGAAAACAGATCGAGCAGAACCCATCGAATGCAACGGGATGAAAGATGGGTACCCGATTCTCTATTCCAACCCTGCCCATCAGTTTAAATTACATACGGTCTTAAGTGTCTCAGAAGTATTGCAACGGGGGATGAGGCCGATCAAGCCCGGAATCATCGATGCACGAGGAAGTTCTTATGAAATCGATTTCTTCGAAGATAAGTTATATCTCGATTTTACAAGTGCTTTTGAAAAAACGAAGACAATTTCTGTAGAAGCGCAATGGACCCAAGTTTGGTTTGCCGATTATCTCGATCAAGAATTTAAGATCCGGTTCGCTGAAGACCATTTGGGAGGGCTGAAGATCCAACTACTCCAACAAATGCGTGGACATGAAATCACGGCTGTCGAAAAAGATCCCCAATTTTTAATCCGGATCCTTGCTCTCAAAAACCAAAACAAATTAAGCCTCAGTGAACTCTTATTTCTGATGGGAAGCTTGAAAAATATTGAACACAGTTATTTTAAGGTTGTTCCGCCACTCATCAAAAATCTTGAAGTATTTCAACAGTCCGATCGGATTGGGCTTGGCCCTACCGTTTGTTACACCTTTCAGCTCAAAGAATGGGATGGAAGAGGCTGGGAGCTCGTGATTTTGTTTTTCAAAAATCTCAACCATTTTTTAAACTGTTGGTTATCGAATTTTCATGTTGAAACCAAGGTGTTCTTTCCGTACATGAAAGCACCTGTTATTTTTAAAGGAGACACACAAGATGAGCTGTCAATATTGGCCAGAAATTTCAAACTGCCTTAGTGAGGTTGAAAAAGAAAAACTATCACTCACTAAAAAAGCGTTGAATTTAGATACGATTACTGCGACACGAGAGACGATCAATCGTCATATCGATCAACTCCGGCTCTCACTCGAGCAGTCGCTAGAAAAACAATATGCATCGCAAATCTTATTTGCAGTTGTCGCCTATTTTGATGAAGAAATCCAGAGACATCTTGTGGAAAAAGGACTCGGTAACTGGATACCCCTTCAAAAAGACCTCTATGGAGCTTACAATGCTGGCAATCTGTATTACGAGACAATCGATAAAATTATCGAAGATCCGTCTGTTCCAGAAATTGTATATAAGGTGTTTTATTTTATTCTTAAAAAAGGGTTCCTAGGAAAGTACCGAGATTCCAAAACACATCACAACAAATATATCGAAATATTGAAGGGCAAGATTGGGATCGCTCCGCCTACCCACTTGCAAAAAGAACTTCAGCCCAATACATTACTATTTAGACAAAAAATTAAGCCGCGGCATTATTACGCGGTGGGTGGTGTAGGGGCAGCACTTCTTCTCACCATTCTCTATTTTACGTCTAGTATGTAAGGATATTTGATGGGAGCTGTCACTCTTGAAGAACACTCCATAGCGCGTGATTTAACTCTTGCGCAGCTCATGGCAACGTTAAAAAATTCAATCGTTGAAGAGAGCAGGAATAGAGGCGTGCTTCTCCGATTTATCGATGACGCCCATGTTGCCATCGAGAAGAAAGATTATGTCGAAGTGCTCCGCCTACTCGATGATCTAGAAGAGTTTATGGATCTTGAGTTTTGCAATTAAGGGTGTCTCATAGGCTTAAAATTCTTGATGAGGCCAAAAAATAGGCAGATATTCAAAGGGTGGGAAGATTTCCACATCCGATCAAATCCAAGATAAGAACTTTTATCTAAAGTAAGATAATTGCTCTTATTTTTGATCCGTAATTCTACGGATAGGTGTAGATCGGTCTTTTTTAAAATTGGAAAGACCAATTCACTCATCCGTTTTGTAATTTCTAGAGGCCAAGGAATTCTTTGTTGAGACAGCTCATGGTCTGTGGAGAAAATGATTTTAAAGCTCGATAATGTTTCTTGCATCCGGTTGCCTAAAAAAGCGCTGTATCCTAACTGATCTTTCCCAAGCACCAGAGAAGACGAGTGCAGGCTCATCACCTTGGGATTTTTTTTCACTTCAACAACTAGGTCAGGAAAACAGATTTTCATTAAAAACGATAACGTAGAAATACTCTCAAACCCTAGCAAGCTTAAATAATGAATCTTGGTTTGCCTCCAATTTGAAAATAAACTTGTATCCGACTCAGGAAGAGTCGCTTGAAGAAAAGAATCCATCATATGGTGGTTGAAAAAATTCAAAAAGCGATTGAACGCATCACTGTTGATTTCTTCGGTATCAATCATGCGATGAATATAACTGGGCAAAAGAGAAGAGGCTGTAAAAAGGCCGATGTTTAAGATCAGGGTGACGTGTGAAGAGGTTTCATCAAAAATAATCTTCTGGCAGAGATTGTTCGAGGAAGATTGATTCGTGCTACATTCGAAATAAATATTCTTCCGATCAATCCTGTGTGCTTCGAGAAGTTTTATTAATGCACACAAGTCAAAACAGTGGATGTTTTCTTCAATTTTTTTCCGAATTTCATCTCTCATTTCGCCGTGACTACCAACTCCATTCAAAACGAATTCTGCCACTCTGCATCGGAGCGTCGGCAAAAAGTGCTACATCGATCCCCAATCCAACTAAGAGGCCGGTGTAGTGCATCCCCATAACCTCAGCACCGACTCCCAATTGATTCTTGGTTTCGGTTTTTAGGCTGACAGAGTTATCGACGCATTTCACTGTTCCAGCAGAAATCGGGAGCATGTTAATCCACGCAGCAGAGATGTTCGCTGATAAGAAGCCGTCTTGACTGCAGAGAAATGTTTTATCGCATTTAACGCCTACTTTCGAATAGAGAAACGACGATTTATCACTTGATTTGCAAACATAAAGATAATCGATCCGCCCAAAGGGAGTGAGCGAAAAATTGCTATCGTAGATATCATTAAATGTATACTCCCCATTTACTCTCCCATCGATATCCCAGCTATTCCCTTCATCGTACCCATTTCTAATGGCAAACAGTTGCAGTCCGATTCTCCCTTCTTTGATGAGATAGTCGATAGAAGGTCCAAAAAATAGACTGTTTATGGAGGTGTCATTCGTTTTTCCATCCATTTTTGAATGAAAGTAACCCATCCCTCCCCCCACATGCACATCTTCTATGATCATATACTGCGCCCCTCCACCGACGCCAACAGACCAAAGAGACAAATCAATCTCATTTTTTTGAGGCAGTGGTGATCGGTATTTTGCATGAAAGCCATACGGCTCTGCCCAAGCCGTCACATCATTGAACGGTTGAAATGAAAAACAAGCTTCATTCCGGCGAACATTTTTGCTTGTTGAATCGTAAAAGTCACCGATATTAATTGCGTTGAGGAGGTCAGCGATGGCCAGGCTTCCTTGCGGTTTGTCCTTCAAGCAATCCAATTTAGGAACTGCAGTGGGCGGAGGTGCTTCTATGATAGGTGTTGGTTCATTCTGCACAACTAGATTGACGTTTGGAATTTCTTTATTTTCTGGAATAATTTCAGGACTATTAAAAATTTCCCAAGTCCATGGTTTGTATATTTTCCACTCTTGGTCGCAAAAAACCGGAAACATCCAGAACATTGAACAGATACAGACTTGCAAAAGATGTCGTTTCATAACTTTCCCATTTTTGTTCGTTTAATTTTACAAAACAAATAGAAAATCTTGAAGCAGAATTTTTTTAGGTTTTTAAATAAATAAGATCGTATTAAGATTAAGGGAAAGGTTTTATGATTTATATCACCGGAGACGCCGATACACTTCGAGATCTCAAAGAGAGGGTCGGTTTTCCGGGGGAATTCGAGATGTACCAGCGGGCGTTTGCAAAAGCGAATGGGAATTTTCTGCTCGCCACACCTTTTTATCCCAACAAGTTGCCTCCTTACATGCCGTTTTATGTTACACTAGAGGCATTTGAGTCACGGAACTCAGAAGTGGATGCGGTTATTAGAGAGATACGGGAATTTTCTCCAGAAGAAAGAAGAGCTCTCAGAGATTTGCAAGAAGAATTCATTCCTGATGAATGTCTCCATCTGCTTATTATCATGAGTGCATTAAGAAACGAATATGAAGAACAAACTCAGGCTTCATCTAATACATCCGAGATTCAAAACAAGTCTAAGCTAGAGATCGGAAGTGTATTAGACGATCTTGGATTTCTCAAAGATAGCGTTGCGGGCGCTTTGCATGCAACACAACAGCTTGATGGTATCTCAAGGTTGATAAAGTCAAGTGAGGCGAATGATACTATTGGCAGTGTCCTCCGAGATGTTAATGCTGCGAAAAACTCGAAAGATGCATTACGAGGGAATAATACTCCTGCGGCGCATCAAATGAGAGAAAATATCAATAAATGGGCAGAGAATCGTTTAAATCAAGCAAACTCCTTTCTGAATAAAGACTCTGAGCTGCTAAGACAACAAGAAAACAAAATGCTCAATTTAAAAGCAGCCAAGGAAAAAGCAAAAATAAATAGTCGAAGAGCATATCTTGATAAAGAAATTGATTCTTTAGCAAAAAAAATGGAACAACTTAAAAAGAAGAATTTTCATTCTCCTCAGGCAAAATCCTCTGCGAAAAATTTTATCACTAATGAACTCAATGGTTTTAAAAGAGGAAAAAAACTTACAAGTAAAGCCCGATTTAATTTCAAAACGCTCCCTCTTGAAAAATTAACGAGGTGGGGGCTTAATAATACCTTACGCACATTTTTGAGAAATGCAGCAGAAAGTGCTCGAATGCTCAGAGGTGCTAGCCAATCGATGAGTTTAGCATTTGCTACCACAAGTATGTTTGTGAAATTACCTCCTTCCGCGCAAAAGACTGCCATTCAAATTATCAATCAAGGAAAAAAGGTAGCTGATTCAAAAGCAGTTTCTGCAGCTGTTAATGTGCTTGAACAGGTCGCACAAAGTAAAGCAGGAGGTGCTACAATTAGAGCAGTTAAATGGGCTGCGAAAGGCGCTCTGAGTGCTTTTATGAACAATCAAGTGATGTTTGGTGTTGGGGTATTTGTTGATGGTGTAGAAGAAGCCATTAATACTGAAGACCAAAATCGTGTGCTTGCGGCGACTGTTGCTAGTACGATAACAGGCTTAGCCAGTTTGGGGATCGGAGCAGCAGCAACAGCTGCTATTGCTAAAATATTATCAACAGGTGCACTTCTTGGTATTTCGATGAAGGTGGTCGCAGGAATTGGGCAGACCTTAATGTCGGCGCTTTTCGTTCATCCTATTATTGGCGGCGTTCTTATTATTGCTGGAGGAGCTATTGTCTATTATTTCGTAGGTGACGACATGAAAAAGGCGCTCAAAGAGCATTTATACCAACAAATGAAAGATAGAGCTCCGGAAGAGAATATTCGTTGTAACACATCATTATTTCTATATGCATGCGATTATTAGTTGTAGATTGCGTCATCTCGGCATCGCAGGCTTTAAAGAGATGTTTTTGCAATCTTTAACATAATTTAATTATTCAAAAACCAGTTAAAAAAAATAAACAAATCAGATACTCTTTTTAATTCGATCTAATGAGGTATCTATGAAGTGGCCAAAGTTTAACTTTTCTCTTCCCAAGTTTTTAAAAATCAAAAGTGGTGAGCTCAAGAAAGCAAGCTTTCATCGGATTTGGAAAAAATTTGTCCATCAAATTCCACGAGAATTTCGAACGGTTGCCAAACACCATCAACATTTTATTGTTCTCGGAGATGAAAAGGCGGGCAAGACAGAACTAATCCGCGGCATCGTTGAGCAAAGTCAGAATATCTTTCCTTTTGAAGTCGAATATACATCTGATTTAGATATCCAGTATTACTTAGGTCCTAAACAGGTTGTTCAAGAATTATCGATTGGTGTGGTGAAAGATCGGACGATTACCACACGGAAGAATCTGATTCACCTTTGGAAAAGACTCTACCATAAGAAATCTCCCGTCATCATCATTGCCTACCATTGTTGCACCTCTCTTTCGGATGATAAAAGAGAAGTGAGCAAGGCTGCGAGTATGATTGCAGGAAAGCTCTCGCTTCTTTCAGAAATTGCAAAAGATCGTCTAAACATTCGGATTGCTCTGACTCATTTAGATAAAATTGAAGGATATCTCGAATTCGCAGCGTTTCTGAAACAACATAACATTGTGTTTGAAATTCCATTAGCGTCGAATTTTGAATGCCAGGTTCTTGAGAATTCGCTGGCTCGTTTTAGAGATCAATATCTTTCGTTAATATTAACGACTGTTTCCGCGGACGATTTTCAAAAAATTCTCAAAGTGTTTGAAGAGCTGCCCAAATATTTCAGAGGGCTGGAAGAGTATTTGAGAGCCTTAATGGCAGGAAATATCTCGGGGGAGCTAGTTTTAGAGAAGCTGACGTTTTCAACAAAAATTGAACCTTACACCTCATTTCCTTCCTTTGATTGGACAGCTCCTGAGTCAGATTCTATTTTCTATCGACATCCGTTGCTCAAGCACCAAATTGCAGCCGCAGCTGTTTTTCTGACTTGTACGGGATTAATTCTGAACAACTATTTTAAGGATAGATTACAAGTTAAATTAACGGAGCAAGGGGTCGATTATCTGCTCTACTTGCAACCTAAGGTTTTTGTCGATGAAGTGATTCCGAAAATTGAAGATCTTATCAATAATCGTCCTAAGGAAGCGTATCTTCCAATATTACCTCGATTTTTCAAAAGTCATCTGCGCGACGCCAATCAGCTCCTTGCAATGAGAATCAGAAAGCGTATTTTTGAGCCTACGCTGCGGAAAATCATGCTCCAAGAAAACTCAGAAATTAAAATTCTCTACATGTTAGGGCTGATTTACTCGACGCAGAAAAATCGATTGGGTGAAGATGTATTAAAACATATTCAAGACTGGTCACTCAATCTCGACCTTGATGAGAAAATTATTCGGAGCTACATCGGCTCAAATATCGATAACTCGCAAAGTAAAATCGAGATTGAATATCTGGATAAAATTAATACTGTTTTGCCGCTGACAAGTCCTGCTCCTTGGATCGATTTTCTAGGTCGTTTTCAAGATATCGTCGATCAACCTGTCTTTACAGGACTCAATTTTGATAGTTTGAGGCAAGAAGCGAGCCATCTTCTCAACGAATACCGAAAAGTCAAAAATGATCCTCATGCGTTTGCGATATGCAGCGCGCTCAAACAAGTCGAAGGCAGGATGCACCATGATCTGGCCAGAAACAAGCTCATCCTCGACTGGCTGGAAGAAAATGGCGACCCTGTGGAAGATTTTTTAATGACAGTGTGTCGGACATGTCCTGTGATTCCTGACACCTCCGATCATAACATCTCTCAGTTCTTTGCCAAAGTCAAAGATATTACAGATCTCAAAGAAAGAGAGTACAAACCTTATAACTTTGAGATACGTGGCGAGAAATTTTCCATTAATACAGCCAAATGGGTCTCTTTATCTGTTGCCCATGTCGTTGAGAGATTGATCAACAATTACATCGTTGCCTTCAATGTTTCGAGCGGGGATATCTTCTTCAAAAACACTCAGGAAATTCCAGAGCTTGTGATTGAGTCGTATCGGAATGAATTCCCTCATTTTGACTATCCCGTTGTGATTAAAGGGCGCTATACCCGTCTTGCCTTTGAAAAAAACGTTCGCAATACGGCGGAGTCTCTCTTAAAGCTCATTGAAGATCTTCCTCTCAACTTGGAGGATAAAGAACGGTTTTCCAGGTTCATCCAACAACAAGTTGTCAGTTATGCGATTCAGTATCAACAAGAATACGAAAAGCTGTATGCCGCATGTAACATCAAATCAGCCACCCTTGAAGAGCTGAAAATCATCTTAAAGAAAATCACCGAATCGGCCTCATCATTTCGAAACTTTTTGATTAAGATGAAAGATCAGACAGAGATTTTCGAAAAATCATCCGATGCTCTGAGGATGCTCGATGAAAAAAATCATTTTGCATTCCTCATCCGATTCTTAGATGGAGGGAGCAATCAAGACTCTCCGTTTGAAAAGTATCAAACTTTAATCAAGCAAATTTCCCGCTATCTTGAGCAACATACGGATGTGAAAAGTTATGCCTCTGTCACCAATTTGGTGGATGTCTTATCTCCCGCAGCAACGATCACTTTGTCGATCTTAAATAACGACGCAGATTCTTACTTAAACCAAATCACAGAAATGTTGAATGAGAATGAAGTTCCAGTGGAATACCATTATCTCTTCACAGCCCCTGTGATGCAAATCTATCGTCTGGGGATCAAAGATTTAAGACGAGGTATCGATAAAGTCTGGGCAGAGTCATTAGCGCCTCAAATCAACAATTTGTTTTCAAAAAGACCGTTCAATGACGAGAGTACGCTCCTCTCCTCCTATGAAGAAGTTCGAAAAGTGACAAGTCCTACCGGAGAGGTGTGGTCTGTCATCAAACAAATCGTTACTCCTCTGAGCAACTCTATGGAAGGAGAGTGGTCTCCCAAGCCTCAGGGTGATTTGCAGCTCGACGGAGCTTTCTATCAAGCTGTCAATCGTCTGGCAAAGATTTCTAATATCTTGTGGGATAATGAAGGGAATCCTCAACCTTTGAGATTGAATATCCAATCTCTACCATTTGAATCGGTGAGTAAAACAGAGCCACAACCGATTTTATCTTATTTAGTGACCGGTGATGAAACATTCCATAACTTCAATCAAAACCCCGATTGGCATTTGATTAACATCGAATGGTGGAAAGAAAATAGTTCAACGGTAGTTTTGGAACTATCCAATAAAGGAGATAGTCGTTCTTACCGAGAAGAGAAGGTTATGAACACGCCGTGGAGTTTCTTTGAACTGCTCAAAAAAGCAAAATCGAAACAAGACAATATCTGGGAGTGGAGTCTTGGAAACCTGCAAAGTCCACAGGTCAGCCATGTGGCTCTTAAATTTGAACAAGATCCTTGGCATCTTTTTCAAACTGAGAAAAGTTATTGAGGAGTAAAAATGAAATTATACAGATCATTGATGCTGATTGCTTTGCTATCGCTCATGACCGGCTGTTTTGAGGCTAAAAAAGACGATGAAGTTACCTTTTTAATCAAAACAACCAAGGCTACCAATCAAGGAACTCCTCTTTATGTGGTGATCAAAGAAACGACGATGGCGCAGTTTCTCACGCAAGATTATCACCAAATTGCGACCCAATCATTTTGGAAAGAAGATCAGTCAGCCCTAGTCAAGAAAGTGCTCGTGCCTGGCTCTGTCAGCAAAATTACACTTCCGATTCCAGAAAAAGATAAGTCGTTGGGCGTCTACTTTCTTTTTACAAACCCAGGCGAGTGTTGGAAATATATCCTGAATAAGCCTAAGGCAGAGAAAGTCAAAGTTCTATTAGGAGAACGAGAATATAAATCCATCAATGTCTTTGAATAAGTGCGAACCATTCATTAAACACTGGTGGTCGGGTGGCAGCGTAGAATACCGACACGATGTGCGTGAATGGATGCAGGCAAGTTATCTAACCCCCATTCCGTTCTGGGAAGGGTTATTTGCCTATAGCACTCAAGAATTAGGAAGTACGTCGACCCAGTTACTCGAAAAGTACGATTTTTATGCAGATTGTGTCGTAAGGCATCTCGGCCATCAAAATGTAGCACTTAAAGTGGTGTCATCATCTGGTGACATCCAATCGTGGACCTATGAAAATATCGATGATTTGGTCGACATCCAAATTCCGCTCTGGAGAAAAGAGAGTCAATTAACTCCTGGAAAAACGGTTGCACTTGTTCTCCCCTATGGAATCGAGTATTTTGTGGCTCTGATGACAGCGCTCAGGCTTGGCCTTGTGGTCTCGATATTGCCCCTTCGCGACCGATTTTTTGCACATACCCATTTTGCATCCGTCTTAGAGCACATTAAGCCCGATCTTGTGGTGACACTTGCTGATGTTCTGCTCACTCATCAGTGGGATCGCATCGATATTGATCTATCACATAAAAAGACGACAAAATCAGAGAATGGATCTCATGCCTATTTGGCGGGTGAAATTGTTCAAAAGCACTGCAATCCTTACTCTTCCCATGCCGTCACATTGATCGAAGCCACAAGGAGTTATTTGATTCCAATCCGAGATGCAATGATCACCCTTCAGCTCAATCGATCCACCTGTTGGGCAAGACCTGGTTTATCGATGTATCTAGAAGAGCCGTTTTCAACCATTACAGCGTGTTTAGCAGGAGCCACGACGTTGTATGTCTCGGATGGCGAGCTAGATGCTCTCAAGAAAGCTGCAATCGACGTGCTGGCTGTTCCTTCCCACCTCCACTTCACCTGGATTCAAAAACCGCTTGCCCCTGCATCCAAACTGAAATTATGGTATCGCAGTCCGCTCTATGGCAACGACCGGAGCTGGCGCGCATTTGCTGAACTCAATCAATTGCAAAAAACTCCAACTTGTCAGCTACTTTTTGATAAAGAAAGGGGTGGGAATATCCTTTTTTCTCAGCCACAACCTTATGATGTCTTAACTTTTTTACATCCGAATCTTGGAGCGCCCTGGAAACTCCAAAAACTTGCCGGGAAAGGGCAAGAGTCTATCGAAGGTTTTGGTTTGTTCAGTGCAGAACCGAAAGGATCCGACCCTCATCTGATTCTTTCTCAGGTAGGAGATGCGTGGTGTATCAGCGGGTCGATGTCTGAGCTGAAAGAAGGAGAGCCGTATCCTAAAGAGATGGTAGAAGATACGATCAAAACCTTAGATTTTGTTCAAACTTGCCTTATCGTCGCAGAAAGGCACCCGCAGCACTACCACAATCATCAGTTTGTCCTTCTGGTTTTTGTAGCACCAAAAGAGCGCAGTATGATCGATAAAAACAAAGAAGAATGGACGAAAAAAATTGTCGAAAAGATTTCTCAGGCCGTAGGAGAAGCATTTGTGCCAGATCATTGCCAATTTTATGCCATGTATCCTAAACTAGTTGAGGGTATGCCCCATCGTAAATGGATTGAAAACCAATACCGCAGGGGAGCCTTATTTCATAAAAAAGACCGGTCGATTTACCACACCTTGCATTTGATCAAACAGTCGATTTATGAGACGCTCGCATACCGTGTACCAAGCTAGGAGAACCAAATGCTACAAACCTATGAATTGATTGAACTTCTCGGGAATGCAACCGTCGCAGAAGAAGAGGCTTTTGATATCCGCTTCGAAGAGATTGTTTCACTGGTTGACCAAGATAAGTTCGAAGAAGCATCCCATCTAATTTTAGACGTTTTTAAGGATGGAACCATTGATATTCGACTTGTCATGTATCTTTTGTATGCACAGTTTGAAGCAGAGGGAATTTGTTCGCTCCAAGTTGTCTTTCCCTTACTCATGCAGGTGATCTCCGATTTTTGGGATAAAATTTCTCCAGCAAGCCATCGTGATAAATATCTTCTCGGCAGCTTAACTTGGTTTTTTTCATCGATTGCCAAAAAACTAAAACGGAGCGAAAAACTCTATAAAGATAAAAAACCCGATCGATTTTGGATCGATTCTTTGAATGCTCTTCAACCTGATACGATACGTACTCTCCTTGAAATGAATCACACTTTATCTGATTTTCTAAGCCAAAAAGTAAAAGAGCCTTCACTGAATCAACATGTGATGTTCATTTCTAAATGGATTGAAGGATTAAAAATCGAGACAAAGGAGAGTAATAAACCTATCATCGCTCCTGAACCCTCCAAAAAACAAATCCCAGAAAACGTACAAAAACAAAGCCCGACCCCGGATGTGCTCGATGTTTCAGAGCCGATGCGTCTTCTCATGAAAAAAATTCAAGCCTTTGAAACCTTTGTTGAAGAGCACAATTTCGAAAAAGCAGCACTCCTTGGAGACGATATCGGTCAAATCTTGAAAAACTTTGATCCTTCTCTCTATTTTCCCACTCTTTTCTCCCAATATTTTGCCTTGTCTGCAACCCATATCGATTCCCTTTCACAAGAGTGGGAAAATAAAGGATCTCTCAAATGGGAGGCGCTCCAGAAGCTCTACCAAACCGATTTAGAAGGGTTTATCCAATGGTAAAAAGAGCATTATTTTTAGCTCTCTTTTTGCCCCTCATCGTCGAGGCTTTTTGGGATGAGTCGGAAGAGCAGAGAAAAGAGACAAAAAAAGGGGAATTGATCAAAGCATTTACAAGAGAATTTCCTAAATTGGATCAGATTGATCCCAAGCAGCAAAAAGAGGCATTTGAGAATTTTAAAATACCTCCCATTGTTCTTTCAGATAAACTCGAAAAATTTCCAGATAAAGGCATCAAAAGCAAGATTTTTGATGCCTCAAAATTTGAACTAAGTGCTGGGCAAATTACTGCTCAATACTATAATTCACTCGACAAGAACACGCAGCATCAAGTTCTTAAAGAACTCATCTTACATTACTCAGACGACCCCAACAAACGTCAAGAGTTCATCGATAACTTAATCACACAACCGACGAATAAGGAGTATCTGTTAAATCCCAATGTCTGCGTAGACGCGGGAGTCGCTGTGAACCCATTTTATGTGGGAGTGATTCCTGTGGTTGAATGGATCAATACGGCGTATCAGCCGTCTTATTTTAAACCAACCATGACAGATATTTTGGTCAATAAAGCTGCCCTCAACGAATTTAACTCGCTCAACCAATGGGGTTTGTGGATTGAACCGTACGGTCTTAATACCCATTTTAGAAGGAAACATCAAGATCTCCATTTTGATCTCTTCACCATGGGGGTGAATGTTGGAGCTGAAGTGACTTTATCTGAAAGAATTCTCTTAGGCTTTGGTGCAACCTATTCTCACTCCGTTCTCGATTGGGAGAAGAAAAAAGATGACCTTCGCCTCAATTCCATCTACGTGGGACCATTTTTAGGGTATCTATTTTCAAGCGGTTATCTGTCGCTGACACTCATGGGAGTGGGTAATTTTTATGATATCACACGCGATGTTCAACTATCTCCTAAAACAGCTCGCACTCATGATCAAATCAATCAAACAAGCTGGGATCTTTTGGCCCGCTTAGAAGGAGGATTTTCTTATTCTCCCGGAGGAAGCTTCTATTTCACCCCTTTTGCTAAAGTCGATTACCTGCATGTGTTCGAGCAAGGGTGCACAGAGACCTTAGAAGACGATGATCCCGTCGAGCTCACCATCGATTCCCTCTACGCATCGTTTCTTTCCTCTAAAGTTGGATTAAAGCTTACGCGAGAATGGTATAACGAAAGTTATGGTTACTTGATTCCCAATCTCTCTTGTAGTTTTCTGAATTTTACCCCTATTACTCAAAATGAATATCACTTTGAAATCGAAGATTGTAAATCGGATGCCAAAGTCAACACCGATTCTTGGAATCAATACTCGATCGGCGCAGGTTTTACTTTTGTTCACAAGAAGGGTGTACTAATTTCTCTTGATTATGAATTAACCTTAGGTTCAAACTCACCAGTTCAAGTAGGCAGTATTCGAGCCGAATTAAGCTGGTGAGAGTATGAATCATGTTAGAGCAGTTAGCACTTTTGTCACTCAAAATGCACAATCATTTATTCCTGCAGCCACCCTCATTATTCCTTATCTCATCGATCGCGTCAGAAATGATACAGGATGGGTTTATGACTCTTCCACATCGTCGAAAGGCGTCGCTTTAGCCGCTGCTATAAACACCGTGGCTCTATTCGGTTTACATCAGGGAATCACGTTCCTCATCAACTGGGCTTACCAAGACCCCAAAGAAATCGAAGCACAAAAAAGTTACATCGATCTTCAATCCGCTTTACAAGAATTAGAATCTGCCCAAGGAGAGATTAAAAAAGTCCAAGGGCAAATGCATGGAGCTGAGAAAGGGCTCAGGGTAAACCAAGCTCGATTAGAGGGAAATAAAGCGACTGCTGAATTGGCAAAAATAGCAAAAAAGAAGGAACGAGACGTAGTTGTTGGTCAATTAATGAATGAAGTCATACACCTGCGAGATAGTTTTAGAGGTCGAGACATTTCAATTGATATCACTCTGATCAATAATCTCATGGTAGATGATACAATTCGACCCGGTGAAACAGTTGCAGTTTATGAAGAACGTCTCCGTAGATCTTCGGGTGAACAATTAACTAAGATAAAAAGTAATTTGAGTGAGGTTTATGAAAAGTTTAATGAAGACAATGCATCTTTGCGACTTGATAATTCAAATATGGAGCAACAAAATAAAAGCAATAATGAAACCTTAATATCAATAAATCAACAATTGGAGGCTGCAGAACAAGCACAAATACAAGCAATGGCAGCTGCGCAGTTATATCAAGAAAAGAAAGAAGAGTTCAAAAGATCAAGATCAGTTTTGGAGTTGAGATGTAGGACTTTAGAATCAGATCTACAAGTAAGAGGCGTTGAAGCCTATAAAAGTGCTCTTGTTGAGATTGAAAGAATCAAACAGCAAATGGATGAATTTGAACAAAAAATTATCCCTGTTGGAAATGCAAGTCTCAAATATGTTGAGTTAAAAGATGAAGTAGAGAGAATCCAGCAAGAAATACAGAAATGTATGGCTGTGTTAAATGCCGCCAAGAAAAGATTGCAGGACAATGTTGCAGAAGAATCTTGGATGAGCCAAGAGCTTGAGACCAAAAAAAAAGTTCTAGCTCAGTGGTTGAATTTCTTTCAAAAGAAGAAGGAGGAACAGCAGGCCGTTTATGATAAGAAAAAAAAGGAGCAACTAGAGAGTCTTACAGAGCATCAAAAAGCTTTGGATGCGTGCACAAAAAAAGTTCAAGGATTTGAAGACGGGGGAATAAAAAAGTTATCTGAAACCGACCATAGTCAATTGCTAAATTTGATGACGCAGCGCGATGCAGCATTGCTGAGCGATGATTCCCATAAGGATGTAACAATCACTCAACTTGATAGGTCGATTCAATCACTCAAACTAAAAGGTATTGAAGCAGAATATACAAGAGGTGAAGCCAGATATAAGAAAGCATTAACAAAGAAAGAACAAGCAATTAACAGCATTAAAGAATTACACGATGAAATAGAAAAGTCGCATTGTTTTTATAACTCCATTATAAAATTATTAAATGACTGGTTCATAAAACTCGAAGCGATGAATCTTCCAACGATTCAAGATGCAACCGTTCGTGAAGACATTCCTGAGTGGAAAGACAATTCTCAGAAACTAAAAGGAATGCTAGAAAGTGTCATTTCTCAGTTTCAAATGGAAATTACAGAAAAGCTAGATGGGCCCAGGGTTTATACCACAAATTTGTGTAAATTGATGCATGAACTATCACAATTAAACGACAATAAGAGTTGTGAAACTTTAGAGTCGCTGGATTATTATTTTGACACTTCTGATCATTCACAAAATCCATATAAAGATGCTTGGAGACAATTCCATTCTGATTTCAGAGAATATCATTCCGCTCATAAGTCTTATCAGGCTTTAAAACGACGACTAGCTGGATATAACGAGATCTATCTGCGACAGCAACCAGAATATGATGTAATAAAACGGAAACATGATGCTACACTTTTAACAATTAATACGATAAAGCATAATCAAATAGAATTACAATTTTTGAGAGATAAAATCGAAACAATCCCTAACGAAATGAAATATGAGAAAGAAACCAGCTTGCTTAACGGTGAAGTTGAACTTAAGAAAACGGCTCTTGGGGAGATCATTAAGACAAAAAATACGCAAGACCTCCTCGTAGCTAAAAATTTAGAACGAATGAAACAGAACACGGCAACAATACATATAAATGATTCTATATTACTCTCTTTAAGAAAAATCATGCCTCAACAACAGTCTGAAGTAGGAAGCTTAAATCATTTGGAAATGAATCAAACCAGGTATCTTATCGCTGCGATTGAATATGCTAAAGAACAACAAGCATTGAATGATTTTAATAGAGATTATGAAGCTGCTTTGAAAGCCAATAATAATGCTTTGGATGACAACAAGACAAAAAGAGATGCTAAATATAGGGAAATTGATCCCAAAGAAAAGACTTATTTTAAGCAACAAGATGCTGCTGACCTAGAGGTGGTCGAGGCTGCAAAATGTGATATGTTGCAACAGGCTCTTAGTACTTGTGGTATTGCCGGGCAACTCTATGGGTGGAAAAAGGGTAAAAGTAAAGGTGAACTACGGAGCCTTCAGACAACATATGAAAATAAATTGTTGCAACTGAATAAAGAGAAAATCAACTTAGCCAAGTTGCAATGTCAATATTCACTGACTCCTCATCGATTCGATGATAAACACCCTGAGAGACTGGAGGTCTGTCGAATCAAAGGTTTGCTCCTCGCCGTTCGATTTAAAAAATTCAATCTTTTATGCCGCTGGCGATTTAATCAGAATAGAGATCATGTGAGAGAGCATCTTTTGACTTTAGTTCGAGATGAGGAGCGGCTTGTTCATGAATATTATGCGGCAAAGGGAAAAAGAGGCCCGATAAAAGAATATAAAGGAGATTATGCACACAAATGCGCTGTGAATGCTAATGTTGAAAGTATAGGTTTATTGGTCTCAAAACTCTTAATCTTGCAAAAATACTGTCAATTTCGGGCAAAAAAAGCAGAGGATCAAGGTCAGGTGTTAAGAGAGCCGCCCGACCGTGGACAGCTGATTACAGAATTTTATAATTCTTTCAGACAGAACCAACATTATATAACGCCGGGGGTTGTTAAAGATCTTTACACAAAGCTGGAACAAAAAATTACGGCTATTTATCCAGCAAAACAGATTGATTTTATGGAACAAATAATAAGGGAACTCGAAGATTTGACTGGACCCAATAATGAAACGAATCCGCTACAATATATAAGAACTAAAAAAATCCCAATCATTGCAGCCAACATTAAATTGATCGAGGCAAGATTAGAAAAACCGAATAAGTATACTGCCCAAAATTATAGTGCGAATGAAATGAATTATAAGACAAAGAAGAACGAAGCGCGTGCGACTGTCGCCCAGAAAGAACAAGAGTATTACCGGTACCGATTACAGAAAAATCCGAATAAGGACCTGTCAAAATGGGATAAGCTCAAGCGATTTTTATTTGAACATGTTCCATTCTTTCTCCCGCCCATGGGTTTATATCTTTTGTATCAGAAAGAGTGGTTAAACCGTTTTGTACAGCTGTCGAGCTCAAATGGAAAAAACATCACGATCATCATGTCGATTGCCCATTTCTGTCTTCAGGGTAAATTTTTGAATCGCACGAAACGAAACGCAAATGCGATTCATCTCAGTGCAAAACACTAAGGTTTTACAAGCCGCATTGATTGTGTTCTAGGCCACCAAAATCACGAGATGTATAGATTAAATTTCAACGTTAAGGGATACCTTTCATAGTTGTCACACACAATAACTCGCGAAAATTCGCCTTGCGTCTTGCTTTATCTTTTTCCATAGTGGCTGCGTTAGAGCCGTTTGCAATGTGTCGAGTTCCAGCGGTCGTTTGAGACTTGTATTAAATTTATCGATCATGTCCATGAGAGGTTGAAGTTCACTAAGTCGTTGTGAAGAAGTGAGAGGATGAATTTTTAACAATTCCCATCCTTTAAGCATCAATAAGAAATCCGTCTGAAAGTCTTGAACAGAAAAATATGATTTATCAGGAATTGTCCTAATATGTTCATTAAGAAACCTGATCAAGTACGTTTCAAATGCATTACGAGAAGTCATAATTACAATCCTTAAGATGTTTTAAGATCTTACTATAAGTTTCGGCGGCCTGCTTTTGAATTTCTCTCCAGTTGGGAGAAAGAAGAAAGTCTTGATCTTTCCCTTCAGGGAATTTGCTTACGATTTGATTGTCAAATTCATCGAGTTTATCATATAGCAATTTTAAAGATTCGAGAACTGTGTCATCTATCCCTTCAAAACTGTCCGGATGCTTAAATATCTCCTCACATTTTTGCATAAAACGCCCGGAAGTCTCATCATAATCTCCTACTTCAGGGCCTTCATGATTAATCCATACGCGCTGCTGATAATCCGGATCGCCTAAACGTTTTAACGTATACTGCAAAAAGTAATAGAGAACGGTTATGGGGTGCACAAGCATACAGGCAACCTCATTGTTAACATATCAAAATCATAAACACTTGCGTCAATATGAACATTTCTTTTCTCTGGATCGATGCTGAAACTTGAGTTATTAGATTGGGGATCGATCATTCTCCAAATTTGATCTCCTTTTCTTGTTAATTGCACATTGTCGTTTTCATCAAGAGCAGTCATTCCTTGAGGAGCAACAACTAGCTCTGTGACGTAGGGCCTGTCATATCCGCCTTTTCGAGCGCTAAGTCTAATTTCTTTTATTATCCCTTGAGGAGGAATACTTTTAATCTCTCCATCAAAATAATATCTCACTCCAAATCCTTTTTTTGGAAGACTAACACGATAACATTTTGTACATACGCCTGCAATCTTCAATATCGGATCTTCATGAAAGAAATGGTTGATGGTATTGACCTGGCCCAGAGTCAATTTTTCGTTACGAAAAACTTTTCCAACTTCATTTTTAGGCCGTTTTGTATAAGAGATTTGCTTTAAAACGGGCAAAACGTCATCGAACCAGGTCGGGCTGACATATCCTTCTGAAGTATGGTGAATAATATACGGACGAAATCCACTAGATACAGGAGGTACAATCGCGATATATTCTAGCGGATCATTGGGATTATGATAAGACAAAGAAAAATGGTAAGTAGTGCTAATACGAGGCATCCAATCTTTAGGCAAATTGGTAATTACTCGTTTAGCATTCTCGATGGATTTGGGAAAAGTAAAATCCCTGGGATATATCTTCATTCCCATCACTAAAGCAAGTTCAAGAATATCGTGGCTGCTCAGTTTTGCTGCTGTCGCAATTTGAGAAACTGTTTTAGCAAAGATATAAGGATCGCAATTTTTTCCATGAATTTGTTCAGCACGCTTGATAACATCTTTCCAGTGATAGATTTGCGAATAAGCATTATCCTTCATGCTCCCCCCTCATCTAAAAACCACAAGCGTTACAAGTATACTTGTTTTTGTCAATGCATTATCACTAATCAGTTAAGTGTTATTCCAATCTGAGATTAAGCAACACTTTTTACGACAAGCGTAATAATGATTACATCTGACCTATGAGATTTAAACCAGTATATGCCTCTCACATCTTCTATGAGTAGAGTCATCTCGTCGAAAAACTCCATCAATTGTATAACAATAACCTCCTGGCCTCAGGGTGCATTTTTGAATCGAGAGGAAAAAGGCGCTGTTGCCTTTTAGATTACTCATCGTATTTGAGGATGGTTCCTTCCAAGAGAGATAAGAAACAGCGGCTGGGTGAATGATCATGTATGACTTCGAGGCATTTTCTTTTTGAGTCAAGGACTCTAATTTCGGAGCATTTTTTCATGTCGATGCCTGCGATATCTGTTTGATCCTTGGACTGAACGATAAGATTTACAGTTGATTCGTAAATCGATACGACAAGGGTGACGATGATCCCATCTGACCTGCGTGATTTAAACCAGTAAATCCCACGCTCTTCTTCGGTGAGCGGGGTCATCTCGTCAAAAAACTCCAACAATTGTGTCACATCTACTTTCATGGTCCTCCGGGAATAACTGTTATCACTCTTCCAGAATCGTTTAGCACTACTTTTATGCCTGTGGTTCCAGGATTTGCAATTTCCGATTCAACAACGCTGGGCGGAATGCCCCGAGGATCTGGACGGTTATTTTTCCACCAGGCAGCAAATTCTTCTGTTTGAAACTTAAGCCCTTTCTGTTGAGCTCTTTCAATGGCCCTCTGTTCTAATACGGCTCTCATTTCGGGTGTTTTAGGAGCCATTCTTTCTAAGGCATGTTCACTATACCATCGGCCATTGATTGTTGCACCTCCTTTTGGTGGTAAATGCCAACCTTTATCTTCGGGGGGAGGTGGTGGCGGTGGTGGAGGGTCGCCACGAGTCGGTGGGGCTGCCCTAGGGGCAGATGGGGGTGACTCTCTTGGAGGAGGAGCGCGAGTTGAGCTTGGGCTGCGTTGGTTTTGCGCGAGCTCATTTTGAACGGAAAGGGGGACGAAGATGGGTGAGGCGGCCACCATGGCTGCTAAGGCTACTTTTTTTCCAGCTTGGGCGCCGTCGTGTTGGGCAGATGATTGAGCGGAGGAGGCGACAGAGAGCATTCCACCTTTGGCGCATTGGAGCGAACAGCCGGCACCTAAAGCTTGTTTTCCATCGACTTCAACGGCCGATTGTCCATGAGCAAGGACGGAGACTTTGGGTGGTGCGCAGGGTGCGGGAGCGTTGGGGATGAGAAGACACTGAGCGCCGGCAGGTGGAGGAAAAATAAAATTGGTGTCGGCGGCGATTTTTTTCGAGTCGCCTTGAGCAGAAGAGGTGATGACAGAAATTTTCAGCTGGCCCGTGCATAAATTGCATTGGAAACTGGTGCCGTCGGAAACGAGATCGCCCATCGATCAATCTCCTTGGGATGAGGATTATTGAGGAATGGGAATATTTCAGCTAGTGAATTCGAAGGCCCACCAGTTGTCTTCTTGGAGAGAGCGGACGAGGGTCCAGCGGTTGTGTTGGCACCAAGTGAGGTAGGAGGTTTTATCGAGTACTCCGGAAGTGATGATGTGGTAAGGGGTGGTAAGCGATGGGAGAAAACTGTTCCATGCGGCTATTTGTTCGGAGGCAATCATGTTCATGAGAAGGATGGAATGGGGAGGAATAGGAGGCGGAGGAGATGTGTTGAAAATGGCGGAAGAGTTGTTAAGGTGGCCGTTTTGCTGCGCATGAGCTACGGCGTCAGGGTCGATGTCGTAGCCATAGACAGATTTTGCGCCAAGGGCTGTTGCTGCAAGAGAGAGGATGCCGCTTCCGCAGCCGATGTCAAAGACGGTTTGTTTGGGGATGTGAGGGGCCATGAGTCGGAGTGTAAGACGGGTCGTGGGATGAGAGAAATCGCCGAAGCCAGGTCCGGGAAGAAGCTCAAGCGTTTTTGAACACCCGTAAGGGTTGAGATGAATGTGGGCTTTGCCGTCATGAAAATTGGGTGCGAATAGTTCCCATTGCGATTGCCAGAGGGTCATTGTTTTCTCCAGAAAGAGGGGACGAGAAGAACGAGGAGGCTGAAATATTCAAGCCGTCCCAAGATCATCCAGAAGATGCAGACGATTTTAGAGAAGAAGGGGAGGAAGGCGTAGGAGCCTGTGATGCCGAGGCCGCCGAGATTGAGTCCTGTGTTGTTGATCATGCAGCTGATGATACCGATCGAGGTAAGCGGATCTTGATGGTCGAGAATGAGGAGGTAGGTGCCGAGGGCAAACAGGAGGATGACGATGGAGAGAAAGGTGAGGACGGTGAGAGTGGTTTTGGGGGTAATCTCTCGCTCTCCAATTTTGATGGTGCGAACGATTTCGGGTTTAAAAAGGGTTTCGATTTTGTTTTTGATGGCTTTGAGGATGATCGAATACCGGATGACTTTGATGCCGCCTGTTGTGGAACCCGACATCCCTCCAATGAACATGAGGAGGACCATGAGAATTTGACAAGCAAATGGCCACATATCGTACGTCGTGAGAGAAAATCCGGTCGATGTTTGCGCGGAAATTGCCATAAAAGAGCCGTGCTGGAGGGCTTCTCCGAATGTGAATAGGCGTGCCGTGCCAAAATGAGGTGTGCGGTAAAGGTTGAGTGTCATGAGTAGGCATCCCCCGAGTAGCATGAGGAGGTAGATGTAAAACTCAGGCTCGAAAAGTCGATATAACTTTCCTTTGAGGCAATGGAAATAGAGAGTGAAGTTAAAACTGCCCAAGATCATGAAAATTGAGATAATCCAGTAAGTGATAGAGCTTGGGAAAGATTCCAGGCCGTGATTGGAGACGGTAAATCCTCCTGTTGAAATTGTAGAGAATGCAAGTGTAATGGCATCAAAAAAGGAGATGGAAGAGTTGGTGAACATTAATAGAAATGTTTGTAGAAGGGTAAGTCCGAGATAAATTTTCCAAAGCATGCTGGCAGTCTCTTTAATCCGGGGCGTCATCCCTTCTTTGGAGAGTCCTTGGACTTCACTTTCGAATAAAAATTTACCTCCCATCGCCAAGGCTGGTAGGACTGCTATGAAGAGAACGACAATCCCCATGCCTCCGAGCCACTCCATGAATGTGCGCCAGAAGAGGAGAGGTTTGCCGAGAGCTTCTATTCCTGTTTTGAGGATTTCACCTGTAGCGGGGTCTTTGAGAGGTGCAACGGTGCCGTAAAATGTATAGACCAGGGAGGGGTCGAGGGGGTGTCTGACGAGTGCCGGGATTTCTGTTCCCGAGGCATCGTATTGTTTCGGGTAGAGGATCGTGACGCCTGTCGTTGTAAAACCTGACATCGATTCAAAATAGGCATCGATCGGGTTTTTAAGTGCGCCTGTGAACAGGAAGGGGCAAGCGCCGATGCCCGCTGTCAAAAACCAGATTAGAACGACAACTAAGATGCTTTCTTTTCGGTAGAGTGTTCTCTTCGCTTTTTTTCCTTTCCAAGCAAAAAAAAATCCACACAAGAGTGAAATGAGGATCGTTTCCAAAAAGGCAAAGGTTGCAGAATGAAAGAAACCGGTTGTTTTCTCAACGAAAAACTCATCGACGAGTGCAAAAAGAAATGGAATCAATAAAATTGCTGAGAGATAGTGAAAGTACCGACCGAGTGTTCGACTGATCTCAGTTGCGCTCATAATATTTTGTGCATTTCTGAAACGGACTCTGGACTACAGATCACGATGGCGGTATCGCCCGGTGTTAAGACTGTATTCCCTTTGGGGACTGTTACTCCGTTTCGGTTTTCAATCATGGCAATCAGAAAATTATTGGGGAAGCCTGCACTTAAGTCAGATAGGGGGAGTCCAACCAGGCTTGAATTCGAGGTAATTTTTAGTTCCATAATGCTCGCTGCATTGTTGTAAAGAGAGGCAACCGAGACAATGGAGCTGCTTTCGATGAGGGCGTGGATTTGACGCGCAATACTTGCTTTTTCTGAGATGGCATGGGAAATGCCCAGTTGTTTGAGCAAGGGAATAGAACTCTCATCTGTGATAACGGCCATCACTTCCTTGCATCCCGCTTCTTTGGCTAAGGCAGCAGATAAAATGTTGGTATCATGCGACTGTGTGCAAGTGATAAAAAAATCGGAATTTTCTACTGCTTCTTCTTGTAAAAAACGGAAGTCGCATCCGTCGTGATTTAAGATCGTGACATTAGGAAATATCTTGGAGAGTTTTTCACACTTAGTCTCATCGATTTCAATCACTTTAACATCGATTTTCTGATCTTGCAGAAGCCTGCAAAGGTGTACGGTTGTGCCGCTTCCCCCAATGATGACAACGGATGAGACGGTCGATTTAGGGATGCCGAAGAAATCGGTGGCTGTGTTCATGACATGTGTTTCGCCAATCAATGTCGCTTCATCTCCGGGAAGTAGGTGATCTGTTCCTTTAGGGAAAATCAGTTGTTGGTTTCTCTTGATCAAACCGATCAAAAGATGATCATTGAGTTTGATCTTGGAAAGAGGTGTTCCCGATTGCTTGAAATTTTCTGGGATGACAACGGTGCGCATTTGTACAGAACCCAAGGCAAAGTTTTCGAGGACCAGATTTTTAGGGGTGATGATGTGTTTATAGAGTTCGTGGGCAACGGCGAGTTCTGTTCCAAGTAAATGATCGACGAAAAAAAGGCGTGAAAATTCGAGCCTGCTATGATCTAGAAAAGCATTTTTTCGGATTCTGGCGACCGTCTTGGGATAGCCTAAATTTTTTGCGATGGTACATGCCACCAAATTGGTTTCATCATCCCCGCTCATGGCAATAAAAATATCAGGCGATAGGTCGGCAATTTCTTCGAGAACTCTCCAATCTGTGCCTGAGCCTTGCCGGGTTGCGACGTCAGCACTTCTGGCCACCTTAGCAAGAGCCTTTGAGTCTTGATCGATTACGATCACATCATGCTCTTCACCTGCAAGCGTTGCTGCTAGATACGACCCATGGACACCCGCACCTAATATCACAATTTTCATCTCTATGATAATATCGATTTATTGATCCAAAGTAAAGCTTGCTCTAAACCCATCTTTTCTTGAAAATATAGGGTTTTGCACCGGTAGCTCAGTTGGATAGAGTACATGGCTACGAACCATGAGGTCAGAGGTTCGAATCCTCTCCGGTGCGATCTACATATGATTCAAACTTTTACTTCGGGCCCTGTCAACACTAACTCTTACTTGCTCCTATGTCCCAAAACACGTGAAGCTGCCATCATCGATGCTCCCCAAGGAGCAAGTGCGATGCTTCTTAAAGCGATACAGCAAGAGCAACTTACAGTTTCAGCAATTTTTATCACCCATTCCCACTGGGATCATATTGCCGATTGTCCTCAGCTCAAAAAAATGTTAAACGTTCCCCTCTATATCCACAAAAGAGATGCCCCTAATTTAAAAAATCCAGGATCTGACAAACTCCCCTTATTTTTTCCCATCGAAGGAGTCACGGCAGACGGATTTTTGACGGAAGGTGACATTTTTCATGTCGGAAAGCTGGAAATCCATGTGATTGATACTCCGGGCCATTCTCCAGGTGGGATTTGTTTGTGGATTCCCCAAGAAAAAATTTTATTTTCGGGGGATACTCTCTTCCAGGGGACAATGGGCCGTGTCGATTTTCCAACCTCTTCTCCATCCGATATGAGGGCATCTCTCAAAAAACTGAGTCAGCTTCCTCCAGAAACTAAGGTATATCCAGGTCATGGACCTGCGACGACCATTGGAGAAGAAGCGTGGATATCCAGTATCTAGTGTCTAATTGCAAAAGTTCCTAATCATAGTTTGATCAGATTTTTCTGCCTAACGTTTTACACAGCGCCTGGGTAGACTTGAGTAAGTCACTCTGGCGCTGTGTAAAACGTTAGGCTGGAAAAGATGAGTAAAATATGATTAGGAACTTTTGCAATTAGACACTAGACAGTAAGATAGTCATAGAGGTCTTTTTGAGAGACGATGAGGAGAGATTGGTGCTGGTGGCAGATCGTGGTGGCGCTTTGAATGATCTCTTCATCTCCCACGCCTGGAAGGCAAATCGCCGCTAGATGGGGATGGAGCGGGGCTTTTTTCAACCATTTCAGTCCCAACATGTAATCGCCATAGCTAAAACCCTCTTCATTCACTCGGTAATAAATTAATCCGTAATGGAAAAGTAAGGCTTGAATGGCGTAATGAATCCCTTCCGTTTCAGCGGGGGGATTACCCAGCTGGATGAGCAGATCATCCAGAGTGTGGAGGGTGATGGGCAGGCACGTTGCCCCTTTTTCAGCTGCACCAAAAAGAAATATCATTTCCTTGCGTCTCGTCATATCTGCTTAAAACCATATATAAAAATTATTTTAAAGTTTATTTTGAATCTTGGATCAGGTATAGGTTAATTATATGAGAAATGTCATGACAACTTTAGTTGGGGCATGGGCCTGTCTATTGCCTCTCATGGGAATTGACATCCCTCGAGATAATATCGACAAGTTTGACTTAAAAAAAGGGATTGAAGTCTGGGTCAAACAGATTTCCAATTCATCTCAAGTTGCCTGTCGTTTTGTGACTCAAGATTCGCTCTATGGAAAACCTCACATTTACCCTTTTGATTACCCGAAAGAAATTTTCAACGAAGAACTGCCTAGCTTTTTAGACTATTGTGAAGAGAAGGTCAGCGAGAAAAAAGGGGTGGCTCTTGGCCTTGTCATCGTTGGAGAGGTGGATGCGACAGACCTTCATCACTACCTTGCATCCCGATATGAAAAGCATCGTATCGAAGAAAATTTTTCCGACAATCCTGTGCAACTGTCGCGTAATCACTCCAAAGATATCGAAGTGCTTCTCAGCTACCCCCAAAAGCTTCAAGAAGTGAATACCGATGATGATCTGAAGAGGCTGTGGTCTTTTTATCTGATCCAATCGATGGCAGAAAACAGATTTAAGATTGCAACCATCGAGGCAGATGGAAAATGGGTGCCTGCAGATGACGCAAAATCTCTTCTTCCTACGCTGACAACGGTGGGTCATGGGATCGAACGATTTTGGTCTCCCAATGTATCGGAAGATCGTCTTTTAAAGAGTTACCTTTCCGCGGTACAAATTCTCAAGGAAAGGGGTTTTTCTGAAAATGAGTTAGCAGATTCTAAGTCACAGCTGATCAAACATATCTATCGATATTACGATCCACAACCCGATGAGATTAAGCTTGTTGAATATTATGCTTCTCACATGGCAGCTTTTATCCCTTGTTCCAATTACGAATCATTCATGGAAAACTCTTTCCGTATTGTGCCTGAGATTAACATGACAGATATCAGTGAAGTGTTGAAAGACTCTTTCAAGGACGATTCCAGGCAGGTTCTCATTTTGCAGCCGGAAGGTAGTAGCCTTACGGAGTCATCCGTCCAAGCCACACTCGGACAATTTGTGAGTGATGAAATTGAATTTAAATACACAGAGCCTGAGAAAATCGTCATCGAGGCAGAAAAAGATGCCTTTTTACAGCTTCCGATGACTGATGACGAGCAAAAAATGATCCAAGACATTATCCAAACAGTAGGCCCAACCAGTAAAGTTCGTCTTGCATGGCTCAAGTCGGATTTAGAAAAAAAGAAAATGAAACTGATTCACATTCATCCTCTACGTTCGATTGCTGTCATGGTGACAGATCCCTACACAAAACAGTGTCTCGGCGACATCATGGATGATTGGGTAAAACGAACCAGTTTTATGAGCGACTACAACAAAAGACTGAATCGTGAAGTCGAAAAGGACAATTTGATGTTGTATGTTCCCGGCTTTTGTCTTGCTGTGAAAGCAAATCCAGAACAAGTCCGCAACTATATTTCCAATTGTCAGTGGGAAAATCTATTCTGGTATTTATTAAAGCTCAATCATTGACGTTAATACAGCAGTCAGTCTATTTGATAGGGAATGCCAGACCGTCGTCCTCTAAATTACATTTATTTTGGCTTTTTGTTACTCGTGCTTTTGGTCGTGCACCTGTTCCATCTTTTTTTGGTAGAAGCAGAAGGTAAAACTTTCTACATTCTTCATGCCATCGGCGAATCTCTTTTCGAAGTGACACTTCTTGCTTTGATGACAACTTACCTGCAAGAAAAAGCGCCTCGCTTGAAGAACGGATTCATTGTGTTCTCTCTCATATTACTGGTGTGTCATTTGATTGACTTTCCACTGATGAGAACCATGGACATGTCGGTTTGGGATGGGATCAAAATGACATTTACAGAAAATGTCGGCAATTTTCTAGAGATATTACAAGCAGGAAATATTGAGATTCACACATTTCTCCGGATCGTTTTAGGATTGTCAGCATTCTGTTTGATGGGGATTGTTTTTTTTCGCATTACGCTGCAGCTCTCTTTGAAAAATCCGTTCCATTTTACCTACCCAAAAGCTTTCGGTTTTTCTGCATCGATTCTTACGCTTTTGCTTCTCAATAATTTAACTTTAGAAAGAAATGAAAAGTTATTACAAACCTTGCCTTGGAAATCGACATTGATTTCGTCAGTTTATCCAACGTTACAACTCAAACAAACGATGTCTGCAAAACCGGACGAATCATTCTACCAACATCAGCTTGACTCATTTCAACCACTTCTCCAGCATAAACCCAACATATACCTATTTATTGCAGAGAGTCTACGCGACGATTATATCACTCCTGATATTGCACCGACGCTTTCTCAATTTAAAACTCAAGAAATTTCCCATCGTCTTTCTGTTTCCGCTTCAAACTCGACGCATGGGTCGTGGTTTTCAATTTTTCATGGAGTCACCCCTTTTTGCTGGGAAGAGAGGCAACCCAAAAAATGGTCATTGGGAAGCCTGCCTCTTCAGCTTCTCAAAAAAGCGGGCTATCAGATCCACGTTCTCTCTGCATCGCGCCTCTCTTTTTATAAAATGGGACATATCCTCTTTGGGCAAGATTTTGCACTCACAAGTAGTTGCCAGGTGTTTCCTGAAGAAGGGGTCCATCCGAGCTATGTTTATGATACTCAATGTATCGATGCTCTACGAGAGCGCATGAAGACAGCGTTGGATGGAAACCTGTTTATTATCTTTTTGGATGGCACTCATTTCGACTACAGCTGGCCGCCAGACCTTATCCTTCCATCCAGACCGATTGTCAATGCGATAGACTATTTAAGCTTGAGCTACTCTAAAAAAAATCTCGAAGGGATCAAAAATCGGTATCGACATGCGATCCACCACGTCGATCAACTTTTTCACGATTTCTTAAACGCCCTTGCTTCGCATCCCAAACAAGGGGAAGCAGTTGTCGTGTTCACGGCTGATCATGGGGAAGAATTTTTTGAAGAGGGTCGCATTTTTCATGCATCGAATTTAAATCGAGCACAAACCCAGGTCCCTATCTATTTTCGCCTTCCGTCTCAAACGTCTCAAACAACACTTGTTTCTCACCTCGATATTTTTCCAACACTCCTCGATCACGTATTTGGCCAAACATTTCCATGGTTTGACGGAGAATCGATCTTGCGTCCACGGCTTAAAAATTATCTGATTTCCACACGGTACAATGCGAGTCATAACCCTTACGAATTTCTCCTAACGACAGAAGAGGGCACAACGCATCTCCGATTTCACAATCGGAGTAATATTCATGCTTCGAAAACTCTAGAGGTGATTTCCCGAGAATCATACTCCTCTGAAAGAATAGAGTCGCTATTTAATGATTTGAGTCATCCTCGATTTCGAGGAGACGGTTGTATTTCGCAACCCGATCACTCCGAGAGAGTGAACCTGTTTTGATCTGTCCTGCAGAAGTTGCGACAGAAAGATCGGCAATCGTTGTATCTTCTGTCTCTCCCGACCTATGTGAAATGATGATTCCAAAACCTGCCCTTCGAGCAAGCGCAATTGTCTCTAGGGTTTCGGTAAGGGTACCAATCTGATTGGGTTTAATGAGAATGGCGCGGGCAGCTTTCTGATCGATCCCTTTTTGCAGGAATCGTCGGTTGGTTACAAAGAGATCATCTCCCACAATTTGAATCGGAAGCTTTGCTGTAAGGCGTGTCCAATTCTCCCAATCATTTTGATCGAGAGGATCTTCGAGCGAAGTGATCGGATAATCGCGACATAATTTTTCGAGATAGTTTAAATAATCGGGCGTTGTCATTCCCAGATACGTTTTTTGCTGCACGTCATAATATTCTGATGCCGCACAGTCGAGTGCAATCGAAATCTCTTTTCCAGGTTTATATCCAGCTTTTTCGATGGCTTGCATAATAAAGTCGAGGGTCTGTTCATGAGAAGCAAGATTGGGTGCAAAACCTCCTTCATCTCCCACGGCTGTCACTTGATTTTGCTGTTTCAAAAGAGCTTTAAGAGTATGGAACACTTCTGCCCCCCATCGAATCGATTCTTTGAAGGAAGGCGCGCCGATGGGACAGATCATAAATTCTTGGAACTCAAGAGTGTTGTCAGCATGAGCTCCTCCATTGATCACATTCATCATCGGGACAGGAAGTGATCCAGCTTGATCTCCTCCTAAATAACGGTAGAGAGGTTGTTTTTTTGATGCTGCCGCCGCATGGGCCACAGCAAGTGAGACGCCTAGAATGGCGTTGGCGCCAAGGCGTGATTTATTGGGTGTTCCATCCAAGGCAATCATTGCTAGGTCTATTTTATTTTGATCGGTGATGGAAAACCCTTGGAGAAGTTTGTTGAGCTCATGGCACACATTATGAACGGCTTTGAGTACGCCTTTTCCATTGAAGCGACGTTTATCCCCATCTCGAAGTTCGTGGGCTTCATGCTCGCCTGTTGAAGCGCCGGAGGGGACAGCCGCCTTACCTCGAAACCCATCCGACGTTGTAGCGATCACTTCGAGTGTTGGATTGCCTCGAGAATCTAATATTTCTAGTGCGTGTAGTTTTGAAAGTTGACTCATGGTAGGGCCTTTTGGATTGTATAAAGGAGGATCGCTGCTGCGGCAGAGACATTTAACGATTCGACCTCATGTTTCATAGGAATAGTGACGGGGCTCCCGAGTTTAAGAGCGGTGGCAGAAGGTCCTCGGGTTTCATGCCCCAAGATGAGGCATACGGGGACAGAAAACTTCATCTCGGATAATTCGGTTCCTTTTGTGTCTGCAACGATAACTTGGGCTTTTCGGCTTGAGATCCAGGCTTTTAGATCTTCCCATGACCCTTCTTTCCATGGGAGGAATAGGGGAGCTCCTCTGGATGCCCTTAGCGCTTTATCGTTGTACGGGTCGGCAGAGCCGTGCATCACAAAAACCCCATACCACCCGAGGGCGAGGGCTGTTCTAAATATGGTTCCAACATTGCCAGGATCTCCGAGCCCTTCGAGCACAACCAGCCGCTGGCAATTGTCAAGATCCCCAGGAGGCGGGAGCTCGACTTCTGCAGCGATTAAATCGTCCGTTTTATGCCCAATAATTTTTTGAATCACTGCTGCAGAGCCGATCAATTTTTCGTCGGCCTTTAATGCAAGCGGTTGGAGCGAAATTAAAGTTTTGATAGGTCGATTTTTGGCAACTTCTTGAACGACAGAGTTTCCGACAATCAGCAGAGTGTTAAGAGAGTGTCGAAAAGATCGATCTTCTCTGAGTTTAACCAATTTTTTCACAACTGGATGTTGTAAGCTTGTAATGGGATGTGTTACCATGGAATCCTTATGATGACACAATCGTTATTCAGGAGCAAGTTTTTGTGGGGTTTTGTGGCGGTCATCCTTTTTCTTTGGGGATGGCACTATGCCTACAATAGCAAACCTCTCGGTTTTTCTGTCCGTAAAATCACTTCAAACTTTTCTTTTCATCCCGAGTGGGAGGTGGTTCAGACAGAAAAGGAAAAGGCACATCTCATCGAAATCACGTCGCAGCCATATTATTATTTAGGAGCCGGTTCACAATCTTACGCTTTTGTGTCTCAAGACCAGAAGTGGGTGATTAAATTTTTCCGGATGAAGCAAAATTACTTTTATTTAAAAGATATCTGGCATGGCAACCGTTCCGATGTGAGAGAAAAAAGACTCTCTTCTATTTTTGAGTCGTATAAAATGGCCTACGAAGAAATGAAAGAAGATGCGGGTCTTGTGTATCTCCATCTCAATAAAACAACCGATCTAAACAAAAAAATCACCGTGATCGATCGTCTCCGGTTTTCATATGAGATCGATTTGGATCAGGTTGAATTTGTCGTTCAAGAAAGGGCCGACTTGATCTTTGACAGATTGAAAACGCATATCAAACAACAAGAGACAGCACAGCTCAACGCATCCATCGCAGAAATGATGCATCTTGTGCAGCGCCGGATTGACAAAGGGATTTCCGATCATGACAAAGCCGTCAAACACAATTACGGTTTTGTGGGAAATCGTGCAGTTCAACTCGATGTCGGCAGGATTTTCCATGGGGAAAAGCCTCGCGATTATGACAATATCTTAGAACGGATAGAAAAATGGCGCGACGAACAAGGCTGATTGGCTCGGCCACCCTTGTTTTGGGGTTAATCTTATATTTTGCTGCGCGGCCGAGTTCATTATCTTCGGTTGTTGATTCCTCACTTGCCCCTCAGCCACAATGGGTAATGCCTGCTCCATCTTCACCGGAGGCAAGTAAAATTCGCTCTATATTATCACAAAAGCTTACTTTTCTGGGTGAAGGACAACAAGCGATTGCTTTTCAGACCGAAGATGAAAAGTATGTGGTCAAATTTTTTAAAATGCGCCGATTTGAGCCTTCTTGGGTCGACTATTTGTGTCCCCATGTTGTGAGACGAAGAGTCCGGAATTTACACTGGATTTTCAACGGATATAAAAATGCTTATTCAGATCTGCGCCACGAGACAGGACTTGTGTGGATCCATTTAGCAAAAACAGATTACCTTCACCTTCCCATCACAGTGATCGATCAAAAGGGAAATGAACATCAGATAGACGCTGATGCAACGGAATTCGTGATTCAAGAGAAAGCAGAGCTGATTTTTGATCACCTTTCCCGTTTATATCGAGAGGGGAAAGTCGCGGAGATGGAGAGTGCAATCACTCGGTATTACGAATTCATCCAAGCGAGAATCGATAAAGGGTATGTCGACCGGGACAAAGGCGTGACTAATAATTACGGGTTTATCGGGGACCGGCCCATTCAGCTCGACATTGGACGTCTCTACAAAGGTGAGCGGGTAGGACAACTCGACCGGATCAAAAGACGCGTCGAAAGGTGGAGATGCGAGGAAATCTCACCACAATGAAGTTTTCTTTAAAAGTGCGATGATTTGATCTCGATCCTCAATCTCTTGATTAATCGAAATCCTTTCTGCCTCTGTCAATAATAACCCTAGCTTTTTACCTGGCTTGATTCCTTCCGCCATCAGATGTTCTGCCTTCACGAGTGGCTCTCCAGATTGGATCCGAAGGATCGCTTGGCCGAGTCTCTGTCGGTAGTTTTGATGTTCATGTAAAAACTTGTCCTGCGCTTCTGGATCAAAATGAGAAGCAATAATTTCAATCACAAGTTCCGAGTTTTTGTGCGCATAAAATTGCGCCCACTCAACAGGCTCTAGTTTTCCCTTCCAAGTTGTGGGTAGATCGATCAGCCGTTTTGCATGGAGATAGTATTCGACAAAAGACCTCTCCTGTTTTGACAATTTCAGATTGTCGCACAAATCAAGCGCTTCTTGCAGAGAAAGATCTGGAAAAAGTTCCAAGAGTTCTGCGATCGGAGGAGAATTTTTTGGAAAAGAAGGAATATATTCGACCCGTTTTTGAATTTGTTGAATAGAAACATCCTTCAGTTGTGGAAAAATCGTTCCAAGCAAGTTGAGCTGATGGAGTGTGATCAATCCGACATCAAAATGTGCAAATTGCGACATCTTTTTAAACTCTTGCCACACACGTTCCATTGCAACAGCTGGAAGTAGCGTTGGAGCCAGTTTTAATATCGCTTGTAGCGTATCTGATTCGATGGGAAATCCAAATCGCGTCGAATATCTGACTGCGCGCATCATCCGAAGCCGATCTTCCGTAAATCGCTCTATCGGATCGCCAATCGCGCGAATCACTCCCTTTCTAATATCATGTAGGCCATCGACATAATCGTAAATCTTCTCTTGCAAAGGATCATAAAAAAGACCATTGATCGTGAAGTCTCGCCTCTGAGCATCCACCTCGGGCGTTGCCGGATCGATACCTGTGGGCCTGCGTCCATCGACATACCCGCGATCTTGCCGAAAGGTTGCCACTTCAAATTGGTGGTTTTCTATCACAACAATCACAATGCCGAACGCTACGCCTACAGGAATTGTCTTACCAAACAGCTTCTGAATCTCTTCAACACTTGCTGACGTTGCAATATCGATGTCATCCGAGGGGTGTTTCATCACATAATCCCTCACCCATCCTCCCGCAAAATACGCCGTATGCCCCGCACTACCCAATGTTTTTACGACTTCAACTGCTGCCTCGAGATGATCCATATTCCCCTGATATTATTCTATATATGAATATTGGAACAACTTGAACACTGACTTAACAGGCATGTGGGATAAAGGTTTCCAATTTCATAATCGCAGAGATTAAACCGAGAA
>FRDC01004238.1_pt1 | contig 46931 bp, 44 predicted proteins | sample 1106171 | NCBI WGS metagenome assembly FRDC01 (sample SAMEA3930566, study PRJEB13176) | freshwater metagenome | biome: Drinking water system; feature: drinking water; material: water | place: Singapore | collected 2014-12-20 | reverse complement strand
CGGTGAAGTCGCGGCCCTGGATGACCTTCTCGACCAGCCGCAGCTTCTCGTCGGCTATGCGCGGATCATCATCCCACACTGTCACGGTCGCGGTGACATAGGCCATGCCGGCGCAGTCGGCGCCGAGTTCCTGCAGCGCCATATCGGCGTCGGCGGCCTTGTTCGAGGCGTCGGTGTCCACGAGGACGGACGCCTCGTTGGTCATGACCTCCTTGAGGATCGCGGCGATCGACTTGCGCTTGGCGAACCATTGCCGCCGGATCTTGGTCAGCAGCTTGGTCGCATCGGTCTTGTCGAGCAGGATCGCGCGGGTCGACCAGCGATACTGAAACGCCAGCCGGTTCAGCTCGTCGAGCAGGCCGGGCGTCGTAGCGGTCGGAAACCCGGTAACGGTGAGGATGCGCAGATGCGATGCGCCAAGGCGCGGTTCGAGCCCGCCAGCGAGCGGCTGATCCGCGAGCAGCGCGTCGAGATAGATGGGCGTCTCGGGAACGCGGACGCGGTGGCGCTTGGTTGAAACGCAGCCGTGCAGATAGGTGAGCGTCTCCGCATCATCGAGCCAACGGCATTCCGGCATGAAGGCTTCGACCAGGCGCAGGATGCGGTCAGTACGATCGGCGAAGCCGGTCATCACCTCGTTGGGGTCGATGCCCGACTTCTCGCGGCCCTCGTAGAGCCAGGTTTCCGCACGAGCGGCGTCTTCGGCCGGTGGCAGGTAGGTGAAGGTCAGGAAGTAGCTCGACTCGAAATGCACGCCGGCCTCCTCGAAGTCGGCTTTGCGCTCGGCATCGACCAGCGCCGAGGCAGGATCGGGAAAGCGGCTGTCGGGATAGAGGTGCGAGGCATGGCGCTGGGCCTCGACGAAGATCGCCCAGCCGGAGCCGAGACGACGGAAGGCGTTGTTGAGGCGGCCGGCGACCGCGACCAGCTCGGCCGGGACGGCGCTGTCGAGATCGGGGCCGCGAAACCGGGCGGTGCGCTGAAAGCTGCCGTCCTTGTTGAGGACGATGCCGGCGCCCACGAGCGCGACCCAGGGCAGGAAGTCGGCGAGGCGGCTGTTGCGATTGCGATATTCGGCGAGGTTCATCATCGGCGCGTTCCCGTCAGACCGAGAGGTGCGCGGGGACGCGCAGATGGCGACGCACGACGTCGACGAAGAGCGGATCGCGCTTGGCGGCCCACACCGCCGCGACATGGCCGATCGCCCAGATGGCGATGCCGACCAGCCAGAGGCGGAGGCCGAGGCCGACGGCGCCGGCGAGCGTCCCGTTCATGATGGCGATGGCGCGCGGCGCGCCGCCGAGCAGGATCGGCTCGGTCAGCGCCCGGTGGACCGCGACCGTGAAGCCTGGCACCTCGCCGCTCTGTTCGACGACGCCCGCCATCAGACCAGCGCTCCGCCGCCGAACGAAAAGAACGACAGGAAGAAGCTCGACGCGGCGAACGCGATCGAGAGGCCGAAGACGATCTGGATCAACCTGCGGAAGCCGCCCGACGTGTCGCCGAAGGCGAGCGTCAGGCCGGTGACGATGATGATGATCACCGCGATGATCTTCGAGACCGGGCCTTCGATCGACTGGAGGATCTGCTGAAGCGGCTGTTCCCACGGCATGGATGAGCCGGAAGCGTGGGCGGGCGCGGCCATCACCACCGACAGCGTGGCGACAGAAACGGTCATGGCGAGACGGTGGCGCACTTGAGTCAGGCGCATTGGGCGCAGGCGTTGGATCACAGGCTTTCTCCTTCGGGGTTTTGGGTGAGTAAGGTTGGGCCGTCGGCGCCCTCGATGACGGCGGGCGTGACGCGATAGTCGCCGCCGGGGCCGAGGCCCTCGACCCGGGCGAGTTCGGAAAGGCGGCGCGCGGAGCCGCGGCCGGAGAGGACGGCAATGAGGTCGATCGTCTCGGCGATCAGCGCGCGCGGGACGGTGACGACGGCCTCCTGGATGAGTTGTTCCATCCGGCGCAGCGCGCCGATCGCGCTGCCGGCATGGATCGTGCCGATGCCGCCAGGGTGGCCGGTGCCCCATGCCTTGAGCAGCTCCAGCGCCTCGGCTCCGCGCACCTCGCCGACTGGAATGCGATCAGGGCGCAGGCGGAGCGACGAGCGGACGAGATCGGAGAGCGAGGCGACGCCGTCTTTTGTGCGCATCGCCACAAGATTCGGCGCGGCGCATTGCAGCTCGCGCGTATCCTCGATGATGACGATGCGATCGGCGGTCTTCGCGACCTCGGCGAGCAGTGCGTTGGTGAGTGTGGTCTTGCCGGTCGATGTGCCGCCGGCGACGAGGATGTTGGCGCGAGACGCAACGCCCTGGCGCAGTATCTCGGCCTGTCCGGCCGACATGATCCCGGCGCGGATGTAGTCGTCGAGTGTGAAAACGGCGACCGCAGGCTTGCGGATCGCGAAGGCCGGCGCTGCGACGACTGGTGGCAGCAAGCCCTCGAACCGCTCTCCCGTTTCCGGCAACTCCGCCGACACACGCGGCGCGCCCGCATGAACCTCGGCGCCGACGTGATGGGCGACCAGGCGAACGATGCGTTCGCCATCCGCCGCCGATAGTCGCTCGCCCGTATCGGAGAGCCCTTCGGACAGACGGTCGATCCATAGCCGCCCATCCGGGTTGAGCATCACTTCAACGATACTGGCGTCGTCGAGGTAGCGCGCGATCGCGGGACCGAGCGCGGTGCGCAACATCCGCGCGCCGCGCGCGAGACCTTCCGCATGTTGATGTGAAGCCGCCACATGACCCCCGATTCCATCGGGGTCGAGACAGTCCTTCCCCGGACGGGGATGATTAAAAGGGCCTGATTTGGGGCCGATTCAACAAAGATTCAGGGGCGTAGTAGTGTAGCGTGCAAATACAGGAGAACGGCGGGGTTGGAATTCGGAACGCGTGAGGTGAACGATTCAATGGCGGGAAATTCTCAGCAAGGAAGAACCGACTCAGCGAGCCGATTCATCGCCGCGCCCGCGGACGTGATCTATGGTGCGTTTGTCGACCCGGCCGCTTGGACGCAGTGGCTTCCGCCCGAGGGCATGACGGGCCAGATTTTTGAATTCGATGCGCGGCCGGGCGGAACCTATCGAATGGCGCTGACCTATCGCGGCGACCATCCGAATGCAGGCAAAACCTCCGACGACACTGATGTCGTCGAAGGTCGCTTTGCAGAGCTGGTCCCGAATCATCGCGTCGTCCAGATCGTGACGTTTCAGTCCGATGATCCGGCTTTCGCCGGCGAGATGCGGATGACGTGGAGCCTATCGCCCGCGGCCGGCGGCACTGACGTCTCGATCATCGCCGAGCATGTGCCGATCGGAATAAGCAAAGCGGACCACGATGTCGGGCTTCGTTCGACTCTCGAAAACCTAGCGCGATTTGTCGAAGGATGATCTTACGCCGATCCGGTTGGATTGACGGCGACACACTATGGCTCACCGTCGGTGTCAACGTCCTCCAAAATCTCCTGGCGTAGCTTCGGCCCCTTCGCCAGCCGGCGGCCGAGCGCGACGACGAATTGATCGTAGCGCTCGCCGGCCTTCGCACGTGCAGCCTGTGCGGCAGGCTCCGGCAACGCCGGCGTGGTCGCGACCCAAAACCGCACGAACACCGCCAGCATCTCGACGCAGATGCCGACATCGCGTTCCATCCGCGTCATGCGGCGATCAAGTTGGTCGAGGCGCTTGGTAATCGCGGCCTCCTGTCGTTCAGCCGCATCCGGGGAGAGGAAGGATTCGATGGCGGCTTCCGCCACGAGCGATCGGGAATGGTCGCGCCGCGCGGCATGTTCGGCGAGGCGGTGCATCACGGTTGGATCGAGATAGACCGACAGGCGCTGTTTTTTCGAGGGTTTCGTCATGGCGACCTAAAGCTCCATGCCGTCGCCGGGATCGAGCGAGACCTGACGCGCCACACCCTGCATCAGCCGGTTCATCCGGCTGTTGCGGGCGGCGTCGTCCTCGGCCTCGTCGGCAAGGCCGATCTCGAATTCGTTCTCGATCGGCACCTTCTTCTCGACAGGCTTCACGCGACTCAATTCGGGCTGCTGGCGGCGCTCGGAATCGGTCGGATCTTCGTCGCCCGCGTCCGCTCCGGGCTTCGCCTCGGCGATCACAGGTCGGGCCGGAAGCGGCAGCGCCGTCCAGTCGTCGGGGCGCGCCTGCTTCGGCGGTACGATCGTCGGCGGCGTCAGGATGCGCTCCTTGAAGCGAGCATCCTCGTAGTAGCGCGCCTTCTTTGCCCGGATTGGCGGCGTACCTGCGACCATGACGATCTCGTCGGTCGGCGGGAGCTGCATGATCTCGCCGGGGGTGAGCAACTGGCGGGCCGTCTCGGATCGGGAGACCATCAGGTGCCCGAGCCAGGGCGACAGCCGATGCCCGGCATAGTTCCGCATCGCCTTCATCTCGGTCGCGGTGCCAAGCGCGTCCGACACACGCTTGGCCGTCCGCTCATCGTTCGTGGCGAAGCTCACCCGGACATGGCAGTTGTCGAGGATCGAGTTGTTCGCGCCGTAGGCCTTTTCGATCTGGTTGAGGCTCTGTGCGATCAGGAAACTCTTGAGGCCATAGCCGGCCATGAAGGCCAATGCGGACTCGAAGAAGTCGAGTCGGCCGAGCGCCGGAAACTCGTCCAGCATCAGCAGCAGCCGATGGCGGCCGGCCTTCGCCTGCAGATCCTCCGTCAGGCGGCGGCCGACCTGATTGAGGATCAGGCGGATCAGCGGCTTGGTGCGATTGATGTCGGAGGGTGGCACGACAAGATAGAGCGTCGTCGGATGCTTGACGCCAACGATGTCCGTGATGCGCCAATCGCAGCGCCGCGTCACCTCGGCGACGACGGGATCACGGTAGAGGCCGAGGAACGACATGGCGGTGCTGAGGACGCCCGACCGCTCGTTGTCGCTCTTGTTGAGCAGCTCGCGCGCGGCGCTGGCGATGACGGGATGCGGCCCAGCTTCGCCGAGGTGCGCCGTCTTCATCATCGCCGCCAGCGTCGACTCGATCGGGCGCTTCGGGTCCGAAAGGAACGCCGCAACGCCGGCAAGCGTTTTGTCCTCCTCGGCGTAGAGGACATGGAGAATCGCGCCGACCAGCAGCGAATGGCTGGTCTTTTCCCAGTGGTTGCGCTTCTCCAATGAGCCTTCGGGATCGACCAGGATATCGGCGATGTTCTGAACGTCGCGGACTTCCCATTCGCCGCGGCGCACCTCGAGCAGCGGATTGTAGGCCGACGATCTCACGTTGGTCGGATCGAACAGCAGCACGCGGCCATGCTTGGCGCGGAAGCCGGCGGTGAGTTGCCAGTTCTCCCCCTTGATGTCGTGGACGATGGCCGAGCCGGGCCAGGTCAACAGCGACGGCACCACAAGGCCGACACCCTTGCCGCTACGGGTCGGTGCAAAACAGAGGACATGCTCCGGCCCGTCATGGCGGAGATAGTCCCGCTCGTATCGGCCAAGCACGACACCATCGGCGCCAAGCAAGCCGGCGGCCTGCACCTCCTGGCGCTCTGCCCATCGCGCCGAGCCATAGGTCTCGACCTTCTTGGCCTCGCGCGCCCGCCAGACCGACATGCCGATCGCAACCGCAATCGAGATGAAGCCGCCCGACGCCGCGATGTAGGCGCCCTCGACAAAGATGGCCGGGGCGTAGGCGTCGAAGCCGTACCACCACCAGAAAAACGATGGCGGCAGATAGAAGGGAAAGCCGAACAGGCGGAACCACGGCGCGCCGAGTTCGGGCTGGAAGGCGAGCCGCCAGGCCACCCATTCGGTCGCGCCCCAGGTCGTGACCAGCACGATGGCGAAGACGGTGAGAATCTGGCCCCAGAGAATTTTCGTAGCGGACATGGCGATGTGTCTTTCTGCAAGGGATCAGAGGCCGAGGCCGCGCTTGCGGCCGAAGCTCCAGTCGATGCCGCCGTCATCGCGGGCGACGCCGGAGACATGTCGGCCGAGCTGCTTTTCGAGGGAGGGCGTCCACGGCACGAGCTGGAAGCCGAGGCCGTCGTCCAGCATGGCGAAGCGGCCCGAGGCGAGCGTGAAGCGCTGGCGATAGGAGCCGGCGACATATTCGCCGCTGGCCGCACGGTTGAACGGCTGGCCAGTCTCGGTGGCGAGCTTCTCGCCGAGCGCCTCCAACTCGCGGCGGCGCAGGGTGTCGATCAGGTTGCGGCTGAAGGTGACGCGCTGGCCGTGCCGCTCGCCGAAGCCCTGTCCGACCAAGTGATCGGCACGGCGCTCCAGCGCCTGCCGAACCTCGGCGCCGAACCCGCCCTCCGACAGGGCGGCCGGCTCGCGGGCGATGTTCTGCCGGTCGAGCCAGGTCGCGCCCGATGCCGTGATCTGGCGGTCGATATCGAGGTCGGAGCGCACGGCGATCGCGACGCGGCGCTGGCCCTGCGCGTCATCGAACCTTCGCAGCTCGACGATCGAGCCAGGCGAGCTGTCGCCAGCCGCGTCGAGGTCGGGCAGCTTGATATGATGGCTGCGCCCGTCGACACCATCGACCACGGCGTAGGCTGTGCCCTTCAGCTCATCATCGAGCCCGCGATCGACCAGCCTGCCGATGATCGGCGTGTCGAGATTCTCCGCCGCCAGCACATAGCTGGCCGAGCCGCGCTCGATGCCGCGCTCGGTCAGCGCACGGTGCATCCGCTTGATGATATCACCGCGCTCGCCCAGCTCGCGCAGCGTCGCCTCAGTCTTGTCGTCGATCATCCATTGGCCAGGGCCAACCTGTTCGGCGAGACCCAGCGTTTCGAGCTTGCGAAGGCGCCCGACCTTCAGCGCGTGATATTCGTCGGGCCTGGCGCTTGGGTCGGGCGCCATATCGATGACGCCGTTCTCTCGCCCATCGCGGACAAGCTGTCGGTCGAGCTGGGTCCAGCGCTCCGCCTCGACCTGGCGCTCAAGATTGCGGCGGATGTCGAGATCGGTGCGCGGCCCCAATTCCTGCGTGACCAGATCGGCGGCGCGGGCGCGCATCCCTTCCTTGATGTAGTCGCGCGCGATGACGAGATCCTGCCCGTCATCGGCGCGGCCGCGCAGGATGATATGAATGTGCGGGTTGTCGGTGTTCCAGTGATCGACGGCGGCCCAATCGAGCTTGGTGCCGAGATCCTTTTCCATCTGGTCCATGAGATCGCGGGCGAAGGATTTGAGGTCCGCCATGTCGACCGCGTCCTCCGGCGAGACGATGAAGCGGAAGTGATGCCGATCGTCCTGGCACCGCTCGGCGAAGGCGCGGCCATCGACCTCCTCAGTGTCCGGCCCGAACAGCCGCGCTTTCTCCCCATCACGGGTCACGCCCTCGCGCCGCAGATAGCTGAGATGGGCGGCAAGCGGCGCGGCCCGCGCGTGATGGCGAACCAGCCGGGTCTTGATGACGACGATGCGCGAGCGGCCGGTCAGCAGGCGATTGGCGCGCACGCTCGCCGTCCGGCCCCGCCCGAATGTCGAGCGGTTGCCCGAGCTGATCCGACCCGAGCGAGAGATGCGCGCGCCGGCCTTCTGGGCAGCGGCGAGTGCCTGCGCGATGAAGGGTCGGGCGCGCTGCGCGCTGGATGAGCGGGTGCGGCCGGGTCGGATACGGAAATCGTCTTCGCCGCTCATGGCCGAGACCCCGCACATCGCGTCAAGCGCATGAAATCGCGGAGAAACTGGCTGCGCCGCGAGGTGCGCGGAAATCCCGCACCTCGCGAAAGCGAGTCATAACCTCTTGAAAAACCACAACCGACCGACGCCGCACCTCGCGGCTTTTTATCTCGCCATCGTCCGGTCGTGTTGCCTGCCTCCACCCTCCACACACCCCATGCCACGCTGGAGCCCGCTATCGTGCGATTGGGAACCGGCGCGCTCATTGCACGGTCCCTCCGCCAGCACGCGCGACGAACAGGCCGCTGGACTGCGGCACGATGGCGGAAACATCGCGCACGGATGATGTCGCCGTCGCAGCGTCGGACGTGCGCCCGGCCGGCACGAGATCGGCGGCCGGTCCGCGCTCAGCTTGCGCGATGAACAGCGGCGCGCGTGTCCAGGCGAGGGTATCGGCCGCCGCGACCACCATCGGGCCGGCTGCATCCCCGCCACCCACAGACGGCGCGACGACGGCGACATAGGTGCGCGTTTCTGCGGGAAGCGGCCGGCCCTTCAGCGAGTCCTCGTAACGGCCAGGACCAGCATTGTAGGCCGCGATCCAGCCGGGCGATCCGTAGCGGTCGAACAGCTCGCGAATGTAGCCCGCGCCGGCGATGATGTTGTCGCGCGGATCATAAGGATCAGCGCCGAGACGATGACGCAGGCGCAAGCCCGTCCATGTCACCGGCATGATCTGCATGAGACCCATCGCGCCCTTCCGTGAAAGGGCGCGCGGATCGCCGGCGCTTTCGGCACGCATCACCGCCCTGATCCACGCAGCCGGAACGCCGAAGCGCCGCGACGCCTCAGCGATGTGATCGGCATAAGGATCGCGCAGCGACGGCCGAACAATCGGCGTGCCCTGCGCCATCGTGACCGACGGCATGACGCTCGCGAGGGAAAGGCCGGAAAGGAGAAGGAGAGCCATGCGCCGGGCAGCGCGAAGCGACCCGGACGCAGTCGGATGGCTCGTCGATGGGCGAGAGCCAGGCATCGCTCAATCCTTCTCGCCGCGATCGCGCGGACGCGACCAGTGCAGCGACCAGCCATTGCCAGCATCGTCGTCACGAAACAGGTTGGCGCGGATCGGATGCGGGAATGTCGGATCGTCGATCAGCAACGCGAGATATTCGCCGGCTTTCTCGCCGGTGCGTTTCCAAGCCGCGCCGAGTTCCGGGCCTGTTTCGTTGGTCATGCCGTCGAAGAGGTGAACCCGATAATCGGGTGCGTTCTCCGTGTCGGACGGTTCCGCCGCGACGATGATGATATCCTGATGCAGTAAGAGCGTCCCGAGGTGTCCGATGAAGCCGGTCTCGTCGCGCGTGAATTCGCCAATCTGGGGCATGACAGTCTCCTTGGCGGTGAGGTTGGGAAGGCCATCGACGAGCACCGCTCCCGCCGATGGGGAAGCGGTCAGCGCGTCGGGGCGCGCCACTCGAAGCGGCCGGTGTTGTCTTCGTCGGTCCACAGCGGGACGGCGCGACCGATGATCTGGTCGGTCGAGATCAGGCCGAAGTAGCGGCCGTCCAGGCTGTCGCGGACTTGCCAGTTCATGAGGAAGACTTCGCCGGTCTGGACGCGGCGGCAGCCCTGCCAGACGGGGAGATTGCGGCCGGCGCGATCACGCGTGAGCGCGGCGCCAACCTCGACGCCATCGACGGTGATGGCGAGGTTCGAGCGGCAAACGGTCTGCCCTGACACGGCGAGGATGCGCTTCATCAGCGGCACGCCTTTGGGCAGATAGCCGCGATCGGCGAGGAAGGTCGCGAGCGGCTCGGGTGCATCGACGGCGACAAGATCGGTGACTTCGAACGGCCCGTCGAAATCGATCGTGTAGAGGCCGATCGGCGCGCTCGCGGATGCGTTCCAGACCAGCTTGACGGGCATCGGCGTGAGGCCGGGATAGCCGACACCGAGCGCGGCGAGCGTGGTCGCGAGGAGAAGTCCGGCGCGGCTCACGGCTCGGCCCGCCGACGCAACAGGAACGCACGGTGATGATCGAGCGTGTAGGCGCGCGGCTCATGCCCGGCGGTCAGTCGGTTGTGGACGTGCCGCCAGTGATCGGGCGAGACCGCTTCGGGATCGACGCCGATGCGCTCGATGGCATCGATCGCTTGCAGCACGCGCTCGACCTTCGGCCAGTTCTCGATCTTGAGCAGGATGTCGCCGCCCGGACGCACGAAGGGCAGCGTCTGGTAGGCTTCGCCGCGCGACACGGCGCGCACGATGTCGATGCGCGATATGATCGTGCCGAAGTCGTTCGAGGCCCAGCGCACGAAGGCAAAGACCGCGCCGGGGCGGAACGACAGGACGCGCCGGCGTCGATCGAGGATCTGTTCCTGCGCGTGCGCGCCGAAGCGAATCCAGTTCTCGATCTTCTTCTCGACCCAGGTCAGCTCGACATGGGTGAGATTGTCCTGCGGGCGCGCGGTCGGCGTCGGGCCGCCGCGCACGCGGGGGACCGCGGCGCCGGTCATGAGGGGTCTCCTTCGATGGGTGGGAATTCGCGCGCGAGCAACTCGCGCAGCATGTCGGCAACGGTGACGCCGCGCCGGAAGGCGGCGATCTTGATCCGTCCACGCAGGTCGGGCGTGACGTCGATGGTCATGCGAGCTGTGAAGGCTTCCGCATCCGCCGCGCGCGCCGCGGGGGCGTCGGCGGCCTTGATCCAGGCGTCAGGATTGGTCGGACGCGCTGCGAAGCCGCGCCGCTCGGATCGCTCGCTCATGGCGCGATCCTTTCGATCTCGGTGACGAGCGCCGCGATCTCGCGCGCGGCGGGACCGTCGTCGTCCATCTCGAAGGCTAGGCGACCGGATCGCGCGGCGTCGGCATAGATGACGCGCTGTCCGACCGTCGTGCGCAGAACCGGCGGATCGTGATCAGCGAGCGTCTCGGCCGTCTCGCGGGTGATCACGGTGCGTGCGCCACAGCGATTGAGAACGAAGCGGGCGTGAAGCTGGGGTCGATAGATGCGCGCCTCCGACAGGAGCGCCAGCATCTCGGCCGATGCCCAGCCGTCGAGCGGCGACGGTTGCACCGGGATCAGCACGAGATCGGCGGCGAGCAGCGCCGAACGCATGAGCCCGGCGACACGCGGCGGCCCGTCAATGACGACATGATCGACGTCACGCGCCAGCTCGGGCGCCTCACGGTGGAGCGTATCGCGCGCCAGGCCGACGACGCCGAACAGTCGCGGCGCGTGCTCGCGGGCGCGTTGCTGCGACCAGTCGAGCGCCGAGCCCTGCGGGTCCGCGTCGACCAGCGTGACCCGCTTTCCCTTGCCGGCCCATTCGCCGGCGAGATGCAGCGCCAGCGTCGTCTTGCCGACGCCGCCCTTCTGATTGAGGAGGGCAACGATCATCGGCGACATCCCGAACGTGGACCGAAGGGGAGCTGCGGAGCGCCGGAGACTTGGTTTCCCGCTGCGTCGGTGACGGTGACGGTGAGAGCGCTACTGCTGGTGCGCCGTTTGCTACTGGCGTTCAGCGCGTTCGTGGCCTGCCGGACGAGGTTTTCCACCTCGCTCGCGCGCTCTTCAAAGTTAGATTCTCTGTTAGATTCTAAGTTAGGGGCGCGATTTTCTGTTCTGCTGTCGTGAGTTAGGCCCTGTTTGGGTTCCCGTTGGCACGAGGGGCCGGTTCCTGATGGCACGCCCTTTCGGGTTCCCGATGGCACGAAGCCTTTCACAGGTTGTCCACAGAGCGGCGTCCGCTCGAAAGCGAGCAACGTCCGGCCGCCGGCCTCGATCTCCAGAAACAGCGTGTAGCCGGGAAGCGGCTGGCGACGGATGATGTCGCGCAGTTCGAAGGCAAAACGTTTGAATGGCGACAGCGCGCCGGACTTCTGGTGGAGGTGGCGGAAGTCGAACCGCCAGCCATTGCGTTGGCGCCCGCCATGCTTGCGCACCAGGCGATAGAGCCAGCGATCGAGTCCGCCCGTGAGATCGAAATAGGCGCGGTCGATCGTCAGCACGAGCGCGTCGTCGAGCACGGCCTGATAGAACCAGTCCGGGACGATCATCTCGATCCCGTCCGGCTTGCCGTTGCGGCTTGTGCGCTCTTTCCACTCGTTGATCCACGAGAAGCGGTGACGGCGGCCTTCGGCGGCTTGACGGATCGAGGTGCTGACCGTCGTCGATTGCAGGCGGTCGAGCGCGGCCTTCAGGCGCTGGTAATCACGCAAGGACGTGCCGCGGCCGATGAACTTTAGGATTTCGTAGGGGGTGGCGACCATCAGGCGCGAGGTGCGCAAGCCCGCGTCGCGCGCCTCGACGATCTGGCTCGCCGCCCAGATGAGGATGTCGGCGTCCCAGATGGTCGCCATACCGTGATCGGGCACGGCCTCCACTCGGATCGACACTTCGCCGGCGGCGAAGTCGATCGGAGCGACGCGATGGGATTTGGAGAGGGAAAAGAACGGATAGGCCATGAGATCCTGCGCGTCTCGGGCTGCGAACTCGCCGGGGAGCGCACGGAACAGATCGAGCTGCCCGCGCTCCGAGAGGGACTGGTGCCGCGCCGTCATTCGGGAAATCCGGGGGCGATCAGCGTGCGTATCGTCCGGCGTGGGCTGGCGGCGCAGGCGTGTGGCGCTTGGCCGGCAGCACACTGCCGCGCGGATCAGAGGTGGAGGTCACGGCGCCGCGCTCGGCCCAGGCCTCGAGATCGTCGACGGCATAGACGACGCGGCCGCCGAGCTTCCTGTAGGACGGGCCGGTGCCGTAGGTCCGATGCTTTTCGAGGGTGCGGGCCGACAGACTGAGGAATTCGGCGGCTTCCTTGGTGCGCAGGAAGCGCGGCGGAAGAACGGCGAGATCAGGTCGCATGAGAGGGCCTCCGTGGGTTCGTTGGGGCCGCCGGGAAGCGGCGGGTAACGAAGGCCACATTGGCGAAGCAGGACCGGCGAGATGCAGGGCGAATTCGGGGGGTATCAAATTCGCCCACCATGGATTGTGGGCCGATCGGCTAGGTCTGCCTGCGATGACGAAGCAGCGAACGATAGCCGCCCGCGATCATCGCGCGGGCGTCACGCAGCAGCGATTTGATGGCGTGGCGCGCGGAGGATGCCTGCCAGTCGTCGCGATCGAGAGGGCCGAGCCGGAATATGACCTGCGCGATCTCTTGCTGGGTCGCGCCCGCGCGGTAGCCATCGAAGGCTTGCAGCATCCTTCGCAATCGTGCCCGCTGCTGGAGGGTCAGGCGTGTGTCCGGTGGAATGGCGCGGCGATGGAGGGCAGCGAGCAGGCGGCCGATGGATTCAATCTGGTCGAACCCATCAAGGCCGAGGGACACAAATGCGCCGAGAGGCTTGTCCGGCGAAGTGTTGTCGGCATGAACGAGCTGGACATGCTGGCCGTTGCCGAGGTCGTAGAGCAGGTTGGTCTCGCCGTCAGCGGTAACGGCAATGGCGGCGTCGATCGTCGGCTGTTGTTCAGTGCTTGCGGAAAGGACATCGGGCGGCTCGCCAAGAACGATGGCGCTTGTATCCTCGCGGGGGAGCCAGAACACCGGCGCTTCGGGCGGGGCCTGCGACGGGTCCACCGGGAAATCGCAACCCCCAACGTTGCCGGATCTTGTCGGTCAGCGGACGTGGATCGACCTTGTGATCGTTCAATGCCTGGAAATCCCTGCCGTAGGAATCGTTGCGGCGGAGCCATTCCCACGCGAGGTCGGATGCGGTCATGTCATCGACATGATCGTAGCCCTTGGGCGAACGCCAGCCCGATGCATCTGGTGTCATCGCGATCCTCCCGTAGTCTTTTGAACTTGTGGGAGAGTCAGGATTCCCGGCTGGGTTGTTCTACGGAAGTCAGGCAGACGGCAAAGGGTGATGCTGAAACGGCATCGCGGTGATCACTGCGCCGAGCGGACCAATTCGCGATAGCCGTGTTCGGTCATCCAGCGCGCACGTTCCAGATGCGTGTCGTGGATTTGGCGGCAGCGCTGCGGTTCGCGGGCTGGGTCGAGACCGAAGAGGATCTGGACGGCCTCCCGCCAGTCGGCGCCATCGCGCGCCGAGTCGAGCAGGCGCAGATAGAGAGCCATATGCTCGCGATCGTAGGTCGTGAGCGTTTGGCTGATCGGTGGCGCGTCCAGAAACGGCGGCATCGTTTGTCCCATGGAGCGACTATATTCGCGTGGAAAGCATTCGTTAACACATGCGCCTGGTTATCTTGTGACAAAGGGCGACGGACAATGCCCGCGATGTGACAGGAGGGTCGCTAGCGCTTTGCTGGTCGATCATCCCGCTCATGGAGCAGCAGCACCCCTTCACCCTTGTCGGTGGAGAGCAGGACGATGCCGGCTGCCTCGAATGCCCTGCGAACCTGATCGCGCGTCGTCTCATACACCTCCAATCCATTCTCGGATTCGAGGCGCTTGAGCGCGGTCAGCGATGTCCGGGCCTTGTCAGCGAGCGTCTCCTGTGTCCACCCCAGCAACGCGCGCGCGGCCCGTGATTGTCGGGCGGTGATCATGCATGATCACCTCCCACCGACGGACACACGCCTGCCAGAACTACGACTATAATAGTCGCTCTTGGCGCCCGCTGCGAGGAAAATCGGCGTCCCAGGGCCTGCGGCGCCCTCGCTGGGCGGCGGGAGTGATTCGCGCTAGCAGGGGAAAGGCCCCGGCCTATTCGGCCGGGGCCTTGCTCGGGGCTCAGTCGCCACGGCGGGTCGGGCGGGACCAGATCAGCGAGTGGGTGTCGCCGTCCTCGTCGTCGAAGAGGTTGGCGTAGATGGGAGCGTTGAAGCTCGGATCGTCGAGCTTGAGGCCCAGATAGTCGCGGCCCTCATTCGAGCGCTTGGACCAGGCGGCGCCGATTTCCGCGCGACCGACCAGAACCCGGTGGCTGGGGGCGTTTTCGCCGGTGGCGCGCTGGTCGGGGACGATGCGCACGCCCTTGGCCTGGACGCTGAGGGTGACGATTTCGCCGGTGAACTCGTTCGAGCCGGTCTTCTTGAAGGTGCCGATGGTCGCCATTGTAAGTCTCCGTTTTGTGTTTTCGGGACCGCTCCATTGCGGCCTCGATGGCGATCGACAGGCCGGAGGCGACCGACGCCGCATCGCTTGCGACCGGAGCGCAGCGGAGGACGGCGTGGACACGACTTTGTTGTTTCGCGAGGAATGACGGCCTTGGCCGGCAGGGGAAGAAAGTCGGGACGCGCCGTTGCGGCATAGGCGGTCGAGGCGCAGCCGGCCTTCGGTCAGATCAGGCCATTGAAGAGGCCGTATGGGGCGGTCTAGAGACGATCAAGAGCGGAAGACCTGGCGCCCCGGTCGCAACCGGCAAGAAGCGCAAATTGAAGATATCATCCGCAACTCGCCCGCCTCGTACAGGCGAGGATCGAGCTTTCGTTTCGAGGTCGGCTACTGGAAATGACGCCCTCGACTTCGTGTTGCACAGTTCCGCGCATAGAGGCGCCGAGCTGAATCCAGGCGGTCTTTAAGGGGGTTGGCCGCACAGTGGACCTCAGTCAGATCCCGGTGGCGCGGCTCCCTCAACAGCTCCGCAACGCTGGTGGCTGGAACCCCTGATCTGGTCCGTACCGGCAATGATTCCGTCGCGGTGTCAGGCTCGTGCAATGGCCTGGCCGGACGGGCCGGTGGCCGCCATTCCCGCGACGCGCGCGAACGCGGTGATGCCGACCGCGATCGCACCGATAACAGAGAACACGAGCTGCCAGGTCTCCGACGGCATGGTGTGCTTCACGATGCCATGCGTGGCGTGATAGCCGGCGATCGCCGCGGGAGCGACGAATGCGAGCGCGATCAACAGGCGTGCCCAGAGCGGGCGAACAATTCCGAGCAGGATCTGCCCCACGCCGAGCGTGAGGCCCGCACCGACCATGCCAACGAGGATCGCGCCCAGCCAGCCAGCGCCAGATTGATAGGCCCAAGTGCCGACGGTCACGCCGGCAAAAAATGGCAGCGCAAAGACGGCGAGCGTAAACAGCAACCAGCAGAAGACGCCGATGGCTGCGATGGATAGGACGATGCCGAGGATAATCATGGTGGTGTCTCCGAAAGAGAAAAATCTGACGGTCGCGCCGTCCTCCACCACCACCACGGCGCACTCGGGAGCATAGCAAAAGCTGTGCTCCGACGGGAGCGGAAACCGCAGGGGTCTCCGCGTCGCCTAGAGGGGTGGCGCGCCGTCATGGCGCGAAGGGATCGACCTCGTGAACGATCTCCGAGACGTCGCCGTCGTATTCGTTCGCGGGTGTCACTGAAAGCGTGCCGTCGCCGGCGCGGAAGATCACGATGGCGACCATCAGGGTCGCGGCGAGGCTGAAGGCGAAGGCATGTGCGTCAGGGAAGGACATCGATCCGGCTCCTGTTTCGAACGGAGGACCATCCCCCGCTGACAGGCGCCCGATGTGTTCGGCCGATGGCCGCAATCACCGCGCGGGCAAAGCCGGCGCGGCGGCACGCTCTGCGTAGTCCGACCCCTTGCGGGTTGATGGCGTCAGGCCATCGGCTGGACCAAGGATCAGCGACATGAAGCGGGGTGGTTTATCCGCTCGGGGCTGGCGAGTGCCGTTCCCCACCAGTATTGTCTTCATCGGCGTCTGCGCTGCACTGGCATTCGCCAACTGATCGATGAGAATATGACGGGCGGTCGGCATCCACCGCCCGGGCGTGGAGAATGACGTTTGAGATTCAGAGAGTTTGCGAGCCCCGTAACTTTGAGCGACATTCTCGTTTCCGACGACGATGTCGGATTCGAGCGACTGGACGAAGGCAATTGGGTGAAGGGGCGCTTCGACAATAGCATTCGCATAGATCAGCCGGCCCACGGTGTCGGGCAGACTCACGCGCATGTTTATGGGCGTAAGGGCGACGAAATTGGTGTCATCAATTTCGACGGCTCTGCGAGTCACGGCACGAAATGCCGCTTGAGTGACGCCGATGCTGACGCTCTGCGAGAGCGTGGTTTCACGATTAAGGCTGGCAATATCGTCGAGTGGATCGTGCTGCCCAATCAGCCTGAGCTACTGTTCGGCTGATGGCGGCGCTTACGCGCCGCCGAACTTCCAAACCGGGATACCGAGCTTCTTGGCTTTGTCGGCGAGATTGTCGTTGATGCCGGTGCCGGGGAAGTGCAGCACGCCCTTCGGTACGATCTGCAGCATCTCGTCGTTGCGCTTGAAAGGTGCGGCGCGGCCGTGCTTCGTCCAGTCGGGCGCGAAGCCGATCTGCGGCACGTTGCGGTTCTTTGCCCAGAGCGAGGCGATCTTCTCGGCGCCCTTCGGCGATTTGCCGTGGATCAGCACCATGTCGGGGTGCTTTTCGTGGACCTGATCGAGCTTTGCCCAGATCAGGCGATGGTTGTCGAAATCGAGCCCGCCGGTGACGGCGATCTTGGGTCCGGGCGGCAGGAGCACCTCCTGCTCGGCGCGCTTCTTCGCCATGATGAAGTCGCGGCTGTCGATCATCGCCGAGGTGAGGTTGCGATGGTTGACCTTCGATCCGGACCGCGGAAGCCAGGCTTTGCCGATCTGGCGTTCGTAGTGTTCGGCAGCCTGGTCGCGCATCAGTTCGAACGCGGTTTGGCGTTCGACCAGCGTCTTGCCCTCGGCGATCAGGCGCTCGAGGTCGACTGACTTCACCTCGCTGCCATCCTGTTCGCGCTGGGAGCGCTTCTGGGCCTGCTCGTTGTCGTCGAGTTCGCGGTTGATCCGCTCAGTGGCGCGTTGGAAGAGGTTGACGGTCGACCAGAGGAGATCGTCGAGGTCGGGTTCGAGGCGCGTGTCCTCAAGGGTCACGATCAGGGCGTCAAAGATATCGGCAATCGCTCCTGCGACAGCGTTTCCGTCCGGCAGAAGCCGCTGGTCGGGTTCATCAGCGAAGGGCCGATAGCCGTGGAGCTGCAATTCGTTGAGGGCGTGGTCGGTCGGTGAGGATTCGTGGTGCGGTTCGTAGTCGTCGTGATCGCGCATCGGATGCTCCGTCGGTTGGACCGCGACCGTCGCGGCCTTCATGGCGACGAAGCCCACCGGCGGGGCGGCGCTGCACCCGGAGCGCAAGCGAGGGGCCGGAGCGTCAGCGGAGGATGGCGAAGGCCGGCTATTTTGCCTCGCGATGGAAAGCGGCCCCTCGGGGCCGCGCCGGAAAATAGTCGGCCGCAGCCATTGCCGGGCCGGCCCGCCTGTGGGCCGATCGCCCTCTCGAAGGCCGAGGCGCGGTCCTCTCCGATGCCCTGCATGCGAAGGAGCATGACGGCCGCACCGTCACCCCCTTTCTTACCGGCTATGCCGCCAGCGCCATGAAGCGTGCGACGTCCTGCGGCCCGAGCTGCACCCGCGCCTGACTGCGCAGCGTCGCGAGGCCGAGGGTGCGGAGATCCTCGTTGAAGTCGCCGAGCTGTGGCGAGATCACGATCGCCTCGATCCCGGCCGCGTTCGCCCGTTCGACCAGGCTGTCGCGCGCGCCATCGCCCGCCGGATCGTCGTCGCGCAGGATGTAGAGCCGACGCAGCGTGTCCGGGAACAGGATGGCGGCGAGATGCGCTGCGGAGAGCGCCGCCACCATCGGCATGTCGGGCACGGCCTGTCGGACGGAGAGGACTGTCTCGATGCCTTCGCCGGCTGCCATCACTTCGCCGCCGACGCCAAAGCGGACCGCGTTACCGAGAAGATCGCCCATCGCCCGGCGCGGGGTATCGAGTGGCGCCTTGTCCCGGCGTCGCGGGTCGAGCCAGGTGCGATGCGCCCCGGTGATCCTACCCGCAAGGTCGGTGACGGCCGCGATCATGGCCGGCCATGTCTCGGTCGGCGCGTGCTCGTCAGGGCGATAATAGCAGCGCGGGTGGAAATACAGATTTCCGGTTCCACGGAGATCCGTAATTTCGCGTTGCCGTAGATACGCCGCGACGACTGTGCCCGGAATCGGCTGCGACATGCGGATGAGACGTCGTGCGGCTTCGGGCGATCCATGCGGCGCAGGCGCCAGCGGCTGGAACGCGGACGGTTCCGGCTCAGGTGGCGGCATGCTGAGGAAATGCCGCGCCTCGTCGGCGACATCCTTGAAGTCGATGAGGCCGCAGCTCTCGCGGATCACGTCGAGGAGATCGCCATGTTCGCCGGTGGCGGCGTCGGTCCATTTGCCGGCAGGGCCTTTGGGCGAGTCCTTGAGCCGGACATACATCGAGCAGCCCTTGGTGTTGCGGGCGTCGCCGACCTGCCAATAATTGCCCTGACGATGGCCGTTGTCGAGATAGTGGCGGCACACCGCCTCAGCCTGTCGGCCGAGACGTTGCGCAAGATCGGATGCGTCGAGACGGGCCATCACGCAGCCTCCCGCTCGATCGGATAGGTGTCGATCAACTTGCCGACGATGGCCGCGCCATCCGCACCGACGGGCACGAAGAAGCGGAGCTTCCACGAGATGATCTCGCTGAAGAGCCCATAGGCGCGAAGACGCTCGCGCATCGCGTCGGTGAAGCCGGAGAGTTCGATGCGATCGGCGCCCATGATGCGCACGCGGCGAAGCTGGAGACCCTCGGCGAGGTCGAGGATCGTCTTGCCCTCGACCAGCGCGGCATAGGCATGGTCGGCGGACAGGTTCGTCGTCCCGACCGTCGTGGCGTTGGCGACCCAGGCGGGCGACACGCGGCGACCGATGATCCGTTCCCCGTCGTCGGTCTGGAGGCGATAGACGCGGCTCGACTCGTTCGGCAGCCGCTTCCAGATCGGCAGTAGCAGCCCCGCGACGATATGGATGGTGGAGTCGGAATAGGCCGGCACCTCCGCAACCTCGGCGTTCCAAGCGGCGGTGAACTCGGCTCGACTGGCGGCGATCCAATGGCTCTCGTCCATCATTCGGATGGAGGCATGATGCTGCTCCATCGGCCGGATCAGGCGGACGCGGCGTTCGATCTCGCCGTCATCGAGCATGAGCGAGGACGCCGGAAGCTGAACGGCGGCGCGGTGCGAGCGCTCGTTGACGAATAACATGGCGGCTGGATCATCGAGCCACGCCATCGCTTCCTTGGCGGTCATCGGCCGGTTGCGCTCGCGCTGCTGGATCGTGAGCAGGCTGGTTTCCGCGCCGGTGCCCGGATGGGTGTAGATGGTCTGGCGATCTGTGACGACGAAGCTTTCCGCGCGCAGCGTCTCCAGCCCGATGTCATAGATGCCGGCGGCGATCGCGCCCTCGACCTTCGCGGTCAGGAGCTGCTCGAAGGCGGCGAACAGGATGTCCTGCAGGTCGATGGTGAGCGCGAGCAGGCGATTGAGAAAGGTCGTGATCGGCGGCAGCTCGTCCTTGATGCCGTTGTCGTCCGTCAGCTTCAGGCCGGTCGTTTCCTCGAACCGCTGGAGCGAGCATCCCTCCACCTTGCCGCGGACGATCAGGATGTAGAGCTGGCGCAAGGCATCGCGCGCATAATGGCTCTCCAGATTGTCCTCGGGCCGGAACAAGCCCTGGCCGCCGGTCTGGCGCTGGCCGCGCGTGATCGCGCCCAGCGTGTCGAGCCGGCGCGCGATGGTCGAGAGGAAGCGCTTCTCCGCCTTCACATTGGTGGCGATCGGGCGGAACAGCGGCGGCTGCGCCTGGTTGGTGCGGTGAGTGCGGCCGAGGCCCTGGATCGCTGCGTCGGCCTTCCAACCCGGTTCGAGCAGATAGTGGACGCGCAGCCGCGTGTTCCGCGCCGACAGCTCCGCATGGTAGCTGCGGCCCGTGCCGCCGGCGTCGCTGAACACGAGCACGCGCTTCATGTCGTCCATAAAGGCCTGCGTCTCGGCGAGATTGGCGGACGCCGCGCGGGTCTCGACCACGAGACGCTGACTCTTGCGCACGATGCGGCGCGAGCGGCCAGTGACCTCCGCGACCACGTCCGCGCCAAAATGCTGGACGATCTGGTCGAGTGCGCCGGGAACTGGCGGAAGGCTCGCGAGCTTCTCGATCAGCTCGTTGCGGCGGGCGACCGCCGCGCGGCTCTCGACAGGCTGGCCGTCGCGAAAGACCGGCCGCGAGGACATATTGCCCTCGCCATCGGTGAAGGGTTCGTAGAGCTGCACCGGGAAGGAATGGGCGAGATAGTCCAGGACATATTCGCGGGGCGTGATGTCGACGCGAATGTCGTTCCATTCCTCGGTGGGTACTTCGGCAAGGCGCCGTTCCATCAGCGCCTCGCCGGTCGAGACGATCTGGATGACCGCAGAATGCCCGGCCTCCAGATCCGCTGCGATCGAGCGGATCAGCGTCGGCGTCTTCATCGAGGTCAGCAGATGGCCGAAGAAACGCTGCTTGGCGCTTTCGAAGGCGGAGCGTGCGGCGGATTTGGCCTGGCGGTTCAATGTCCCGGTCGAGCCGGTAATGTTGGCCGCCTGCATGGCCGCATCGAGATGGTTGTGGATGATGGCGAAGGCGCCGGCATAGGCATCGTAGATGCGCCGCTGCTCGGCCGTCAGCTCATGCTCAACCAGCTCATATTCGACCCCGTCGAACGACAGCGACCGGGCGGTGTATAGGCCGAGCGCGCGCAGGTCGCGGGCGAGCACCTCCATCGCCGCAACGCCGCCGGCCTCGATCGCCTCGACGAACTCTGCCCGCGTCGAGAAGGGAAAATCGTCGCCACCCCACAGGCCCAAGCGCTGCGCATAGGCGAGATTTTGGACGGTCGTGGCGCCGGTAGCGGAGACATAGACGACACGGGCATTAGGCAAGGCGTGCTGCAGGCGAAGCCCCGCGCGCCCTTGCTGCGAGGGCGTGAAATCGCCCCGTTCTCCTTTGCCGCCGCCAGCGTTCTGCATAGCGTGCGCCTCGTCGAAAATGATCACTCCGTCGAAATCGGAGCCCAACCATTCAACGATCTGCTTGACCCGCGAAACCTTCTCGCCGCGGTCGTCGGAGCGCAGCGTGGCATAGGTTGTAAATAGGACGCCTTCCGGCAGCGCGATCGGCTTGCCCTGTGGGAAACGAGAGAGCGGTGTGACCAGCAGGCGCTCCATGCCGAGCGCGGACCAGTCGCGCTGCGCGTCCTCGATCAGCTTGTCGGATTTGGAGATCCAGACCGCCTTGCGCCGGCCTTGCATCCAGTTGTCGAGCACGATGCTGGCGGACTCGCGCCCTTTTCCGACGCCGGTGCCGTCGCCGATAAAGAAACCGCGCCGGAAGCGGACGACACCGATCGCGTCATCGGCGGCGGCTGCCACGACATCGAAGGTGTCGTCGACGGTCCAGGAGCCCGCAAGAAAATCGGAATGGGCTTCGCCCGCGAAGATCAGGGTTTCGAGCTGAGCATCGGACAGCGAGTCCAGGGTGGTCGCCGGCAACGTCGGCCGATAGCTCGGCTTCGGCGGAGCGACCGAGGCCATCGCGGCGGATTGCACAAGCGTGGTCGGATGAGCCTGAGAGCCGGGAATACGGATCGTCTGCAATCCGTATTGCTCGTAGATCGCATCGCTGAGACGGGCACTTTCGGCGGGTGTCCAGTCGACGGCCTCATAGGCAAGAGGGACGCCTTCAGGATCGGCGATGCTGGTGCGCTTCGCCGACGAGGTTGCCGCACGGGCGAGATAGCCGCGAACGGTGCGCGGTGCCGCGCTGGCCGGCATGACCTGGATAGCGGGCGCAAGAGGCGAGCGCGGCGGCATATGCTCAGCGATCCACGTCATCAGCGTGGCGATGTCAGGAGCGGTGCCGGGTGATGCCGGAAAGGCGGACGGATCGTCGGCTGGGATCTTGTCGATGACGGTCAGCCGGGTTCCGATGGTCGTGCCGTGCTTCGCATAGACCGAGCCGTGGACGGCGGCGGTGAACACGACGCGGCCCCGCTGCTGCAGGCGAACGAAGGCGTCGTGCCAGGCCGGCATGTCGGGTCCAAAGTTCGCGCCGGTGATTGCGACCAGGCGCCCGCCATCGGCGAGCCGCGCGAGTGCCGATGCGAGATGACGATAAGCTGCGTCGGCGATGCGTCCCTCGACATTGGCGAGCACCGAGAATGGCGGGTTCATCACCACCACGGTCGGGACGATCGCCGGATCGAGATGATCGTCGATCTGGGCGGCGTCGAAGCGGGTAATGATAAGGGCCGGAAAGAGGGAGGAGATGAGCGCGGACCGGGTTTCGGCGAGTTCGTTGAGGACAAGCGTGCCGCCGGCGATCTCGGCGAGTATGGCAAGGAGTCCCGTGCCGGCCGATGGTTCGAGCACGCGATCGGCGGGTGTGATGGCGGCCGCGGTGATCGCGGCCAAGCCGAGGGGGATCGGCGTCGAGAACTGCTGGAAGGCCTGTGCCTGCTCGGAACGCCGCGTATGGGTGGGCAGCAAGTTCGCAATCTTGCCGAACGGCGGAACGGCCGCCGCCGGAGACCCAGCTTTACGCAGAACCGCCTTTCCGTATTTGCGGAGCATGAGGACGGTGGCGGCTTCGCCGGCCTCATAGGCGGCCTTCCAGTCCCAGACGCCCGCAGTGTCGGACGCGCCGAAGGCGGTCTCCATGGCGGTGCGCAGGATCGCAGTGTCGATGCGCTGGCCGCGCTCGAGATGAGGAAGGAGGAGAAGTGCCGCGGCATGGATGGCGGCAGCATTGGTCGGCTGATCGACGGCGATCGGCAGCGCCGACGCGGGGGTGCGAGCATTCATGGAAGACGTCCTCAGGAGAGCGACAGCGGGAAAGCTCGCCGGCGCTCTCTCTCGGACCGGACGGGCTCAAACCCGTCCCGGCCTTCCTCTTGCTCTCAAGGGGCGCGGCCCGGCCGCGCCGTCAGGCGGTGGATAATGGTCTCGATGACCTCAGGCATCATCGCCGCCATCGAGCATCTCCGCGAGCCAACCGTCGGTATAGGTCCAGGCTACGGTTTCGCCGGTCGCGAGATCGAGGACATGCGCGCCGCCACCAAAGCCGTCGAGGCGCGGCCGGGAGCAGGTGTTCGCATACTGGAAGCCCCATCGGCCGGTGAGATGGAATTCGGCGGCACAGCGTTTGACGAACTGGATCAGCCGTTCGGGATCGCCGGCGATGTCATCGCGCATCCAGAGTTTGGCGCCACCGTGCTCGGGCTGGATGGACAGGAGGAAGCCATCGGACGGCGGTTCCTCGGATGCTCCGTCATCGGACAGTTGGTTGTAGAGATCGAGCGCGCGGGCGGCGTTCTCGGGCGTGCCGACATCGAGCAGGCATGAGAAATGGGTGAAATAGTCGGCCATGGGGCCACTCCAGGAGAGCAGGGAACGGGAGAGCCGGCAGGCGCTCTCTCCTCCAGGTCCGGCTCGCCACGTCCGGGCCGAACTCTCCCTCTCGATCGGCGTACATGAAAAAGCCCGGCGCCCCCGAAAGCACGCCGGGCTGATCAGATCAGATGAGGCCTGCCGTCATTCGGCGGCGAGGTGCCGTTCCTCCTCATCATCGGCGGTAGTCTTCTCGTCATCGCCGTCGAGGAAGTCCGGCAGCGCCGCGTCGCCGTCGCCAGCATCCGCCTCGTTGCTTTCCGCATCGGCGCCGGAAGTGCGCAGCGGTTCGGGCAGCCAGCCCGTCTCGGCGAGGAGGCGTTCGGCTTCGCTCGCCATGTCGCCTTTCTTCAGATGCGCGATGAGGTGGGCGGCCCGCTCACCGGCGCCTTCGCGCACGGCTTCGAGGATGCGAGGCTTGGTGACGCGGCCGAGATAGTTGGCGACCGTCGGGCGCCACCCTGCTTCGGCCATGTCGAGCCCGACCGCCAGCGACAGGCGATCGGCTTCAGCGATACGCTGTTCGACCCTATGCGCCGAGACGCGGCCGCCGTAGCGATCGGCCCGCTCATAGAGCGCATTGACGCCGAACGAAGCGCAATGGGCGAAGAGTTCCGCCTGTTCGGGGCCGGTCAGCGCGGCCAGCCCATCCCAGAGATCAGCGACTTTGGCCGGGAGCCGTTTGCGCCAGCTATCGTGCCGGGCCTCGATCGCCTTGGCATAGACGCTGTCACGAAGCCCTTCGGGCTGCGAATGGAAGGTCGTGCCGCGCACGCTGACCTCCATCGCGAAGCCGTACTGGCTGCCGCCGTAGAACACGTCCTGGCAGAACTTGTGCAGGACAGCCACGAAGGCGACCGAAGGATCGCTGGCGAGTTTGTCGCGGAGCGCGAGGGTGCGATCGGCGGTCAGCTCCGTGATCAAGCGATCGGGGAGCGCCTTGATCGTGTCGTCGTCCTCCTCCTCGGGCTCGGCGGGTTTGCCGCCGATGGTGATGACCGCACGCTGGACCGAAGACGTCGCCGAATGATCAGCGTCATGTTCGCCGTCATCCTGCTTATCCCCTTCGCCGCCGTTCACCTGGTTCGCGGGCTCGTCCTCGGGGCGGACATAGCCGCGGTCGATCGACACCGTGCCGTCGGCATCGAGGCTGACGAAGGCACCTGCGATCGCGATGTCGGCGGGCTCGTAGTGGGCCGGCCGTTCGTCGAAGCTCGCGAGTGCCGTTTCGATTTCGCCGAGACGCTGGTCGACCTCGTCCGGCAGCTCGTCGGCGTCCTCGTATTCGGCCTCCAGCTTGGCGTACTCGGCGTTGAGCGCCTCGATAGTCGCCTGTTCGTCAGCCGTCAGGTCGAGCGGCGTGCCCACGATCTCGCGCAGGCCGTGGGTGGCGCCGTAGGGAAAGCTCACCGCCACTTCGATCCATTTCCAGCCTTCGCCGGCGATCGCTTCGGCGGAGGCTTTCAGCTTGTCGGCGACCAGGCGATCGAGCAGCGCCGGATCCTGCAGCCAACCGCCATCGTCTTCCTGGAAAAGGTCGCGCAGGACGCAGCCGCCAGCGGTTTCATAAACGTCGATGCCGACGAATGCGGCCCGCTTGTCGGATGCGCGGACGGCGCTCTCGGTCAGCATGCGCCGGATCTGGTAGGGTTCCTTCTGCCAGCTATTGCGAACCGACTCCCAGACCTGCTCCTGACGCGCATGATCGTCGGTGACGGTGAACGCCATGAGCTGCTCGAGCGTGATGCCGTCCTCGGCGTAGAGGTCGAGCAATGCCGGCGAGACGGCAGCGAGGCGAAGACGCTGCTTCACGACCTGGACAGGTGCGAAGAATGCCGCGGCGATCGCCTCCTCGGTCATGCCCTTCTCACGCATCGCCTGGAAGGCGCGGAACTGGTCGAGGGGATGGAGCGGCGCGCGTTCGATGTTCTCCGCCAGCGACACCTCATCGACGAGAATATCGGTGTTGGCGTCCGATACCACGCACGGCACGTTGGACGTCTTGGTGAGGCGCTTCTGCTTGACGAGGACCTGCAGCGCGCGGAAACGGCGCCCGCCCGCCGGCACTTCGTACATGCCGGTTTCCTGTCCTTCGGCGTCGAGTACGGGCCGGACGTGAAGCGACTGGATGAGGCCGCGCCGCGCGATCGACTCCGCGAGTTCCTCGATCGAGACGCCGGCCTTGACGCGGCGGACGTTCGACTGGCTCAGCACCAGCTTGTTGAAGGGGATGTCCTGCGCCGACGACAGGGTGATCTTCTGAATGGCAGTTGCCATGAGACTTACTCCGCGACGGGCGCCGAGAGCCTCTCTCTCGACCCTAAACCCGTCACGAAGCGAAGCGCCGCCCTCTCACTCTAGGAGGGCAACGCATCGAGGTTGGGGACGCTGGAGGAAAGGCGCGAAGCCGGAGACACTGACAACCGCATCTCCGGCTTCACGGAAATCAGGCGGCGCGATCGAGCAGCTTCTTGGCCTTGCCTTCGAGTTTGAGCCGAGCGTCCTGGTGCGGTTTGTCGCGGGCGACGGCGGTGATGCCCTGCACGAAATCGAAGATGCTTTCCGGAGGGCGCCCTTCCTCGGCCAGCACCGCGTCGATGATCTTGCCCGTCTCGGCCTTCGAGAAGCCGCGGCGACGCAGGAATTCCGAGCGCTCCTCGTCCTTGTGCGCGACGATGCGTTCGCGCGCCGCCTTGATGCCGTTGATGAAAGGCCGCGGCGAGGAATCCGCGAAGCTGAGCAAGGCCGGCGCCGCCTCATGGGCGAAACGCGAGGCGGCATATTTGGAGTGGCGGATGGTGATTTCCTCGAAATCCTCCACACCCCACAAATTGCGATTCTGGCACACGGCTCGCAGATAGAAGGACGCAATTCCAAGGGTTTTCGCGCCCACCTCGCTGTTCCAGGCATAGAAGCCGCGGAAATAGAGATCGGGCGATCCGTCCGCGAGCTTGCCGGCTTCGATCGGATTCAAATCGTCGACCAGGAACAGGAAGACGTCGCGATCGGAAGCGTAGAGCGTCGTGGTATCCTTTGTGATGTCGACGCGGGGATTGTAGATGCCCGTCGACCAATCGAGCACGCCGGGCACCTTCCAGCGCGTGTCGCCGGTGCCGTTGCCGGCGATACGCTGGACGGCTTCAACCAGCTCGTGGTCGTAGATCCGTCCGTAGTCCGGGCCGGTGACCGCGCGCAGCTCGACGCGGCCGTCATCGGTCTCGAGCGTCTTGATCTGCTCGGCGCGGTGGGAGGTCAGGCCATATTGCAGGTTGATGCCGGCGAGCGCGGCGGGGAGCTGACGCAGGTAGGCGGCGGGCGCGCCGACCTGGCTCGCGAGTTGGCCGAAGCTCCAGTGCGTCGGCGCGATAGGTTTGTCGGCACCCGGGAGATTAAGGGTGAGCCGCTCGGGATCGGCGCGGCTGGCTTCGACATGGATGAGCGCGGATTCGACGACGCGCGTCCGACTGCGCTCGGTGCGCTCGCGAACGGTGCGGCCGAGTTCGGTGAGGGACAGATAGCGCTCGTCGTGCGGCCGCGAGAACCACTCCGAGGAGACGCGGCCGATGCGTTCACCGCGATTGACGTCCACCTTCCAGCCGCCACTCACGTCGGGCCGGGTATCGAGAACCTGCATGTTCATGGGATCAAACTCCATGACGGAGGCCGGAAGACTCTCTCCCGACCCTCAACCCGTCAGGGAAATCCGATCCACACTCTCACTCTATTGGGGGTGTTGCGGGGGTTCGCCCCGCAGAAGGGGTCGGCCGAGACCTTGGGCTCGGCCGCAGGGGAAGGCTTTCCCCTCCCGGACCACATCATTCCCAATCAGCGGGTCATTGACTCCCAAATGGCCGGAAATCGGGCCTGGCGGCTAGCTCGGCGACGCGGTCTTTGAAACCTACCCCCCTACGGGAGCACCCTGATCCAGGACTGCGGGCAGCAGCCCGGTTGAAAACTGTCAGAAAACTGCGTATATTTCTGACAGGAGAATGGCTGTGCAGAGACTGACCGAGCAAATTCTGGCGCATACCGAGGGCCTTCCCGAGGGCGCTCCGATCGCGGCTAAGAGCTTGCTCCACCTAGGCAATCGCGCCGCGGTGGACCAGGCATTGTCGCGATTGGCTGAACGTGGCCGGCTGGTGCGTGCTGGACGCGGGGTCTATCTGCGCCCGGTTTCGAGCCGGTTCGGCGTTCGCGCCCCCTCCGTCGAGAAAGCCGTTGAAGCCCTCGCGCTCCAGCGGGGCGAAGTCATCGTGTCGAACGGCGCCGCCGCCGCCAACGCGCTCGGGCTTACGACCCAGGTGCCGGTCCGATCGGTCTATCTGACATCGGGCCGTAGCCGGACGATGAATCTGGGTCAGCAGGTCGTCGAGCTGCGGCATGCGCCGCGCTGGCAGCTAGCGCTGGCCGATCGGCCTGCCGGACAGGCCGTGCGCGCACTCGCCTGGCTGGGGCCTGAAAAGGCGGAAGCGGCGTTGGAGACATTGAAGCGCAAGCTGCCGTCTTCCACGTTCGGCGAACTTGTCGCCGCCGCGCCCCAGCTCCCGAGCTGGCTCGCCAGGACGGTGGGCAAGGTCGCGCATGGCTGAGTCATTCCTCACATTGTCAGCGGACGATCGGCGCGAGGCCTTGGCCGTCGCCGCCGATCGATCCGGCCGCCCGCTCCACCTGCTGGAAAAGGATGTGTGGGTCGTCTGGGCTCTCGCGACGCTGTTCGGGTCCGACCTTGGCGAGCATCTCGTATTCAAGGGCGGCACGTCGCTGTCCAAGGCCTATCACGTCATCCGGCGATTTTCCGAGGATGTGGATCTCACCTACGACATTCGCGCCATCGCCCCCGATCTGGTGGGCGAGAACGGTGAAGCCCTGCCGAAAAACCGGAGCGAGGAGAAGCGGTGGTCGAAAGCCGTAAGGCACCGCCTGCCCGAGTGGGTTGACGGAACGGTCCGGTCTCTCCTTGCCGGCGCGATCGATGCGCAATCACTGCCCGCGACGCTCAGGGTCGAAGGCGACAAGCTGTTCGTCGACTATGATGCGACGTCGGCAGGATCGGGCTATGTGGCTCCGAGCGTGATGCTGGAGTTCGGCGCCCGCTCGACCGGCGAGCCGGCCAGCTCGCGCGATGTCGTGTGCGACGCGGCCGGACTGATCGAGGGCGTCGTCTTTCCAACTGCACGCCCGCGGGTGATGCATGCCGAGCGGACGTTCTGGGAGAAAGCGACCGCGATGCACGTCTTCTGCCTACAGGAACGGCTTCGTGGCGAGCGCTTCGCCCGCCACTGGCACGATGTTGCTCGACTGGATGATGCGGGGATCGCCACCACCGCATTGGCTGACCGCGACCTCGCCAACGCCGTCGCCCGCCATAAGAGCATGTTTTTCGCCGAGAAGGCGGCCGATGGCGAGGTCATCGACTACGAAGGCGCCGTCGGCGGAAATCTGCAGCTCGCGCCGGCTGGTGAAGCGCGCGCGGCGTTGGCCGCGGACTATGCGCGCATGGTTGAAGACGGGCTGCTGCTCGAAGACGCCGAGCCGTTTGAGGCGCTGATCGAGCGATGCGCAGACGTCGCCGAACGGGCAAACCGTGCGGCGGAATAATAGGAGTTGGGGAAAGCGTGGGGCTGTATAAAGAGTGGTGCGATGCCACCAAGGAAAAGAACAAGCGCAAGCGCTACTGGACTTATGTCGAGAAGGACGGCGGTCGCGACGAAATTCGTGATGATCTCGCCGAGACGATCCGCTCGCATTACGACCGGCTCGAACGCATAGGCGAGGACGTGGAGCGGCTCGGCTACAAGGTCGCCGCGAAGATCCTCAGCGAGGCGATGCCCCAGACGCCGAAGGGCCGTTCCGGCGATCTCGGCGAGATTCTTGCGACAGAGCTGGTGGAAGAAGAGATTGGCCTGCGCGTCCCTGTGCGCCGCCTGCGCTACAAGGACGGCCGAAACATGGCCATGCGCGGCGATGACTTCATCGGCGCCGGATACGATGGGGCCGGCGAGAAGCTCTGGCTCCTGAAAGGTGAAGCCAAGAGCAACGAGAAGCTCGGCAAGGCCACGGTCACGAGCGCCCGCAAGGTGCTCGACCGCGACAATGGACGCTGTACGCCCGATTCCCTGCTGTTCGTCGCCAACCGTCTGTTGGAGAGCAACGACCCGGGCGACAACGAGCTGGGCCGCAGCCTCCGTGACGAGGTGGGCCTGAAGTCTCTTCGCGCCGATCGCATCGACCACATGCTCTTCACTGTGTCGGGCAACGGCCCGCATGTCTCGTTGAAGGAGGACCTCGACGCAGCGGGGACCAATCGGGACCACTACGTCGTGAACATTCACGTCGAAGATCACCAGGACTTCATCGCGGCCATGTACCAGGAGGCGGAAGACCTTGGAGACGATTGACGAGCTGACCGCGTTCCTCGCGACCGCGACCGTCGATGGTATCCTCGGGCGCCTCCTTTATCGTGGCGCCGCCTGGTCGCTAATGCGCGAGGAAGGCGTGCTGCCGGCGAATGCGCCGCCGCTCGGCGCGACGATCGAAACCGATCTTGCCGAGCACGGCTTTGCCCTGCTTCGAGGGGCGATGGCCCTACGCGCTCAGGCCGGTGCGTCGGATCTGACCAGCAAGGCGTTCGAGCGGGCCGCCAACGCCTTCGAAGCCCTGGTGCGCAACGGCGATCCGGAGTCCCCCGATCGCGGTTTTCGTCGCACGATCGCCGCAGCGGCCTACCACCTGGCCGGATTCTCGGCCGTCGCCTATTCGCTTTTCAACGAGACGGCGGACGATCTCAATGCCTCGCCGGGCGAAACAGCGATCCGGCACCTGATCCTGCGCGATCTCGGCCAGTTGCGCGGCTTCGTTCGCGGGTGGCTCGACGACGAGGCGCACGGCGACGAGCAGATCGGCGAAACGCTGACGGGCGAAGACCCCGACATCGACGAGGCACTGTCGACCATCCTCAACACGACGATCTGCCGGGCTCTGGCGCATTTTGACTTCGCGCTCGAGACGGGCGAGCTTGAGCCGATCGAGACCGCGCGGGCATTACTCGCCACCGCGGTCAGTCTGGCGGACAATGCCGAAAATGTTCCGCTGTGGTGGACATCGAACCTCTGCCGCCATCTGATCGATGACCTCTGGCAGCATTCGCTGCACGAGAACCTGCCGACGGAACCATCAGAGGGGACGGAGGAAAAATACCCGGACCTCCGCCGGCTGTTCATCTCGTCGCTCTACGCCCGCAAGACGTCCGAGGTGGAGCTGTGGCCATCGCAGCGCGAAGCGGCCCTGCGCTCCACGGACGTCACCGACGATCTGGTCGTCGCCCTGCCGACCAGTGCCGGCAAGACCCGCGTGGCCGAGATCGCCGCGCTGATGACCCTGTCGTCGGCGCGCCGGGTGCTGATCGTCACGCCGCTGCGTGCCTTGTCGGCGCAGACCGAGCGATCCTTCAGGAAGACATTCGCGCCGCTCGGCTTCAGCGTCTCCTCCCTCTACGGCGCCAGCGGCCTTTCGGCTGGCGATGAAGACGCGCTGCGCTCCCGCGAGATCATCATTGCGACGCCGGAGAAGCTCGATTTCGCGCTGAGAAGCGACCCGTCGCTGATCGACGATGTCGGCCTGATCGTCCTCGACGAAGGCCACATGATTGGCCCGAGCGAACGCGAAATCCGCTATGAAACCCTCGTGCAGCGCCTGCTTCGGCGCGCGGACGCGGGCGAACGCCGTATCGTCTGTCTCTCCGCCATCCTGCCCAGCGGCGACGAGCTAGATGATCTCACCGCGTGGATACGCTCTGACGAACCGGGCGATCCGGTGCGCTCCGTCTGGCGCCCCACGCGCCAGCGGTTCGGCGCGCTCACCTGGCGGGGCAAGGATGCGCGGCTGCGACTCGACCTCGACGATGATGGTCCGTTCCTCGACAAATTCGTCGTGCAGAAACCGGCACGGGGGAAAGAGAAGAAGCCCTATCCCCGCAAGAACTCGCATCTCGCCTTATTCGCGGCATGGGAATTCGCAGGCCAGGGCAAGCGGACGCTGATCTTCTCCACCCAGGCGAATTGGGTCGAGAGCTACGGCAAACAGGTCGTGGACCTCTGCAAGCGCGGCTATTTGGAGTCGCTGCTGGAGGATGAGGCGTCGATCGCGCGCGCTCTGGAGGTCGGCAAGGAGTGGTTGGGCGAAGGCCATCCCGCCGTCGCCTGCCTGAAGGCCGGCGTTGCCATCCACCACGGTCGGCTGCCGAGCCCGTTCCTGCGTGAGCTGGAAGCCCTGTTGTCCGAGGGTGTCCTGAAGGTCATCGTCGCTTCGCCGACGCTGTCGCAGGGCCTCAACCTCAATGCCGCCGTCCTGTTGGTGCCAGCGCTGTATCGGGCGTCCGAGAAAATCAAAGGCGAGGAGTTCGCGAACGTCGCCGGACGTGCCGGGCGCGCCTTCGTGGATGTCGAAGGTCTCATCGTCCACGTCATGTTCGATAAGATCGTTTGGCGAAAGAAGGAGTGGCGAAAGCTGGTCGCCTCCGCGAAGGCCCGCACGCTGAAGAGTGGCCTCATCCAGATCGTCGCCGAGATCCTTGGGCGCCTGTCGCGCGAAGGTGTCCTGGATCGCGATGATGCCTGGGAATATCTGGCCAATGCCCGCGAAGCCTGGAGATCACCCGAAGAGGAAGCCGCGGTCGCGGAGCGCCTGGCGGCCGGCGCGGAATACGACGCCGATGGTGACGACGATGACGAAGACGGCAGCGACGACGAGGAAGAGACCATCGACGAGGAGCCGCTTTCGCAAATCGTCGAACGTCTCGATGCAACCGTGTTCGGGCTGATCGAAGCACTCGATTCCGATCGCGCTGACTTGCCGAAGCTCCTGGACGAGGCGCTCAAGGGATCGCTCTGGGCGCGCCAGATCGCCCGCGAGGACGAGGATGTTGCCCCGCTGCACAAGAAGGTGTTCGAGGCACGCGCCGATCTCATCTGGAAGACCACCACGGCGCAGGCGCGGCGCGGACATTTCGCCATGGGCGTCGGGCTTGAGGCTGGCCTCGCCATCGACGCTATGGCCGACGAGTTGGCTGTACTGCTCGACCGGGCTGACGAGGCGGCGCTGAACGGCGACATCGGCGAACTCGTCGATGCGCTCGGCGGTCTCGGGGAACGCCTGCTGTTCATGCGGCCCTTTATTCCCGACAAGGCAAACGCCCTGCCGGCAAATTGGAAGGCCATCCTGCGCAGTTGGGTGTCTGGAGAGGATGTGGCCAAGATCGGACCGCAGAACATGCGAGCGGTGGAAGAGGCCTTCACCTATCGTTTGGTCTGGGCGCTGGAAGCAGTCCGCACTCGCCGCATGTCCCTCGGCTGGTCGCCGGAAACGGTGGCGGGCGGCGGCGCAGCGGCGGTCGAAACCGGCGTCCCGCAATTCATGATGTCAATGCTGATCCGGGCCGGCCTTCCATCACGACGCGCGGCCATGGCAGCGATCGGTGATGCCAAGCCGGTCTTCGTCACGCCCGCCGAGATGCGGGCGTGGCTCGAATCCGACGAGATCACAGCCTACACCGATGCTGGTGACTGGCCTACACCCGACACTGCCGCGTTGTGGGCGCGCTTCCGGACCGAAGCCCTGAGCGGCGGCATCCAGAAGTGGTCGGTCGAACACTACAAGCGCCTGCTCGACATTGCGGCGGCCCCGCCTGCCGGCCTTTATCGGATCGTCACCGACGAAGGTGATGGGCGGACTTGGCTGGCGACGCCCGACTATCGGCGCGTTGCCGCGTTCAAGAAGCCGGCTGTCGATCCCAAGCCTAGTCTGTTCTCTGGTCGGCTGCCCGGTAACACCAGGCTGGTGGAAGCCTTGCGTGTCGGCCGTGGGAAGCTGCGCTGGCCGACAGCCGATGCGTAATAGGAAGCGGGCAGTGGTGGGTAACCTTCTAGGGCTTACAACCGGTGTGACCCACGCCGAGCTGAGTGAGGCGCCGCATCGGATCGCCGCGAAGGAGATAACGATCAAAAAAATCTTGAATCAGCTTTCCGGCTTTCCTGCTCCGACGCGATCAAGTGGACGAGTGGACTTGATGGCCGCTCGCGAACCGCTGCTGCACTGAGCAAGGGGGTGGGATGGCTCGATCGCTGACCAAAACCGAACCGGATGGCGCACAGTATGTGCGGCCGCCAGGAGTGGAAGTCCAGATCGACGCTGTCGCTCATCTTCCGCTCGCTGATCTGCGCGTCCGACTCCGCATTACCGATCGCAACGATCCCGGTCATCTATGTTCCGAGTGTCTCGTTCACCTTGTTCGGGAAGGCCGCCGATCAGGCGATCAAGTGTTGATAAGCACCGTGCTACCGGTGTTGCTCGGCCGATGCGAGATCAACCTTCTGGTAAAGGTTCCTGACGGCGGGATGCCGGACGCGGCAAGTGTACGCCAGGAAATTTTGGATGATCTGGCGGAACTGTTCGTGATGGACGGGTCCGGCGACTTTCCTGACGAGCTCGACTTCTACGAATGCAAATTCAACATGGCATTTCGGGCGTTGCGGATCGATGCGGTCCGGCGCGATGTCCGGCGGCGCAAGAAATCCATAAAAGTCGTCGACATGCCGCCGCTCGAAGTGAAGAGCATGCCCGACGCGTATGAAGATGCATTCGCCCGGGTGTCGGAGGCGTTCAGGGTTCTGCCAACCCAGGAATGGGATGTCTATCGAGAGCCCTTCGTACAGGCAATCGAGGCCCTTCCGCCAGACGAGCGCGAGGCCGTCGTGCTCGTCCATGTCCTCGGTTACAAGGAAGAATCCGAAAACCCCGAGGAAGAGACGGCCGCGACAAGATGCAATTGTACGGGACGAACCATTCGCAATCGGCTCACACGGGCTGCGGCGAAACTTTCCCGTTTCAAGGAGGATCTATGAGCCAGACTCTAAACGCAAGCCCGCGCGCGTTGCGGGAGGCCTTCTATACTCTGTCCACGGCGCAGGATATCCCCGACGCCAAGTTGCTGGACGACCTCGTCCGTCGGTATCCGCAATTTGCTGGGGAACTGACGGAGTTCGCCGTCGCCATTGCGGTTGACGCGTTGCGCGGTGATCGCGTTATCGAAGCAGCAGAGGCAGCAATCGACCCAAGCGTCGTGAGCCCGGCTGTCAGCCGAGCGATGAGCCATTTCCAAAACCGCCTTCATGCTGTCACGACGGGCGCGGCTCAGCCGGTAAATGTAAGTACAAATGAGACGAACGCGCCCAACCCCTTTATTGGTTTGCCGCGTAGCGAGTTCCGCACCTTTGCCGGGCGGCTAAACGCAAACGCCGTTTTCGTCGGCAAACTGCGTGATCGCCAGATCGATCCCGCCACCATGACGGCTGGCTTTCGGAAGCTGGTGGCCGATGAGCTGGAAGCGCCGCTGGATGTGGTGGTGGCCCATTTCGCCGCGCGGCAGGCGGCCCCGGCCGGACAATTCTTTAAGGCCGACGGCAAACCATCTTCTGGGGTGCAGCAGAGCTTCGAAGAGGCTGTCAAAAGCTCGGGGCTGAGCGAGGACCAGCAGCGCTTTCTATTGGGGCTTTGAACTCATGGACCCGTTCGAGCCGATCCGGTCCAAGGCCGCGGCGCTTCACGCTGAGTTGCTCGCGGACGGGAAGGATCCGATTGATCCGCTTGGATTTGTACAAGCTGCCGTCGCACTTCGCGATCTGGAGCTTGTATGGTTGCCGCGCGGCGATCCCGCGCTGAAAGGCGCGCGAGCGTTGTTCGACGACCAAGGCGGAACGATCTGCTGCGAGGAAGAAGCCGATCCTTCGACTCGTGCTCTGCTTGTTGCACACGAACTCGGGCATTCTGAACTTCATGCAGGTTCGGCGACTTGTGCGGCGTCCGATATCGATCCTTCCCGGAGTACGGAGGCGGCGCCGGTCGGGCTCCAACGCGTGGAGGACTACGGCGCGAGGGAGCGGCGTGAATTGCAAGCCAACGTCTATGCGCGCGAGCTTTTGCTCCCGCGCGAATTCGCGCGCGATCTGCACATCGACCGAAATTTGACCGCTGCTGCGATCGCAGAGCGGACGCAGTTGTCTCTGACACTCGTCCGGCAACAGATGCTCGACGCATTGCTCTTGCCGCCGACTGTGATCGAGATCGAGCCTGAGCACGCGCAGCTACCCGCGCGCAAACCGGATCCATCTCAGGAGCGCGCCGCTGCGCACCGTGGAAAGCCCTTTCAACTACAGGCCGGGCCGGGCACAGGTAAAACGCGAACGCTCGTCAAGCGCGTACTATCCCTGCTTGCCGAGGGGATCGACCCGGCGGCGATCCTCATCCTGACATTCTCCAACCGTGCCGCGGGCGAACTCTCGGAGCGATTGACCGCCGCCGCGCCCGAGGCTGCACCGAAACTTTGGATCGGTACATTTCACGCCTTTGGTCTCGACCTCGTGCGGCGCTACCATGATCGGCTGGATCTTGCGTCGAACCCATCATTGTTTGATCGCAGCGATGCGATTGAAGTGCTCGAAGACATTTTGCCTACGCTTCCCTTGGTTCATTACCGGAATCTCTGGGATCCGGCGATGGTGCTTCGAGACATCGTCGGCGCTATCTCTCGCGCCAAGGACGAGATGGTCGGCCCTCTAAGCTATCGCGAGCTGGCAAAGGCGATGGAAGCCGATGCCCGCGACGACGAGTCAAAGATTGCCGCCGCGAAATGCCTGGAAATTGCGGATGTCTACGATCTCTACGACGCGGCCTTGCGCAAGCACGGCGGCGTCGATTTCGGTGACTTGATCATGCGGCCTGCACAGCTCCTGGAGGATGACGAGGCAGTTCGCGTGGGCGTACAGCTTCGCCATCGTCATGTCCTTGTGGATGAATATCAAGACGTGAACCGCGCGAGCGCGCGCCTCCTGAAAATGTTAGCTGGCGACGGCGAACGCCTTTGGGTCGTTGGCGATGCCCGACAGTCGATCTATCGATTTCGCGGGGCGTCATCAGAAAACATGGTCCGATTCGCCGACGATTATCCCGGCGCCGTGATCGACCAGCTCGGCGTCAACTACCGCTCGACTGAACAGATCGTCCGTAGCTTCGTCGCGGTGGCGCCGCATATGGGTGCTTCGAGAGGCATGCTGAAACTCGCGTTGGTGGCAGATCGGGGTGAAGGCCCTGCTCATCCTCAATTGAGGCGCTTTGAGACGCTGGATGATGAGGCGGAAGGAGTGGCAGCGAGTATCCGCCAACTCGAAGGCGCAGGAACGAGGCTTCGTGACCAAGCCGTTCTGTGCCGCACCAATGGCCGGCTGAATGAAATCGCCTCAGCACTTGAAGCACGCGGCATCCCGGTTCTCCATCTCGGCAGCCTGTTTGAGCGGGAGGAAGTCCGCGACTTGCTCGCCGTTCTGAGCCTGGCTGTCGATCCATTCGGCGATGCCCTCGTGCGGGTCGGCGCCATGCCACGCTACGGCCTTACGCTCCAAGATGCGCATTGCCTGAGCCGACACCTTAGATCGCTGGGAAAGCCGGCCTTGGCGGGCCTCGCGGATGCGGCCAGCGCGCCGGGCTTATCGGCGTCGGGACGTGCAGGCATCGAGCGACTTGCCGTCGACCTGGCTGGGCTTCGCTCGAATTCCAGCCCATGGGAGTTTCTGGCCACCTTTCTGCTCGATCGCACCGACCTGGCGAGGCAGTTGGGCCAGGCAACCTCCATCACCGAACGTATGCGTGCAGTGGCGGTGTGGCAGTTCCTCAATTTCGCGCGTGAGCAGAGTCCGGTGGGGATCGGCCTTCCGATACAGCGCACACTTGATCGCGTCCGCCAGCTCGTGCTTCTGGCAGAAGAGCGGGATCTGCGACAAGTGCCGGCCGCCGCGCTGCATTTGGATGCCGTTCGTCTGATGACCGTGCACGGCAGCAAGGGCCTCGAATTCGAGGCCGTGCATGTGCCGGGACTGACTGTCACGAGCTTTCCCAGTTCCAACCGCGGTCAGCGTTGTCCGCCTCCGACAGGGATGATCGATAGCAACGGCAATATTCCGCCGAAGGATGAGGCCAAGCGCGCGCACGATGATGAGGAGGAATGCTTGTTCTTCGTCGCTCTTTCGCGCGCGCAGACGCACCTGCGTCTCTATCATGCGCGTAAGCAGCGAAACGGTAACGGGCGTTCGCCATCACCATTTTTGAATTGGCTCTCCACACCGCTCGTCCAGGAAGTCGCGAATCCACCGATGCTCGCGCTTCCACCGGGTGTACCGCGACCGCAACCGATCACAATTACATGGCCGACGGATTGGGCGCTAACTGACGGCCGTCTTGGATCTTACGAAAAATGCCCACGCCGCTTCTTTTATACGCATGTTTTGGGGTTGGGTGGTGCCCGTAAGCCCACGGCGTTTTCCCGTACCCACGACTGCCTGTATGAATTACTCCGTTGGCTCGCTGACGCTCGCCGCAGTGGCGAACCGAGTTTGGACGAAGCGGAAGCAGCCTTCGAAGCCGTGTGGAAGACGCGAGGACCAGCGGATCATGCCTTCGCTTCCGACTACCGCAGGCTCGCGTCTAGGCTGATCGGCGCGCTGCTAAAAGCTGGCGCCGGGCATCGCTTCAACGAGGCACAACCGCTCGCCATCGACTTTCCCAATGGGCGTGTACTGGTCGAGCCGAACGAGTTGGCCCATTTGCCTGACGGCACTGTCGTCATCCGCCGAGTTCGAACGGGCTACAAGCGGAGCGACGAGTATGACCGGCTCGAATACACCCTCTACCACCTTGCGGCCCAAAACCAGTTCGGCGGCCGGGCGGTCGTTCACGCGCTGCATCTGACCGACGAGACCCAAGAGCCCGTTGTGATCAGCGCGACGAAGCTCGGCAACCGGCAGAAGAAAAGCGACACAATGTTGGCTGGCATCGCTGCCGGCACCTTTCCGACAGAGGTGGACGCGGTAACCTGTCCACGGTGCCCGCACTTCTTTATCTGCGCGGCCACGCCGCCGGGCTCGTTGAAGCTCGGCTAAAAAAGGAAGCTTCGCCTTTCCGGGTTCCTGCTCCGCTGGCGATCAAGCGGATAAGGGACGAAGCCAGGCAATCGGGCCTCGCACTTCGATCCCCGGAGTGCAAAGCCATGGCGTCCATCGACGTATTTTACCAGGGCGAAGGCATCGGCGAGATCGCGCATTTCGAGCTCGATCCCGACGCGACCTTCGCTATCCTCAAGACCCGCCTTGTCGAGAAGCACGGGGTTGCCCACGACGTGCTCCTGTTTCTCGAAGATGAGGACGAGCCGCTCGACGAGTCCACCCTTGCCAAGCACCGCGATAGCGGCAAGGGGCTGAAGATCCACATCCACGGCTGTCGCCACGTCGAGGTGACGGTCACGTTCAACGCCGAGACGGTGGAGCGCCGCTTCGCACCGAGCACCACGGTCGCGCGGGTCAAGCGCTGGGCAGCCGAGAATAAGTTCGGCATGTCCGAAGAAGAGGCCGGCGAACATGTGCTGCAGATCGCCGGCACGCATGACCGGCCGGCGCCGGGAACGCATATCGGCGCGCTGACCGATGGCAAGGTTTGTGGCCTCGCTTTCGACCTCGTTCCCGACGAGCGGGTGAACGGCGCCGCGAATGGTGTCGCGTGATCGGCCCGGATGAACGGGCCTTCGAGGCGGACGTGGCGAAGGCTGCGTTCCGCCTCGGTCAGGCTGACGGCCGCTGGCGGCTCATTAAAACCGCGTGGCCTTTCACCTTCATCAGTGTCACCGCCAAGGATGGACGGGAATATGCGCTGCGTTTGAACTGCACCGGCTATCCCCAGCAGCCGCCGACCGGCGGCCCGTGGGACATGATGACCGACAAGATCCTAGCATTCGATCTTTGGCCGCGTGGCCTTGGGGGACGTGTCTCGGCGGTCTTTCGCACCGACTGGAAGAGCGGCACAGCCCTCTACCTGCCCTGCGACCGCGAGAGCTTCGCAGGTCACGATAATTGGCGTCGCGAGATGCCGTCAAAAATCTGGCGCCCTGCGGATGGCGTCGTCCAATATCTGGAGCTCGTCCATGAACTTCTTCAATCCCGTGACTATGCGCCGCCTCTTCGCTCCGCAGCATGAGCTGTCCTGCTCCTGGTTTCTGTGGCGCCGGCTGAAGGCAGGGTTGCGTGAACGTGGCCGCCGTCGCAGCCGGGAGAGCGGCGCGTTTTTGCTTGGGCGCCGTGAAGGTGGCGGCGCCCATATCGTCGATTTCGTTCTATACGATGATCTCGACCCACATGCGCTCGACACCGGCATCGTCCGGTTCGACGGACGCTACTTCAGCGACCTTTGGGCGATCTGCAAGGCGCGTGGCCTGACGGTCGTGGCGGATGTTCATGTCCATCCGGAGGGTTCTGGCCAGAGCGATTCCGATCGAGATCATCCGATGATCTCGCGTGCTGGGCATGTCGCGCTGATTCTTCCTAATTTTGCGGCCGGCGCTCAGCCCCGACGCGATATGGGCATCTATCGCTATTTGGGGGCGAAGCGGTGGGAGACAGTTCCTGCCTCTAAGCGCCGCCGGTTCTTCCATATCGGTTTGCTTTAGAAAAGGGGCGCATCATGACCGCGCAGATTTCACCTGACTCGCTCCATCGTCTTGTCAAGCACGCGATCGACAGTGGAACGGCCGAGAGTGTCGCCGAGGCGGAAATTCTCTTTCGAGGGTATCGGCTAGCGGTGGAGCTGGATCCCAGTGCCGTGTCCGATCCGGCACAGCAGGCTGCATTGCTGACAGCCGTCGCTCTTGGCCGCCGCGTCTTTTTAGGTGGCGTCACTGTCGCCGGACCGCTTGATACGCCGCTTGTGCTCGCGATGCCGTTCGGGCGCACGCTGAGGGATGCGGTTCTGGCGCTGGGCGGCGCGCTCGCCGATGCGGCTGATGGAATACCGACGATCGTGATCGGCGGCATGGCGCGCGCCCAGCGCGATGGCTTTTGCGTGCGCACCGCCGTGGCCGGTTGGCGCGGTGGAATATTGCCAATCCACTCCGAGTTGCAGCCCGATGGCGAAGGCGCAATGCCATTAAGCGGGATGCTTGCTGCTGGTCTGGCCGTCAACGAAGCGTTCCTGCATGTCAACGGTGGAGTGCCTGCGGCTGGGCGACGGGCGTTGGGGTTGTCACTGTGGCGTCTTGGTCCGGACGTTGATTGGTTGCAGGCGGATGAAAGCGAACCGGCGCTGACCTACCTGCCGTCGAAGCTGTGGCTGATCGGTTTGGGCCATCTGGGCCAGGCGTATCTGTGGGGGCTCGGCTTGTTGCCCTATCAGAACCCTGCCGAAGTTAACTTGGTGCTGCAGGACATCGACGTCATCACGGAGTCGACGGAAAGCACCTCCGTCCTAACCGATGCTGTCATGGTTGGTGAGAAGAAAACACGAGCGATGGCGGCATGGGCGGAGCGGCGTGGATTTGCGACCTCTCTGAACGAACGGATGTTCGCCGCGGACTTCAAGCGCCAGGCGGATGAACCCTCGGTGGCGCTCTGCGGCCTCGACAATGGTGCTGGTCGGCGTGCCCTAGACCAGGTAGGATTTGACCTGGTTGTCGAAGCGGGGCTCGGTCGCGGTCATCGGGACTTCCGAACCATGCGTCTCCATGTGTTGCCGGGGCGTCGCCCCGCCGCAGATATCTGGAAGCAGACGCGGGAAGGCGAAAAGCTTGAGAATCGTCCAGCCTACGCCAAGCTTATGGCCGACGGTGTGCTCGATCGCTGCGGAATGACGTTGCTCGCTGGAAAGGCAGTCGGTGCGCCGTTCGTGGGTTCGATCGCAGCCGCCCTGGCCTTGTCAGAAGTGCTACGGGTGCTTCACGGCGGGCCGGTACATCAGCTGATCGATCTCGATCTTCTCAGCCTCGATCAGCGTGTTGCTTCACGCCATCCGGGCGATTTCGGCGGACTTAATCCGGGCTTCACGCTGGCGGAAGGGTAGCGAGTGCGCGGCTGAAAGGGCGCTACATCGTCGAGAAGCGGAGATCGAGATCGTCGCCTAGTTCATGATGCGGTAGCGTTTCACGCCCTCTGCATGCTCGATCGCGATTTGTCGGCCGGAGGTCCGAAGCGTCGAGAGGGCGGCATGCACTGTGTTGGCTTTCCAGCCTGTCTCCTCGACAAGTTCCCGGATCGTCACGCCGCTTATCTGCGACAGCATACCAACAAGTAGCGCCTGTTTGGTGCCCGCGCGCGGCAGGCGCTCCTGCGCGCCACCGCCGACCTCTATGAGGCGCACGCGAGCCATGCTGTCAGCCCCCCTCAATCTGCAGCGGCTTGCCGCTGAACACCATTAGGCTGTCGGGCTCGGATGCGAACCAGGCGTAGCTGCCCCAGGCCAGGCTGCTGACCGTCTTGCGGAATGTCGGTGAGGCCCGATCGAGATAAGCGGTCACGAACGCAACGTGCTGTGGTGCAAAACCGGCTCCCTCTGCGATTTGCAGAAGGGCCGTCTTGCGCGCATCGTTGACGGGACCGTCCGTATGCACGACCTCGACGAAGATCAGCAGAGGGTGCGCCGGGCCGAGGTCGACCAGCACGATGTCGGGCAGACTTTTGTCGGCTGGGATCGTCAGACCGATGGCCTTGGCCAGCTCATCATCGCGCGCTACCACCTTATTGCCGCTCTCGCTCAGGGTGATCACGCCCGGCTTTTGTAGGAACTTCGGGGCGAAAACCTCGATCACCGCCTTGGAAATGTCGGCACTCGGCCCCGTCGTCATGCGCCGGGCTTCGCCGTTGGGAAACGTCACAAGCTCGTAAGCGCCGCCACCGGCCGCGCCCCTGCGGACGATCGCGATTCGCGCGAGCGCGCCCGCGTTGAGGTGCTTTTCCCGCCAAGCGGCCGCCTTGGCGATGAAGGTCGCCTCGTCGAGATCGGGTGAAAGCAGGTCCGCGAAATCGCCCTGCAGCGCATAGCGTCCCGCCGGCGACGTGGTGGAGAGGCCGGGGCGCTCGATCACGGCGCCATTTTGGATAAGTGCATATCGGATCGTGTCATCACGGATCGATTCCCGTGTGTTCACCGCGTACCAGCGGCCGGGGACGTCCGCCTTGCTTGGCTTGATGGAAGCCGTTGTCCATGCGTCTCGTGCATCGTCATCAGACTGCGCTGCCTGCTCGTCAGTCATGCGTGTGACCTGATCAGGACGAATCCATCGGTCTGCGCCTTCGACCGCGCCCGCGTAGAGCATCACAAAGATCGTCTTGGCGGCAATTTCCCAGATCGAATGTTCGCGGTTTTGCAAGCCTTCCGGGAATATCTCGGGCAGGCGGCCGTGAATCGCGTTCCAGGGGAGGAGTACGGGCCGCGTCATGCTTTAAGGCCATAGAGGCCGCGCAAGGCCCTTTCGATTGCCACGCGCGGCGCGCCGTTCGCAACAAGCCGCTCGATCGGTGCCATGACCGAGGCAGAAGGCAGTGGAATGGCCTCCAGTTCAAACGCTGACACGGCGACGCTCCCGCTGATGCAACGGAATACCTGATCGATCAGATCGCTGTTGAGCACTGCCGCAACGGCAGCGGGCGTCACTTTCGGCTTTCCGAGCGCGCGCACCATGTTCAGATGGTTTTCGACAATCACCCCGCCCTGCGCGTCGATGAAGGCTTGCGGCAATTCGGCCGCAATAAGGCGGCGCAGTTGCTCCTTGGCCGTCGTGCGTTGCACGAGGACGCACCCCTGGTTTACGACGAGCCACTCGTCACCCGCTTCCGTCTTGAAGTAGGGCGCATGATTCTTCTTCTCCGCCCGGAAAACGAAGCGCCCGTCAGCGGTCACAGCCTCCGCCCAGATCAGTGGATGCAACCCGCGTGCGGTGCGGGTGCGCATCTGAGGTTTGAACCTGTTCCACACGAGCGGACCGGTCGAAACGCCATATCCCCAATCGGACAGGCGCGCGGCCATGCCTTCGGCCGCCTTGATCAACTCGACATGGCCAGGTTCGCGCGGCGCAAGCCAGGGCGCGCCGGTATCGACCGGAAGGCCGACTTTGCCATTCTTGGTTAGGCGCGCCTCGCGCTCGTTATCAACATTGAGATAGTGGACCTGGAAACGATCGGGCTTTCCGCCCTTGCGGTAGAGTGCAAGCAGGGTTTCCTGCAGCACATCCTCGAAGACGCCACGGCGCGCGTGGACGAAATCGATCGCAACGGGCGGAGCCTCGGCAGCGAGAAGCTGACGCAAGGCAGTGTAATACTGGCCGCCTAGAACGCTTGTGGGCGTCAAGTAGGCGATGACGCCGCCCGGCCGCGTCCATCGCAGGGCAACGTCGGTGAATACGCCATAGAGGTTGGCATGGCCGTAGAGGCTGCGTGCATAGCGGGCGCGTTGCGCGGCCGAGAGGGTCACGCGCCCGTAAGGGGGATTGCCGATCACCAAGTCATATTGGGCCACGGGAGTCTCTTCGAGCGTGTCGCAGACCTTCACGAACACCGGCACGGCACGTCCGCTCGCCGAACTGAGGTCAGATAGGAAGATCTCGAGCGCGGCCTGTGAGAGCGACGCCGCATGTGGATCAAGTTCGAGGCCCGAAAGACGGGTGCCAAGCTGGGCAAGGACAAAAGCCGGCTCGCTGCCTTCAAGCGCCAGGCGCATGCGGGACGCGGCTTCCAGAAGGAAGGCGCCGCCGCCGCTCGCCGGGTCGAGCACGCGCGCACTTGACCAATCGACACCACCTTCGCCGGCGAGATCGAGAAGACGCTGCGTCAATGCCGGGGGCGTGTAGAATGCCCCGAGGGCGCTGCGCTCCCTCCCTGGCAATAGGGTCGCGTAGAGGCTGGTCAGGAAGTGGCAACCTTTCAGGACCGGCAGCATCGCCGCTTCACGCCCGATTGATGCGGCGAGCTGGCGCGCGGTCGCGTCGAGTCTTCCGCGCACCATTACAAAGGACGGACTGAGGGTCAGCTGCGGCGCCACACAAGCGGCAAATGCCTCAATGGCTGCCCGTGCGAAAAGAGCCGCCTGGCCGGTGCGGCGTGTCTCCACAATCGTTTCCGCCCAGGCCCGGGCCATGACGCGGGCGCGCGCCAGCTCGATGCGCGTGGAGTCGATGGCGATGGCCGCCTCGGCCATCGCTGGCTTTTTCAAGCGTGCAACTGATCTTGAATCAGTCATCTCTTCCCCCTGGCCGCGCCCTAGTCGTTTTCGGCTTGAAAGGCGCTACCTTGATTTCGTCGGCACGCTTCCGGACTTCTGCGATGTCAAAGCTGGTCTGCATCTCCATCAGCCGCTCGACGGGTACGCCAAACGCCTTCTCGATGCGGACCGCCATTTGGGGCGTCAGGTGCGAGCGGCCATTAAGTAAGGCCGAGAGCGCCGGCCGGGTCACACCGAGCACCTGTGCGGCATCCGTCACCGATAGGCCATTAGCCTCGACGATCTCACTCTTGACGAACCCGCCAGGATGGACGGGCTCTATTGCGCGGACCGCAGCTCGCATATGACCGCCTCTCTACCTCTGCGGCCGTGACTGTGCCCTGTAAAGAGTCGCTTTACAAGTCTTTTGTACCCTATTCGTTCACTTTGACTGTCAGGGTGCTGACCACAGGCCTTAAGCAGCCACTCGACGCTCCTCTTGCTCGGCTTCGTTCGCCGGCTCTCCCACCGCTTTGGTCAGGAAGAGGTCAAGCGCAGCTCGACGGGAATCACGATCCAATGCGTAGGCCGTCTGCTTGAATTCGATCCCTTCCAGCAGCCCGTTGATGTAGCCGGAGATAGTGTCGGCGGCCATGATGAGCGCAGTGTCGAGGGTGTGAATGTATTTGCTCGTCACCGAGCCCTTGGAGTGGCCGACCAGCGCGGCGATCGTCACCTCGGTGAAGCCGAGATCGTTGGCGATGCTGGCGAAGCTGTGACGCAGGACGTGTGGGGTGACGCCGGCGAGCGGGCTGTCTTTGAAGATATGCTCCCAATGGTTCGGGAAGCTGCCGAACGCATTGTCCTCGCCCTGACCGGGGAAGACGTAGGTGCCCGCCGCGGTCTTGCGACGTTCCTCCAGATATTCGACGACGGGCAGCCCGATGGGACGAATGGACTCGCCTTCTTTGCTGTCCACCAGGCGCATGCAGCTCGCGTCGGTGTCAGCCTCGATCCACATTAGAGAGATCATTTCTGAGCGGCGGCAGCCGGTGAGCGCGATCTGCTGGATGATGTCCACGGTCATGGCATATTTTTCGTTCGCCGCGGCCGCGCGAAGCATTCGCCCGAGAGTGCGGTACTCCGCCTCCGTCAGTCGGCGATTCCGAACATTGTCCTTGGGCTTCTTGATGCCGTGCGCTGGATTGGTCTCGATGATCCCAGCATCGACAGCGTAGGTGAGGATCCCGCCCAAGAGCCCGACGGTGCGCGTTGCGGTGCCGGCGCCACCACGGACGATGGCCTTTCCACGCAGCTTCTTCGTCTTGACGGCGACGCGCGTCTTGCCCGCCATGATGTCCTTCAAGACCTTGTTGATGTCGGCCTTGGTGAGATCCTTGACCCGGCGCGCGCCGATCAGTGGGATGATGTGCCGTTCGATGCGGCCGGTGTCGGTGACGATGGTGGTGGGCTTCTTTGGACGACCGCCCTTGCCGAGGATCAGGCCTGCGTTCAGGTCGGCGACATAGAGAGCGCACAGTTCCTTGACGGTGATGGCCTTGTGGTCGAGCTGTCGTTCCTCGGAGGGGTTGTCGCCCTTGGCGACCCGGCCGAGTTGGACCTTGGCTTCCTGCCGGGCCGTCTCCGCCGTCCATATCCCATGCAGGCCGATGGTGAAGCGCCGTGTCCGACCGGCGGCCCTATATTGAATGAGGTAGCTGCGCTTGCCGGAGGCGAACACGCGCAGGCCGAAACCGGGTAGTTCATCGTCCCAGATGAAATAGTCCTTGTCACGAATGTCTGCGGCGTCCACGACCCGCTTTGTCAGCTTTGCCATTCAACCTCTCCATCTGCCGAGGAGGGCTGCTTCCGCGGAAGCACCACGGAAGCAGCCGGAAGGAAGTCAGAGCGAAAATGCGGATAGGGATTTCGGCGAGAAACGGGAGAACATCTAGGCGTTTCAGATGCTTGTCGTATTGTGGCGTGCCCTATCGCATTTTTCGGATAGGCAGGCTAAATTGCTTTCGAAGAAATCGCGCATCTCCTCGTGCATGG
>FRDC01002479.1_pt1 | contig 46982 bp, 61 predicted proteins | sample 1106171 | NCBI WGS metagenome assembly FRDC01 (sample SAMEA3930566, study PRJEB13176) | freshwater metagenome | biome: Drinking water system; feature: drinking water; material: water | place: Singapore | collected 2014-12-20 | reverse complement strand
AGGAGCGGGTCGAGTGGCTGGTCGCCATCGCGGAAGCCGTCTACGAATGGAGCGCCGCCGACAGTGCTCGCACGAAGGCGATTCGGGAACATTCGTCCGAACGAGTCAGGATCGCAGGCGCAGCGCGCCGCGAGTCCGAACGGCGCCTGCGCTGCTTGCTGGAGCAGCAGCCGTGAACGCCACGATCTACTACGACGGGCAGAAGCCGATATGCGGCTACTGCGGGCATCGCGACTGGCGAGACGTGTCGTGCCCGCGATGTGGGCAGTACGTCAACGGGGTCGATATGGATCGTCGCCGTCGGTTCCACGCTGAGTGGTCGAAAAAGCACGGAAAGCAGCCGTGAGGCTCGTCGGGTTCGCACTCGCACTCAACGCGGCCATCCGGCTCGGCGTCGCCGCCACCTTCACCGCCGCAGTCCCCGGCTACCACGGAGGCGTCTACCTCTGGGTGTTCACCGGGATCGTCTGGCTGTGGGTGACCGAGTCGATCCTCGAAAACGCGATCCGCTACCTGGACGGTCGAGCCTGGATGGTCTACGCGCCACCCCTCGATCGTGGCGGGCCGCTGAGCGCGTACGAAGGTGACAGCGGGCCGACGCACCCGGACGAGGAGGATGAGGAGTGAGGCTCGTCGTGCTCGCCATCATCGTCGCGGCCACCGCCGCAACAGTCACAACCGCGAAGGGAGGTGATGCCCGTGAACCAACCCCTGAGACCGCGGGCCTAGCGGCAGGTGAGCGCCCCGCCCCGAGCGCCGCAACGGGCAGGGCCGCCCGCACCAACGACACCACAACAGCATCCCACGTGGGAAGCAGGTTGGAAGCCTTCCGCACCTGCCGCACCAAACGCGGCTACCCCGTCAACACGCAGACCCCCAGCGAACGCGAACTCCGCGCCTGCCAACGCCAACTCCGACAAGACGCAATCGTCGACACCCACGTCGCCATCCGGCTCATCTTCCCCCGCTCGAGCTGGGACGACTGGTTCTGCATCGTCGAGAAGGAAGGCATCGGCCGCTGGCCCAGACGCGACCCCATCGTCCGGGGTGCCGCCGGCGAGCGCGGCTCGTTCCAGATCCACCCCGTCCACTACGCATGGGTCGACGAGGAGCTCCTAGACGGGCCGGATGCGAACGCGCTCTACGGCACCATCGTCGCCCAGGAGATCGCAGCGTTCCACCGGCGCAAGGACGGCTCACCGTTCTATGGGTGGCTCAACTCGGCGCGCAAGTGCGGGATCCTGTGAGCGGCAACACGGCCATCGAGTGGACAGACGCCACCTGGAACCCGGTCACCGGGTGCTCGAAGGTGTCGCCGGGCTGCGCCCACTGCTACGCCGAAGCCGTGTCGCACCGGTTCGCCAGCGCGTGGGGAGCGAGCCCGCTGCCGTGGACACCCGCGAACGCCGCCGACGTCGTGCGGCTCCACCCCGAGCGGCTCGACCAGCCGCTCAGGTGGCGGCGCCCCCGCATGGTGTTCGTCAACTCGATGAGCGACCTGTTCCACGAGCAGGTGCCATTCGAGTACGTCGATCGCGTCTTCGCTGTGATCGAAGAGTGCCCCCAGCACGTCTTCCAGGTGCTCACCAAGCGGCCCGAGCGGATGCGCGACTACTTCATGTCGCGCACGAAGCACCCGTTCGACAACAGCGCTCTCAAGGCCGCAGATCCGATCTTGTACCAGGACGTCCCACAGCTCTGGCTCGGCGTGTCGATCGAGAACGCCCGCCACACCTACCGAGCCGACATCCTCCGCGAGATCCCCGCCGCCGTCCGGTTCATCAGCGCCGAACCACTCCTCGGCAGCCTCATGGTCGACAGGCACGCCGGCCGACCCAACGGAGACTGCAGCGAGCAGTGCCACCACCCGCTCAACCTCACCGGGATCGACTGGATCATCGCCGGCGGTGAAAGCGGCCCCCACGCACGACCGATGCGCCTCGAGTGGGCGCGCGAGCTCCGAGACGCCTGCCAGAACGCCAGGGTCGCGTTCTTCCTGAAACAGCTCGGCGGCCACCCAGACAAGCGCGGCAGCGCGAACGCCGTCCTCGACGGTCGCACATGGACGGAGATGCCCACCCCCGACACCGGAGCTGACAGATGAGCTGGGTACGCATCGACGACCGCTTCGCCAGCCACCCCAAAATCGCCAAACTCACCGACCGCGAGTTCCGCACCTGGGTCCGCATCCTCTGCTACTGCGGCGGATACACCACCCGCGGCCAGCTCCCCGAAGAGGCCGACGCCGAGATCCCCGGCCTCGACACACGCCTCCGCCAGAAGCTCCGCCAACTCCACCTCCTCGACCACCACCCCGCCACCGGAGACACCGTCCACGACTGGGCCGACTACAACCCGAAAGACCCAACCGCCGCCGAACGACAAGCCCGCCGCCGTGACTCACGCCGTGACATCGACCGTGACGCCGCCGTGACGGAGCCGTTACATGACCGTGACATCGACCGTGACATCGACCGTGACATTCACCGTGACGCAGCCGTGACGCGTCCTCGCGCGCGCGCGCAGGCAGCCGCGCGCGGCCCGTCCCCTAACCCCGTAGCTTCAAGCGAAGGGGTTAGGGGAGAAGGGCTAGAACCCACCCCACAACCACCGCTCACTACGCCGGGCGCGCCTCCGCCTCCGCCGCATCCTGCGGCTCCAGCGCGCCCCGACCACCGACAGACCCGACGCAACGTCCGCACCGGCAACCCCGACGACCCACCCCCACCACCACGCCCCAAACTCACCCCCCTCGAACGCGGCCGCAACTACATCCGCAACATCGGCCACACCATCGAACCCGGCCCCATCTTCGAAGCCGCCCTCACCGCCACCGTCCCAGACCTCACCCCCGACCAGACCCTCGAGCTCGTCGACGAACACGCAGACCACGTACGCCAGGAGACCGCAGCATGACCCACCGCCGCCGCTTCGACTGGGACGCCGCCCTCGCCGACTTCCTCGCCGAAGGCACCGCACGCAGCTACGGCAAAACCGCTGTCAAGTTCGGAGTCAGCGACCGAGCAGTCGGCGTCGTCGCCAGAAAACAAGGATGGGCCGCCCTCGCAGACGAATTCGACCGCGCCGCAGCCAGCCGAGCCATCGACGTCGCCCACCGCACACGCGAAGAACGCGTCCGCGACGTCGTCCGCCTCGCCGACACCGTCACCATCGCCGCGCTCCGCAACGCCACCCGACGGCCCGACGACATCCGGCTCTCCGACGTCGCCCCGATCGTCAAGCTCGCCGAGCTGTTGGAGGGGTACGCGACCGACCGGTACGTCGAGGTGACCGAGGTCAGGACGAGCCTCCGGTTGATGGTGGAGGTGGCGTTGGAGTTCATCCCGGTTGAGGCGCGATCACGGTTCCTGGATGTGGTGGAGCAGCAGCTCGGCCAGGTGACCGGCGGCTCAGGGAACACTGACGATGTCGAGGGAGGGGAGGCAGCGTGACCGCGACCGTGGCAGACGGGCTGTTGGCATGGAACACCGCGACCGTGACGGCGGTGAGGTGGACGATCGGAGCGTCGGGCCGGCACTACGAGCAGGTGGAGCTGTCGCCGGAGCAGGCCGAGGCGATCAAGCGGCAGATGGCGGAACAACGGGCGCGTGAGCGGGCCGCGTTCGTTGCGGAGCGCGACCGTAGGCGGCAAGCGAGAGGGTTGATCGCGGCCGGGCTTGCCGGAGACAAGGTCGTCGTTGAGGGAGATCTGGGCCTCTACAGCGACGATGACTACGCGGCCGTGTCGGTGGAGATCGCCGGGCGGATGCTCGAGGACGTGTTGCGGGAACGGTGGCCAGAGTTCGACTGGGAGATGGGCGGCATGGGCTGCTCGCGTTGGATGTGCCGTGCCAGGGTGACCGTCGAGATCCTCGGCCCAGCAGCTGGGCTGGAGCAGAAGTGATCCCGCACTCGTGCCCCGAGTGTGGCGGCAGATGGCTCTACCGCGGCGTCGAGTGGGCCGGCGGATGGGGACCGATCGCGCTGACCGATCCTCCGTACTGGCCCAGCCACCCGACCGGGCCAGTACGGGCCTACGGTTGCCCGTACTGCCGGCATGAGTGGCCCGTGGGCGAGGAGCCGTGGGAGGCCGGGCCGGGGTTCTGCGGGCGGCTATCGGGCGGGTGGTCTGCCGCTACCGCTGGAGAAGGGGCGCTCGCGTGACTCGCCGTGCCGCTCAGCTGTGGGCTCTGTTGCGCCACCTCAACGACGTCGCGGACTTCGTGCCGTCCCCGAAGATCGCGACCGGGAAAGGCCAACGCCGCGGCCCCGCCCCCAGGCGGGAACCATGCCCGACCTGTCGAGGCGCCCGCCACGTGCAAGAGCGACGCCGCGGCATCGACACCCAGGTCGCATGCCCCGCCTGCTCGGCTCGCGGGTTCGTGATGGTCGACCCGTACATCGGCCGCGAGCTCGGATCCGAGGAGACCGGCATCGTGACCGGGCCCAGGCTCGTCGACTGCGACAAGTGCGGCGGCGACGGCCGGTTCACCATCGGCCACTGCGACCGCTGCCACGGCACCGGGAAAGTCCTCGCCCCCCAGCCAGCCGCCGCCACCGTGGCGCTGCTCGAGCACGCCACCGGGGACGAGGACTGGCTCACCTACGTGCTCCGCCGCCGCGAAGGCCTATGGCAGTCCGGGTCGTTCCAGGACGCCGTCCGTGCCGTCCGGTTGCTCGGCGCGAGGTACGGGCCGGGCGCGCACGACCTCGTGTGGCAGGTCGCGGTCGAGGGCCGCGAGGTCGTGACGGACAGGCAGGCCGCGGCGTTCCTGGCGGGGTTGGAGATCGCGGCCGCGTGTTTGCCCGCTCGGGTGAGGGTGCCGGTGTGGGCCCGGGATGCGGAGCGTCAGGCTGCGCGTAGGCCGTGGCTGTGGAGGGCGCGGACGCCGGCTGCGGTAGCGGCGCGGGCGGATCGTGACCGGGAGATCGTCCGGCTCTACCGGGAGCAGCGGGTAGGTGTGCCGTGGCTCAGCCGCGAGTTCGGACTGTCGAGGTCGCAGGTGTACGCGATCGTCGCCGTCGATCACGCCCAGCAGCAGGCGGGGGCGTCGAGCGGGGTGGCGGCATGACAACGGAGGAGGAGGACGGGTGAGGCTCGAGATCGTGATGAACGCGCACGTGCAGTTCCGGCCGAACCAGCAAGGCCTCGCAGACCCCGACGGTCGCCAGCTCGTCGACCTCGTGATCGAGGAGAAGGACACGCCGAGAGCGATCGTGGTGACGATGCCGCAAGCGGTCGCCACAGAGCTGCGCGCACAGATCGACCAGCACACGTCCGGGATCGTCAGGGCCCAGTCGCTGCAAGGCCTCGACGGCACCGTCAGGGCGGTCTGACCGTGCCGTCCGTCCGGGCCTGCTACTCTCCCCGCGCGGATCGGGGTGTCCGGTCACGCCAGATGCTCTTGGAACACGCACCCCTGAAGCCGGTAGCCGCCGGCTTCAACCGTCTGTAGGGGGTATGGTTGAGCCAGATTCTCGCCCTCGCCCGCGACGTTGTTGCTGAGTCCCGTCGGACACTTCGCGAGCAGGACAGGCAGGCCCGCGACCAGGACGCCGCGTTGGAGGAGGCGGAGCAGCTCACGTCCAGGCTGGGCCGGTTCATCCGCGGCTGCTGGCACGTGCTCGAGCCCGGCACCGCGTTCCATTCCGGCTGGCACATCGACGCGATCTGCGAGATGGTGGAGGCCGCGTACCGACGCGAGATCCGCCGGCTGTTGATCAGCGTGCCGCCCAGGCACATGAAGTCGTTGACGACGTGTGTGGCGGCGCCGGCGTGGCGGTGGACGATCGAGCCGTCCGAGCGGTTCATCACGTCCTCCTACGCGGAGGATCTCGCCACCCGCGACGCTGTCAAGAGCCGCGACCTGATCCGGTCGGGCTGGTTCCAGATGCGGTTCGGGGACCGGGTCAGGTTGAAGGCCGACATGAACCGGCAGGACCGGTACGAGAACGACGCGACGGGGATGCGGTTGGCGGTCAGCTACGCCGGATCGGCGACCGGTGAGGGCGGCAACGTGCTCGTGTTCGACGACCCGAACAACGCGAAGGACGCCACGTCGCCGGCAGCGTTGGAGAAGGCACGCCAGTTGTGGGGCGGCGTGTGGGCTACCCGCCTGAACGATCCCGCCTCGGGCGTGAAGATCGTGGTGGGCCAGCGGATCCACGAGGCTGACCTGATCGGCCACATCATCGAGACCGAGGGCCTGGTCAGGGACGGTGGCGTGTGGGAGTACCTGTGCCTGCCCGGTGAGTACGAGCCTCAGCACCCGTTCGTGTGGCCAGACGACCCGCGCGTCCAGGCGGGCGAGCTGCTGTGGCCCGGACACATCGACGCGGCTGCGTTGGGTGAGATCACGGGGTCGATGACGCAGGCGCAAAAGGCCGGGCAGATCCAGCAGCGACCAGCCGCCGCCGAAGGCACGCTGCTCAAGCGGAAGCACTGGCGGTACTACCGGCAGCTCCCAGCGTTGTCGATGCTCGTGCATTCGTGGGACACGACGTTCAAGGACAAGGCCTCAAGCGACTGGTGCGTCGGCACGCTGTGGGGTGTCGACCAGGCGAACCGGTTTCTGATCCGCCGGGTGCGGGAACGCCTTGCCCTCGACGACGCGAAGAAGGAGCTCGCCGGGATGGTGGCGTGGGCCGAGCAGGAGTTCGGGCCGGCGATCCCGCAGTTCGTACTGGTCGAGAACGCCGCCAACGGGCCCGAGATCGTCGCTCAGATGCGCCGCCACGTGCCCGGCCTGATCGCCGTGACCGCGTCTCGGTGGGGCGACAAGACGCAGCGGGCGAACGCGACGTTGCCGTACCTCGAGGCCGGCAACGTGTGGCTGCCAGGCGCGGCGTTGGACGACGGGTCGGACTACGACCCGATGCTGACGCCGGCGTGGGCGCAGTCGTTCGTTGACGAGTGCGCCGGGTTCCCGCTCGGCTCGTTCGACGACCAGGTCGACTCGTTCAGCCAGGCGATCATCTGGCTCCGCGACCGCGGCGTCCCTGTCCCGAAGGCCGGTTCGCCGGCCGAGGCGGATAGGGCGCACACGGCCGGGATCGCTGACGCCCAGTTCTGACGCGTAGCGGGCGCCCAGTGGCGGGCGCGGGGCTCATAACCCGCCGCCTACCGGTGCAACTCCGGTCCCGCTCCCAACCCCCTTTTTGGAGGTGGCTCGGATGCCGTATGGCGACGTTCGTGACCGTCTCCTCGAGTTGCCGTGCCAGCATGGCGGCACCGGGTACGTGACCCTCGACCTGTTCCCGCCCCGGTTCGAGATCGCTCGCGCGTTGGCTCGCCGCCGGGCCCGCGAGACGGGGGAGAGCGTGTGGCGGGTGTTCGAGTTCGGCGCCTTGTACGGGGCGTGCCTGTGCTCGCTCTGCCTCGGCATCCACGCCGCCGGCGGCGTGGTGGAAACGGTCGGCTGGCACGACAACGAAACCCACACCCCAGGTTCGAACGAGGCGTGCGGTGAGAACGTGCGGGCGGTCGCCCCCGACGCGGAGATCGTGACGCTCCGCGACCTGCGGCCGGCCGGCCGGGTCTGGGCTGACTTCGACGTGGTCGCTGTCGACGGCGACCACACGTACTGGGGCTGCTACCGCGACCTCCGGGACGCGCTGCTCATGTCGCCGGTCGCGATCCTCGTCGACGACACCGTCGCGATCGCAGACGTCGCAAGGGCGGTCGCGGACTTCCTAGCCGATCACCCGGAGATCGAGGCAACGCACGTCCGCACCGTCAACGGCCTGTGCGTCCTCGACCCGCAACCGCACGGCCCCGACCGGCTCCGGTACCTGCTCGAGGACTGCCCGAGCGTCGAGATCGTCGACCCGGTGGGGGCGTTGGCGTGAAGCTGGGGCCGCTGCTGATCACCCGCAACCACCAGAACGGCCATCACGCCGGGAACGTCGTCGAGTTCGCCACACCCACCGCGGAGGTGGAGACGTCGAGGCCGCGGCCGGAACGGGGCGCGTCCGGAACCGTCAACTACGGCGGCTACCTGCAACCAGCCGAGTACCTGGCAGCGTTGCAGGGCGCGCAGGGCCTGAAGGTGTACGAGCGGATGCGCCGCTCCGACCCGTCCGTCCGTGAAGCGCTGTGGCATCTGATGGCGCCGATCTTGAAGGCCGACTGGGACATCGAGCCGGCCGGCGACGACCCCGACCAGTTGGAGCAGGCCGCGTTCGTGAAGGCCGCGTACTTCGACTGGCTCGAGACGCCATGGCGGACGCACATCCGGCAGTGCCTCACCCATCTGCCGTTGGGGTTCAGCGTGTTCGAGACGACGTGGCAGGTCGTTGACCGCGAGATCGAGTGGGAAGACCCGCACGCCGAACCTGAGCCGGATCCGCGTGACCCGACCGGGCGCCGGCTCGTCCGGCCGCGCCGGACAGTGCGCCGGCAGTGGTTGACGTGGCGGACGTTGGCGCAACGGTTGGCGCCGACGGTGACCCGGTGGGTCGTCGACAACGGCGACCTGGTCGCTGTCGAGCAGCAGGTGTTCCGGGCGACCCCGACCGGAGGGTCGTGGGAGACCGTGACGATCCCGGCCGAGGACTTGCTCGTGTTCGTGAACGAGCAGGAGGGCGACGACTTCTGGGGGCTGCCGCTTCTACGGTCGGCGTACAAGCCGTGGCTGCTGAAGGAGACCGTGGAGAAGGTCGCCGCGGTCAGCGTTGAGCGGCACGGTGTCGGCATCAACGTCGCCTACGTGCCGGAACGGTCAGCCACTGACAGCGCGGTGATCAGCCGGGTCGAGGAGATGCTCCGCCAGGTCCGTGCTGGCGAGCAGTCCTACCTCGTGTTTCCGGGCCCGAAGGCGTTGGGGGCTCAGTCCCAGGACGGGTACCTGTTCGAGGTCGTGAGCCCGGAGGGGTCGCTGCCGGATCAGGTCGGGTTCCTCGAGTACCTGCGCGGCGAGTTGAAGGGGAACGTGCTCGCTCGGTTCGCCGAGCTCGGCCACGGCAGCGTTGGCGCCCGGGCGACGGGTGACGTGCAGTCGGAGGTGTGGCGTGCGGCCGCGGAGGCGGTTGCCGGGTATGTCGCTGATGTCCACAACGACCGGATCCGCCGTTTGGTTCGGGTGAACTACGACACGGACCGGTTCCCGAGGCTCGTGTTCTCCGGGATCGACACGAAGAGCTTGGAGGAGTTCGCGCGCGCGGTCAGCCTGCTCGTCGGTGCTGGCGCGTTGAAGGCTGACCGGTCGCTCAGGGAGTGGACGCGCCGGTCGATTGGCGCCCCCGACGAGGACCTTGAGGTTGAGGAGGAGCCGGTGTTGGAGGGCGAGATCGAGGAGGAGGGCGGCCCGCTCCCGGTCAGGGAGCAGCGGCGCGGCCTACCGGCCCCCGACACCGACGCCGACGACGCCGACGACGAGGGGCGGGGGGGTCGGGCGCCGGCCCGGATGAGCGAGGAGCCGTCGGAGGCGTACCAGCTCGCCGCGAGGTTCGTCGAGATGGCCGAGCAGACGGTGTCGCAGATCACGGACACCGCGCGGGCGTTGGCGGAGATCCCGGTGGCGCAGCACCGTCCTCCGGACGTGCATGTGCATGTGCCGGCGCCGCAGGTGAGCGTGGAGAAACTCGAGGTGACGATGCCGGCGCAGACGATCACCGTTGAGGCGCCGCAGGTCACGGTCGAGCCGGCTGCGGTGACGGTTGAGGCGCCGACCGTGAACGTCGACGTGCAGCCAGCTGACGTGCGGGTGGAGGCGCCGACGATCGTGGTCGAGCCGGCCCCGGTGCATGTCGAGGTTCAGCCGGCGCCGCCGGCCGCGGCGAAGACGGCGCACATTCAGCGCGACCCAGCAACGGGCCGCGCGGAGTCCATCACGATCGTCAACAAGGGGGAGTAGCCGATGGCGGTCACCGCGTTCTGGTACGGGCTCGGCCTGCGCGACCAGTGGGGAGCCACAGCGGCCGACCGGATCGACTGGGTCACCGACACGATCAAGACCGCGCTCACAACGGCGACGTACACGCCGGCGCAGGACACCCACGACTTCTTCAACGATGTCACGAACGAGATCTCCGGCACCGGGTACACCGCTGGCGGCGTCACGCTCGGGTCGAAGACGTTGACGTACGACACCGGCACGAACGAGACCCGGCTCGATGCCGCTGATGCGCAATGGACGTCGGCGTCGTTCACGGCCCGGATCGCGCCGACGTACAAGTCGACGGGTGTGGCGTCGACGTCGCATCTGATGTCGTACGTCGATTTCGGCGGCGACGAGACGGTCGCTTCCGGGACGTTCACGATCCAGTGGGCGAGCTCTGGGGTGATGAAGGTGACCGCGTCGTGACCGCGGTCGCGAGGGCGGCGGTGCTCGACCGGTCCGGCCGCGTGGTCGGCCAGGACGTCACGGTCATGCCGCCGGCAGCCGTCCCGTTCAACCCAGGCACGTCTCCGGCTCTCAGGGAGCAAGCGTCGCTGGCGGAGCAGCTCGTCGATCTGGCCCGCGAAAACGAGCGGCTACGGACGGAGCTCGAGGAGCGCCGCCAGACGCAGTGGACGCTCGGGAAGGCAGCGACCGCGCTCGCGCTTGTGTGCCTGTCCGGGGAGGTCGCGCACGACAACGCCGGCGGCATCCTGATCAGCCGCGCCCAGATCGACCAGGCCAGGCTGGTGAACATCACCGTCGCGGAGACGGTCGAGCACGACATGGTGGTGCGTGTCCGGGAGCGCGCCGACGTTCCTGCGATCGAGGGGGTCTGACCGGTGGCGAAGGACGAGTACAGCACGTACCTGGTGACGTTGCGTCCGCCGGAAGGCGAGGCGCAGATCCTGCTGCGTGACGAGGTCGCGGCGAACGGCGACGTCGTTGTGCGTGAGGTGCAGTTGCTCCGGTCGGTTACCCTCAGGGCCAGGTCGAAGGACGAGGCGGCGTTCCGCGCGGTCGACGCGGAAGCGAGGTTGGCGGAGCGCTCCTACCGGGACGCGCTCGCTGCTCGCACCGCGGAGCTTGCAGCGTCCGGGTCAGACTCGGCCGCGGACGACGCGGCCGGTGACGTGCGTCGCCCGGTCGTGTACGTCGTCGACACCGTCGAAGCGCTCTAACCTTCGCCCGGCCCGCAGGAGGCCCGACTGTGCTGTGGATTCCGCAGAAGGGCGCGTGGCGGTGCCAGCACAACCTCGGTACGGTAGGCGCGTCCCCGTGGGGCACAGCGGTCACGACCGGCGGCACGAACGGCACGTACGGGACGATCACCGAGTTGATCTCGTCGGCGTCGTTCGACGCGTTCTGGGTGAGCGTGTTCGCGAACGGGTACGCGTCGTCGGCGACGGCGTCGGACGGATCGTTGCGGATCTACGTGGGGTCGGCGACCGAGGAGCTGCTGATCGACGGTCTGTTGATGGGCGCGTCGGGGACGGGGGTGACGTGCAAGCGGTGGGATTTCCCGCTGTACATCCCGGCCGGGTCGCGGATCGCGGCGTCAACGACCGGGCGGCGCGTGTCGACGGCGGTCAGCATCAGCGTCGTCCTGTACGGCGGGCACACGGTGCCGGGGTGGCCGGTCGGGTCGAAGGTCGTCACGTACGCCGCGGCGTTCAACGGCACGTCGATCACGCTGGGCGCTACTGGGGCGGAGGGGGCGTGGACGCAGCTGTCGGCGTCGTCGTCGGAGGATCACTTGGCGTTCGTGCCGTCGTTTCAGATCGGGAACGACACGACGATGCAGGACGCCGGTGTCAGCATCGACATCGGTGTTGGGGCGGCGACGGAGGAGGAGATCGGTGGCCCCTACCTGTTCTCGAACACGACGTCGGAGGCGACGTCGGGCCCGTTCCCGTCGATGCCGACGTTCTGCCGCGTGCCTGCTTCGACGCGGTTGGTGATGCGCGGGTCGCATTCCGGGACGGCGGACACCGGGAACACTGTCGCGTTGCACGCGGTGAGCTGACCGATGTTGGCGGGATCGTGGACGGGCAGGCTGAGGTCGCAGACGAACAACTCGTCGGTCGGCACGACGACCCCTGGCTCGAGCGTGACGACCGGGGCGGCCGCGGGGACGAAGGGCACGGTCGTCGAGCTGATCGCGTCGACGTCGTTCGACTGTTTCTGGATCGAGATCATGGCGGCGAACTACGCGCTGTCGGCGACGGACTCCCGTGGCTGCCTCGACCTGCTGGTTGGGGCGGCGACGGAGGAGGTCGCGATCGCGAACCTGTTGATGGGCAGCGCCGGCCACGCCGGCAACGCAACCTTTGGGCCTCCGAAGACGTGGGCGTTCCCGCTGTTCATCCCGGCTGGCACTCGGATCGCGGCGCAGGTCGCCGGGGCGAGGACGTCGACTGCGATGAGGGTGAGCGTCACGATCTGGGGCGGCACCGGCAGCCCGTGGTGGCGCGTGGGGTCGTCGGTGACGACGTACGGGGTGTCGAGTGTCCCGGACGGAACCAGCGTGACACCTGGGGCGTCGGGTGCGGAGGGGTCGTGGACGCAGATCACCGCGTCGACGTCGCGGGATCACTTCTGCGTGGTGCCGTCGTTGCAGCTCGGCAACGACACGTCCGCGAACTTCCAGCCTGTGTTCCTCGACGTCGGGGTCGGGTCGGCGACGGAGGAGATGATCTTGGAATCGGCGATCTTCGCGTACGGCGCCAACGAGAGCTCGAGCGGGCCGCTCGGCAGGGCGCTCGGGCAGTGGCAGGACATCCCGTCCGGCACCCGGCTCGCGGCCAGGTTGTCCGGCAGCACGACCGCCGACACGTCACACGTCGCGTTGCACTGCGTGAGCTGATGGGAGGCCACTGTGGGTAGAGCAGTCATCGGGTTCCTCGTCTACGACGGGCGGCTGCCGGATCTCGAGGCGGCGGCCGAGCAGGCGCGCGCCGTGGACGCGGCAGCGACGGTCGAGATCGTCGCGACCGGGGCGGCGGGCGAGTACGGCACCCCGTACGTCGCGGTCGTCGAGACCGCAGGGGTTGGGCCGCAGGCGAAGGACGCGGGCATGGTCGCGACGTGTGCGCCGCTCAGGGCGCTCGCGGAGGTGTGGGAGCCGCGCGACCGTGAGCGCGCCCGGCTGATCGACGGCGTGAAGGCCGCGCGGGTCGCCGCTGCGCGCGTCGCCGCCGACGAGGCCGCCGCCGCCCAAGCCGCGCTCGACACCGCCGTCACCGCCGCCCAGGACGAAGGACTCGAGGTGCCCGATGGCGATCAGTGAACCGTACGAGCTCGACGGCGTCACTGTCACCAGCTCCGAGTTGTCGATCGTGTCGGGCACCACCACGCTGCAGACGATCACGGACGACGGTGTCTACCAGCTCTGGGTCGACCCCGTCACGAACATGGCGAAGGCCGACGAGTTCGTCGTCCGGATCTACGAGAAGGTCGAGGGCACGGGCGGCACGAAGCGCGTCGTGTTCGACATCACCCTCTCCGATGCACAGTCGCAGAACGTCGTGACGCCGTCGCTGATCCTCATCAACGGGTGGGACATGACCATCCAGAAGATCGCCGGCACCGACCGGGCGTTCGACGCAAGTATCCGCAAGGTCGCGTAGGCGGTAGCGGCGGGTGACTGTCCCGGCGCACTTCTGGTTCGAGCCTACGACCGCCGCGGCCCAGCTCGCGGCCGCGAACCCGGACGTCACCATCGTGGCTGTCGCTGCCGACGCGACCGCTGCCCCGGCGGCGCCAGTCCCCGCGCTCGACGTCCTCGTCCCTTCCGAAGCTGCCAGCACAGCTGCCGTTGACACTCCGACGCCGGCGCTCGCTGTCGACGCCGGCGCCGCCGCAACCGGTGACGGTCTCGTCCCTGTCCCAACCATCGACGTGCCCGTCGTCGAAGCCGCAGCCACCGGTGCGGCCGACACGCCCACGCTCGAGATCTCCGTCCTGGCCGGCGCCGCGGCCACCGCCGGCCCTGACGCCCCTACCCCTGATCTGCTTGTCCCGGTCGACGCTGCTGCGGCTACTGCGTCGGTGGACGCGCCGACCGTGTCGGCGGGCACGAACGCGACCGTCGTAGGCGAGATCGCCACGGCCACAGGAAGCGCTGACGCACCGGTGCCAGATGTGGCCGTCACTGCCGGCGCGGACGCGGCCGCAAGCGCGGACACACCCATCCCGACCGTCTCCGTCGACGCGACGATCGCGGCCGCTACCGGATCCGCAGACGCGCCCACCCCCGAGGTCGCTGTTCAAGCGGGCGCTGACGCGACGGCCGCACCGGACGCNNCCGGTGCTCGAGGTCATCTCCACCGAACCCGCCACCCGGCCTGGCAGCGGCATCTACCGGCCACCCGTCCTGGTCGACACGTTCGACGTCGACCAGGACGACGAGGAGCTGATCCTCACCCTGCTCGCCGCGGTCACGTAGATGCCGGTCATCGACGGGGTCTTCGTGCCACGCACCGTCCTGTGCGCCGCGGAACGCCAAGTCGACTGGGTCGACCTGTACGACCACGTCACCCGCCGCCGCCTGGTCGTCGAAACGAACGTGGCCCCCGTCGTGAAACGAGCCGCCCGCGTCCACGCGATCACGCTGCTCGCCCCCCGCGCGATCCAAGACCAGGCCGCCGACACGCTGGCCCGCCACATCAACGCGACCGCCCGGTACGGCGCCGACCAGGCCACCCGCGAGCTCCGAAAGCTCCGCACCGCCGGCCAGGTAGCCGCCCACTACGTCCCCGACACGGGTGACCAACCCGAGATCGCGAACCTCGGCCTCTCCGCCGTGTTCGACCTGATCCGCCGTCGCAGCCGAGCGTCGATCACGGCGATCAGCGCCGCCGTCGCCGCCTGGCTCACCGAGCACACGGACGAATCGGACGCTGCCCAGGCGGCCGGTGCCGCAGCGGTCGCTGCCCGCCAGTTGCACAACCACGTGCTCGAGCTCGTCGGTGAGGCGCTGAACCTCGGCCGCGCAGCAGGAGCGCTCACCCAGACCAGCCGTCCGCCGGTGTTCGCGCTCCGCTCCGAGCAGCTCGACAAGGGCACCTGCACGGTGTGCTCCCGGTTGCATGGACAGATCGTCGAGGTCGGCTCCCCGTCGTTCTACGCGTACATGCCCCCAGCGGGCTGCCAGGGAGGTGGGCGATGCCGTGGCGTCTACGTCTTCGCCGACGGGACCAGCGACCTGCGCGGGCCGGTCACGAGCCCGGGCCCGCAACCCGGGTTGCCGGCGATCCCACCGGTGACGAGACCAGCGCGACGTCGAGCGGCCTGAACCTGATCGAGGTGGCCGCAGCGCCGAGCGCGCTCGGGTGGGTGTCGACGGCCCGCTGGATCAACATCGGCGACCACGTGATGTGCGTCCTCGCCGCGGTCCCGCCCGGCGGCGAGCTTGACCGGCGCGCAGATGTGACCGCGAGCGTTGCCGCTGTCGCGATCGCACGCCGCCACGGACTGACCCAGACGTAGGAGGTTGATGGTGAGCGAGATGCTGAAGGGCCGGTGCGTGTTCGCGCTCGACGACCTGCCGGACGGTGACCAGCCGCGGTCGTGGATCCAGGTGCTGATCGCCGGCGAGTTCAAGCACCCCGTGTCAGGCGAGTTCAAGATCACCCGGCAAGACCTCGAGGCGGCCGCCGCCGACATCTCCGCAAGGGCTGACCGGATCCCGATCGACCTCGACCACAAGAGCGCGCACGGCGAGACCCGCGCCGCTGGCTGGTACACCGGCCAGACCGAGATCCGCGCGGACGCCCAGAACCGCGACGCCCTGTTCGCGGAGGTCGAGTGGACACCGCTCGGCGCCGCCAGCGTCAGATCCAAGGAGTACCGGTTCATCAGCCCCGAGTTCAACCTGCGCCAGTGGCGCGACACGGCCGGCAAGGTCGTCAAGGGCTTCCGGATGTGGGCGACCGCGCTCACGAACCGTCCGTTCCTGCCCGAGATGGCCGCGGTCGAGCTCAGCACGCCCCGAGATGAGAACCCCGAGAAGGAGGAGCCAGCAATGGCCGAAACCACCACGAACCCGTTCGCTGTGGCGCTCGGGCTGTCCGCGGACGCCGACGAGGCCGCGATCCTCGCAGCGATCCAGGAGCAGAAGCAGAAGGCCGACAAGGCCACCACGATCGAGACTCGCCTCGGCGGCGACCTCGACGTCGAGAAGCTCGTCGCGTCCGCCGCCAAGGGCGAGCAGGCCGCGAAGGAGCTCCACGACATGCGCCGCGACACGCTGCTGTCCGACGCCGTCCGTGACGGCAAGATCCTCCCCGTCCAGAAGGATCACTACGCGGCGATGTACGACGCGAGCCCGGACGCCGTCGCGAAGCTCCTCGACGCCACCCCCGCCAAGACGTTCAAGCCGACCGGCAGCGGCAGCGGCACCGATGACGGTGCAGGGGACGGCCTGACGGAGATCCCGGCCAGCGTCCGCTCCCGGTTCGCCTACTCGGACGACGACACGTCCCGGGTCACCCTCGACGAGGACAGCGCGCGCCTGCACGTCGCCGCGGAGAAGATCCTCGCCGACCAGGGCAAGCGACGGTACACCGAGGACGAGTACCTCGCCGCGATCGACCAGGCCCGCGCCGCCGTCTAACCCGGCCCGCCCCTCTGCAGCCCCGCAGCCCCCCTTGCTCGACCCTGTTCTGACCCCGCCCAGAAGGAGGAGGCCTCATGACCTGGAAGGATCACGGGCTGGAGCTGCCGTTCAAGGCGGCATCCGCCATCGGCGCGTTCATGCCGGTGTTCCAGCCGATCGCGTCGAGCCGAGACGACACCGTCGTCCTCGCAGCGTCCCACAACAACGACGTGCTCGGCCTGACCATCGCCACCGTCGCCACGTACGGCGACCCCGTCGCCGTCGTCGTCACCGGCGTCGCCAAGGGCGTCGCTGGCGCGTCGCTCGGCGCCGGCGCCCGCGTCGCCGTCGGATCCACGAACGGTGTCCTTGCCCCGCTGCTCGCGTCCGGCGCCGCATCCGGCGGAGCCGCAGTCAACGCCCGCTACATCGTCGGTCGCGCCATGCAGGCCGCAGCAGCAGGCGACATCTTCCCGGTGCTGCTCGGCGGCGAGCAGATCATCTAGCCCCGCCCTCCGCGAGGCGGCCCGTGACGTCGGGCCGCAAGCCCCTCTCGCTCCCGCAACGCAACCCCGTTGAAGGAGCTGCCGCATGTCCACGCAGACGGTGGGGAACGTCCATGTCGACGCTCCCCTCTCGAACCTCGCACGCCTCTACCGGCCCCTCGAGTCCGGATTCATCGCCGACGAGGTCTGCCCCCGCATCCCGGTCAACAAGGAGTCCGACCTGTACTACGTGTTCGACCAGGGCGACTTCTACGGCACCGACGTCGACGACCTCGTCCCTGACCGCACCGCGGCCCGCAAGGTCGAGTTCTCGCACTCGACCGAGGGGTACCGCTGCCAGAAGCGCGCGCTCGGCTGGGACATCTCCGACCGTGAGCGCGCAAACGCCGACGACCAGCTCCGCCTCGAGCGGAACAAGCAGGTCGGCACGCTCGGCCGGCTGTCGCTGAAGCGCGAGATCCGCGTCGCCAACCTGCTCCGCAAGGCCGCGAACGGCGGGTCGCTCACCCTCGGCGCCAACGCAGCCAACAAGTGGGACGCGACCGCGACCACGTACCAGAACATCCTCACCGACGTCGTCACCGGCAAGGAAGCGATGCGGCAGGCGATCGGCGTGCAGCCGAACGTGATCGTCGTCCCCGCCGCCGTCGCTGCTGGCCTGCACAAGAGCAAGTTCTTCGAGGTGCAGCAGTACACGTACGGGTCGGCGACCGAGCGGCCGCTGATCACGAACGACATGCCGCACCTGCCCGGGGTGCTCTGGGGCATGCGCGTCCTCACCCCGGGCCAGATCCAGAACACCGCGAAGGAGGGCCAGGCCGCGTCGTACTCGGACGTGTGGGGCGAGGCCGTCCGGCTGCTGTACGTGACGGCGACGGCGGACATCGAGAGCCCGAGCGTGGCCTACACGTTCCAGTCTCGTGCGCTGACGACCCGTCGGTGGCGGGAGGACAAGACCGAGCTCGACGAGTTCGAGGTCGGCAACGTGATCGACGAGCGGGTCGTGGCCGCGAGCGCCGGCTACGAGATCGCCGACTGCCTCACCTAGGCCGTGATGGCAGCAGCTCGGAAGTCCCAGGACGACACGGAAACGACGATCGCTCCCGCGCCGGTGGCGCCGTTCGGTTGGAACCTCGTCGGCGAGGACGGCCGTCGGATCCTGCGCTACCAGACCCGGGAGGCATGCCTCGAGCTCGCAGGTCGGATCGCCGGCACGACCGGCGAGACGTGCAAGACCGTGCCAGCCGAGATCACCTGACCCCGTCTTGCGCCCAGCAAGCAGGCAGGGCCGCCGCTCCGCCCGGCGGCCCTGCCCCCGCCCCGCGAGCCCCTTTGGGGGCGAGGGCGAGAGGGGGAAGCGCCCGGTGCGCTCAGGGGCTGCGTGTCCCGGCCGTTGCCCCTTCTCGCCGTCTCCCTCAACCCACCCCGCTCGGTAAGCCCCTCACCTGTAAGGAGCCGCAGCCCCGTGCCCCTGATCGCCGCAGCCCTGATCACCAAGAACAGCGCCGACACCATCACCAAGGCCGTCCAGTCGATCCGCAAGCACGTCGACGCGATCTACGTGTACGACACCGGGTCGACCGACGACACCGTCCGTGTCCTGCGCGACATGAACGTCACGCACGCTGCCTTCGTCCCACACGAAGGGCCACCCCTCGCACCGGTCATCGTCGAGGAGGGCGAGTGGCGCGACGACTTCTCGTGGGCGCGCGAGCAGTCCTTCGCGATGATCCCACCCGAGTACGACTGGGTCGTCTGGCTCGACGACGACGACATCGTCGAGAACCCCGAAGTCCTGCGGCCGCTCGCGCACACCGCCCCCGCGGAGATCGACGGGTACCTGTTCCTCTACGACTACGCCCGCGACGAGCACGGCACCTGCGTCTGCCAGCTCTGGCGAGAACGACTGATCCGCCGAGACCGCGGCTTCACGTGGCGTAACCCCGTCCACGAAGTACTCGCCCCACCTGACGGGCACCCGGCAGCGTTCGCGTCGATCGACCCGGCCATGTGCCGGTGGGTGCATCACCGCCCCGCTGACCGTCACACACCCGACCGGAACCTGCAGATCCTCCACCGCGTCGCCGCGGAAGCCGAAGCGGCCGGCCAGGAACCAGACCCGCGCACGCTCGCGTACCTCGGCACCGAGCTGATGTCGCAGGCCGCGTGGACGGAAGCGGCCGGCTGGCTCGAACGGTACCTCCGCCACCCCGACGCGAAATGGTCGGACGAACGCTGCCAAGTCCACCACAAGCTCGCCGGCTGCCTACGCGCCCTCGGCCTCGTCGACCAGGCCATCGACATCGAGCTCGGAGCCACCCGCGAACGCGACGACTGGACAGAGAACAAGGTCGGGCTCGCCCAGGGGTTCCTGATGAAGCACGACTGGGCACGCGCCGCCTACTGGGCACGGCTCGCGGTCAGCGGGTTCGGTGGCATGCCGCAGTCCGCGCTGATCCTCAACCCGCTCGAGCACCAGCTCGTCCCGCTCCTGATCCTCTGCGACGCGCTCACGAACATGGGCGACCTCGCCGGCGCCAAGGACGCCGCGGCGCGCGCCTACCAGGTCAGCCCGCAAGACTGGATCACGGAACGCATCAGCGCGCTCGACCACGAAGCCGGACTCGCCGACGTCGAGAACGCGGTGCTGAAGCTCCGCGAAGTCCTCGTCCGCCACGACGAGAACCTGAAGGCGCACCAGCTCATGGACGCCGTCCCGTACATCGTCGCGGAACGGCCCGCGATCACGGCGGCGCGCGCCAGGCAGCGGGAGATGGTCGCGCACTACCTGCGGCCGCAGGAGTACGAGCGCTGGTACCGCGACGACCCGAAGGAGTCGACGGTCACCGACGACGTCGCGATGCGGATCCCGGAGTGGTGCGAACGCGCGACCGCTCTCCGCGACGGCCTCCTCGACCAGCAGCGGCTCCTGGCCGTCGATGCCGACGACGGCGACGACAGCGTCACACCGCTCACCGTCGACCTTGGCTGCAACGACTACTGGATGGGCGCCTGGCTGTGGCGCGAACACGGGCTCCGTGTTGACGGAGTCGAGCTGAACCGCCGGTCATACGAGCTCGCATTGGAGCGACGCGACCGGTTCGACGCTCCGGGCGTGATCGTCCACGGCAACCTCCACGACGCGCACCGTCTGCTGCCAGCCGCGGGCCGATACGACGCGGTCAGCTTGTTCGAGGTGCTCGAGCATGTCCCCGACATCGACGAGACCTTGGACGCGTGCGAGCGGCTGCTCAGGCCGGGCGGCCGCGTGTACATCTCGACGCCGAACGGCGCCTACGAGCGCGGCCAGATCACCGGCTGGGACCGTGTCGAACGGAAAGGGCATCTGCGTGCGATCCCGGGCATCGACCTGGCCGCGATCGCGCAGTCCCGCGGCCGCGTCGACCAGTTCGAGTTCCAGCAGGACGGCCGCCTCTCGTTCGTCGCGTACACGCCGCAGCGGCGCGCCGGCCGGGTCGTCTTCTACGCCGGCCAGCAGTGGGAGCCATGGTCTCCTGCGTCGCTGAACACCACCGGCATCGGCGGCTCCGAAACCGCGCTGGTCTGCCTCGCCACCCGCCTCGCCGACCAGGGCCACGACGTCACCGTCTACTCGAGCAGCGAACCAGGCCTGTACGCCGGCGTGCTCTACCGGCCGCACACCGCCTGGGACCCAACCGACGACCCCGACCTGCTTGTCGTGTCCCGGATCGCGTCCGCGTTCGACTTCCCGATCGGCGCCAAGCAGTCGGTGCTGTGGTGCCACGACCACACCTACCCCGACCTGACGCCGGAGCGGGCCGGTCGGATCAGCCGGGTCGCGGTGCTGTCTGACTGGCAACGCAAGAGGTTCGAGCGCCTGTACCCGCACACCGCCGACAAGCTCGTGGTGCTCCGAAACGGAATCACCGTCGACGAGCGCTGGCAGCCCCAACCGGGCTTCCACGACCGCAAGCCACGGTGCGTGTACAGCTCGAGCGCAGACCGCGGCCTCGACGTGCTCCTCGAGATGTGGCCCCGGATCCGTGAGCGCGTCCCCGACGCCGAGCTGCACGTGTTCTACGGGTGGGACACGTTCGACAGGGTCGCCATGTTGCAGCCGCACCTGGCCGACTACAAGCGCCGCGTGTTCGAGCTCGCGGACGCGGCTGGCGGCGAGGACGGCGGCGTGTTCATGCGCGGCCGCCTCGGCCAACGTGACCTCGCCGCGGAGATGCTGCAGGCCCGCGTGTGGGCGTACCCGACCGCGTTCCTGGAGACGTCGTGCATCGGCGCGATGGAAGCCCGCGCGGCCGGTCTCGCGGTGGTGACGAGCGCGCTCGGCGCGTTGAACGAGACCGTCGGCAAGCACGGCGTCCGTGTCCCCTGGGACAAGGACGAGACGAGCCCGGCGAACACGAAGCCTGGGTACCAGCGCCGGTTCGTGGACTTCGCTGTCGAGCTGCTCACGAACGAGGACGCGTGGGCCGCTGAGAGCGCCAGGAGCCGCGACGGGGTCGAGGCGATGGACTGGGCCGACCGCGCGGCTGACTGGGCCAGAGCGGCCCGGGGAATGGCCGGGAAGACGAAACGGCGGGGGAGGGTGGCCGCATGAGTCCGGACTTCCCCACTGCGCGTGAAGTCAGAGAGGCGGCTGGATACCACGACGACCGTCCCTTCGAGCACCGAGGTCATGGGCGCTACGGCCGCGAAGTCAAGGCCATTCTCGTGGCAGAGGCCGCAGACATTCGTCTCTTGCGTCGGCCGAACCTGCGAGGACCAGAGTTCGCCTTCACGCACAGTCGCGAGGTGCATTACCGAGGCGACGGGACACGCGAGTTCGTGCGCGACTCGATCTTCCACGGACTCAGCCACATCCTGTGCGGGCACCCCATCGGCGCGCACGCGTTCCACTCGTATTCAGGCATCGACGCCATGACTCGGAATCCGTACGAGGTTCAGGCGAGAGTCTTCGCTCAGGATCTCGCGATCCCGTTCGGTTGGTACCTCTTCCTGAGAATGAACGACTGCGACGACCGGTGCTCGATCGATTACCTGTGGCAGCGATTCGGAGTCACCAGACGATCGATGCTTGACTGGCTCGGACGTCACGACCCCCCGGCTTTATCCGAACTGCGCCGACCCGGACGCCGACCGGACGTTCCGAAGATCGGGCGCTGCGAGGCGTGTGGCTTCAATACCTGCCTCGACGCGCACCACAACACCTATCGCCGACTCGGCAGAGAGTGGGCCTCGGACATTCGGCTGCTGTGTCGACGCTGCCACGACCTGCACCACGTGCCGCGAGAGCAACTCACATTCAGCGAGGTAGAGGCATGAGCCCGTACATGGGAGCGACGGAACTGACCACCGTGCTTCCCGCCGCGGTGTCGATCGGCACGAACACCACGCCGCTGACCATCGCCGAGATCGCCAGCATGGCCGCCGAGATCAGCAGCGAGCTCGACTCCGCCTGCCAAGCCGCCGGGTACACCGTCCCCGTCGCGACCACCGCCGGCGCCTACGCCATGCTCTCCCGCTACTGCAAGGACGGCGTCGGCGCGATCGTTCTCGGCATCCTCGCCCCGAACGCGCCCGGTGTCGGCGGCCGGCTCTCCCTCGCCGGCGAGTTCCGCGCCCGCTACGAAGCCGCGCTCAAGATGATCCGGGAAGGCAAGCTGCCGCTGCCCGGCGCGTCGTTCGACACCACAGACGGTGACGGCGGCCGCGAGCTGCCACGCTCCTACGAGACCTCGAACACCGGCGCGACCTGGAGCGGCGCCACCCCGATCCTCTCCGTCGGCCAGGACTTCTGAGCGATGGCCGTCGTCGACATCACGTTCAGCCCACCGATCGACTTCATCCTGCGCCAACACGGCCGGTTCCGCCGCGAGCTCGACGACTTCTCCGAGCTGTGGGAGATGCTGAAGCCGGTCATCTCGCAGATCGAGCAGGACAGGTTCGACCAGGAAGGCCCCGGCTGGGCACCGTTGGCGGCGAGCACCCTCTCCCAGAAGTCGCGGGACGGGTGGCCGTCGAAGATCCTGCACCGGACGCTCACGCTCAGAGACAGCCTCGTCGATCCATCCCAGGCGTTCTCGGGTGGCGCCCGGGAGATGACGTGGGGGACGGGCGTGTTCTACGCCGGCTTCCACCAGGACGGCACCGAGAAGATGCCCGCGCGCCCGGTCATCGACATCGACGCTGCGGCGCGCCGCCGGATCGAGCAGGAGACCGTCAGGTGGATCAACCGGGTCGCGGCGAGGGTGTTCTGACATGGCCACGCTGAAGCTTGCGGAGGTCGTGATCGACGCGGTGATCGCGAAGCTGCAAGCGGGCATGCCCGCCAGGGTCGCCGCGGTGAACGCGGAGAAGGCCGACGACGTCACGATCGCGGCGCCGTCGAACGACCGCTACTACGTCGGCGGCACCGACATCCTCACCCAGACCGACCCGGCCGTGATCGTCACCGAGCTACCGGCGGCCGGCGACTGGGAATGGGAAGGCCCCGACCAGCTCACCGTCGAGCTGCTGATCCTCGTCGCTGTCTTCGACCTCGACTCAGACCGGGAACGCCTCGCCCGCAAGCTCATGCGGCAAGCCAGGTGCGCCGCCGAGGCGGTCTGGGACGACTCACCGCGCGGCGCCCTCACCGGCGGGGTCGCGTTCCACATCCGCCCGGTACGCGTCTCACCGGGACCGGTGTTCGACCCGCAAGAGCAACGGTCGATGTTCACCCAGCTCTACGGCGTCGTCTTCGAGGCGCGCCGCATCGAGGGCTAGCCCCGAGCCCGTCTCACCCAGTCGAGAAGGAGGCTGACCAATGCCTTACAGCAGCGCCGACACGAACGCCTTCGTGGCGTTCGGGATGCAGTCCGCGCTCGGCACCCCGCAGACCGCTGCCGCCAAGCTCAGGTACATGAAGTACCTGTCCGGCACCGACGTGCAGGGAACCATCGAGGCGGTCGATCTTCGCGAAGGCGGCGACGGCCTCGACTACGGGTACACGTACAAGAAGATGCAGAAGGTCACCGGGCAGATCGTGATCAACGCCCGCCCCGAGGTGCTCGGCAACCTCCTCGCGCTCCTCCCCGGGGCCGCCACCTGGAACGGCGCCTCGGCGCCGGCGATCCACACGTTCCACACCGGGCACGCGTCGCACCCGTGGACGACGCTGTTCCTGCAGCACCCCGGGTCCGCGCTGCCGCAGATCGTCGCGGACGCCCGGTTCACCGGCCTGACGATCGAGGGCCAGTCCGGCGAGCCGTTGAAGCTGACCATGCCGTTCATCGGCATCCAGCACGGCGCCTCCTACGCCGCCCTCACCCCGACCTACTACTCGGAAGAGCCGTTCGTCTTCCACTACGCGCCCACCTACGTCCTCGACGGCGCAGCCGCCACCGGGATCACCGGGTTCCGCATCGACATGCAGCTCGGCGTCGAAGAGCTCCAGTCCCAGGCCGTGCTCCTGGACGAGATCGTCGTCCAGAACCGCGACACCAACTTCGAGCTGACCCGCCGGTTCGAAGACCCGGCGCTGTGGAAGAAGGTGTACATGGCCGGCGGCGTGACGCCGTCGCAGTCGATCGCGACGACGGCGTTCCGCGGCGACATGCTCTACGGCGCCGCCGCCGCGCTCCGTCAGGTGCGGCTCGAGCTGCCGCTGCTCAGCCTCCGAGCGAACGCTCTGACCGAGCTCGACCCGGACGGCAAGACCGTCATGGAGACCGTGTCCGCGAAGGCGCTCAAGGGCGCCACCCACGCGTTCTGGGCGCAGGTCACGAACGCGCACGCGTCCGCGATCGCCCCGTAACCACTGTTCACCGCTGCGCCTGGCGCGGCCACCCGACACGCCCGGAACCGTGCGCGCGCACTCTCGCCCTTGCGCGGCCGACTGCGGCCCGGGTGGCCGTGCCAGGCGCCCTTCCTCGTTCAGGAGCCCCTTATGCCCCGCATCGTCAACCTCGACGACCTCGTCCCCGACGACATCGTGTTCGTCCACGAAGGCAACGAGTACGCCGTCCCCGGCGACCTCGACACCGAGACCGCGCTCAGGCTGCTGTCGTTCATGGAGCCGCTCGAGAACATCGCGCCGGACGGCACCGACCCCGACGAGGCGCAACGACTGATCGACCAGCACAACAAGGCGATCGAACGGGTGCTGCTCGAGATCTTCCAGCGCCGCCAGCCGCACCTCGACCGGTTGCCGTTCGGGAAGGTCGCAACCCAGCACGTGCTGTTGCAGCTGCTGATCTCGTGCGGGTTCGAATTCACCCCCGGCACCGACGGCGACAGCGACGGGGACGGGGAGGACGGCGAGGTGGTCCCTACGGGGCCGGACGAGACATCGACGCCATCAGGCTCGTCCGGCACCTCGTAGACGCGCTCGGGTTCCCCGCCGACTACGACTGGCGCCGGATGCCCGTCCGCGAGTTCCTCGCGTGGCAACGGTTCGCCGACACGTACGTGATCGAGCAGCAGAACGCCCGGGCCCGCCAAGCATGGCAACAAGCACGCACCGACCGCAACCGCACCGCCGGAGGCTAACCGAATGGCTGATCAGGATGTTCGTCTCCGCATCAGCGGTGACAGCCGAAGCGCGCAGCGGGCGGTCAAGGGCCTGGAAGGCACGATCGGCGGGCTTGGCCGTACCGCCAGGACGGTCGCGGGGATCGCGGGGGTCGGCTCGCTGGTGGTCGGGATGCAGTCGGCCGTTCGGGCCGCGGTTGATTTCGACCGTGGGATGCGGAACGTCAACTCGATCGCGAGGTTGAACGAGCAGGAGCTGAAGCGGCTGAACCGGCAGGTGCTCGCGTTGGCGAAGGAGTCGGGGCAGTCGCCGAAGGTGCTGGCGGAGGGCCTGTACGACATCGTCTCGTCGGGGTTCAAGGCGAACGACGCGATCCGTGTGCTGCGCGCGTCCGCTCGCGCGGCGACCGCCGGTTTGACGACGACCGCGACCGCGTCGAAAGCGATCACCGCCGCCCTGAACGCGTACCACCTCAGGGCGAGGGACGCTCGTAAGGTCAGCGACATCCTGTTCCAGACGGTCAACAAGGGCGTGCTCACGTTCGAGGAGCTCGCCGGCCAGATGGGCGACCTCGTTCCCGCCGCCGCCCCGTTGGGGGTCAGCCTCGAGGAGGTTGGGGCGGCGATGGCGACGATCACGTTGCAGGGCGTCCCCGCCGCGGAGGCCGCCACGAGGGTGAAGAACAGCATGTTGGCGATCGCGAACCCGTCCGACAAGCTGTCGGACCTGTTGGAGAAGAACGGGTTCCAGTCGGGGCAGGCGGCGATCAAGGCGTTGGGCTACGACGGCGTGTTGAAGCTGCTGCAACGCTCGACGGGCGGGAACGTGCAAGCGCTCGGTGAGCTGTTCACGGAGCAGCGTGGCCAATTGGGCATGGTCGGCCTGTTGGGCCGGAACCTGAAGACGTACACGGGCATCTTGGGTGACATGGGCGACGCGACGAAGGGGGCCGGCGCGACGACGAAGGCGTTCGACGAGCAGTCGAAGAGCCTCGCGGTCAGGTGGGACAAGACGAAGGCGTCGCTGACGGCGGCCGCGATCCCGTTGGCGGAGCTGCTGTTCCCGGCGTTGGAGAAGGGCGCCGAAGCGATCGGCACGCTGGCCGACAAGGTCAGTCAGAACATGCCGGAGATCCAGCGCAGGTTCCGGGAGATCTCCAGCGTCGTCGTCGATGTCGGCCGCGACATCGTCCGGTTCGCGACGACCGACGTCGGTGTGAGCTTGCTCGCCGCGGCCGGGACGATGAAGGTGTTCGCGGCCGCGTCAACGAGTGCCGTCAACGCCGTGAAGCTGCTGACCGCGTTCAAGTGGAGCCCGCTCCTGGCCGGCGTCACGATCATCGGTGGCCTCCTCGCCGGCGCGCTCACCTACCTCGCTCAGCAGGGCGACAAGGCGGGGGACGCCATCCGCGGCATCAAGGCCGCCCTCGACGAGCTCACCGAGAAGGGGCGCGACCACAAGCAGCAGCAGGAGGCTGTCGCTGACGCCGAGGCGCGCGTCGCGAACGCCGTGCTCGCAACCGACCAGGCGACCCTCGACTACAACAAGACCCTCGACGCGCGCCGCAGGGGCGAGCTGAAGGGCGAAGAGGGTGCGCTCGCGCTCAGGTCGGCCAGGCAGCGGCTCGCTGACGCGTTGCGGGAGGAGCGTCGCGCCAACGACGACCTGTCCGAGGCGCAGGCAGAGCTGACTGAGCGCAACCAGGCGATGGGCGACGCGGCCGAGAAGTCGCAGAAGCAGATCCAGACCGCGTCGCGGATCTTCGAGGACGCGTTCCGTGCCGCCGAGCGCACAGCCAAGCGCGCCAAGTCCGGGGAAGAGCAGTGGCCGATGCAGGCGTGGGGGAGGCAGCGCTCCGGGTTCTTCAGCGACAACGCGCAGAAGACGGCGCAACAGGCGCAGCTGCAGTTCCTTCGTGGCATGCGCACCGCGCTCGAGCAGACGAACAAGGTGGCGTCGGACCCGCGCGTGTCGAAGGAGACGCAGAACCGGGCGGCGTCGCTGCGAGACCAGGCTGCCGCCGCGATCATCATGGCGCGCGAGCTCGGTCGCGTCCCGACGAAGAAGGAAGTCAACGCAGTCCTCCGCAACGACAAGTTCCGCGGCGCCATCCGCACGATGCTCCGCGAGCTCGGCGACATCCCGCCGGACAAGGAGACGGAGATCAACGCGGCGATCGACGACGCCCTCGACAAGCTCGGCCGGATCAAGAACGCGGTCATGAACATCCCGTCGAACAAGACGGTGAACGTGACGACGGTGTGGCGGCAGATCCGCGACGTGATCCCGTTCGCGAAGGGCGGCCAGGCCGGTGCTGCGTTGCTGACGAACGGGCTCGTGCGCGGCCCCGGCGCGGGCGATGTGATCCCGGCCGTGCTGAGCCCCGGAGAGGTCGTGTTGAACCCGGCGCAGCAGGCGCTGATCGGCCGCGACGTGATCCAGAAGGTCCTCGACGCGACCGGCGCCACGTCCGCCGGCACGGGGTTCGCGAAGGGCAAGAGCCCGCACCGCACGTTGCGCGGCCGGGTGCGAAGGGCGAACTGGGCCGCCAACGCCGCATTGGAGCAGGTCGCGAAGGTGAACCAGGCGGAAACGAACCTCGACCGCAACTACGGCCAACTCGTCCGCGCGTTCGACGTCACCCGCGAAGAGTTCATCACCACCGACGCGGACGGGAACGAGCAGGTCAACCAGCAGCAGGTCGCGGCCCGGGTCGGTGAGATCGACCAGCTGATCGCGTCACGCAACGAGATGCTCGCGTTGTTGGACTCGGAGAAGGAGAAGCTCCGCGCCGCCATCGACGCGCTCAACAGCGCGGTCGCAGCGTTGATCAAGGCGATCCAGGACGCCCGCGAGAACGCGAAGGCCGAGCGGAAGGCCGCCCAGCGGTTGCGTGGCCTGATCAGTAGGGAGCGTGGGAAGGCGTCCCCGGATGACAAGCAGATCGACCGGTGGGAGCGTCAGGCCGGGATCCACGACACGCGGGAGCAGCGGTTCACGGAGCGTGCCGGTGATCTGGCGGGGAAGCTGTCGGAGTTCAAGCAGGCGCGCGCGGACGCGAAGGACAACCTCGCGAACGTGCTGCCGTTCGACCGTCGCGACGTCGAGCTCGACATCGCCGAGCTCACCAGCGAACGCTCCACCGTGTCGGGCACCACCGCCCGGCCCGCGGCACCCACCAACCCGGCCGCCACCCCGGCCACAGACCAGGACGCCAACCTCCGCGACCTGCTGCGCCGATTCTCGCTCGCATTGGGCATCCAGAACGTCCAGACCGACATCCTCCGTGGCGTCCCCCAGTTCCAACGCGGCACCCTCGGCGTCGCAACCACCGGCCTCGCCCTCGTCCACTCCGGCGAACGGATCACCCCCGCCGGCATCAACCGTCCCGGCGGCAACGACGGCGGCCCCGTCCTCGTCACGCTCGAGGTCAACGACGCCATGAAGTGGCTCGTCCCGTTCATCACCGCCACCGTCGACGGCGCAACCGATCGCGTCGCCGTCCGGATCGGCCGAGACGCCGACCGGCGCGCCCGCGAAGGCAGGTACTAGATGGCCGACAACTACTGGCTCACCACACCCGCCGGCACCGTCATCAACATCGGCTCGTGGTTGCGCGCTGACCCCGGCCCAGACTTCGATCCCGGCGCTGTCCGCCAGTACGACATCACCGAGAACGCGTGGGCCGAAGGCGGCGCGTTCGCGTTCGAACGCCACCGCGCCCGACGGTTCCGGTTCCCGCTCACCCTCGCGTCCGGAGGCGCCGGACTCGACCTCCACACCCTCGAAGGGCTCCTCCAACGCGGAGCCGCGCCCGGCGCCGTCATCGACCTCAAGCCCGACGGTGTCGCCACCGCCGACATGGTCCGATTCGACGTCATCGACGGACGCCTCGACGCGGACTACGACGTCTGGCATCAACGCGTCAGTCGTCGCCTCGCAGCGCTCGAGCTGACCGTCGAACCGTTCGGGTACTCGCCGACCTGGATCCTGCTCGCGTCGGTTGCGTCCGTCGCATTGCCGGCCAGTATCGGCCTCACCGGGGTGGCGTCCCTGTACGGCGACGCCCCCGGGTTCGTCGACATCAGCATCTACCCGATCACGCCAACCACGAGCGGGCTCGGCACCTACGTCGCTGACGCCGTGTTCTGGAGCATGGGCGCCCGCAACCCCTCGTTCCTGGCCGGCATCGACGTGATCAACCTCGGCAGCTACTCCGGCGTGCTCGCCACCGTGATCAACGACGAGCTGTCCCCGATCGCCCAGCGCGCCGTGCAGGCGTACGTGTCACCCACCCAGGCCGGGTGGACAGCGATCCAGCACTTCCCGATCGCGTCCGCGGTCGAGCCGGCCTACCGGGGACGCCACCGCGTCTGGGCGTGGGCGAAACTCACCCCGTCGCAAGGGGTGCCTTGGCGGATCGCCGCCGACGTCGCCCCGGCCGCTCTGACCGGGAAGGCGCTGGCGTCCGGGAACCCCGTCGCGACGCTGGTTCCGGCCGCCAGGGGCGGCTCCACTCCGGTCATGGGCGTCAGCCCCGGTTACCACATCGTCGACCTAGGCGAGCACCAGTTCCCGCCCGCAGGAGGCTCGGGCATCCAGCAGGACCTGCGGCTACGGATCTGGGCCGCGCCCGGGACAGCGAACGTCGGCGTGCCGACCCCGATCGTGCAGATCGGCGCCCTTTTCCTGCAAGCGCTCGACGGGCCCGCGGGTGTGCTCGCGCGCGGTCTCGCGCAACCGTCGTACGCCAACCGCGGCAGCGTTCACCGCCTCCACCTGCAGTCTCACGACCGGCGCGCCCTCGTCGGGCAGCCGTCGTTCGGGCTCGCCTCAGTGGTCCCGGTCGCGGACGTGTGGCAGCACCACTACGGGCAGCTCCCCATGATCGGGCCGACGGTCACGCGTCTCGACCTGATGACCGGGTACCGCAACAACGACCTGTCGATCAGGTACGCCGACACTGTCATCGCCGACGCGCCACTCGCCTACTTCCGCCTCGACGACGCGTCCGGGAACGCGACCATGCGCGAATGGTCAGGCAACCTCGGCCGCCACGGCATGTACACCATGGGCCCCTCGTTGGCCCAGCCCGGGGCGCTGCTCGGCCCCTCCAACCTCGCTGCCGCGCTCCTCCCGTCGCAGGGGTACGCGATCGCGTCCGGCATCAACCTGATCGCGACCTCCTGGACCGTCGAGATGTGGGCGCAACGAGCCACCGTCGGCCTCGACATGTTCGCGTTCGCACAAGGCAGCGCTGTCGGGTACGGCCTCATCGCGGGCGGGTACCACAACGGCAACTACCTCAGGCTCAGCTTCGTCGGCGAAGACGTCACCAGCGTCCCGTCCTGGCCCGCTCAAGACGTCGCCTACTCGCACCTGGCCTTCACGTTCAACGCTGCCAGCCGCGTCGCGAACATCTACCGGGACGGCAGCATGGTCGCGTCCAAGCTCGTCGCAACCACGTTGCAGGCAAGCGGCCTTTGGAACATCGGTAGGCACGTCCCCGATGTCGCCGCCGCCGGCACGTTTGCGTGGCGTGGCCTGATCGACGAGTACGCCATCTACCCGTACGCGCTCTCCGCATCCCAGGTGGCCGCCCACCACGGCGCCGGCGCCAGCGCCCCATCCCCGGTTCCGAGCTTCCCCCTCGCGCACGTGTCCGCCCAGGGCATCGCCGCCGCCGCCGCCGTCCGCTACCGGCCCCGGTTCACGTTCATGAAGGCCCTCTAACCGTGAGCGCGAGCGACATCACGATCGTCGCGACACGGCCTGGACGCGACATCATCGAGATCACCCAACCGATCGGGTCGCTCCGATTCACCACCGTCGCTGTCGGCGGCTACGGATCCTGCTCATTCACGCTGCCCGGCCCCCCAGATCGGTGGCGCCGCGACCTCCCAGACCTCACCGTCATCGAGGTCCGCCACGGCACCCACGTCGTCTGGCAAGGCCGCATCGAAGACCGCGGCTACGAGATCACCACCGACGGCCTCGCCGCCACCTTCACCGCATTCGGATGGCGCCGCATCCTCGAACACGCCAGCGTCCAACGCATCTGGAAGCAAGCCCTCACCGGAAGCTGGGTCACGTTCAAAGGCGACCCCGCCGTCGAACCCACCGGCCTCCAAGACACCACCAAGCAAGGCGTCGCGTTCGTCGGCAACGCCTCAACCGACGCGTGGCCGAGCCCGTTCGCCCAGTCGGACGCGTACATCATGCTCCCCCAAGGCCCCACGATCCGGAAAGTCCTCTGCCAGGTCGACATCGCCGGCACCGACCTCACTGCCCTCGTCTCCTTCAACGCCACCACTACCTCGTTCCCGACCACCGTCATCGGCGCCGCCGACAGCGGCATCATCAGCGCCACCACCACGGTCACCATCGACGTCCCCGGCACCGTCATCCGGCCAGACAACGTGAGCGTCCGCGCCGACCGCACCGTCAGCCCGCCCGGCGTCACAAGCCGCGTCGACGCCTACGACTTCCGGATCCTCGGCACCGCCACCGCCGACGTCAGCGGCCTGAACGGCGGCTTCTACGCCGGCACCGTCCTCCAAGACCTCATCGCCCTGATCCCCGAGCTCGCCGCCGGCAACATCGACCCCGGCAACGACTTCCTGATCCAGCAGATCACCGCCGCCACCCGCCGCAAAGCCCTCGAGGTCGTCGAAGAGGTCAGCGCCTACCACGTCGACAAGCGCTGGCAGGTGTGGGAAGACGGCCGGTTCGACTGGCAACGCGTCAACCTCGACGAACCCCACTGGCAGCTACCACTCGCGAGCGCGGACAGCCTCCAGGTCGAAGCCAGCGTCGACCAGGTCGCCCGCACCGTCTACCTCGCCTACCAGAACGCCATCACCGAGATCGACCAGGAGACCTCGGCGGCGAGCACGGACCCGCGCAACCCGTTCGTGAAGCACCAACGCACCAAGGACATAATCGTCGACCCGGGGTTCCCGATGGTGCCGACCTCGGCGGCCCAGCTCGCGGCCAGGTGGGCCTCGGACGCCGGGAAGTTCCCGACCGTCCGCGGACGAGCCACCGTCGGCGCGTTCACCACGCTCCCGTCCGCGAACGGGCCCGCCCCCGCGATCGAGATCCGCGCCGGCCAGAACCTCCTCATCCCCGAGCTCCCAAGGGACGACCCGTTCCAGACCGGCCGCGACGGCCAGACCCTGTTCCTGATCGCGTCCACCGAATGCGACCTGTCGACGGGCACGGTCACGCTCGAGCTCGAAGGCCAGACCCGCCGCATCGACGCGCTGCTCGCCAGGTTGGCTGCCGCCACCCGCGTCGTCACCGGCGGATAGGCACGCCACCTCAACCGGCTCCACGACCCCCTTTACGGCTTGGGAGGCCGCTGCATGACAGTCCTCGCTCTCACGTCGCCGCACATGCGCGGCAACCACGTCGAGCACGCCCAGCTCGAGCTGCGCGCCAACGGGTTCTACGAAGGCGCGATCGACGCCGAGTACGGCCCGGTCACCGCCGGCGCCACACGCGAAGCCAAGTACCGGCTCGGCTACACGACCCGGAACCTCAACGACCGGTACGGGCCAGCCCTCGACGACCTCCTCACCGGCAAGACCAAGCCCAACCCCGCGATGCGCGCCCGCGCGCTCACCCGCCGCCGTGAAGACGACACGGCCGGCGAACAGCACGCCCTCCAGGTCATCGAGTTCATGGGCCTCACCGAGAACCCCCCGGGCTCCAACCGCGTCGAAGGCATCACCGACTGGTACGGCATCACCGGCCCCTGGTGCGCCATGGGCCAGACCCGCGCAGGCATCAACGCCCGCCTCACCCGCACCTTCAGACGCGGCGAACGGTGGGCGTACTGCCCCTACATCGTCCGCGACGCCGAGAACGGGTTGCACGGCCTACGCCTCGTCCCGCGGCAGACCACGATCATCACCCCGGGCATGCTCGCCCTGTTCGACTGGGCAGGCGACGGCGTCGCAGACCACATCGGCTGCGCCGTCCCCGAAACGTGGCTCGAGACCCGCGCCCCCGACCTTCTCGCCGACGCCCGCCACGAGCACGTCCAGCAGATCGGGCGGGCCACGTTGCGGCAGGGCGAGTTCTGGTGCGCCGAGATGAACACGTCGTTCACGGACGACTCCAACGGCGGCGAGGCCGTCCTGCGGATCCGCCACCGAAACCAGCTGCGCGCGCTGATCAGGATCACGCGGTGACCGACGACGAGCGCCACCGCATCGCCGAGTTCATCGGCGCCACCCTCGCCCGGCTCGAAGACATCGAACGCCGCCTCGGCGTCGGCGAACAAGCCCACAACGACATCCGCCGCCGCCTCGACAGCATCGACTCGTGGCGGTGGAAGCTCATGGGCGCCATCGGCGTCATCGTCTTCCTCGCCACCCTGATCGCCGGCAAGGTCGCCGACAAGCTCTGATGGCCGACCAGCACCCAGCCTGACAGGTGTGCGGAACCCGCGACCACTCGGTGCGTCTTCGCGAGAAGACCGACCCGCGCACCTACCACCCTGACCGCAAGCCGATGTGCGAACGCTGCGGCCGCCGCCACGGCTACCCGCCCGCCGTGTTCGACCGCGCCCACTCGACCGGGTGGGGCCGACCCGCCCCGATCACCACGACCAGAGGAGGAGACCGATGATCCACGCCACGTTCAACGACCCGCTGCTACGCACGTTCCTGTTCGCCCTGATCGTCGACCTCCTGTTGGGGGTGCTGGCCGCGGTGAAGGCCGGCAGCTTCCAGATCGGGTACCTGCCCCGCACGCTCCGCGACGACCTGCTGCTGAAGGGCGTCCCGCTCCTGGTGCTCGTCGCCGGGTCGAAGGCGGCCGGGGACGTCGACATCGTCATCCCCGGACTCGACCTCGGTGACCTCGCCGCCGGCGCGTTCGCACTCGCCATCGCCGGCCTCGCCGCCAGCATCCTGTCGAGCGTCCACGACCTGTTCCCCGCCTTGAACGTGCCGTCCAAGTTGAACGGCGGCGACCAGACCGCCCCCAAGTAGACCCCCAGCCTTCGAAAGCCCCGGGCAGCCCCTTTCTGCGTCGTCACTGACCGGCGCGCCGTCGTGTGGGGCTCGGCTGGGGAGCGTTCCCTCTCTCGCACGACAACAGATGCGCGCCACCCCCTGGCCGCCCGCTCACGCCCGCCCTCCCACGGCGCGTGAGCGGGCGGCCACTTTCGCGTACCCCCGACCGCTAGTCGAGGTAGCCGCGCCCGAGAATCCCGAGCTGGCCAGCATCGAGACAGACCGACTGCTGGGCCGCACTGCTCGCGTTCGCCAGACACGCCCGCACACGCTCCAGCTGTTGCTGATCCCGTACGACCTGGAAGATCTGGATGCCGAGCACCGCCACGACCGACACAGCGATCACGACGAGCAAGAACCGCGCGAAGCTCGGCCACTGCGGCGGCCTCCCAACGCTAACCGGTGCCGCCGCAGCCGGCTGAACGTCCTCTGTCATCTGTCGTTGCCTCCCGTGACGAGGGTCATTGCCCCAGCATGCGCACGGTGCAACAATCGGTCACCCGTCGGACGACGCGGGGCCATGGCGACCGACGGGAGGACGGGCCGTGCCACAGACCACTACGCAAGATCTGCGGGCAGATCTCTGGGAGTGCGTCGCTCACGCTCGAGCTCTAGCAGACGCTCTGCGACAGCTCGAGCTTCTGCAAGGGCATCCCGCAGCTCCGCGACGACGTCTGCGAGTGATTCAGGGGGAAGCGCAACCTCGACCGGATCGAACTCCGGACGCACGATCTCCAGACGCAGCACCTCGGCCACCCTCTGAAACGAGTGGACCGGCACCTGCCCGGTCTTCTTCCAACGCCGCCAGGTCTTCTCGCTGACAGAGATCTGCCATCCCATGCGCTCGTTCGACAGCCCGCGGGCCTTCTGAGCCTGCTCCAACTGCTCGGTCGGGATAGCGACGTTCTCGGCCACCTGACCGATTCTCTCTCGGAGGACTAGGTATAAGTCGGACATCTTCCGGACAACTTGACACGGACAACTAGTCCGGTTATAGTTCCGGACACGATGACCGTCAAGTCCCCATCCAAGTCCGCCATGCAAGAGGCCCGCGAGACCGCCGGGCTCACTCGCTCACAGGTCGCCGAGCACCTCCAGGTGGCCGAGCGCACCATCTACCGGTGGGAGCGAGCGCCAGGTAAGCGACCGATCCCTCGCCCGATCCTCGCCGAGCTGGCTCGCCTGTACGGCGTCGAGATCGAGGACGTTCAGCCGTGACTCGCGCGCTGGGGGACGAGATCGCCGGCTACCTGGCCGGCCGGGGGGAGAGGCCGTGGCGGGAGATCGCCCGCGCGATCTCGGCCGCCGACATCGCCGTCCTCGACGCGCTGAACAGCGACCCGCGCTTCTACTCGGCCGAGGAGACCATGGTCGGCAGCCGCGTCCGGAAGGTCTGGGGTGTCCGCCAGCACGCAGGAACAGCCCCGAGCGTCCCAGCGGCCGCGAGAACACCGCAGAACACCAACAACGCGAGCGGCACCGACCGTCTCCTCGCCGTCCTGTCCGACGGTGAATGGCACGAAAGCCGCAGCCTCTACCGCGCCCTCAACGTCATGGTTCACTCACGGGTCGCTGACCTGCGCCGGCGCGGCCACCGGATCGAGAGCCGCCGCGAAGGCCGCGAGCACCTCTACCGGCTCGAGGTCACGGCGTGACCGCTGGCCAGTGCGCGTACTGCGGGCTCGCGACCCCGTACGGGGCCACCGCGTGCCGCGCGCACCGCCAACTGCTCGATCTCGACCCCGCCTACAGCCGCGAGACGACAGGAGCGCCCGGTCGTGTGCGGCGAGCCCAGCGTGCCGGTCGCGCCCAGCGGGCCGTCCTTCTGGGCTCACCGGACCCGGCCAGCAGTCCCGGACAGAACAGCCCCCACCGCGACCAGTCCGGCGAGGAGTCGGTCGCAGTGGGGGCCCGAGAAGAAGGAGCGTAGCAGCCATGCCCGCCACCGCCATGTCGCGCACCCGCGAGGTCGCGATGATGATCGCGACGCCTGACCCCGACATCGAACGCGACCCGGACGCGTCCGACCCGGAACGGTTGCGGGTCGCCGCGTTCGATCTCTGCACCCGCGCGATCGCCGTGTGCATCGAGCTCGACTGCGCCCACGAGGTCGAGTCGACGAAGCTCGTCGAGGCCAGGATGCAACTGAGCCGCGCGCGCCGCGCGATCCGTGACCTCGGGGTGATCCAGTGAGCATCGCGCTCGCAGTCGACGTCGTGGAGGAGGCCGCGCGCCGGTGCGACCTGGCCGCGATCGAAGTCCGCGACGTGGTGCTCGACCTGAACCGGGTTGAGCACCGGCTCCCCGACCCTGACGATCAGGCCGAGGTCGTCAAGGCCATGCGTGCGCTCGTCGCAGCAGGGGAGCAGCTCGAGACGGCGGCCAGGAGGTTGCGGCGATGACCAGCAACGCGTTGCAGCACCGTGAGCCGGCGAAGCCTAGGACGCTGGGGGTGAAGGACAGGCCGTCGATGCGGTTGGCGCTCGGCTACCGCGACCCCGACAAGCGCGGGGCGCCGGTGAAGACGGACTACTTCGTCGCGCCCGACGGGCCCGAAGGCCGCTACGCCCGTGCGGCCGCGAAGTTTCGGGACGTGTACGGAGACAAGCCACGCGCGATCGAGATCCTCTTGTTCCCCGAGCTGCACCGCGCCCTGGACGTCCGGTACAAGGCGTGGGCGTCGTCGGGTGAGGGCGGCGGCGTGTTGAAGGCGTGGGGTGACACGAACCAGGCGATGCTCGGCGAGATGGGCGTCCCCGACACCCTCAACGTGTTCGCCGACGGCGGCACCATCGAACAGGTCGAGATCACCGGGCCCGACGACCCGCTCTGTGTCGAGCTCGGGATCGCCGACCCGAAGACCGGGCGGATGATGATCGAGACCCGGTTCAGGTTCAACATCCCGAAGGTGCTCGGGTTCGGGTCGTGGTGTGAGATCACGACGAAGAGCGCCCAGTCGACCGACAGCCTGTTCGCGAAGCTGGTGCAGCTCTACGGCGTGTTCGGCTCGGCGGTGCAGATCGCGGTCGAGCCGGTCCTCGTCCTCGTTCCGGCCACCGGGAGGGCGCAGGTCGTGAACCGCCAGTCCGGAGAGGTGCGCTGGCAGAAGACGTCGTTCTACGCGTTGGACCTGCGGACGAGCGAGACGGTCGACGAGATGTTCCAGCGGCTGTCGCAACGCAACGCGCTGCTGCCCGGTGGTGCGCGCGCCGCGTTGTACGGCAACGGGCGCGCCGCCGCTGCGGCGTTGCCGCCCGCCGGCGGGGACGAGTACCCGTACACCGACTTCGCCGACGACGCAGACGATGCGGAGCCGGTCGAGGGCGTGATCGTCGAGCAGTCTCCTGCAGCAGCCCCCGCCCCCGCGGGTGACGGCAGCGCAGGAGAGGGTGGGGGCCGACCCGCAGCGGCCCCCACCACCGCCGCCTCGGGTGATGAGGGGTGGTTGGACGAGGACGAGCGGTTCGACCAGGCCCGCGCGGCCGGCGAGACCGTCCTCAAGTCAGGGAAGTACCAGGGACAGACGATCCGGCAGGTCGCAGAGACCGACGCCGGCTACGTCACCTACATCGGACGGGCGGACAGCCGGTCGGGTCACCGTGCCGCCGCAGCGTTGTTCGCGTCCGTGTTCCTGACCGGGGCCGAGCAGTGAACGCCCCGGGCGCGGACATGGGCCTGCGGGCGTGGGCGCTCGTGTGGGTGTCCGTGTGGGCGTGGCTGATGTGGCGCGACCGCGGCCGGCGTCGATGGCGGCAGAGTCGACGGCTGGACTGGTGATGAGCGACCACGAGCACGACAACCCAGGTTGAGCCGGCGAGGTCGAAGGTGAAGCTGACCCGGAACGCCAAGGGGCAGGCGCAGTGGGAGATCAGCGCGGTGGAGGGAACCACGCAGCACGAGCTCGACCGGTTGCGTGTGCTCGCGGTGCAGCAGTGGCGCCACCTCGAGCGCGACCTCGCAGGGCAGGCCGCGTGATGCCGTACCTACGCGTCCCGATCGAGGCCGAGGTGCTGATCTACATCCCCGACGGGGACGACCGGCCGATCGGCAAGGACGACCTCGCGACGACGACGTGCTGGTGCTCTTGGTCGCTCAAGCAGTGGGGCGCGCCGGTTGAGACGACCGAGCACGAGTTCACGGCGCGCGCGCTCAAACGGGGGACGTGCTGATGCGTGCGCTCTGCATCGCGGACGCGCACCTCGGCGCGAGCCCCCAGTTCGGCCGCGCCCCCGCCGGGCCAGACAGCCGGCTCGCCAAGCAGACCGAGCTGCTCCAACAAGCCGTCCGGGTAGCGGTCGAGCACGAGTGCGACGCCATGATCGTGGCCGGCGACCTGTTCCACTCCAGGCGCGCCTCCACCCGCGAGTACCGGGCCGCGCAGGCGTTCCTGCTGGACGCGCGCTGGCACGCGCTTCCGGTGATCGTGTGCCGCGGCAACCACGACGACGAGGACGCACTGCTCGCGTTGGCCGACGCCGACCTCATCCGCCTCCACACCGAGCCCGGCATCACCGACATCGCCGGCACCCCCGTCGGGTTCCTGCCATGGACATCGCCGGCCCGTGTCGTTGCGGAGCGGGGCGGGGGAGACCGCGACCTCGTCAACCGCGACGTCGCGCTCATGCTCACCGACATCGCCGGCGAGCTCCGCGACCAGGCCGCGGTGCTCGTCGGCCACTGGGCCGTCAGCGGCGCCTGGCTCCCCACCGGGATCAGCACGGACGAGCTCCGTGAGCCCGTGATCGCACGCGCCGACCTCGACGCGCAACGGTGGGAGCGCATGGTCTTCGGGCACATCCACCGCGCCAGCGACGTCTACCTGGGCACGCCGTACGCGATCGACTGGGGCGACGCCGAAGAGGCCCACACCGCGCTGTCCGTCGGCAACGCCTCCTCAGGCCCATGCCGGATCGACGACCGCCGGTTCCTGACGCTCGAGTACCCGACCGTCGAAGCGCTCGGCGAACACGTCGCCGCCGGCCTCTCACTGGATGGCGCGATCGTCCGGGTCCGCTACCGCTGCCAGCAGCACGAGCAGGTCGACCACACCGACCTCGCCCGCGTCCTCGTCGACGACTGCGGCGCGTACGTGGTCACCGGGATCGTCGCCGACGTGCAACGCGCGGCACGGGCCAGGGTGGACGGGCTTGACACCGACCACGACCCGCGCGCCCTGATCGACGCGTGGCTGTCCGCGAGCGACACCCCGAGCGAGCTGTGCGAACCCGTCCTCGACACCGCCACCCGGTACCTCGCATGATCCCGACCAGCCTGTCCCTCACGAACTTCCGGTCATGGCGGCAGCTCGACCTCGACCTGCGCCAGGGTGTTCACGCGCTCACCGGCCCGAACGGGGCCGGCAAGTCGAGCATCCTCACCGCCGTCGAGTACGCCCTGTACGGGCGCGCGCAAGGCGCCGCCAGACTCGCGACCCGCACCGACGACCCCGCCTCCGCCCCCACCACCGTCGAGCTCGAGTTCGAGCATCGCGGCGACAGCTACAGGGCGAGACGCACGATCACGCCGAAGGGAGCGCAGAAGGTCGACCTCGAGAAGTGGACGTGGCGGACGCACAGCGCGAGCTGGGAGCCGTACGCGGCCGGCGGCGTCCGCGACATCCAGGACGCGATCGACACGCTCCTCGGCGTTGACGCCACCATCTTCCGCGCGACGTCGTACATCGCGCAGGGCGACGCATCGAACTTCACCGCAGCCGACCGCGCAGACCGACGGCGGCTCCTTGCCCGCGTGCTCCGCCTCGACGACTGGCAGGAACGCCACGAACACGCCCGCGACGACCGTCGCGATCTCGAGCTGCAGTACCGATCGCTCAACGACGAGCACGACCGGCTCCGCCTCGACCTCCAAGCCACAAGCGGAGCGCGCGACCGGGCCCGCGAGTGCAACCAAGCCGTCGAGGACGCCCGCCGCGCCGTCACCGATACCGGCCACCTGCTCAACCTCGTCGAGACCGCGCTCGCCGAGGCCCGCGATGCGAAGCACCGACGCGACCAAGCACACGTCGTCTGGGCCTCCGCCCGGGAACACGCCCGCCGCCAAGCCGCCGCGTGCGCCACCGTCCAAGCTGACATCGACCGTCTCACCGAACGTCTCGACCAGCGCGACCACACCCTCCTGCTCGCCGACCAGGTGCCCGTCCTCGAGGCAGACCTCGCCGCCAGGGCTGCCGAACGGGAACGCTGGCATGAGCGAGTCCGTGTCCAGGATGAGCTCGACCGCGGCCACGACGAGCACGCGAGGCTCAACCAGGCCGCCGAGACCGCGCACCGGGCGCTCGTGAAAGCCCGCGTCGACACCGACCCCGAATGCCCGACGTGCGGTCAGCACGTCCGCGACGACGCGCACACCCGAACGATCCTGGCTCTCGAGCGGGAGTGGCAGCGTGCGTGCGAGGCCGCGCTCGCCGCCGCGGCGCCGCTACCCGAGCTCGCGCGCCGGCTCGCCGCGCTCCCCACGGAGCCGCCCGAACCTGCAGACACCATCGAAGCCAGGTTGCGGACCGCCCGGTCGGCTGTCGCCGAGGTGGCCGCTCTCGACGAGGTCGCGCGCGAGCTCGACAGCCGCCACCACCAGCTCAGTATCGCCGAGACCGAGCGGCGCAACGCCGACAACGCGCTCGAGCAGGCCGCGTCCCTACTCGCGCACGCCGACGAGCAGCTCGCCGAGCACGACCTCGCAGGACGCGAGCGCGACCACACGGACGCGCGCGACCACGCCGACCGCGCGCGCGCCACGGAGATCCAGGCAGAACGCGACCTCGCCGCCGCAGCGCAGCTCCTACGCCGTCACGTCGAGACCGAGCAGCGCCTCCGGACCGTCACCGCCGACCTCGCCGACGTCGCTCACCGGTCTCTTGTGCTTCAACACGTGGAGAGGGCGTTCTCCCCGGCGGGTATCCCTACCCTCATTCTCGAAAACCAAGCCATCCCGCAGATCGAAGCGGAGGCGAACCGGATCCTCCACGACCTCGGCGCCGGCTACCAGGTCGAGCTGCGCACCCAAGCCGTCACCCAGTCCGGCCGGCCCGTCGACGCACTGGACATCGTCGTACGCACCATGGACGGGCACGAAGCCACGTACGAAGACCACTCCGGCGGTGAACGCACCCGCATCGACCTCGCCCTGCGCATCGCCCTCGCCCGCCTGCTCGCAACACGGCACGGCACCCAGCTCCGCTACCTCGCGATCGACGAGCCCGACGGGCTGGACGCGCAGGGAATGCAAGCCCTCGCCCGGGTGCTCACCGGCCTCAACGAATGGGACGTGATCCTGCTCGTGTCACACCACCCCGACCTCCAAGGCAGCTTCGACCAGGTCATCACCATCGAGAAGACCAGGGACGGGAGCCGACTCACGGGTCGCGACAGAGAGGGGGAGGGGGTGGCCGCGTGAGCCCGCAGCCGGGCCCGTTCGACACGCGCACGTGCGCGTTCGGCGGCTGCATGCAGGACGCCGAGCCGGGCCGCATGTGGTGCGGCTACCACCTGAAGCACGCCGGCCCCGAACCAGAGCCCGAGGCGCCGAGGGTGGTGACAGACATCCCGGTCATCACCTCCCGGCCGTCGTGCAAGCAGGCGGGTTGCGACCAGGCCGTCCACTACCCGGCCAGCAAAGGCGACGTGCGCTCAGGCCTGTGCAAGCAGCACGGCGACGAGAAAGCGGTAGCGACGGCGCAGAAGCGGTTGCGGACGATGAACGAGAAGGGCAAGCAAGCGCTCGCCCGGGCCGCAACGCATACCCCTGACCCGGCCCGCAAGACACCACCGCCCGCACCCGCGGCCGCGGCGGTTGAGCTGCCCGCCACGCTCGTCGAGCTCGCCCACGACGTCCAAGCCGCCCTCGTCCGCGTCGCCGAAGCCAGAGACCAACTCGAACACGCAAGAACCCGGCTACGAGACCACCTCGACCAGATCGCCGCATGACCCCGCTCGCGTTCAGCGTCTGGTCGTTCCTCGCCGGCACCGCGGCAACCGTCGTCCTCGTCGCGTTCCTCGCCGCGTTGTGCAGCCTCATCGCCGGCGGCCGCGCCGACCAGCCCTACGACCAGGAACACGACCAATGACCGCTGCCGCAACGCAACGGTTTATCGAGGCCGCCCGTATCGTGCGCGAACACGAGGCGGTCTACCTGAAGGACAAGGGCTACCAGCAGTTCCCGATCGGCCGCGAAGCCGCCGGCTACCTCGCCGCGCTCGAGTGGGAAGGACGCCCCTCGACCACGATCAGCGCCTACGAGGTCGTGTACGACCGGCTCGCCCGACGGTACCCCGACTACCCCGGACTCGCAGCGTTCTGCGAACCCCTCGGACGCGACGAGATCCGCCGATTCCTCGCCGACCACTGGGGCAAGTCCAAGCCGAACACGCGCAGCTCTCGCCACTCCGAGCTCGCCAGCCTCTTCAAGTGGGCCACCGAGGAAGGCCTCATCCCGTACAACCCCATGGCCGGGATGCGCGCCCCACGCGGCCGCAGCGAGATCCGGCGAGCACACGCGCCAGCCCGGCTCCTCAACCTCATCCGCGCCCAGGACAACTCGCGCGACCGCGCCGCCCTCACGCTCCTCTGGCCGATGGGGCTACGCCGCAACGAGCTCCGCCTCATCCGCCTCAGCGACGTCGACCTGCACCGCAACCTGCTCCTCGTCCACGGCAAGGGCCAGAAGGACGCCGTGCTCCCGCTCGCCGTCCGCCTCGTCCGCGACGAGCTCACCCTCCACCTCATGGAACGCGAACCACGCCCCAACGACTACCTGCTCTACCCGAAACGAGACACGTCCCGGCCGATGGACACCTCGAGCGTCGACCGGTGGTTCAAGCGGTGCCTCGCCAACGCCGGCATGCGCCCGATCCCGATGCACGAGCTCCGCCACTCAAGCGGAGACGCGCTCTGGCGCGCCACCGGCAACATCGTGCTCGCACAACAACTCCTGCGCCACAGCTCCGTCGGCACCACCCAGACGTATCTGCACCCGTCGATGGACGACCTCGCCGCCGGGCTGTGCCACCTCGAGACCACGATCGAGGAGACGTGACGCAAGTGTTGCGTTCCGGGGTCAGGCAGCACCTGACGTTTTCGCCATCAACGCACGATAATGTGCGTCCCGTCGCGTTCCCAGCACGCCGGGGCCGCCGCCTCCTCTCCGTAGTCGCCTCCTCCGCGTCGATCCTCGCACACGAGGACGCCCGGTGACAAGCGGCGTCCCGGTCGACCTGTTCGGTGTCGAGCACGACCCGCGCGTGGAAGCGTTGGGGCCGGCGCAGCGCGCTGTCCTCGAGGCGTGGCGTGCGCGCGATGGGTTGGACAACGACGAGGCCGGCGCGGTGGTGCATGCTCGTCGTGGCCGCCACGACGAGGGGCAGCGCTGCCGGTTCTGCGGGAAGGACGGCAAGCAGGTGTTGGCGTCCCTCAGGAATCGTGGTCTGATCCCGCGGCGACGGACGGCGACGCGGCCGGCACCGGTGCCGGCGGGGTATGACCCCGCCACGGCTGACTGGGGCGGATTCGGAGACCCGCGGTGAGCTGGTCTTCGGCGAGTGTTCGCAGGTTCCAGGCCGACCGTGTGTTGGACGAGCTCGAGCAGGAGCACGTGCGTGCGTCGTGTGCGCTCTGCTCGTGGCGTCAGGAGGGCCGCGCGGACGTCGTCATGGCCGCCCAGCGCGCCCACCGGGCCGCGCATGGCCGCCGGCCCGCCCGCAAGAACCGCAACCACGTCGGACTGGAAGAACGGTGGCTCGCCCGCCAACGAGACGACGACGGCCACGAGGAGGCGGCGTGACCACCCTCGGCATCGACCTGTCGACCAGCCGGATCGACCTCGTCTACCTCGACGACGACGGGCCGGGCGCCGACTGGGAACGCGTCCGGCTACCGCGACGTGATCCGACGCGGGAGCGGGCGGAGGAGATGATCGACGTGCTCCGCCACATCCGGCATGCGATGCCGCGCCGGTCGGAGCTCGAGCGGCGCGCAGTCCACCTGGTCGCGATCGAGGACCCCTACAGCGCGCAGTCGCACACCGCGAAACGGCTGGGCCAGGTGTTCGGCGCGATCGTGGCGGTGCTGCCGCCGGAGCTGAGGTGCCGGCCGCTACCGCCGCAGGAGTGGAAGCAACGCACCGTCGGTGCGGCGAAGGCCGACAAGGACGACGTGCTCCGCTGGGCGAGGAACACGTGGCCGCTCGCACCCTCGGAGCTCGACCACAACGGCGCAGACGCCTACGGGGTCGCGTTCGCCGTGCGGGAGATCCAGGACGCCCTCGACGAGGAAGCCCGCAGGTTGTCAACCCACTGGCCGAGGAGGGCCGCATGACCACCACCGCCACCCCCACCACCGAGCAGCAGCCGGATCTCGAGCAGGACATGGACGCCGACGCCGGCGCCCTCTTCGACAAAGCCAAGTACGACGACCCCGGCCTGCAGCTCCCGAAGATCGGCGGGCAGGCGCTCGACAAGATCCGGATCAAGATCAACGGCGGCGCGATGCTCGACCGATTGGACAAGGACTCGTGCCAGATGTTCCGCCGGTTCGCCGACCACCTCGGCGCCGAGTTCGAGCTCCGCGTGTCCGGCCGCGTCAAGGACGTGCAGGCGACCGGTGCCACGAACCGGGAAGGCGACCTCGACGTGATCGTCGGCGCCGTCGTGTTGCACGTCGACACCGTCTACCTCGTCCGGCCAGAGGACATGCTCCGCACCGGCGCCGCCCACGAAGCCGCCGACGCGAACGACGAGGAACTCGAGCGGGCAGCAGCGGCATGACCGACTGGCACGCCCCCGTCTGGGTCGACTGGCGGCCGATCGACACATGGCCAGGCCCGCTCACCCCCGAAAGCGACCGCCGCCACGACCCGTTCACCGCGCATCTCCACGACACGTTCGTGCTGCTCGAGCACGAGCTCGCACAGCTCGACGCGACCGGCGTTGTCGTACAGATCGCGATCGACCCGGTCGACTTCCGCAACGACGGTCGACCACGCGCGAACGCGAGAGCCCGCCACCCCGGCGTCATCGTCGCGTTCGAGTCGCGCTACGGGCCGCTCAAGTACCACACCGACCTGTTCCACGACTGGCGCGGCAACCTCCGCGCGATCAGCCTGTCACTCGAAGCGTTGCGGAAGGTCGACCGGTACGGCGTCTCCCGGCGCGGCGAGCAGTACACCGGCTGGAAGCAGCTGCCCGTCCGCGCCGGCGAGATCGCCACCGTCGACCAGGCGCGCGCGTTCCTCGACGAGCACGGCGGCACATACCGGCACGCCGCGCGGCGACTGCACCCCGACATCGGCGGCGACCCCGGACTGTTCCAGCAACTCACCCAGGCCAAGCACGTCCTCGAACAGGCAGGGCTGTCGGCATGACCGAGACCGCCCGCGCCGACCTCCCCGACTTCGTTCGCGCCTACGCCCAAGACCCAGCCGGGTTCCGCGACCTCCCCCGCCACGAAGCCGGCCCATGCGACGACTGCCAAGACGACACGACCGAACGGTGGGAGTACGGGTGGGTGTGGGCCCGCAAGCCCACCTGGGACGCCCAGTCGAACCGGTACGTCGGCGGTGAGAAACGCGGACGGCTCACGTGCAAGGACTGCACCACCGGGAGGCTCCGTCGCGCCAACCGCCCCCCCGGCCCCGACATCGCGGACCCGGAGCCGTTCGCGCCACCAACGAACGTGCGCACCTGGGCGATCCTCGCGGCGCAGCAGTGGACGCTCCGCGCGGTCGAGGCGCAGCTCCGCGACTGGGGTGTGGCCGGCGACATGCTGCTCGAGCTCGTCGACCTCGCGGCTGACACGCAGAGGCGGTCGCGTGAGGGGAGGGACGGGTGAGGCCGCCGCGTGCTGTGACGTCGGAGCGGGATCTGCTGCCGGAGCCAGACTTGGCAGCCGAGATCGCCGCTGGGGCGCATGCCGTGCTGCGCGTTGCGCTGCTGCGCTCCGCCGAGCGCCCTGAGTGGTCGCCGGGCATGTGTGTCTCGTACGCAGTCGGGCGGATACACGAGCGCGCGCGCTCGCTGGCATCCCTTTCCGAGCATGCGGACAGCACCGACATCTTGTGGGCCGCGATCGAGCGGGCCGAGCAGGAGCGCTCCGATGGCTGAGCATCCGCTCGATGAGGTGTTCCCGGTCGGGGAGGTCAACTTCTCCTGGGACGAGGGCGTCGCCTACGTGCGCGGTGTCACTCGCGCTGAGGCGCGTCGCATGCTGTGGCGTCCAGGGAAGGCGTTGGAGCAGGTGTGGGTGGTTGCCCGTCTCGGCGGGTGCCCGGAGTGGGGAGACGACAGCCGGTGCAGAGGCTGCTGCGGCGGCGAGTGCGAGGGCGGCCCGGTCTGGCGAGTCGTGCCGGAGCGGGTGCCAGGGGCGCGCAGGGCGTGGAGGTCGGTGTGATGGCCGACGTGACGGTGACGCTCACCCGCGAGCAGGCACGCGCGATGGGTGCGCTGCCGTTCGACAC
>FRDC01000660.1_pt1 | contig 46995 bp, 83 predicted proteins | sample 1106171 | NCBI WGS metagenome assembly FRDC01 (sample SAMEA3930566, study PRJEB13176) | freshwater metagenome | biome: Drinking water system; feature: drinking water; material: water | place: Singapore | collected 2014-12-20 | reverse complement strand
ATTGTGCTATGCGTTCTTATTTTGATTCTTTTAAGGCACGATTGATTAGTTTAGCAAGCTCACGATAGAGCTTGTCAATGGCAAAGTTTATATTTTCTTTTTTCACCAATCTTGAATAAAGCGATGCAATTCTTTTATTCGCAAGAATCTCTTTGCTCTTGACTCTTAGTGATCCGTCGGGCTGTCGCTCTGCTTGCTGACTACGCTTGTCTTTCCTGAACACCATGACAGTAGACCCGCCCTGCCCTCTAATGGGGAAATGCCTTTTCAATACTGAGAATTGACCGCGCTTCACCTGTGCAATAATAGGCGGACGCGACTTCACGGGTACGCCCTTTTGATTCTGTGGTTCCTTTGGCTCAACAAAGTGAATTAACCCATGAGATTTGAGAGAGGCTTTCATTGCGGCGTCGATATTGTCAACGCTTGAGCTTTCTTTGACGGGCTTCACTTGAATCAGGCTCATCGTACCCGGTGGGGTACGGCCCTTGCCGCCCGCAGAATTGCCTTTTAATGGAAGATTCACTTCCTCAGTCATCTTCTGAGCAAGAGCGACCTTTGTCTCACGCATGGCCTTGTTAATCGCTTTGGCAATGGGTTTAGAGAGAGCCTTGCCGCTGAGTTTTTTTAATTCTCTTTGGAGCCTTGAGAAGTCTGCGCTGATTTTGACCTGTGCCATCCTTCGATTCTACCACGTCCGATAAGTCCGCAATCTCGACAAAAGGAAAGCGCGAATCCCGTCTCTAGGTTCCAATAATGAAAAACATTAACATGCTGTATTTTGCAGGGAAGGCCCGTCCATCTAGCCTTGAGAGTAGGCTTTTTGCGAACGGGCTCATCGCATCTCATTTCAGGAAATCACCGACTTGCTCAATTGGAATATAGGAATGGTTCTCATCGTGGTAAATGCTGGAAATATCCATTCCCGCGCTTTTCATCTTTTGAACGAGCTTCAAATCCGCGCTTTGAAAACCAAATTCGTCCAATTTACCGACTGTGAGCATTGTTTTTGGAAAATTTTCAAACTGATTCTTTGCCAAGGGATTAACGGCGTCATATTTCGACTTGTCAATGTAGAAACTCTTGAGCATGTAACCAGCGCCGAAGTGATAAAACTTGTTTTTTCCCGGTGGATTCAAACGCTCTGAACAATCAAGCAATGGCGATGAAATCACAGAGAGTTTATTTGCCTCACTTGGAACACCGATCATTTTTAAGATCATGCCCACGGCCTCGGGTTATCCGGGCTCTCTTCAAAGCGTTCACAGACTTCCGTGATTTCAGGTTTTATAAAGGTGTAGACAATTAGAGCCGAGGTAATGAAGGCTCCGAGTAAGAGTTTAATTATTGCCGAAGAGTTTTTAGGCTTTAAGGCTTCAAGCTCATCTTTTTCTTTTCTGTGTTTATCCTCAAGCTCATCCTCTTTTTTATCCTGCTCTCTGCGAAGCCGTTCCCGCTCTGCCTGATACTGCTCGCGTGATATTTTACCGCTGCGTTCATTCGCTCTGTTCTCATCATTGAGTTTTCGATAATCCTCGCGGAGCCTGTTTTGCTCCGAGCGTTGCCTATCTCTCATTTCTCTTTCTTTTTGTCTGTGTTCATCGCGGTTCATTCAACGCCCCCATTTTAAGGATTTAACAAAACGAACGCTCAAGCCCAAAGTTTACTAGAAGTTGTCACCGATTTTTACTAGATGTTATTTGATGCCCAACATAATAACGGAAAGCCGGATTCTGTTTGCAATTTGCACAGATTCGGTTGTTGATCGCGCCAGCGAAGTCTCTCCCGCATTTAAGACAAGACACTTTTTTTCTAGGAAATCTTTTTGTCAGTTTTGTCACTGGACAAAAAACTCCGAAGCATTTATTGAGGCGACCTTTTTAAGATTTCTTGAGGCTCTCGCGGCTTCCCATGAGCCAATGGGATTATCGGGAACGTCCCAACCGCAGAGTTTCATCTCTGTGATGTGATTTCTCAAGGTTCTAATCGAGATTCCCAAAGATTTTGAGCAATGTGACCTATTCCATTTGCACTGTTTCAATCTAGCGTAGACAAAATGATAGGCCCAAATCTGAAAAGCGCCTTGATAGTTTTCAAGTGAATCTGCCAATGCGGGAACGAAAGGAATGTCAATCATCCTGCCCGTCACTTTCATTGATCCCCAACAAAGCCAAAAATCTCTTGGCTTGTTTCAATTTCTCCGAAAACTTCCGGTGTTACGTCAACCTCGCCGAAAACCTCTTGACTCAATCCCGCAATAAGTATTGCAGCCGCAGAGCCCGCAGTTATGTGAGTTGAAAGTAATTCGTCCCAAACCGCATCGGCAATACTTGAGGCGTCGGCGGCGTCCATTGCGTCATTCAAGGCTTTGCCCGTTGTCCCCGCTGTCAAGTGCCCTGACAAAACCTCGTCCCATGTCTCATCAACAATCTGATCAATTTGAGCCTCTGTGATTATCGCCTGAACATTTGCGCCTGTGAAATTAAGCTGATCGGTTTTTGCCTTGATAGCAGCAATTTCCGTGTCAATAAAATCATCAATGGTATCGAGCTTCGAGTTGACTGTAGTGAAAGACGCGGCAATATCCGAGGCGTCCGCCGGATCAGAGGGCAAGTTGTCAGTCTTTGCTTTAATCGCGGCAATTTCAGTATCGAGAAAATCGTCAATAATGTTGACGCTTGCCTGACTTGCGCCGTTATCAACCGCGAAGGTTTCCGTGACCCTCGGGTAGAGATAGAGATTTTCTATCGTGCGACCCGCGTCCGTAAATGTTTTGTAAATTACAAAGATCGCGTGTTCGCCCGCAGGGAAAGTATAGGTTTCGTCTTTGTAGAGCCCGTTTGCACTATGGGTAAGGTTTTTCGTTGCGAGCAAAGTCCCGTCGTCCGCAGCATATACAAGCGCCGATGGGAAAAGTCCGGCGTTACCATTTGTAATCTGCAATTGAAGAGGAACAATTTCGCCGACGAAAAGTCTCATACCTTAGATTTTAACACCCTTACAAGTAGTTTCACCGTCGCAAGTAAATTCTGTTCGTTTATTGAAGCCGGGGCAAGTGCTTTCAGAGCCGCAATGTCTGCCTGACCGTTTTCATAACGCTGTTTTTTCTGCGCGTTCTCAACTATTTGACCATTTACATAATCTGCGTACTGCGGGGGAATATCAGATTGAATGAAAACCGCCCGGCCTGAACGCTTCCACTCTCCCCACTTCAGAGAGGCATTGTCGGCATTGCTTTTAAAGTTTCTAAGAATTTTTCCCTCTTGAAGATCAACAAAATACCTCATTAGTCCCCCCCGAGTAGCGCAAGGATTCTCAGTCTCTCGGCGTCTTCCTGAGCCTCTTGCTCTGCCTGTGCCTCTGCCTCTCGTCTTTCCTGCAATGTTTTCCAACATGGCTGAGTTTCGTTGCCGTGAAGTTCATAGTCGCCGTGAGCCCCGATGTTTCTTGTCGCCGCCTGAATCTGTTCAATGCTGTACTCATTGGGAAGCTCAACGTCGTGAACGGGAAGCCCGCAAATCATACAGATAACGTCGTGTCTCATAGCATCGCCCTGAATTTGTTTTTGTTGTGAAGCCGCCACAAATGATTATCAAAATCATTCTGAGCTTTTTTCGCCTTTGCCATTTCAAACTTAATTTTGCACTGACTTGGAACAACTATGAAAGCGAGTTTTGCAAGCCCGTGAAAATCTCTAGCATTGTAGAGCTGAACCGCTCTTTCCCTGTCGGCGTCGTTCACATTTGAAAGAGGAAATGCAGCGCCATTCAAAAGCTGCTTGATAAGCATTTCCTTTTCTACGTCGTTAAGTCCGCGTTTCACGTCTGAGCAGACATAGCACTCATTGATTCTCTGATTCATGATCCCTGATCGACCGGGAACGCTGTTATTCCATGCGTTGTGACGATTGTCTTTTCTGTCAGTGATGTTATCCGGCAAATAATGGAAGGCACCGTCTATTTTTTTCCGGCAAATCACGCAATGACATTGATACTTTCGCGTGTTGCTCATAAGACAGCCCCCGTAAATAAAGTGTAGGTTAAAAACGCGGGCTTGCCTAGCTTCCGATTGTAAGTATGCGGCATCCTCATTGAGAGCGGCTCGCTGAAGCCCGATCTTGGATTTGCCTTATCAACGTAAATCGTTTTAGGCATTGAAAGCGTTAGCGCCGAATGAAATTCTTTGTAGGAAATATTTGTTGTTGACTTGGGAACTAGCAAATGGATTCCGTGCCCCGTATTTATCGCCGAGCAATTCTTGAAATCAATACCCATGATCCCGCAAGCCGCGAAAAAAAGTAGACGAGCGTTTTCATCGCCTATTTCTTCATCGCTTTTAAGATCGAGGTCAAAGGCGTGAACGCCTGAGCAAGAAAAACAGTATCCGCCTACCGCCTTGTCATTAAGCCCGAGCCTGTTCGATAGAACCTCTTTAAGCTCCATTGAACCAAAGCCCTCGAATCTTCTGTTTCGAGTTCCATAGTCGTAAATTTTCCAGAGTTCGCAAATCATAAATGTTTCACGATGAAAACCTGCCCGGCCCCGCCGTCTTGACCGGGGCTCGCCGAAGAAACCGCGAAACCGCCGAAACCGCCAGCTACACTTGTGTACCAAGTGCCTGTTCCCAACCAATAGCAGAGCATCAAAATACCGCCCCCGCCCCCGCCCGATCCGCCAACGAGGTCAAGATTCTCGCCGATATTTCCATTTCCGCCGTCGCTATGTATGGCACCTGAGCCCAAGAGCCAAGGCGTTATCACCGCTACGGGAGCACCGCCGCCCCCACCGCCGCCCGAGGCGTCGCCCGCTTCCGATCCGCCCGATGCCCCGCCTATTCCCCCATGCATCCTGATATTGAGGTTTCCATAGGTGAAACCAAACATGGGAAACCATGAGCGCATGAAGCCCTGATTTGCGCCCAAATCTAGCTTAATGTCGGAAACACCGCCTAAATGGTTAGTTGTTCCGCCGCCATTTCCGCCAACGCCGCCCAAATGATTCGAGGCAAGTCCGGCAATTTCATTTTGACCGTCCGCCGGACCGCTAACGCCGCTGATCCCAGCCGCTCCCGTTCCCATCGAGCCAGTAATTGCGGCACCGCCCGCGCCCGGATCGCCTTCGCCGCCGCTCTGTATTCCGTCGTTTCCATCGGCCTCTATGTGCCCGTTGTTATCAATGTAGGTTCGGGAAAAGGCACGATAGCCCGCCATGTGTATTCCCTTAGTCGCATTGATAGTGAGCGAGTTCCAAGCCATGTCGTTAGCGGCTGAAATGTAAGTCGATAGAACGGCGTCGCCGTGGAAACCGTCGCCCGCAAAGCCCTTGCCGAAAATCTTTGTGAAAGCGTTTACCGCTCTCTCAATGTTGGCGGCACTGAGGCTTGGAGAAAGCGCGTTATGGTAAAAATGTTGTTCGGGTCTACTTCTCAACATACTAAATTCAGATAGAATCCGACGCCGCCGTCAACCCCATCTATCCCCGTTCCTATTTTTAGTCCCTTCGTTCCGCCGAGAACGCTTGGCGTGTTCCCCGAGACGGGAAACCTTGAGACTATGATTATGAATCCGCCTGAGCCCCCGCCACCACCGCCGCCATTTCCTGCGACGCCGTTCGCGCCAAATCCGCCAATAGCGGAAATAATGCCCTCATTTCGAATATGCGGACACGCGATGAAAAGCCCCGCCGCCGCACTTCCGCCGCCGCCGCCCGTGTCGCTTCCCGTTGATCCCGCGCCGCCCCCGCCCCCGCCGCCTGATCGAAAACGAATATTGTTTGCTGATCCGCTTGTCCCCCAAAATTGGCAGACTTCAAGATGAAAGGGGAGCCTGAGAGTTCCCATAGACGCAATTGGCGGCGTCGCCGTCCCACCCGCCCCGCCTGTTCTCGCGCCAGAGTTTCCGCCCTGACCGCCATTTGAACAAAGTGACGCACTCGTCTGGTTTGCTCCCGCGACTCCTTTCGCATTTGTTGAGCCGTTGCCGCCAAGAGCAGACGCGGGCGAAACTGTTCCGTTGGCTACCGCAGCCCCTCGGGTCGCGCCTGAAGCATTGTTACCGTTTGCATGAATAACGCCCGTACTCTCAACGTAAATTGTGTCGTTACAAAACAGACGATAGTTGTTCATGTTGAGCGTTGAGAGAACGCGCATGAAGGAATGGTGTAAGTCTGCGGCCTGAGTTATCGGCGCAGAAATCTCGGAGCTTCCATTGAAAGCGTTCCCGTAAAGCCCGAATTGAGACTTGTACATTATTTCATGCAGAGCCTCTTGATCGAAACGCGCTGTCAACCCGTAGTTGTATCCTGAAATCGGAGTGTCGTTTGAACGGTAACTCATGAAATCACCATGTAGAAACCGGGGCTTCCATCAACGCCGTCCGTTGCTGTAGTGCCGGGGGACTTCAAACCTTTGAGCCCGCCTGTCACAATAAGAGCGGAAACCGCTGTAAATAATTCTCTCGAAAATAGAAAGATGTTTCCGCCCCCGCCGCCGCCGCCGCCGCCGCTTCCATTTGATCCGCTCCCCGCAGCCGCGTTGCTACCTGCACCGCCCTTGCTTTGAATCTGCCCCGATCCGACAATGATAATTATTGGAGAGGAAACCACGACAAGCCCGGCGGGAGCGCCGCCGGAACCGGAATCAACGCCCGCGAATCCGCCGCCCGCAGCGCCCCCCGTCCCTGTTCGCAGAATTGAAGGATTTCCAGACGGCCCCGAGTTAAGTAAATGCCCGGTGACTACCGTTGGGAGTTGATGATAAGTGCCGTCCGCAGCCGTGGGGGCCGCTACAGTACCGGAAACACCTGCGGCCCCTGTAGTACCTGCGCCGCCGTTTCCACCGCGTCCACCGATCCCACGTTGAGTAATGTTCGACGATGAGGCGCCCGCAGCGCCCGAGTTATTTCCGTTTGCCCCGTTCGTCCCCGAGCCCAAACTTGCAGCCGTAGCAGCAACGCCGCCCACAAGTCCAACCGCATCGGCACCGTTATTGTGAATCCTTCCACCATTTGAAACCGTGACCGAAACCGAGGCGAGCAGACGAAAGCAATTTGTGTTGAGAGAGAAGGCGTTAGTTACAAAGTCCGTGTAACTAACATCGCCCGCAAGAGTGAAATCACTTCCAAGGCCAGACGAACCATTGAACCCGTCCGAGAACCAACCCCGATTCCAAGCGGAATAAACTTCATCAACCGCAGCATGTTCGTTTCTTGCTTGGTAAGCCGCGAATGACGGCCCTATTGTCGGGTATTTCGTCCCGTCGAAGTAGCTTCGAGCCGCATTTATTCTTTGATAGAAATTATCATGCAAGCGTTACGGCCCCCATTCCCTGACATGAACGGAAATATTGCTCGCAGCAATGCCGTAAATGGCCTGATCGCCTATGGGGTAGGGGAGAAACTCTCCCGCTCTGTGAGTGCTACCCGTCGTCGTCGTGACGCCGCTTTGACCGATTCGCATGTCCGGCCCGGCACCTGTTTGATGATCAACGGTAATCATTGTGCGCGTTGCCTCGCGTGTTGACCCGCCTTTAAGCTCAACGGGGCTATTCCCAATAGTTAGGATTTGCTCGGCCAACACCCTGAGCGCAGCAATTGGAGCCATTGACGGCCCTGTGATACCTGCCATGATTGCCCCCCGTCACTAATTCTAACTTAAATTTTCCCTCTTTGGTAACACCGTGACGATGATTTCATTTTTATCATCCTTCGGCCCATAGTTTTTAGCGACTTCCTCTAGGAAATGCGCGAAGGCTGAAAGTTTGTCGTCGTGTCTTTCCTGCCAAACAATCAAATCGGTAATGTCGCCCTCGTTCGGGATTCCTATTTTAAGAATAAAGCCGTTCCCAACCTCGACAAGCTCGAAAACCATGTAAGTATCGGCCTTAGACTTAGCGACGATGAGCCCCTTAATCCTTAGTCATGAAATCGGCAAAAGCCTTTACGTTCAAATCTCCGTGATCGCCCTGATTTTTCAGAGCCTCAATTTTTATACCCGCCTTTTCAGCGACGCCCACAAGCTGAATGTTTGTCATCGTAAATTTAAACTCATCTTGCAAGGCGTAGTGAATTTGCAAGGGCGGCATTTCTTTTTTCAAGAGCGGGGAGCGCAACACGTTGTTAGCCTTCCAATGCGCCTGATTCTCCCAGTTCGCCATTAACTGAATCATGGAGCCAACGACGTTCGTAACCCTTGCTTGCCAGCATGAAGCCGAATCAATGCCCCAAGGGTCATCACAGAGCGGAATAGCGGGGTTTACCAGAGAGGCTCGCGCCCACTTCTCAGGGTAATGAAAATAGAGTTGAAGCGCGTTTTGACCGCCCATCGAGATTCCCGAAAGCAAACGCTTTCCCGGCTTACCCTGCCCTAACAGGGCATGTTTTTGTTCTATGTAGGGCATGATCTTTTCAACAAAGATTTGAAGAGTCGCCTCTTGTGGCCCCTGATTTCTCTCGAAACCCCTGTCATTCAAAATCCAAGAATTGCCAAGCGACACAACAACAACCTTCGGGGCCTTCTCACCTGCGAGCGCATAAGACTCTCTGAATTTTGGGAAAGCCTTATCGAAGATTCCCTTTTTGTGCCAAGCGGTTTCACTCCCCATAGTTCCGTGCATGAAGTACATGACGTTTTCACTCTTTGCGGGGATGAGGCAATAACGAAAGTTCAGGAAATATTTTCTCTTTCCGTATTGGGAATGAGTGTAATCCCATTCGAGATGGACGGGCTCGCAAATTGGCTCCGTACCCGAGGGCACAGGCGGCGGCTTCGATCCACCGCCAACAAATAAGAGGAACATTGCAAACAAACAAATTGATAGAAATGATTTCTTCATACGCGCCCCCTGCTCTTAGTTTAGCAAGAAAGCCGTAAAGTCAAATGAAAATCGCTGCGAGTAAGAGAGCCGCCCCGCTCATAACGGTTTGTTCTAACTTACCGCGCAGCGAAAAATTGGTGTTGCGGATCAGAGTTCCCCTGATCAGCGAATCCCGGTCATCGGGGCGAGTTTCCGGTTAACGTCCCCTACATACCACGCCTTTTCGCAACATTGAATTAGTCGAAGTTCCAAAAAGAATCCTGCCGCTCATGATCTTGCATCAATCGCGTTCGCACAAGCTCTGTGCCGTTCATGACGTTGACAACACCCTCGTCAAAGTTAAACTCTTCATTGCAATTAACTTCTCTGTCCTCTTGACCGCTGCGAATAGTGTTCAAAAGAGTTTCAAGCTCTTTTTCAAGCGCATCAATCTCGCCCTTGTACTTCTTTTTGATTTCATCAAGAGTGTAGTTTTTAACAGAAAGTTGACCGGAAACATCCCCGGCTCTTTTTCCTCGCTCAAGCAATTCTTTTTCCGTCAATCTTATTTGAAGAGTATGAACCGCTTGCCTTGATTTTGTACCCGTCGGTTTTTTCTTAGTCATGACTTCCCCCCTTTGTTTTGTAAAATGTCTTGTAATTTTCACTTGCTGTCAATTCGTTTGTTGAGGCGCGGGCTCTGTAATCGGAGCCGTCTCTTTCTTGGGCTGAACCTTCAAGAAGACAAGCCGCCCGACCTGTCCGACATGATCTTTTAAAATGTTGAAAAAGCTCTCAGGGATTTCGATGAAATATCTTTCATCCTCTCCCACGCCATCAACGTAAAGATCGAGTTTCAAATCCGCCATTGCCCCCTGATTATTTTTCGGAGCCTCTACCTTTTTCATTTCATCCCCCCATGTGAAAAAAATAAAATGCCAAGATTACCAGACAAAAAATGATTAACTCCATTGCGTTCATATCTCATTAATTTCCCAAACGCCCTTCACTTTGCGAGCGACTTTGAAAACAAAGGGATAGAGTTCAGCAACGACCTTGATTTTAACATTGGCGTCGTCTTGCATAAAGCCCTTTACTTCGTGAAGTTCGATCAATCCCGTGTTTTGCATCACTACAAAGTCGGGAGTGTAAAAAGTTTTATCGGCGAGACGGAACTTCAAGCCCTCAAATTTGTACCAAGAGATTTCATTCGCCCGCCGCAAGAGTTCAAGGCGCTGCTCATATTCGGCTTCTTGTTTGTTTCGCTCTCCCGTTCGGAGTCGGCCTAGCCCCGCGTTTTTGAATTGTCGTCTGTGAATAAAGCTCAAAGTATTTCCTCGGTCACACAAATATTTACTTTGCCCAAGGCAACGCGCTGATCGTCAACGGCAATGTCGGCCTGAAAACTTCCTTTTTCCATAATCTTTGCTTTAAGCCCAAGATTTCTCATGACCTGCTCGGCATAACCAATGCCGCCGCCGCTCCAAATATACATTTCACAACCGAATGACTCGAATTGCTGAAAGAATCTGATTACCTTAAAGTTAGGCGTTCGGTCATAATTCAAAAGAGTGCCATCAACGTCAAAAGCTACCTTCATATTTCTCCCTTAAAATGGAATATCTTCGTCGCTTTGTGGCGGATTAGCGGCGGATTCATTTAATCTTCCAGTGTTTTCTTCTTTCTTCTCATAAGGCGCAAGATAAACGATGTAATCGGGATGCTTTTCAGATTTCTTATGTTTGTTTTTAAAGATTAGAAGTTTCGCATCGCCTAGTTTCCCATTTAAAAAATCCTCTCCCGCCTTCGTTTTTTGCTTCCAAAGAGCGGACACTTTTATCATCTCACTCATTTTGATTTACCCTTCTTTCTGAGCATTGCTCTAATCTCTTTCATTCTGTCTGACTGTTCTTCGGGCGTTAATCCCGTGGCAAACCACGTTAAACCTAAAAGTGCGCCGCAATAAAAACAGCCTTCACCGTCTTTTTGTTGTGCCCTTGAGAGTTCCTTTTTCAAGGCACCCCATTCTTTAGCGACTGTTTTCATTCGTCACCCAAATCAAGCTCATCAATTAAATCTAAGGTTTCATTCATCGAAGATTTAAGGCCCGGATGTTCGCATTTAAAACGATCCATGAAGCCCCAAATCATTTCCTTGAGAGTTTCACCATGAAGTTTTATCTGGTAAATATCATTTTCTTTTTCTTTTTTTGTAGTCATTGCCCCCACCTGATTTTTGCAAGATTCATTTATTAATTTGTCAACGTATTCACAGAGAGCCCCGAAGTTTGCCGATACCGCAGCAAATTCATGGCGCGGAGTGTGACGATATGTCTGGCAAAGCTCATAAAATTCTCTGTCATCGAGAACGCTCATTTGTCCACTACCTCTAGTTTTTCGCGCCATTTATTCCCAAAATTCGCGTCAAGAATTTCGCCCATAACAAAAAGAGTAACGGCATCATTTTTACGGCTCGCGGAGTTCCAAGCCGAGACGCAGAATTTCCAAAGCATTTCGCCCGTTATTTCCATCACTCTTTTGTTTCTCTCATTAAGCGCCAATGGCAGCTTGCCCTTGCGTTTCAACTTTGTGAGCCTTGCATTTAACAATCTTTGAAAACGCATTTTCATCATTGTGCCGATGCGCTCTCGCTCCGATAACAATTTATCCGCCTCGGTTTCGACTTCAGTCATACGTCTGCCCATCCTCTCGCGCTCTAAGTTGAAGGCTATTGCTGTCATTCATGCCCATGTAAAGCGGGGAAACCTTGTAATTTCCTGTGCCGTCGTATCCGTATTCAATGGCATCCGTAAGGGTAAGAAACACGGCGGGCATCAATCCCTCTCCGAAAACGATATATGCTTGTGGTCGAGGCTGATCTTTGTAATGCGCATCGGCGCACTCTTTTGTGTTGCAAATTAGTTTTCTCGGATCGGGTCTTGTTCCCTGCCCAATTAAAAGACCGCACTGAACACAATGAATATTGTACATTTTCATATTACATGCCTGAGTACGTCCGTGGGGCTCGGCATCGGCGCAGGTTTTTTTACATTATCGACAATCCATAAAAGCGCGTCTTTGATTTCACAGTCTTCAAGATGAGCAAGCACAGAATGATAACGCTCAAAATCTTCTCTCATTAAAACAGTGCCGAGCTTTTCACCGATTCGAGTTAAAAGACGTTCCACCGATTTTTTGTTGTAACATGTTTTCATGGTTGTGCAGACGCCCCCAATTCGGGCTCGCTAACAATTCGCATCGCCTTTTCATATTGCTCAAGTGTTAATTCGCCGCTTGAAACGACTTTGAAATGGTCAAAGAGCATTTCTTTCAAGCCGCCCTCAGTCCATCCGTTTTTCTTCGCGGCGTGAAACATTTCCTTCGCCTGTTCTTTAGTGATTCTGATTTCTGCGGGCTGTTCCTCAACAATTGGTGCCGCTGCGGGAGCCTCAACAACCTGAGCGTCTAACGCCTCGGCTTGAGCCGTCTTCATCGCCGCGCTTTCCTTTTTTGTTAGGCGTTCTTTCTTTGCAGAGGGCGGCGAAACATCAACGGGATTTCCCGCCAAGTCAACCGTGGCGTCGAGTTCGTCGGGCGTCCATGAAAGCCCCAAGATAACATCAGGAAACAAAGCCCTTGCAATGTCGGCAATAACGCGAGCCCGCATCATGTTCTTAGGATATTTTTTCCATGAGTGCGCGTTTTTTCCAGAGGGAAGCTCGGCTCTCAAAGCATCTTCCCATGTGAAGGAAAATTTTGAAGCCGGGTCGCCGGGGCGAGCCGCTTCCCAAGTCACGCCCTTTGAACTTTCCTCTACAGGGCGCAATATTGCCTTCGGAAACTTCATCCTAATAAGGGCATGAAGGATTTCAGGTTTAGGGCTTGGACGGCCTTGGATATTGTAAATGTTTGCAAGAGCGACCATTGGCGAAAGTCCGATTTCCTGCCCGTACTGAATCACCGCGAAGGCTTGGCCGGGGTTCTTGATTGTATCGGGAAAGAAACCCGACTTCTGTAGTTGATCAGCAATTTGAAGCTGAGTTTTAATCTGTTCCTGTGTTGGCAAGAGCGCGAAGCCCGCAGGATTAACAACCGTCATTTCTTTGTTTTCGATTTCCATTTTTCCCCCTTAAAGTTCCACAATTTTAGTTTGAAATGGGAGCTTGGCTATTTCCGCTCCCGCCTTTGATTTTCTCATTGTTCGATACCATTGTTTAGCGTCGCCATTCCACTTGAAACCGTGAGACTTAACAACGTCTTTTTCATCGAAGCCCGCAAGGGAAATAATTTTTACCTTGGGCTCCGTTGCGGCATGTAGAGCCGCCGCCAAGTCATAACCGCCGCGCTCAATAACCGCAATCATTGTCAAAATGTCAGTGAGTGCGCGATGAGCAAAGTTGTTCACTATGCCGTGATCGGCGGCGATATGAGACACTGAGCGCCCCTTAACCGTGGGCTTAAATTCAATATCTGCGAGAAAGTCAACCCAAGGTATGCTTGGGAAGTTTCCCAAATCCCTTTCACGATACATTTTTTGAAGCATTGTCCTATCAAATTCGGCAAATGCCGCAATGAACGCGCTTGATTTTATCGCCTCGCTCTCTATCGCCCAAGTTTTGAAACTCTGTCTTTGGTGAACGTAAGCCGTCATGCCTTCCGTGATCCCGTGAATATCAGTTAGGGCTTGAGGGATTCCGCGCAGGGGATGAATAAGATTCGATCCCATGTTAAGGATTCCATCGCCAACGCGATACGTTGCCCAGCCGATTTCAATAACCTCTGATTTTTCCTCTGTATGTAACCCAGTGGTTTCAGAATCAATAAAAGTAAAAATATTCATAGCGCCGCGCTCCTCTTCTGATCACTCATTCCCATTCGCATTTCAATTCGTCCAATTACTTCCTCAAAAGCAATTTTGCAGAGTTCAAGATTTTCGACCGTCGGCCTAACCGTGGCGTCCTCAAGCAAGTGTCCCGTGAATTGTGCGACCTTCTTTAGTTCCATTGATGCAATATATTTTTTAAAGTTATCGTGCATCTTAACCCTCTCTCTTGCCGTGATAATATTTTTTATGTCGTTCGTTTTGGCACTTTCTACAAACACGAGCCACACCGCCATCGGAACGCCTTTCCAATCTCAAGTTATTTCCAGAATACAAGTGACCGCGAGGGCAAGCCTTCTTTCTGCGCTTTGGTATAGCCACGTTTTCATCGCCCCTGTGCCTACCTTTTTGAATAGCATCATGCGCGTTATCTTTTGCAGTTCCGATAAATAAGTGCGCCGGGTTTACGCATGGCGGATTGTCGCACCTGTGTAGAACCATTTTCCCTTTAGGTATCATCCCGACAAACAACAAATAACTAATTCTGTGTGCCTTTTGAGTTTTACGTTGATAACTAAACGCTCCGTATCCATCCGAGAAACAACCCGCGTTCCACTCCCAACAACCATTATTGTTTTTGGTGAATTTTGAAGTAAACCGTTTCATTTTTATTTTTCTCGATTCACAAATTTACGGACATGATAACCCTGCGTTAAGACGCAACCCGTGACTGTTTTGCCTGACTTAATGGCTTCCTTGATTCGCTCTTTATCGGGAACGCGAGTCACCACTTCCATTGTCCAGTCACGCGGCAAGGCTCTTTCATCAATAGCAAGGCTTTCCTGAGAATTTCGAACCATTTTAAAGCGAACGTCAAAGCCCCTAACCTCATCTTGCCGCATGATTTCCATTGCAATTTTAATTCGATCTTTCATGCGAGCCTGAAAATTAAGTGTCGATTTTGCTACTGCGGCGTAAAGATCGCTTTTTTCTTGCCAGAATTGCGCCTCTTTGGTGAGCCTGTCGAGTAGAAAACCGTAACCGTCTACCTTTTTAGGCAACGAAACATCAATGCTCTGCAATGCGCTCTCAAGTTCCGGCGAGATTTCGCCCCCGGCTTCGATTAGCTTTTCAAGTAAGACATTTGCTTCCTTGGCGAGCGTGATTAGGTCAAGCGGCTTTGTCTGCGGAGCTAGTTCCTTTGTGTCCATTTTTGACTTCCCCCCCTGTATAATGGAAACATTACACGGCTCTTTTTGCCTGTCAAGCCCCGTTTTAGAGCCTAAAGCGCATATATTGATATTGAGCCTAAAAATAAATGTTGACTCCATGTAACGGATTCATTACATTGCCTTCATGAACGAAACAAACCGAAAGGGAAGTCAAATGAAAATCGAAACAGGAAGCATCGTTGAAAATAAGCTCTCAAATGGTCAAGTCATTGTTTGCCGCGTGATGGGCTTTATCGAATCCGTTCAAATGTTCCGCCTAACAGATGCCCGTGAAGCGCGACTAGATTCATGGCTGATCGAAAATAATAGGACATGGGCGGCTCCGATTGAAAACATCGGCCCCCATGATTCTGATTGCGTCGTTTGTCATCAAGACGGATTAATCACAATGGGAGCGGCCCTTTGAGCCGTTCCAAAGGAAGGGGAACAAAATGAAAAGTCATTATGAAATTGTTGGAGCAGTAAGCGGCACAAAGTATGAGATAACACATGATCCAGAAATCACCGCCCTTGATATACGGCTTGAAAATGGAGAGCTTCAGTGCCTCAAAGAATTGGATCGTGAAGACGGCAATAACGAATTAGACAATTTCAACGTCGTCGAATGTCTTAATGCAATTGATCGGCGAGAGGAACTAATCAGAACCGGAAACTCGGTGCTTTAATGAGAGCCCGCATTTCTTTCGATCATCTCTATGCAAAGAGAAACGAGCTTTTGGATTTGATCGCTGTCAAAAAAAATTATCAAGTAACCGATCAGTTCGGGGAGCTTTACAAGACAAGAATCATTGACAACCCGAGGATGCGAACGGCTGCGGGACGAGCCTTCATTTCTGATAACAAAATCGAGCTTAATGGAAAAATGCTTTTAGAGCATCCCGATGAGCTTGAGCCCACTTTTGTTCATGAGCTTGCCCACCTAATTTCAATCGCACTCTATGGCGCTCGCGGCGCAGGGCATGGTCGATATTGGAGAGCAACGATGCGAATGTTAGGGCAAGAGCCCACGCGCTGCCATTCCATGAGTGAAACCGCGCCAATTCGTCGTCATCGCGTCATGGCTTACGCTATCTGCGCCTGTAACAAAGCGCCGTTCCCAATTAAACCGCGTCGATTCGCCAAGATTCAAAAGGGCGTTCGGTATCGTTGCATGACTTGTTTTAAAAGCATAGAGATTGTGGGGAAAAATGGAAATGCAAGATGAAAGAGCCGTGAAGCTGTTCGCGGATTACCCAAAGAAAATGCTTGATCGCTTTAAGACATTCATCAAAGAAAATCCTGAGATTTTCAGCGAGTTCACAAAACTTGCAACGCAAATGAAAAACACGGGGAGAGAGCATTACTCATCAATGGCAATTGTTCAGGTAATCCGTTGGCACCGCGACCTTGCCGAAAAAAACGGATTGTTTAAACTCAATAATGATTTCGTGCCGATGCTTGCACGATTGTTAATATGGCAAAAACCAGAATTTGAAAATTTCTTCGAGCTTCGAGCCGTTCGGTATATCGGAGTTAAAAGCGAAGAGGAACGAAAAAGAGAAGGGGAACAACATGAGGAAACAAACCATGTTTCTGATTTCTGACTCGGAACGAAAGGCACTTGACAAGTTTGCAAAAAAACGTCAAGCCTCTTTTTCTGAATTTATTCGGTACGCCGCGCTTTACGCGACAAAAACGCAGGTTAAAAGTGTTGAAAGAAAAAAGAAGTCTGAGCCGATTCATCAAACCTGTGTTTATCTTCGAGACGATGAGAAGTCGAAAATAGACTTAATGGCAGAACATCTTGAAATGAACCGCAGCGAGTTCATGATACGCGCCGCGCTCGCAATGGCGGGAAACCTATGAGCGCCACGGAACAAATGAAGTCAATTTTGATACTGAGGAAATTCATGAAACGCAATCCCGTCATGAACTTCAAAAATACGGTTTTCTTTGATCTTCACTGGGCGAAGATAAGCCGCTTTAACCGAGAAAAACTTATCAAAGAGTTTTTCCCTAGAGAATGGAGTGAGAGCCGTGGAAGATAACATTAACCAACCAAAGCACTATAAGCGTGGCAAGATCGAAGTAACCGACTTCATCATTGATCAAAAACTGGATTTCCTATTGGGCAATGTCATCAAATACATTTGCCGCCATCCCGATAAAAATGGGCTCGAAGATTTGAAGAAATCTCATTGGTATATTGCCCGAAAAATCGCATCAATCGAACGCCCTGAAATTAAAAGCGCAAATCTATTCCCCGATCTTGAGTGCTGCGTATGCAGAGATGAACTTTATGACTTCAACTTTGCTCAACTTGGAAGAAATCGTTATCACATTGAGTGCCTTCAAGTAGGATGCAAGCCGCTTGAATTTTGCAAATGTAAGCGCCCGTCTCTCGTTGAACATATTGGACATTGCCGCAAATGCACAAAATGGCTGAAACCGTCTTGCGATTACTGTCACGGTGAGCTTACAAAAAAAGACTTAGTTAGAGTTGTAAATAACTCTAAAATTTATCATTGGGATTGCTCTTACGATACGGATGATCAAAATGGCACCTGAACAACGCTTTAAAAATTTCCACGATGAAATCTGTGAATACGTTGCGGGCGTCATGTCAGCCGATCCATCTCCCGAGAACGCCTCTGCTCTTGCTGATCAGATTTTTAATTTGAATTGCAACATGATTGTCTTGATGATCGGCTTAACCGCATTGAGAGAAAACAAGCTCGGACGGCCATTCAAAACAACCGATCTTCCTAAAATAGTTTGCGACATTTTGGAAGGCTTTGAATCTGTGGGGCCTAAAATAATCGAATCCGTTTTGAGAGAAGAAAACGAATCAATCATTAATTGAAAGGAAAGAAAAAATGAAAAAACTGATTTTAACTCTGTGTCTTATTGGCGGAAACGCCTTCCCATGTATGAACACCGTCGCGCTGCTCTGTAAAAAAATGAATGAATCAAAGCGCCTCGCCTGTATTCCAGACGTAACGTTTCTTCATATCGGTGCCCCAATGGGAAAAATGAACACCGACGAAAACCTTATCATAGATGAAATGCGTAGAGCCGTCGCATCATGCAGACAAACAAACCTGTTTGTTTCTCTATTAGATACCGGAAATGGCAAAGTAGTTCAATCTTGCTGGTATAACCCTAGAACGCAAGACACGGCATGTGATCGAGAAGAGGTAAAGCCCGACGGAAGCAAAAACTGGACGCTTGTTCAGGCAAAACTAAGGGAAATGGTCGCGGCAAAATGAGCGCACAGATTAGAACGCTCGCGCTTATCTTTATGGATTTGAAGGCGGAGCTTCATGGTGCGCGTTTTAGATTTCCTGACTTCAATTCGGCTCATGAAGGTTACGCCATCTTGCTAGAGGAAGTTGACGAGTTATGGGATCAAATAAAAATTAATCAGAAGAAACGTGATATTTCAAAAATGCGCCGTGAGGCTCTGCAAGTCGCAGCAATGGCAATTCGATTCATCTTGGATTGCACAGTCGAAGGCGCTAAAGGATACGGAAAATGAAGGCGTGTCCATTCTGTCAGTGCGAGTACATTAAAACCATTGAAAAACAGAGTGAGCTTTCAGGCACCCCGTACTTTTTTGTTGAGTGTCCGCGCTGTATGTGTCGCGGCCCGCGCTCTCTTGAAAGAGAACGCGCTGAAAACCTATGGGGGGAAAGAGAATCATGCTCAAAACAATTGAAAACCGATGGGAAAGATTGCCTAAAAAAGTTCAAATCTATGTTGGGTTACTTTTTTACTCGGTAATGCTGTTTTTCAATCTCTGGATTTTCGGCTCTGAATTTTGATGGGCTCAATTTTAAAATTGCGGATCATCGTTTTTGCAAAAGCCGTTACAATCACATGCTCTACTTGAGCGTCCATGTCCTCACCTAATCCGCTCTCGTCAATCGTTGCGTGTCCTAGTTCATGAATTAAGGTTTCAAGTTTCGAGTCGTTTGATTCCGACTCTTTGATTTCAATTTCTTTTTTTTCAGAGTCGCAAGTTCCTAGAGCGTGTTCGCCGTCAAGTTCGGGCTGTTTGACTTCCTCAACGCTGTAAATTTCTCCCAAAACGTCGTAATGACCTTCGAGTTTATTTTTCATAGGGAACCACAACGGGAACGTGCCCATCGTCAAGAACAACGCCGCAAGAAAGAACGTCACTATATTTGTGATCTTCTCCGTACTCGAAGGCAATTTCTTGCCTCTCCGTGAGACAACCGACATTCATCCCCCACTTTCTAATTGTTTCAGGATTACGGCGCTCAATCTCAACTGTGGTTCCCGGTTTCTCCCACTCTCTGACAACCGTTCCCGCGCATGTGTGATTGTGTCCGAAAACCGTACTGAATGGATTCGCCGTGATCGCATTTAAAAGCCCGTTTTGTCCGCCCCATTTGTGTCCGTGTTCCACCATGAAGGGATACTTGCAGCGAACAACCCACGACCGCGCCCAATGATATGTTGCGGGAGCCTTAATTACTTCTCGATAAGATTTTAAGAAGTGATCGGGAAAGCCTGATTCCCAAGCCTTTTTTGCCATTCGCTTTCCGTGATTTGAAAAACAGAGGCGCATTGTGGGAAATGCTTTGTAGAGTTCCGCCAAAAACTCTAGGGCAAATTCGATTTCGGAAACCGCGCTGTACTTGATGTTAGGATTCTTTTGAAAAACAGAGAGCCAATAAAAGTCAAGCTCATCGCCGACACAATAAATATTTTCGTTTCCGATTCGGAAATATTTCTGAACGCGCTTCAAAAAGGGAATGGTGTCTAACTTCTGGAAAGGAACCTGTAAATCGGGGATGCACAGGTAATTTGCCAATTAACTTAATTGTGCGGCATTTCAAAAAAGAAAAGCAAGTCTATTCGATTGCTCGCCCCGGATACATGGGCAGAATCGAAGCAATGTAGTCTGTGCGGTAGTAGACGGGCGAAACCTTAACAAAGGCACTCTGTTTAATCGCAGTTTCTAAAGTATTGGTTGAAAAATCTCCCGAGCCCGCGTGAACCATTCTTGAGTTATCTATCTGAAAACCTACATGAGTGATTTCTTTCGCGCTCTTTCCATAGAAGGCAAGTGCGCCGAATCCCGTTTTGTTGACGTATCCCTTGCGAGAGAACCAATCAAAGAGCCCCTGCGCCGTCATGTCCTGCCCGTGATCGAGAACGCCCGCGCTCTGCAAGATGTAAATTACAAGCCCCGAGCAATCAAAGCCCGCCATTGGATTAGAGCCGCCGATTCTGTAGGGAATATTGAGGGTCGATAGGGCGGTGTCGTAAAGGATTTGATCAAAAACCTGTTTCATAAGGGAAACACTGAGCCGCCGAAAAAGCTGCAATCCCGAACTATCTGGAAATCCCGGATAGTTCGAGGCTTCAAGTCTTTTTTTTTAAAGTCTTTCTTTAACTCTTTTGATTCGTCGCTTGGCGCTCTAATTTCGGTTTTAAGAGGGTCATTTTCCGACCCCATCGGACTATCGGGAAAGAGGAAAAAACCCAAGCCTACCCCCAAAGCGCAAGCCATCAATACCGATTTTGAAGTTCCTCGCATCTTTTGAGCCTCTCGCTCAATGAAATCATTTCCTGAATGTAAAGCAAAGCCTGTTCTACAGGCATCACGACGCAGCGATAACCAGAGGCGTCGGGCTCGCAAGCCTTTAATGGAACGTCCAAATTCTCATCATTGGGATGGATTAGCTTTTCATTTCCGGGATCGAGAACATAAAAGGGGTAATCCGCCTTGGGGCTCGCACATGAAGTGATGAGGGCTAGAAAGATAAAGAAGAGAAAATAAATCAAAAGCCTAGTCAAGACGCTTTTTCCTGTAGTTTTTAACCCTTCCAGTACGTTTGATGCTTTGAAAATCCTCGACAACGCCGCCCTGTTTTTCCTCGATAACTTCTTGCGGAGAGGGCTTCTCACTAAAGCGTAAAATAAGTTTTCCGAGAATCGGAACGCCTTGAAGAAATGCGAGAATTGCGGCCCCCATATCTTCATTGTGACACAAAAATGAAAAATTCAGGCATGAAAAAAGGCCCGGCTTCATAGGTGGGAAGTCAAACCCGCGAAGAAACCGAGCCCAATCCGGTTTTAGCCGGATTTCTTAATTAACTTTGTGGCTTCGAGAAAAGCCCGCAGACTTCCGTAAGGCTTATCGCGAGGCTCAAGCCCTTCTCGACATAGGCTTCGGCTTTGTCGTTTTCGAGGTCGAATTTTTGCTTCACAAATTCCTTGAGTTCGGCGCGTTCCTCGTCGCTGTAGTCGAGAGCCTCTTTCAAGATCATCGAGCCGTTGCTCATTGCTGCGGGGAGCGACGCCGCCGCCTCGATCATCTTTGGCATGGCAAGCATTGGACCTTTGCTCACGAGCATTTCCATTGCTTCGCCGAATTTCAAACCTGCTACGAGCCCCTCTTTCGTTTCTTCTATTCCGTATTGTTCCATTGTTAATTCCCTTTCCTATTTGTTACCGCTCCCGTTGTAACCTAACGGGGCAGAATTGAACCTTACTCTTTATTTCTGAGACGTGAATACCATTGATTTTCATTTCTTCATGAATACCTTGCAAAACCTTTGTGTTTTCTTGAATGTTCTCAGTCAAAGCCTCAAGTGTTTTGCTGATCGCCCTAAGCTCGACAATCTCTTTTGAATCGTGGTCGCCGTTTTTTCTGCTCTTGAGAAATGAAAACATTTCCTTTATGAACAACCAAACCATGATACCGCCAACCCCCAAAGACGTTAACTGTGAGAGTTCGGCGGTCATTTATTTAATCCTGATTACTTTGAATTTCAGTTTTGCATCGGCGTCTTGATCTGGCGTTGTTCCGGCGTCATCATTGAGCCTAATCACTGGCGTTTCGCCAGCGCCGCTATCTCCGACCATTCCACGCATGACAAAATCGACGTTTGAACGTCCCGTTGACTCTGTGAAAACGCCCATCAAATGAGCGGGTCCGGTTCCCATTGTTGCGCCGATGACCGTTGTCTCTGCAATAACTGTAGTTCCATCAAAAAGTTGAAAAGTACAAATGTCGTCACCGTCGCCGCCAACACACCCCATCGGTCCATCAATAATAAAAAGATAGGTTCCCGCTGGAAGACTCGAAATCCGAAAGCCTGGGCGATTATCTGTTCCGCTTCCGGCAAGCTGTCCCATGCTTCCCGTGGCGCTAGAAAGCGCGGGGCACTGATCGTCGTCGGGAAAGTTTGCAATAGTTGTCTGACTTGCAAGCTCCCACGAGCAAGATGTCGCCCCGATGATTTCACCTGTACCAGTAATGGCGACGGAACTAACTGCAAGCTGCGTATTTATGACACTCACTTTAATTTCATCAATGGTGATCGCGGCAGAGTTCGCGGTCGAGGTAATTCTCACCTTTAGAGAACCTGATGAGGGACAAGTCACTGAAAATGAGTCTTGAATTGGCGAGGCTTGGACCGCTAGGGTTTTAGCACTTCCAACGAGAACACCTGAGCCGTCACGCGCCGAAATATTTTGGTTAGCGTCGCCTCCAGAATAAACGTAGGAAACAACGCAGGTTTGACTCCGCATGAAAATTGGAATCGTGACGAGTGCGGTTTCAGCAAAATCATTGGTCGCAGCGCCATCGAATACACATGACCGAATCCCCATGAGAGCCGAGGTTGTGGTCGTGAGTTGAGAGGCTGTCGAAGCCGTCCATTTACCCTTACCGCTCTCACAGTCGGTATTATCTTGCGGACGAAAAAGCTCAAAGTTTGGTGATGGACCACCAAGCGCAAGTGGACTCAAAAGAGCCAACCCGATTATGCTTTTAAACATAATTTTTTGAATGTTTTTTATGTATTTTTGCAACATGACTTCCCCCCTTAAACAAATTTCTTTTGAATACTGTTTTGCGCGATGTAAGCATCAACCGTGGCTGTGTCCGTTGAGGCACGTTGAATCACTACGATAACAAGACTTCCCGCAGTCACCGCAACGCCGCCAATCTGCCCGCTTGTGTCTATGATTGTTGCCGTTGTTTGGCGGTACTCACCACTTGGTGAGTCAAGCGTTACTGCTCCTACCGATGGCGAGCTTGTGGCTCCAGGCGAAGCTACGGCGTCCGTTCCTACTCTTACTAAAGAGACTGAAACATCCCAATCGACGTTACCGGAAGTAGCCTTTGCCCACCAACCCCAGGTTAGGTCAAGTTTTGATCCAGCGACGTATTTGTCGGGAACTTGAATTGCGGCAATGATTCTCTGAGCCGCGCCCTGAGAGAAGGTAAAGGCTTTAATTGTGTCAACGTATTCGTCAACTGCGCCGTCGCCCTCTGTCGGATAAAACATGGTGCGTCCGCCGCTTTCACCCATACCAACAAGTGCTCTCCAAACCTGTTCTTTGTTGTGTGTCGCAATGTTTGTGGTGGCTTGGTCGAGGGTTTGCCCGTGGTTTGTAACCACCCTCACAAGCTCCTCTTGAAAAATATTCATTGCGAGTTGATCGACGATTGTCGCGGGAGTCGCTGGCACGCTTCCATTTGTGTAACCAGCATTTCCAGCCCCGAATAAATCTGCGGCGGCGTCAATTCCGTCGCCCGTTGCAATTCTACGCATGTGACCCCCCTGTCATCTAGTTTAGCCTAATCGTCACACAAAGGTTAGCTCAACCGTTGTATGAGCGGGCTTAAATTTATTAAAAAGACATTCAAGCTCGTCGTTTGAATTGTATCTAAGAGCGTCCCCGCACCTATTCACACCAACACGGAAAGCTGTGTACGCCGTCGAAGGCACTGACACGCTCCAATGATACTCCCAATCTGCGCCGTAAATCCTGCCAAGCCCCCATGCAGCCCCGACTCTACCAACACCAACACGAAATCTGTTGTAAAAAGTGAAATCGGCCTCTACTAGCGTGTAGCCAAAGATCGCGGCGAGATCGATAAAGAATTGAAGGTTTTGACCATTAAGCCATCCCGCGAGTTTCCACACTACGCGAGCCCTTCTAATATTTGCGGGAGCGTCCGCAGCCGCGCAAGAGTCTGGAAGCCCTAAGTTATCTTCCCATGTTGATAAAAGCTCATTCGTTGTGCGCGGGTCATACTCTTCGACAAGCGTTAAAATTCTGTCGTCAATTCGAGAAGCCTCGTCGCCAAGCCCTAAGAGAAGTTTGGAGAGCTTTGAGGAAAGTCTTCGATTCCAGATAACTCCCCTTGGTAGGAGATTCTGAAAAATTCTCATGTACTTTTCTGCACTCATGCGAAAGTAATTGTCCCCAGTCTGACCATTTGTCCCGCACTCGGTTGAACATCGGCGGGAGCAATCCCTTGAACCGTATTGATAACGTGATCAAATTCGCCCTCTGCTCTGGAAATTGCTTCCGCAATGTGAGTGAGTTCGATTTTTCCATTGTTGACCGCGTTGTAGGCACCTGCGGGCTCCGCCTCTCTATTAACCAAATCTTGAAGCTCCGCTGTTACCGCCGCCCTGATCGCCGTGGTATCGGGAGAAATAGTTAAATTGATATTGAGTGCTAGTTGTGTCGGAGCCGCTGCGGTAACGGTAACAGTAACGGGAGCCTCTTCATCGAGAACGTCTTGAACATCTGAAATCTCTCCCGCGCTTGGTAGAATGTCTGCACCTATTCCGGTGCCATCGTTGTCTCTAACAAAAAGCACGTTTACCGTTCCGGCACCTGATCCATTGGGATAAACCCATACCCGAGTCACGCCCGCGACCTGTTTCGACCAATGAACATAGTCGGCAAAGCTCCCGCCTGTGGGGGGAGTGCGAACGCGCTCTAAAAATCGTATTCTTAAATCCTCATCGGATTCCGTATCTGTGCCGCCTGTGAGCCCGCCGACCGCGACAACCGCGCTCGAAGTAATGCCGGAAACCGGGGAAACAATTTGAAGCGGCTCGGCTGCGTCGAGATTTCCTATCTCGCCTTCTGTTAAACAAGTGACCGCCGCCGTTGCTGTCCCGCCTGAAATTGTGGCGTCGGCATCCTGAGAATATTGAACGCCATCCGAAGTCTGCCACAAAGTACCCGCAGGGGAAACCGCGCCGTTAGTTCCGGTCAACGTAATGTTTCCGTCCGCAAATGTCGCAGCAATTGGAGTAATCCCGAAGATCGCCGCCCATCGAATAAGGTAAGCGCCTATCGCCGTATCCCAAAGAAGTTGATCAGAAATAAAAGTAATGAATCCGTAGAGCCCGTGGGCAATGCCCGCCCAAACTCTAGCGAGAACACCGATAAAAGATCGGCGCAGTACGGGAGCAAGCCCCAATCTTGTCTCCATGTCGGTTTTAGTTCGGGTCACAAGCTCCGAAAGTGTTGGCCTACTGAAAGTCATTGAATCCTCGCTTAACTCGCTGTCCATCCCACACAAAGGAAAAAAGAGATGGATCGCCGAATTTTCTTTCTATTCTCACAGTGATTCCAACATGGCCCGCGACTTTGTTCAAGATTTCCGCCGAAGCCGTTACGCTCTGAGCGATATTGTCCTCAATCAACCATTTTAAACTTGCCTCAATTGAATCCTCTAAACTCAACAAAAGTTGTTGAGTAATTTTTGAGCGTTCAAGTAACCAAACTTTCGAGCCTATTCCGGGATCATTCTCGGCGTCGGGAAATTCGTTTCCCCACCAACCCCTGAAATCAAGTCGAGGCTCCGTGATCTGCGGAGCAAGCGCGGGGCTCATCTCTGCTTTTGTAACGCGAGCATCGCTAAAAATAGAAATCAAAACCGCTGTTTCGAGTGAGTCGTCTTGCTTTAAATCATTGCCATCAATGATAATGTCGCCTTCAAAAACGCCGTCCGTGTCAAATAATTCAAGTGCAATGTCGCTCATGAAATTGCTCCAAGTCCAGTGACCGGGCCGCCCGAGTTAGAGAAGGTTCCGGGGATCACGTTCGGCGCTGTAGTCGTTACCAAGTGCGTAATGCTTGATTCCCAAACTTTCTCCCAAACCGCAATTAGTCGAGTGTACTCGCTGCCAACAATTTCAGGATTCAGCGTTACAAGATTATCGACTACCGCCGTCGCCCATGCCGTCTTTGTTCCCGCGAGAGCCATTAATCAACCCCCAAGATTCCATTAAGGGTATCAACGGCGGTGTCAATGGCGACCTTCGCGGCTGCAATAACTGTGTCGGCGTCTGAATCATTAACAACTGAACTGTCTTTAAGTGCGAGCATCGCGGCGAGCTTGCCCATCTCTGTTCCTATAACAGTCGTGGCGTCGCCGATATTTTGCATGAGCGTCCTGATTTCAGTTTGTTTTGATGCCCCTATGCTCATTGTCTCATTTTACCTCACGTTTCCTCGAATGACTCTAGCTTTGCTTTAATCACCGGGAAAGTCTGATTCATACCTATAAGCGGCTGCGGCCCCAATTCTGTAAAGGTTCGGGCGCTGATAATTTCTTGAACCAAGTCGATCAAAACCCTTACAAGCTCATAATTCGCATTGTTGATCTTTAGAGAGGTTAGGTTATGACGTTCCTTCTGAGTGTTGATGTGAAGGATTCGCCCACGCTTCAAGAGAACAAAATCACCTTCATCCGAATACTGAGAGGATTCGCCGGGCTGCAAATCCTTCTTTCTAAACTCTCTGTTATCAACGGCAATCGCTAGGGGATGCGACCTATTGCCGCCAACGCAAACAATGACAACTTCGCTTGAATCCTTCGGGGGATTAGATGTGAAGCCGTAGTTTTGAATCCTCTCGACAAGATCAAGGGTTTCCTCGTCGAGCCCATCGACTTGAAGATTTTGAATTTTCTTTGAGTCATCGACGGCCTTAACAATTGCTCTGCCAACCATGAGAAAGATTCTGCGCTTAAAGGGCTCGAAGTATTTATTTAAGTATCTCAGATTCATTTTTTTGCCGCATCAAGCGCCGACGTTGGATCGGGCTGCAATTGTGGTTCCGGTATAAAGGCGTCTTTGAACGTCAGTGTTAATTGCGTCCGTGATCCGCCCTGAGCATCTAGTGTAAATTCGAGCCTTGAAACGAGCATGTCACGATCTAAGAAAACAAAGGGAAGCTCAACGGGTACAATTTGATTTATTGCCCAAAGCTCTCCGCTCTCTTGCCGCCAACCCGGAACGCTTAGGGTTACGCGAAGGCTTCGAGCCCGTGAAACCGATGCAAGCCATTCGACCTGAGCCTTGCACTTCGCGGGCGTCACGTTGTCAACGGCTTGAACAATTTTAATTCTTGATGATCTTGCGCCGTTGTCCGTTGCGGTCGCCTTTACAATAAAAGAGTTTTTAACATCTTCGATATTGTCACGGTCGAACGCGCTTGATTGCCCCTTGCATTTATAGGTTCGGAATCTGTCTTTATGGTCAATGGTGACATTCGCACTTAATACGTTTTCACCTTGCTTGAGCGCCGTTGATGCCCGCGATTGCCCTATTTTTGTGATTACAACATTTGAATCTTTGTCGGTAATGAGAAAGAGCCCCAATAGTCTCGCCTGTCGCTCAAGATATTCAAAGGCGGTTTCACCTGTGTTGATCGCCTCTGATTTTGTCTTTGAAAATCCGCCTACCTCGTCCTTAACCTTGACCCCAAAGGGTTCACAAAGTTTTTTTGCCACGGCAAAGAAGTCTTGATCAATAAGCTGTTTACCTGTGAAGTCGGTAGAGCAATCAACAACGTCTTGTGTTTTGTCTCTGCCCTGAACCTCTAGGCTGCGCGAGCTTGCAGACAAATCGGAAGTTAGGGCGTCAATGTAGCCCGTAATTATTTTGTCATCGCCTATGTGAATTTCACATTCATCGCCGGGATAAAATTTTAAGGGCTTATCTTCGGGGATAAACTTGTCTGCAAGTGAGAGCCTGAATCCGCCGCAAAGACTTTCAAGCTCGCGAGTGATTGCTACTGAGTGCCAGCCTAAAAAAAAACTACCGTTTACGCGGAGCTTTACCTCGTCACTGTTTTTTTTCTGAGCATTAAAAAGTGAAATTGCGGGAAAGCTCATTGATTGAGAACCTCTAAGACTACGCCGCCGGGTACAATGTTGGGATTTTCGACTACGTTTCTATCAATGATTTCCTGCTCGCGCTCAATGTCTGCATAGAGCGCGTATGCGAGCGTTAAAGCCGTCATGCTCTCAGGCAAAGTCACTTCGAGAAGTCTAGGAAGATCGGGAGAGCTTTCGGGAACATTTAAAACGAGTTCGCCCCTCGTATTATTCAATTGATTGTAGAGTTCATCGTCTATGCCGTCGCGCTCAATCAAAGAATCGAGAATGAGCGTTAGTCTATCTTGTTCGGCCTTCGCCTCTTGAAAACTTGAAAAATCTGTGTCGGCTGCAATGACGCAAGCATTTGAAACCGCGATTGACTTCACCATGACATTAAAGGCGTCCATTGCCTCTTTTTGTTGAATCCTTGTAAGCGTTGTTTCAGGTATAACCGCATCGTCGTCGCCAAATTCATAAAAGCGAGAATAAGCTAGGAGCGCGTCTTTATCGTCCTCTACAACCCTGTCGCTTGAAGGAAGTCCGACGCCGCCGATTTGATCCAATATTGATGAAACCTGAGTGAAAAGACTTGATGGATTCCCGACGATGCTACCCGTGGCAAGCGAAGCCGATGCGGAAAGCGCGGCGTTCGCCGTAGTCATATTTGCAAGCGCCGTTGCGTTACCCTGAATCCCTTGAAGCGACGCCGTAACGCTCGCCGTAAATGATCCCACCTGCGCCTTTGCGAAGTCGATTAAATCGCCGGGAAGCTGAGTCACTTGATACGCGGTCTGAAATGCCGCGCTTACCGCGTTCTTAACCGCGATTGCCTTTTGCAAGAGAGCGAAAGGCCCGTCTTTGGTGCTAGAGGGGAAATCGGGCGAGCCCTCTTCACGAAAGGTAATTGTAAATTTTGCGACTCTTCCGTTTCCCTTATCCTCGAAAACACGGAAGTCATCGACAAAAACCTTTTTGGTTTCCTTGAAATACGGATGGACAAGATCGCCCGACTCAAAGCCGTCCTCACATGCCGCAATCATGGCGTCGCGCTGACTCCAAACATCGTCGCCTAATACATAAAGCTCCAAGGTGTAGGCTCTCGCCTTTCGTCCTAGAGGCTGAGTGTACGGCGTGTTTTTCTGCGGAAACTCATGAACGACGTTGCGATTGCCGCCCGATAATTCATGGCTTTCGATAAAGAAGGGGATGCCCTTATAGCTGCCCGCTCTCCATTGGCGACGCCAATCCGAGCCCGACAAAAATCCATTTACGTCATTGATCGCATTTTGAACCGCTGCCAGTGGGTTAGGTGTTGCCATATCAGTAAGCCATACTCATTCCGTAGTCCATTGTGAGAGGCAAGCCCTTGTCAGAGCTTGAAACCACGCGGGAGCCCTTCGGCAAGCCGTCAATAGAAATACCAACCGAGGCTTGCTGTTTTATTGTTTGACTTGAAAAAGATTCATTGACGTTTTTGGTTTCAATGGGCGGTCCCTGAGCGGCTGTATTTGTAACAATGTTTGCGCCGCCGCCAAAAATGCCCGCCATCTTTCCGCCGAGGTTAGAGAAAAAATCTGTTACCGCAGAAATCTTTCCCATGATCCAATTAAGCACTGAGCCCGCGACTTCCTTCACTTTGTCCCAGTGCTTTATGAGTAGACCAATCGCAATTACTACGGCTGAAATCGCTGCGGGAATCGCAAGAATCGGCCCGGCAATGGCAACAAAACTTGCCACGCCTGTAATCCCAAGGGCTGAGAGAAGAGGGAGAATAACTCCTAGCGCACTTGTGAAAGCTCCAAATACCGAAAGTATCGGCCCAACAATGGCAACAACGGAACCAAAGACAAGAATCCATTGAAACCATTCCTGCTTTGCGAGCCATCCGACTATTACGGCTAGAACCTTCGCAATTGGCGCAAGTACAGTTCCGAATTTTTCTCCCAAGCCCTCGGCAAATGTCCTTATGTTTTTCCAAAGTTCGCCAATGACATGCGAGAATTTTTGAGAATCTCTTGCCGCCTCTTTGTTGAGCGCGTTGCTTCCGTCAAAAAGTCTTGTCGATTCAGAAACGGCCTCATTCAGAATTTCTGTATTTTTTGAAAGTTTCGCAATTGCAACGGCTGTATTCTGCCCATCAATACCCAATTCTTTCAGTGCCGCAGAAATGTTCACATTGGGATTCTGCGCGAAGAAATCGGCAAATCGCTTCAAAAGTCCGACCTGATCTTTTTCGAGCAAGCCTTGAAGCTGCGTTCTCGTCAATCCCATGTGACGAGTCATCAAATCCATTGCGGCCCCATTTTCTCTAGCGGCATCGTTAAGTCCGCCGAAGAAACTGTCAATGTCTCCCTTTGCCTCTCTCATAGGTATTCCCATTTTTGCAAAGGCTGCGGCGATACCAAAGACTTGCTGCGGAGTCGCCTGACCAAAGGCTTGAATCCTTTTCCCGACGGTATCGGCGAAATCCAAAATCTCGGATTCACTTCCGCCGAATTTGTCGGCAAGATCGGTAAGAACATCTCCAACATTTCTCGCCTGACTATTAGCAAGCCCCATCGTACTTATAAATTGCAGCAATGAGCGAGCGCCCTGCTCTCCTGAAACATCTGTCACGCGCCCGAGTTGTTCCATAACTTGAGTAAAGTTTGAAACATCCTCAACGCCTTTAACGCCCATTGCAGAGGCTTGTTTTGCAATCTTCAAAAGATCAACTGAAGCCGTCGATCCAAACTTAGACGTGTCTTGAAATCCTTTCACAAGTGTTTCGATCTGCTCGCTTGTGAATTGAGTCGAGTTTTCAAGATTTATCATTTCATCTTGAAGCTTCATGAAGGCAATTGTTGAAGCCGTTGCCGCCGCAGCAATTGGGAGAGTAACTTTTTGTGTGAGTTCCGCGCCCACGCGAGAAGCCGTCTTTCCAAGCCTCATCATTGATTTTGTGGAATCGTCAATTTCTCTGCGAGCCTTCTCGAATTTTTTATTGAAGGCGTCTATTGGCCCTTGGAGCTTAACTATTTCCTGATTGATTTTGCGGATCGGCCCGGTAATTAAGTCAACGCCTTTAAGCGTGAAAAGTGTTTCAAAGACATTCCGAGCCATAATCTATTATCTCTCTTTTTTCATTTGCTCCGCAATGACGTTGGCCCTCTCAGACCAAAAGTGCAGGTCGTCGCTGTCCATTTCCATCAATTCAGACGGTTGAAAGTGAAAGAATTTTGCCAGTGCCCCTATCACTTCGTCCCAATTTGAGGGGATTGCGCTAAAAAACCTGTGACAATCTCAACGCCCCTCATAACGTCGTCACCTTCCATCAAATCAAAAACGGGAGCAGGTTTGTCCGAGCATTGGACTAAAACGTCATACAAGTTCCCATCGAGTTTTTGGCTTAGAAGGATTTTCATTTGCTTGCCCTTGGGCTTGCTAATCGTAATCTCTGTGATTTTTTCCGATCCGAATTGGATCGGATTATTGAGCTTCAAAACGACGGATTTTTCCTGAGACATTTGACTTCCCCTTTGTTAAAGCAAAGCCGGGTTTCCCCGGCTCGCGCCCATTCCCCAAAAAGAATGGGGTAATTTCAGAAAATTACAGCGAAAACTCTTCGCCTGACAAGCCTTCAAACTTAACCGGGATTTCGCCTTCCTCGGTTTGTCCCTTGAGTTCGCCTGAAAACCAAGCATTGCGAATCACTACAACCTTGTCATTTCCAAGTTGAAGCGTGATTGTTGAATCAGAAATTGCGGCAAGTTGTTTCAGGCTCAAGTCTTTTCGATCAGTGATAACACCGGAAATCATCGGCGCAACGGGAAGCTCTTTATAACCATGAACGCCGTCATGCCCTACAACCGCCTCTTTTTGGGACGATTGAATGGAATACTCGAATTGACCCTTAACATCTTGCTGAACGCCGTCAATCTTCAGAAAGATGATTCCGCCGCGTCGTTGACCCATGTTATTTACCCCCTCTTTCCAAGTAAGCAATCATAGCCCGCAAACGAGCGGTATTGTCCTTGCTGAAACCAATTGCTGAATTGCAGTCGTGACACAAAAGCCCGCGCACCTTTCCGGTCGCATGGCAATGATCCACAAAAAGCCTCTCGTGAATTTGATTCTTCTCGAAGCAAATTGCACAAACACCGTTTTGCTTCAAAAGCATTTCTGAGTATTGAGCGAAGGTGATTCCATACCGATAAAAGTTTTGATTTATTCTTTCCTCTTTCGTCATCGCTGCCCACTTCGCTTTTTGTCGGGCAAGAATTTTGTCTCGATATTTCAAGCGCGTGATTTTTTGAGATTTGTTTACACACACCTTGCATTGTTTCGATTTTCTCAATCTCATTCGTTGAGAAAAATCCTCCTCCGCTTTTTCTATATGACAGGTTGTGCATTTCACTTCTCAAAATCCTCTCCATTTTTACAACAAGAAACTCAAACGAAAGGCGGAAACGATCAAGCCATTTATGACGTCGGGCGGCAAAACAACGTCTAACCTGTTAACATCTTGGCTGTTTCTCTCCACAATCAAATCCTCTGCAAACTGATCGAAGTTTTCGACAAGTCCGATGGATTCCCATTGACGAAACTTCGCCAAGAGTTCGGCCTTCGCTACTGAAGGCGTCATAACTGGCTGACCGCTTGAGAATCTCACTCCGTCGTCTGCGAGCTTGAAGCGCGGGAATTTGCTTGTCCACGTCGCCACAAGATCATAACGAATATAGGAAAGAATCAAGAGTGTCGCCAAATCCATATAGCTCGGATCGGCTGAACCGAAACTATTTTCCTGATAAAGCGTGATGATTCTTTCAATGTAGACGTTTCCGCCTGAATCAACCTTGTTCGTTGAGATTCCATCACTCAAGAGCGTGTTGCGCTCAAGCAATGTAAATCTGTCGGGCTTCGGAGCCGCAAGAAGTCCGAGCAAGCGCATGTTTACAAGAGGCAATCCCGGATCGGCTTGAGCCGAAACCGCAATTGCCCCGCATACTGCGGAAGCGACTTCCTCGGGTTGACTTGGCATATTGTTTTCGATTCCAAAGTAGGAAAAGAAAGCTGAGTTTTTTCCATCTCCGAAGGTCACAAGGTTTGCAACGCTCTCACGCTTGCATCCGATTGCAAAGCCTTCGATTTGACGAATTGGTCCCCATCTGTCAGTGAGTTCGGTGTCAAGAGCCGCGTAAGTCGTGGCATCAACATAAGGCCACACAATGAGGTTATATTGTTCCTCACCCATTGCAGTAATGAGCGAAGTAACAGTCGGGTTTGTAGCTCCCGATGCCGCGTTTGCAACGGCAATCGAAACACCTGCGGGAAGTGCCTCACCTTCCTGAAAGTTGAGGGAGACTTTAATATGCTGACCGTTCTCACCTTTGTGACGAGCAGTAAGAGTAACGACGTTTGTCGAAACTCCCGCAGTAACAAGCAAGGGGTTTCCGGATGCTACTTCAGCGTCAATCGCGGCTTCAATCGCTGTCGCAATCGCGTTTTGTGCGTTTCCACTTGCAACGGGAACAACAATCCTATCTTCACCGATGTAAAGATAGATATTTCCCGCAGCCGTCGAAGTCCCGGTCACTGTAAGCGTTTTTGTCGCCGCAGTTCCCGCGCCGTTGTCGTCAAGAGCGAAAACATAGAGCGGAGTAATTTTGTTATTGAGAAACCATTTGATCGCCATTCGGTGAAGCATGGAGCCCTCACCGTAATAATTTTTGGCTTGAGAAACGGAAGTCACAAGATCGATAGTGCCAGCCGCTTTCGTCCCGGTCGAAAGCCTTTGTCCGACCATGAGCGCCTTGTAAGGCTGAATCGAAACGCCTTGGCGAGCGTTCGAGTTGTCAATTTCAACATAGGCACCGGGAACCTTGAGGTTTACCGGAATGAGATTGAATGAAATCCCCATTTTTTATTCCCCCCGCTTTATCTTAGTTTACTCTGATTTTCCCTTTACAGATTGTTTTTTTTCTCCGCCATTGCCGCCGGATAGAGACAGTAACGGTTTTTCTTCTTTTTTCTCTTCGCAGAGAACAACGTCACCCGAAGCAAGCGCCCTCAACCAATGCTGATTTTCAGGAACCTCTTTGCCTTCGGGCGGTAAATAAACCTTGCGGTATGGATCTGTCCAATCTCTGACCTTCAGTCCCGACTTGGGTTTAACTTTCATGACTTCCCCCTTAGAGTGTTGGATTCTCGATTACCTGCACCGCATTTGTAAATTCGACTACCTCTGTCACCGATCCAACGGTAACGGTAGCATAGAAAGTCGTATTCGGATCAGGCTTCATATTTCCTGTGTCTGTAGTCGTGAGCGCAACGGTCGCAACACCGTTCGGCCCGTCTGTAATGGTCACGCCGCCCGCAAGTGTTTTGCTTACAAAAGTTCCGACGGTATTGTGCGGGAATTTTACCGTTAAGACGGTCGCGCCTGTAATGACGTAAATGTCACCGTTCTTTTTTCTGAATCTGAGGGTAAGGGTTTTGCTTGAGCCCTGAACAATTTTCGGGCGTTCATCAATGCACTCAATATCGGTCATTAGCCCCCCTCATGTATTCAATCATAAAATTAAACAGGGTCAACGTCCACCGTGATTTCCATATCTTTAGTGTTCTCGGGATCAGGCGGCTGCAAATAAACATCGAAGTCGAAGCCCTCGAAAGGTACTGGCAGAATACCTGCAAGCGTTCCCTCTCCAAGTCCATCAAGCGTGTGATAAACGACACTGTAGGTTAATTGCATACAGGCAATAGGTTTTTCTCCGTCATTCTCGAATACGGTTTGAACATTGCTCAAGACGCAATCGTGAAAATTAAAGCCCGTTGTTTCCTGCCCCCTAAAACCTAGCGTGTCATCAATGCTTAAAATCTGCTCGACCTGCAAACTGATTTTGTCGAGAATCTCGTCAACGCTTTTCCCGTTTGCGTCCATTGCGAAAATATCGACTCTGAATTGACAGTTTCTCTTCAGTTCCCTCGGAGATTCATTGAAAAGATCAATGCTTTCATTCTGAGTGTTAACGATAATTTGTGGCATTAAGTCGGGCTCCCATACGGGAGTTTTTTTATTCGGAAATACTCTGTCGTTTGCGTCTGTTCGATTCTTGAGAATCTGAATGAATCTGTCCCTAATCGTTATTCTAGGATGCTTTGCGGGAGCGCCCTGACCCGGAACGCCGCCCGTCATGGTGAAACCCTGTGCAGCACAAGTCTAGCCCCGCCTTGCCCATCCTCTTGAGCGTCAACGACTTTCCATTCTGTAGTCTTGCCCAAGTAATACCGTCGAAGTTTGTCGCCCTCGCGTGGAACGTCGGGAAGATCAGAAAGCCTTACCCCGATTGCGGGCTGATTTGTTGCAACGAGCGCGTCCGAGTTCGGATCAAGCTGGATAAAGTTTTCGTCAAAGATTGCTCTAAGCTGAACGGCTCTGCCCGTTAATTTTGGCGTGTAAAATAAATCTTCCCCAAAGGTTTCAGTGCAGATTCCTAAAACGCTTGCGACTTTATCGTGAAAATGATCGCGTGTATCTTCCGCCATGTTCCCTCAAAATTGCAAAGGGCGTGAGCCTTGCGACCCACGCCCCGATGAAGCCCCCCGCTCCGTTAGAGCGTGATTTACAGATTAGCTTGTAGCCATCAAGCCCGCGTTTTTGAGCGCGGTCAAGATCGCGTTAATTTGCGTTTGACATTCTTTAAAGTTGTTCATGATCGCACCGGAAACGTCGCCTGAGTTCGTTGCTCCGACGAGTTCCATTGCGCCGTTCGCTGTTCCCGTCATCGTGCCGTCTGTAAGAGCGGCAACAACTGCGGATTGAGCGAGTTGGCCCGGATCGGTGTCACCCATAGGAACGAGCTTCACTTTTCCGACCGCAGCCGAGCTACCCTTTGCTTCAAAGGCATAACCAGCAACGACGTTCGAGCCGACTGTTTTTGTCAGAATCGCGCTGCCCGCGTTCCAATAAAGTCGGTCGCCCTGCGACCAAGCAACGCCTGTTTCAGCGGCAAGCTTAACAACGCCCTCGATTTGAAGCTCGCCCGTTTCAGTATCGGCAACGTCTGCGACAACGACGCCAATTCCTACCTGAGCGAACGTGATTACGTTTCCCGAGACTTTCGCGCCGCTCGCCACGAAGGGCATCCTTGCGCCGTCCTGAATGTATCCTAGCATTGTACTTCCCCCCTATTAACCTAAGTTAATTAGCTACCAGCGTTTTTATAGATTCCACGGAACCCGATGATTTTCACACCAAACATGAACAACACGTTGAAGTTCATATCAAGGGTTTCCTTGGATTCATAACTATCGACCTGCGGACTACGTTGACCGGGCAGATAAGCAATTTCGAGAATATCGACTTGAGATTTGTCTCCAGCGATATAGAAATCGTCGTCCGACCCGCCCGAGCCTGTTTCAATTCGTGGCTCGATAATCAGATTGAGCGTACCCGCCCAAGGATTGATGTTCGAGGCTTGCTCTGCAAGCATGTTTTGAGACAGGAATTGTCTTGCGAGAAGTTCCTTCGTCGGCCCCGTAATGAAGTGCTTGGGAACGATGTTGAGAGCCTCTCCCGCCATTCCGGTCTGAAGTCCGGCGAGCTTCACAAGCTCTGACAGCGTGGTCAGAGAGATAGCGCCGGGAGTTCCAAGGTTTTTGTGGGTCGAGTGAAACAAGGCCACACCGTCGCCCATCGTTGGGTTCGACGTAATTTGAGCCCAAGCCTTGTCAGAAAGAGTGCGTGCAGCGGCTTGCGCCATTTTCTGCGGCATCTTTTGGAAGGCACGAAGGTCATCATTAACCATTGCTTCAAAAGTGAATGGAATTTTCCGAGCATAAACTTTGATGTTGTACTGCTCTTTAGCATCCGTCAAATCGCTTCCCTGAATTTCCCCGCCTTCGGGCTTTTCGAGAAGAGACGCGGCTGCGGAAAGTTCGCTTGCAGCAATCGTTTTGAAATCATCGTTATCGACTTCGTTAGCGAGAGGCTGCCATGTTGAAGGCATCTCGTCGTAAGCCGCTTTCAATGATTTGTTTTGTACGTTAGCGAGAACATCGCCGAAATCGCCCGTTGAGAGAACGCGCTTCATGAGTTCGCGCTTGTTCAAAAAAGTTCCGTCAATGTTGGCAATGCGATTGCCGTAGGCTCGAACCATGTCAGAGAAACTCATTGTACGGAAACGCTTACCGTTATCGGTAAGCACAGTTCCCTCTTTTTTGAAGGTTTCTTTTGGAGCAACACGATGAGAGAGCGCGTTTTCGATTCCTTCAAGGAAGGATTTGCGCTCGGCTTCGCCGCCGTCATGGGTAACGACTGCGCGTGAAGTCGTGGGCTTCACTTTCTCCGCCATTTTTTCAAAGATTTTACCGCGAGCGCCATCAAGAGAAATTTCGCTCTTGATAAGCTCGTCGGCGAAAGACGAATCAAGTCCAGCGACTCGAACGGCTTCGTTAATCCCTGCAATGCGTTCACGCTCTAGCTTTACAGCCTCGGCGCGGATTTCTTGCTCTTTCTTTGCGGCTTCAGCCTTTTCTTTTTCGTCCACGTTATTTGCCCCCCTCAAAGGATTAATTTCGGTGCTTTCTTTTATGCTAACACCGTTTTCATTTTTTTGTGCAACGTCTTTTTTTTCTGTTTCCAAGTCTCGCGCCTCGTCCAAAATTTCGCAATCGAATTTTTCAGATTCCGACCTGACTTGGGCGTCTTTGTCGGCGGGCATCCCTACAAGACTGATCTCATAAGGCTCCCAGTCAACCGCACGCATAACATCGGGCTCGTTCTCGTCTTTGGAACGGATGCGCTCAAACTTATGAACGCGATAGCCCACGGAAACATTTCGCAAAATGCCGTCTTTAACGTCTTTCCAAATCGGATCGACTTCTGAGCGTTCACTAAAGCGGAGCGTCGCAACGCCCCTTTTTCCATCAACCGAAGCCGACTCAACGACCCCGATAACCTGATCCAGAGAAAAACTATTGTGATTGTTTAGAACGGGAGCCCCGCCTAAAAGCCTGTCAAGTCTGACATGCTCCTTATCAAGCGAGAGTTCCTCAAAGAATGGGTCTTCAAACCAAGGCATACGCAAGACGCGAGCGCCCGTTGAGAAAACCACTTCAACCGTTCTTTTCTTCTCGTCGATTGTTGAAGGTGTGAAATCAGCTTTCCTGAAAATAGTGCTTATTTCCTTGCGCTCAAGTTTCTTCGTCTGTTCCGGCGTCTTCGCCATCGTCGCCCCCCTGCTCCATGCTCTCAGCGGATTCAGGGTCTACCTGAAAACTTCCGCCGCCCGAAATCTTGCGCGGGTCACTGTCCAAAATGATACCCGCTTCATCAAGTTTAGCATTACTCTCAGAAATTTCTTTCAAAGTTTGTTCAGGGTCGTAACCGAGTTCGCGGACTGTCTCGGGAAGGCTCTTGAAGCCGGAACGGATTTGATCTTTCGCGGCTTGGGTTTCCTTCACCGGATCAATCATTTCTCGTCGTGGCGGCGTCCAAAGTGGATAGACGCCTCGGAAATCATAGCCCGCGACAAATGCGGCCTGAGAAAACTTCGCCCAAATTTGATTTAAAACCTGCGGAATAATGACTTGCCAGCGCCAAGCATCAAGATTTCTCTGAAATTCCAAGTGCCCCATGCGACCACTGGAAAAATTGACGTTTCCGTAGTCGCCCGAGATTGATTCATAGGTCACGCCAAATCCTACAGCAATCGCCATTATTTCTTGACGTGAAAACTCGCCGTAGCCCTCAACGGTAGGCGGCGAGCCGAAACGAATGTCACGACCGGGCGGTAAAATCTCAATTATTCCCGGCTGCACGGATTCGCCAATTATAGACTTTGCGCTATCGGCGTTGATCGGCATTTCGCTTTCAACGACAAATGCGGCAAAGCAGGATGCTATTTTTTGGCGCATCAACTGAGCCTCGGCGTAATCCTGATAGTCTTTGCATCTCACCATTGAGGCAACACCCCAAGGAACGCCCCTGATTTGCTCGCAACGCTCCACCATGTAGGGATGGATAATATTTTCAGCCGAGACGCGCTCGCTTTCAAAGCCTCTAAATCCAAAGCCTGAAATAGTTCCGCCGGGATGATCTTTGTGAAGCCAATATGCAGCCCTTTTTTTTGCGGGAGTAAATTCAATCCCCTGTAGGACGAAGTTTTGACCCTGTACTCTGCGTGAAAACGTGTCCCGGCTTGTGTCCAAGTAGTCGGCTTCGAGACACTGAAGCTCAAGCGGAATTGTTCTTTTTGAATTGGGATTGATAAGCGCCTTGATTAAAACTTCGCCGTCGCTAACTATAGTGCGGGCGATAAGAGATTGAAGCGCATAGAAATCCTGTCTCCCGTCGTAATCAACCTCGACGTTATCCGCCCACTCTCTGAAAATCTTTTCGGCTTCGTTGGCTCTGCGTTTGTTCTCACTTTTAAACTGCGGGATGATCCCCCAACCGCCGACTGTGTTGTTGACAATTACGTTAACGGCTTTGCGTGCATAGACGTTGTTACGGATCAGGTCGCGCATCCGAAACCGAAGCGTGTCGAGCCCCGCCGCTATTTCGCTTGAAGCGTCTTTCCCGTCGGCTTTCCAGTTTTTGAGCCTTACGCCCGTACCTGCTCCATCGTATTTGCGCTTTAAAATAATTTCCATTGCTGCCCGAGCCTGAAGGCGCTTGAGCTTTGCCATTGGCGAGAAAAAACCGATAAAATTATCAAGTTTTGTTTCACGCATCGGAATCGTCCTCATCGGTTTGAAGTCCAGACTTGTAACCGGGTATTACGCGGCTTGCTCCCGCAGAAATGAGCCCCAAGTCGCGCCTCATGGCGTCCCTGAGCCTGAGCATTTCATCGAGGCTACGGTAACGCACTCTTTTGTCGGAATACTGAACTTCGAGAGCGCCTTGAGCAATCGCGCTTTCAAGCGCGTCTAGTTGAGCCTGAGTAAATGCCATTGAGTGCCCCCGTTACAAAAATTGTATCATCAAATCCATGTCGATTTCCGCCTGATTATACCCGGCGGGTCGCTAGGCTTCCTGAAAGTTCCGGGAGCCTCTTTTTCTTGACTTGATGTTGCCTGACTTTGACTTTCTCCGTTCATGTTCGTGTCGTCAAGCTCCATGAAGTCATTTTCGGTCATTCGATCAATGGCTAAGAAGATCGAAGCCGCCCGATTGTAGACGCTGCAATCAAGGGCCTCGTTTCTTTCCCGTGTTTTCTCCCACACAAAAGATTTAAAGCCTCTAAAACTTTTTTCAACTATGCGCTCGGCTGTTAACTGCTCAAAAAATTCTTGGTCGTACTGCGGGAAGTGACAGAATCCGGGCGGAAAGCCTTCGCTTGCCTTCACTTCATCGGTAGGGCTCTCAAGATTGAGCCAACCGTAAAGCTCTGTTTTGAGCATGTCCACGGCGACACGGATAACCCGCAAACCGCGCTTGAGTGTCTTTCCTGCGGCCCCAACGTCAACACTTTTAGGCGTCGATAGTGGTACGGTCTGCCCTGACACGCCCTTAATGGGTAAAACCCTTGAAATGGGGTAACGACGGCACCATTGATACACCATTTTTGTGTTGTAACCAGTGTCAATCGCCAAATTTTTAATCAAGACATTTCCGCCGCCATCAAGCGAGAATCTGCGCGACAAAAGAGCGTCTAATTTTTTCCAAGGTGTTTCGGTTGAAGTGTCGCCCTCAAAGTAAAGCCAATCGATAGACCAATTCTCCGAATCCAAGCCCCAAGCTTTAACTTCGACAAAAATCCCGTGCCGCTGAACGTCCGCTCCCGCAGTCAAAACCTTTGCGCCATTCGGGAGCGTCCCAATTGTGTACTGCTCGCGCCTGTCGTAGAGCCGTTTCCAGTTCGGAGCCTCTGACTTGTCTTTGAAGGTTTCACCTAGAACCGTGTTGATGAAACTTTTAAGTTTGTTTACGTCGCCACGGATTGCGAGCCATTGTCGAACAAGTTTTTCCCACGATCCCCAACCCAATGGAGAGTAGAGCCCGTTTATGTGAAAGCCGATATGTTTCGGATCAAGCCCCGTCGAAGTCGAGCGCCACTCGCCCCTTGGAAGAAACCAAGCCTTGTCGCTTTCCTTCCATTTCGCCGGACATTGCTCGCATTGATAATAAACCGTCGTAGGGTCTTTGTTTTCCCACTTGAGTTGAATCCATTTCAAATGCTGAAAGTGTCCGCACTCAGGACATGGAACAAAATAGCGGCGCTGATCCGTAACTTCAAAGCTTTTTTGAATTTTTGAGCGCCCCTCATGCGTGGGAGTTGAAAGCTCGAATATTTTTTTTCGTGAAAATGTTTCCGTCCGCTTGATTGCCAATTCTACCGGGTCGCCTTCGCCGTCAACGTCGTCCGGGTATCTGTCAACCTCATCAAGCATTACATATCTGCAAGGCATCGAAGAAAGTCCCGTTGACGAGTTCGCTCCCGTCATCACAAGTGTTCCGCCTAAAAAATCTTTTTGAAAAGTCGTGTTACTTGCGTCCCTGCTTTTCTTCGGCGCAATTTTTCTCTTTAGCGACGGACAAGCCTCAATTAGTGGGTCGATTCTTTGCCTAGAATTTCTTTTGCAGAGTTCAAGAATTGGCATAACCAAAAGCGTCGGTCCCGGACAAGCGTCGATAATGTAGCCTATGAAATTGTTGGCGGCTTCTGTCGCGCCAACCTGTGCGCTCTTTGTAAAAGTTATTCTTTCAACGGGAGATTCAGGGGAAAGCGCGTCCAGTATTCCGCGCAGGTATGGCGTGCGCGAAGTCTTCCAAAGTCCGGGCTCTGCGCTTGCTTTCGGCGAGAGATAACGAAACCTGTCCGCCCATTCGCTCACTGTTAGCTCGGGATCAGGCATTATCCCGTCGGCAAAAGCCTGAATGAGCGTTGATAATCCTTCCTCACTTGGAAGCATTTTCGCCAAGCTCCCTCAAAGCAATAGAAATTTCCTCGCGCAGTTTTTTAAATATTTCGTGTTCGTCTGTCATCGCTGCAAGCTCGGCGCTCAAACGATTAGGAATGGCAAGCAAAGAATCTCTTGCAGTTCGAGCAAGGCGGAACCATTCGACACGAGCTTTTTCAGCGTCAACGAGTTTGCCAGTTTGTTGAAGAAACTTTTGTTCCGCAAGCTGCGCCTGAAAATGCGCCTTGCGCTTGTTCGCTTCAGCCCAAGTATTCTTTTCCTCATTCTCTCCCGCATCGTTTACAGTTACATGGTTACTATCAACATTGTCGCCGGGACTATCAACGTGCTCCGCAGCCTTCTCAATATTCTTTCCGAAAAAATTCTCGGGCGGCTCTTGCAGCGTTCCCAAAACTTCATCGGCCTTGTCTGCGAGAATAAGCCAACGCTTGCCCCTCTTTCTCAATGGCAGTAAGTCCCTCGCGCAAAGCCTCTTGATCTTCTCTATCGATAGTTCGCGGGAGCGGGCATATTCCGCCATTGTGAGAAGTTCGCTCATTGGTCAACCGCTTCCTCGAAGTGCCGAATAATCTTGTTAATAAATTTGATTCTTACCATGACCGAATAAAATCCGAAGATGTTCCACCATTTGAGTTTTACAAGTTCGTCACAAAGTTCGCTAAGTCGTTTTCTTGCTGCGTTTAAATGCATTAAATTTAAGTCTGTCATAACCAAGCCTCATGAAATCGAATTAGTTCGCTGCCCATCCTGAGAGCGCAAATAAATTTGACCTTCGACGAGGGCTCTCGGTCGTGAATCTTGGAAGCCCTCTTCACAACCGACCAACCCTCAAGATTGATAATGCCGTAGTGTTCACAATCATATTTGACGAGAAGCTCTTTGCAGGGCTCTACGAGTTCAGGCGTAAGCGCAAAGTAGAAACGGTTTGGAATCCATCGCCGCTCCCATTCGCCCTCACCGTCTTTTTTGTACCAATAGTGTTTGAGTTTCTTGAAATCGTTTTTTAAATCGTCGAGGGTTTGCTTAACCTCGCACTCAATGATTTTCGTTTCGTTAATTCCCAAAACGTCGGCATTGTAAGCGCCTACTTCTGTCGCAATGAACGGACAACGCTGCTTTAGGCGAAGCCACGCGAGAGCGCGATACTTAATTTTCAGGGCATCGCTTTTCTCAAACTTCATTCGCCCGTCGCCTTTTCAAATTCTTTTTTGATCTCAGCGAGCGTCACGCTCATGCGACCCCATTTTTTATTAACAGGATTCATTTTGTTTTTGTCGCACGTCGGGCACCAAACTTTTTTGCGCTTAGAGCCCATAGGGCGCATTTGTCGTATTTTCTTTTTGCAAAGCGGGCAATCTTTTTTCATGCGCGAAGTTCCTCACGGTAATCAACAATGGCATGAACCTTGTTGTATTTTCTTTTCATCTTAGCGCACCATTTTTTTGCGGCTTCTTCGGAAGTGAAAACCTGCTCGCATCCCATGTCGATTAGATTGCAGTAAGCCTTGTAGGTTTTTGTCCACGTCGCCGAAAGAATGTTGTTCAAATCGGTAATCGCAATTTTTGCCGACTCCATGAAGTCAGGGAACCAAGAATGATCTTCCCAAGCGGGATGATAATAAAATTCGTGTTTCGTCATCTTGTCCAAGAAATAATCTTTTTTACCCTTCGAGATTGAAATAGAAATCTGAGAGATGTGACCGCTCACACTAACAAAAGCGGCAAACTCTGTTTCCAAGTTTATTCGCATTGCAAGCTCGAAAATCTGAGCAAGCATCTCCGCTCTTTGATCCGACATTTCTTGACTGATTTCTTTTTTCACGGCTTAAACTCCACCGATGCCCTGCGCGGCTCCCTGTTTGAAGTAGTCGCCTTTATTTCTGTGGATTCGGAAGTATCCCAGTCTCGATCAATAAATGAAAGCGCCTGAATAATGGCGTCTTCTCTTGTTTCAGCTTCAATGAAAATGCTTTTAGTGTTCGTTTTCGTTATTGCTACTGTGAAGTAATTCATGATTGATGCTCCAACAAATAAACTGAGTTTCTAGTTATAAAAATGCAGTCACTTCCTTTTTTCACGTTCTGCGGAAAACACCGGATTACTTCCGTGCTTTGAAACAAAAATCCACCGCTAGAAGTAACAAGCATGAAAACCTTTCCGACTCTTGGCGGCGTAAGATACTCGCCCTGAAAAAATTTATTTCGTGGAATGGGATGCTCGGCTTCCATGATCTTCGATTCGTGATAGTGAGCAAGCCTCGTGAGAATTACTTTGCTCATTTGAAAACGCCTTCATATTGCCGAACAATCCAGCCGAGGTTTGTTTGCTTGCCGTCTTGAATATGACCGACCACAACTGAAAAAATGTTTCTTGCAATATTTCGATAGGTGTTCAAGTTAATCTGAAGCTCGTTTTTCTTTTCCTCAAGGCTTTTTATTTGTGCATTTAATTCATCGACCCTTTGCCAAAGTCCAGAATTAACTTTTGAGATTTCTCTGAGCTTGGATTTATAGCGCCTTAGTGTTCTCGGGCTCATTTGACTTCCCTCTTTTCTTTTAAAACCCTGTAGTGTTCATTAAGCCATAAACAAAGTTGGGCGTGGAAAAAATCTTCCATGCAATCAACCCTGAATTTTTTTTCTGGAAGTAACAAGCAATCCTCTGTCGATCTCGACCTAAGCTGATAACGCTTTTCTCTGAAAAATTTATCCTCGCCCCAAACCTCTGCAATGATTTCAGCCTTGCAATACTCGTCGTCGGTCAATGACGATGCCACAAGCTCAAGGCTTGAGCGTTCCTGGTCGCTAACTCTTCGCTTCGCATACTTGAAGCAAAGCTTTTCAAATTTAGAAATCAAAATCTTTGTCCGTTTCATTCCACGGCCTTTCTACTTTTGGCGGCGGATACCAAACCTGAGCCGTCTTATCCTCAGCCCAAGTCGGCCATTTGTCTTTTTCAATCGCCTTAAACTCTTCTCTGTTTTTCTTGTCTCGTGAAATTGTCCCCAAGACAAAATCGTCAACATAAGTGTTTGTTGTAATGTCAAAGCGAGCAATGCCGATGAACCTTGTCCGCGTTCCCTGCACTCTGTATTTTGCCGGACGCATGTAGGTTTCCCATTGATTCGACATGTCGGTTGAATACTTCGGCGCTATTAGAATCGCTTTTGTTGCAATCTTTGAGATGTTTGATGTTCCATGAAAGTCATCAATGTCCGGCATGAGTGCGCTTGAATTTTTATCTTTCTTTCTAAGATGGGCGACGAGAATGATCGGGATCGAAGTTCGCAACGACAAGTCTCTGATCGCCTTAATTATTTTTGTGTACTCAACATTTTCCTTGTCGCTTTCAAGATCGAAGTAGTGCAAGTGATCGATAATAACTAAATCTGCATCGTGCTGAATCTTTGCAACATTTGAGAGAAATCTGTTTATGTCAAAGCTCTCCGCCCCCCTGTAAATCACAAATTGATTTTGCATCGGCTTAGAAAGTTCCTTACAGGCTTGCTCGAAATATGGATAAAACTCGTCGCCAATTTTTCCACGGTAGAAACTCGAAAAACTTACGTCCAGCCCCCTCGGCCTGTTCGGGTCTTTGAAGAAAAGCGAAGCCGCCTTAGCGTAAATCATGCGGGCCTCGATTTCGTTTTCGTCTGATTCCAAGGCAAAGAAAAACACTTTCTTGCCCTTCTCTGTGTTTGCTCTTGCGATATTTGCGACAAGTTCCGTCTTACCCGCTCCCGTGGGAGCGCCGAGCAGAATAATGTCGCTCTTGATGATTCCGTCCAGAGCCTTATCGAGAAACTTAACACCGAAGGTAAGTTCAAATTGTCCGCGCTTTTCGGTCTGCTCCCAAACGTCGAGAGCCCGAATGTCGCTTGGTAAAAGTTTGTCGATTCCATAATCAGTCACAATAATTTTTCCCTAATCACGACTACCTCTTGCTCAAGTACGTCGCCAACCGTGATCGGCTTCCTCGCCGTTGTTAAAATCAGAGCCTCAATTTTTTTAAGCAGCAACGACGGCTCGACGTGAATAAGGCTCTTAACGAAGTTGTTCACGAAGTCGTCGCTTGTCGGAGTACCAGTCATCTTGAAAAGAAAAACTAGCCTTTCTTCGATTGCTCCAAGTAACCCTTCTTGAGCATGTCCGCTATTTTCCCCTTGCTGCATGTTCCCCCCTTGCTTTCGATCCAATCCCGCCATTCGTTGACGAAAGTTGAAAAGTGCTTCCACTGAAGATCAGGGAATGTCCCCGATCTTTGCTGTTCGACGTAGGCTTTGTAGTTTTCAACTGCGGCAAGAAAATCAGCCCCGTCTTTAGGTGCCCCGATTTCTTTTCGCAGTTTTTCGACGCCCCTCTTTTTTCCGACTTTGTTGGGATACGCTGCGTAAAGATTTTCAATGAGCGCGTCGCTCGCCGAAGGTGAGCTATTCTTATTGTTTTTTTTCTTAGAGAAAGAGGAAGAGGAAGAGGAAGAGGAAGAGGGTTCGGTTAGCCCCCCTATAGGTACCCTATCGGTATCCTGTAGGTTATTGACTTCATGCGACGTAGATTTCGGTCTTCCGCCCTTTTTTCCGTTCTCGATTCTTACGTGGTACCAAGCGAAATGCTCCTCGGAGCCGCGCATGTAATAACCGCCCGGTTTCTTGTCGATAAGCCCGCATTTGATTAATAGATCGAACTTGTCAATTGACTCTAACTCTGCGAAAGGGATTAGGTTTTTCGATCCGTCCTTATTGCACCAATGAATCTGAGCAAGATTTGCCGCATTGAGAAACAAACCGTCCGCTTCGTTTAGGTTTCCGACGGCGAGTATCAAACGCGCTCGCCTCGGATCGCCCCACCATTTCTGCTCGATGTTGATTCTCAAGGCGCGTCCCCTAAAGAATCGTGACGAGCGGGGTTGTGGAGAACAACGGCCCCCGAAAGGGTAGAAGTTCGCCCCGCCCGCCACGAAAGTAATTTTTTGATTTGACCCGCGTTCTCCACAATCAAAGCGTGGCAGGGAAATTTTTTCCGGTCAAGCCCAAACTTAATTAGCGAAGTGCGTTGATAACGAAAACAAGCCGAAACGTCATTAGCGGAAATTCGTTTTCTTCCGCGTCATGTGAAAGCCGCCGCAGTATTCGCAGGGGTAGAAGTACAACTTTAAGTTTTCTTTCAAAGCCTTCGCCTGTATTGCCTTCGCGTATTTTCGTGAGAGCCTGACTTTGGACGTGCAAGCCCGCCTCCACTTCTCAAGCATCGTCGGAATGTCGAGCCCCATGCTCAATTATGTATTTATGCAGAAATTTTTTCGAGAATTTT
>FRDC01000361.1_pt2 | contig 47291 bp, 46 predicted proteins | sample 1106171 | NCBI WGS metagenome assembly FRDC01 (sample SAMEA3930566, study PRJEB13176) | freshwater metagenome | biome: Drinking water system; feature: drinking water; material: water | place: Singapore | collected 2014-12-20 | reverse complement strand
CCGTGGAATGGGGATCGAATTCAGCTCAATCCCGGAGACAAAAAGGCAAGATACTTCTTGGATCGAGAATTTAAGGGCGCAATCCGTGTGACCTACGAGTACTCAAACAAGCTGCGCATCAGCCTGTTTCACTTCCGCTTGAAGAAAGAAATTGAAGTCCAGGCAGAGCAGACCCGACTCGAAGAGGTGCTCCCTATTGCTGGCAATTATGCTGCCGGTGATATCTTGCTATCTCTCCAGACATTCGCTGCGGGCGAAGACTTGGTGTACCAGGTTTATTCAGGCCACGGTAACGTCGGAGCAATGCGAGCTGTTTGCGTTCCAAAGTGAACATCATCTCATCACCGAACTGAGAATCCAAAGCGCCATCAGGGTTAAAGAGATTCCCGCGAAAATCAGTGCCCTTTGCAGAACAGCCACGCGTTTGTTGAGGTGGGTGAATTGTTCGGAAATTTCGGCGCGGGTCATATGGAACTTTTTCTCCAACGAGTGAGTTTCGGCGCGTCCGTCTCTTCCCACAAAATACTGGGGGGTTAGGCCCGGAATTTTCTCCTGCAGAGCCAAATACCACTGCAGAGCCCGATAGACCGATGGTGGGACGCTCTGAGGTTGCCTCATCCAGCGAGTGACTGCCGAGGGATCCACCAACAGAAGTTGTGCGAGAGCGCGCTGACTGAGGCCGAGCCTCTGCAAAGCCCCCTCGAGGCCCCCGATTTGAGCCTGAATCACCAGGCTCTGTGCTTCGTACTTCATTCGGAGGCTGGTTTTGGCTCGAACTTCGAGATGGGATTCAGCCTGATCTTCTTGGGTGTTGTGCAGATTCTGTGGTTCTGGATCCATTAATCGCCCCCGATTTCGTTCATTCTGATTTTACACCGTGCATTTATCAACGTATATGTTGTATTTATCAATATTTTACGTTGATAAACACAACACCAAGACATTTAAGAGTCCAGGCGTCATATTTTAAGCATTTGAAATCATTGGAGAAATTTCTGGGGAAGGTCTTGGTAAGGTGTTTTTTGAATTTGACTTTAGGATATAGTTATAATACAAATATCTAAGTAGCTGATTTTACGAACAAAAAATAGATTCGACTTTTCCTGCATTCGATGTTTGGGGGTCATAATGCTGCGAGTCATAAAATTGTGAGCTCTCCACGGTACGCTCTCAACAAGAACAAGTATCTGCTCCCACCCGAGGTCCAGCGACTTCGCAGTCTGATCTCGGATCACGAGGTTCGGGACCCAAGAAACTGCTTCGCCCTTTCCTTAGCACTCAGAACGGGTGGAAGAGCGCAGGAGATCTTGGATTTGGTCAAAGAAGATCTCAATGCCTACGATCGTTCTGTGCTCATCCATGGGATCAAGGGCAGTAATGATCGAGAAATTCCCTTGGAGGAAAGGTTCTTTGACCGCCTCTATCGCTACTTTGAAAGCAAAAACGCCTCAGACCGACTCTTTGATATCAGTTACATGAGACTGGTGCAGATCTGGCATTTCTACCGACCGGTGCGAAAGAAGTTTCACTCCCTCAGGCACACTTTTGCAATTGAGCTGTATCAAAAGACGCGAGACTTGCGTTTGGTGCAGGTGGCACTCGGTCATCGCAACATCACCAACACGATGATCTATGCCGACTACGTCTACAGCCAGCAGGAGTTGCGCAAACTGATTCTGTAGTGATTACTGGAACCAGATGTCGCAAGAAATGTTGCAGCTCTTTTCGACCTCGGTGATTCACAAGCGCTTGTTGCAGCCACGCTCGACTCTCTTCAAGGAACTTCTCGACGAATGTCAGAAAGTTCAAGCAACCGATCTCAAGGGCCAGAAATGGTCCCGCACTCGCTACCCTTTTGGGTACACCTCTTACGGGAGTCTTGCTCAGTTGCAGCACTTTTCCTCAACTTTTGCGGATCTCGGACGGGAACTCGATGCACAAATGAAAGAGTGTTACCGTAAGTTTCAGTTTGTGGGTTCCCCGTCCCAGCTCGTGTTGACGGATCTTTGGCTGAACGTGATGCAGGCCGGGTCCGCTCACTCTTGGCACATTCATCCGCATGCGGTCTTGAGCGGCACGTTTTATTTGGCGACTCCAAAGGGGGCATCCGGAATTAAGTTTGAGGATCCCAGGCTCGATCGCATGATGAATGCTCCACTCTCAAAGAACAAACAACATGTGGAGTTGGTGCCAGCGCCCGGCGATGTGATCTTTTTTGAAAGTTGGCTGCGGCATGAGGTGCCCACTCAGATGGCCAAGCAGCCACGTGTCAGCTTGAGCTTCAACTACGGATGGAAAGCGTGATTGAGGCACACAACCTCAGCATGAAATTTCCCAAGGGCAGGGAGCTTTTTGGGGGTTTCAGCATCCAGATCCCTAAATACGAGTTTGTGTCGATTCTTGGACCCTCTGGTTGTGGGAAGTCGACGCTGTTGAGAATCTTGGCGGGCCTTCTCGATCCCACACAAGGAGAAGTCAAGCGGACCACTCAGCATCTGGGTTTTGTTTTTCAGGATCCCGAGCTTTTGCCTTGGCGAACAGTGCACGAAAATGTGCGCCTGCCTTTGGAGCTCACTCAGTCTCAGGGCGATCCCGACTCCTGGATTCAACGTGTGGGTTTGCAGGCTGCAGGCAATCTCTATCCTCGAGAGCTGAGTGGAGGCATGCGCATGCGCACCTCTCTGGCAAGAGCTCTCACTCGCAAGGCAGAGTGTTTGTTTTTCGACGAACCCTTCTCTGCACTCGACGAGCCGACGCGCTTTTCTTTGCAGGAAGAAGTTCGTCAATTGCAGGTTCAAAGCTTCACAGCTTTATTTGTGACACACTCGTTGAGCGAGGCCTTGTTTTTATCCGACCGAATTCTTGTTTTGGATGCCAATGGACATTTGCGCGAAAGCATCTCAGTAGATGGTCCGGTCCAGCGCACCCGCGGGTTTCGAGCGGAGGCGCGGTTTTTTGAACAACTTTCGAGGCTTTTAAAAGCTTTTGAAAGGAACTCATGAAAATCCTCGAACCTCTTCTTGGGTTGTTGGTGTTGGTCTTGCTTTGGTGGTTGGGCATTCTAGTTTTTGCTTGGCCTGAGTATCTTGTGCCATCCCCGCCCATCGTTCTGAAGACTTTGATTGAAGAAGGACCGCTTCTCTGGCGTGCCACGCTCGAAACAGGATGGAATGCTTTGCTGGGGGTGGCCTGCGCCTTTGCAACGTCTTTGGCAGTGGCCTTCATCTTTATGGCGGTGTCACGTCTGCAGAACATTTTTTTGCCTTGGGCAGTTTTCTTTCAGACTGTTCCGGTGATTGCGATCGCGCCTTTGCTGGTCATTTGGCTGGGCTTTGGTCCTCCCACCGTGAGGGCGGCAGCGGCTCTGGTCTCGTTTTTTCCCTTGCTCGCAAACATTCTCGCGGGTTTGTTGTCGCCTTCTCCCAATCAGCTTGAATTGTTTCAAGTTTACCACGCCAATCGTTTGCAAATTTTTTGGAAACTTCGCCTCCCCGCTTCGGTGCAGTTTATGTTTGTTGGGTTGCGCGTGGGGCTTGGATTGGGCGTGGTGGGAGCCATTGTTGGAGAATTCATCGCCGGTGGTGGCCTGGGACAGATCATTGATTCGGCTCGCACTCAGCAAAGAACTGAGTTGGTTTTCGCGGCGGTTCTGTTGTCCTGCCTGTTAGGACTAGCGTTCATTTCAATGGTTGAAATGCTGCGAAGAAGTCTCAAGCGATTTGCGATCGCTTGAGACTTGTCATTTAGTGGCGGCTCTGGCGACGTTCTTTCCGATCGGCGCGTCGATCTTGCCGACCCTCTTGTCGATCTGAGCGACGGTCTTGGCGTTTTTCCTGACGCATATGGCGTCGATCCTGTCTTTTTTCTTGGCGTTCTTGGGCTGGCGAATTTGGCTCTACGCTGGCGGGTGCTTCGGGCGCTGGTTCCGCGGTTTGAGCCTGGGCCGAAAATGCAGTTGAAGCGATGAGTGCGAGCAAAGTTCGCACGATCCATGTTTGGGTCATGAAATTCCTCCTGTCGAGAGGATGCCCGAAGTTTTTTCCCGCCGGGAGCCCCACTGGACTTTTCCGAATCTTCGCCACACAATCTTTACATGTGGAGACTGACGCCGACACTCTTGATGATTTCCACTTCTGCCTGGGCTGGCTTTTCAACTTGGTTTGATCGCTCAGCAACAAGTGCAACGAGTTCCATCAGTTACTTTCACGACATTGATCTGGCTGATCAAGAAACTGGCATTCGACTCAGCGATTGGAGCTTGGGCTACGATCGTTACACTGTTCTCACCACGGATTCCTTCACCGGGGATTCGGTGACTCAGCAAACAACGACACTCTCCGGAGGTTTGGGATTTGCACTTTCTCCCCAGACGAGATGGGGATGGTCCATCGATTCTGCACAAACTCCGGAAGAAAAGTTATCGACCTTTGGAGTCTCCACTGATTTGCGCCATCGTTTTGCCACGCGCACAACTCTTGGAGGTCGTGTTGGTTTTGCAACCACCACGCAAACCATTCCTAGATCCCGATTGCTTGCCAACACGAGTGCGGACAATCGCATTCAACAGCGCTTGGTGGGCGCCTCGGTATCTCAGGGGTTGTGGAATTGGTTGCGGCTGTCCGTGAGCGGAACGGTGTATGGGTACAATCGCGATCTGACCGAGTTCATGAGCTCGATCAATTCCAACTTTCTGCGCTCGCTTGCGTTGGGGGGTCTTGCAAATTCAGTCTCTAGCTTTCAGCGGAGCGACGCTAGTTTGGGTGCCTTGTTTTTCATTCTGGAAACTTGGGGGTTGGATCTCAAGTCCACCTTCTCAACCCTGGCCCTCGACAACTCTTTGTCGGTTTCGCACAAAGTCTTTATCACCAAAGAGTTTCCCGGCTACGGCACCGTTGGGGTGGGGCAAAAACAAACTCTTTATGGCGATACGACCACCAACTTCACTCTGTTTTCCTTGGATATTGAGTTGAACTAAGATCCCTCTTTCGTTAGCGTCCCAGAAACTCAATTCCAGGGAGGTTCTATGTTGGCGTCGATTTCCATGTTTTTTGCCGGAGCTCTGTCTGCCGCTCCTCTGCAGTTGGCATTAAATTGGAAGCCTGAACCTCAGTTTGGCGGTTTTTATGAAATGAACCGACAAAAATTCGATGAAAAGATGGGATTCAAGGTCCAAATTCTTGAGGGTGGTACCGGAACTCCCACACTTCAACTTCTAACCAACAAAAAGGTTGATGCAGCTGTTGTGAGTGCTGATGAAATTGTGGTTGCGCACGACCGTGGAAATACGGATGTGGTGGCAGTTTTTGCCGTTTATCAGACCAATCCTCAAGGTCTTATGTTTCGCAAAACCGGTGCAAAACTCTCCGAGCTTTTGCAGGATCCGCAGAACACTCTTTTGTGGCAATCGGGGTTGCCTTATGCGCTCTATCTTTCAAAGAAGTACTCCATCAAAGCCAAGCAAGCTCCGACGACAGGTGGCGTTTCTGTTTTTTTGAAGGATCCCAGGGTGCTCTCCCAAGTGTTTGTGACTTCTGAGCCCCTGCTCGCCAAAAAACAAGGTGTGGATGTGCAAACCTTTTTGGTGGCAGACGAAGGCTTCAATCCCTACACAACGGTGCTTGCAGTGCGAAAATCCACCCTGCAAAGCAATCCCGACATGGTTCGCAAACTGGTTTCAGCCGTGCGTTTGGGATGGACTGCCTACCTCAAAGATCCTGCGGCCACCAATCAGATGATGAGTCAGATGAACCCGGGGATGTCCCCCGAGGCGATGAAGGAGTCTGCCTTGGCACAAGTGTCATTGATCGAAAACAAAGACACTGAGAGGCACGGGCTCGGCTCCATGAGCAAAGAACGTTGGTCGCAACTGTCTTCTCAGCTCAAGGCAAGCGGACTCATCAAGTCCACACCCCCCGCGGACGCCTTGATGCAAGTTTTTTGATCAACGTTTTCCGTCCGTTACTGTGTTGGCTTTTTTAGCGTCCTGCCACCGGTGAAGGGATGCTTTTGGGTAGCCTCGATTGATGGCTGTCTCAAGTGAAACACAAGCTGTGCTCATAGGCGCTCTTCTGTGGCGTCCGGCTCCAACTAGTTTAGGATTCAGATCTTCGGCTGAATCAAAAATAGAATCAAATTCTCTGCGCCCCAGCGTGAGGTAGTAGTTCATTTGTAAGGTCATATTTGAGGGAACATGGAAGCTTGCGGCTGGATTTTCATCCACGGTGGTCAGGAGGTCATAAACATTAAACCCAAGAGGTCGCAGGACGGAGTCCATTCTTTGGATGAATGTCTGAGACTGCCGATAAACTTTGTATGAACAGCCATTGATTCCCCAAAGAAGAATTTTTCTTGCAAGTTGGCCGTTGGGTTTTTCATCAAAGAGTCGGCTTATTCGAATGAAGTTCAGTTCGTAAATCCGTTGGGTGTATGTTTTGTTCACCGCTGGAGCATCATACAGATTTTCGAGCATAAGCTCTTTGATGCTTTGATATCTTGGATTGCTCACAATGGCCTTTCGGATTCGAGAGATGCAGGCGCGATAGGCCTCAGGATCTCGCGGCTTACCGCTGTCTTTTCCCAGGAAATCCATAAAACGCTCAGCGTTTTCGTCCTCTTCCAGATCTCCTGTTTCACCAGTGAATCCCTTCCAAGTTGCGTAGGAGTCCCAGTTCCAGCGAGCATCTTTGCGATGACAACTCACGCAGGCGGGGGGATTTTCTCCTTGCTTGAGGGGATCTCCCGACAATTTTGAGACTTCGTTTTGCAAGGCTAAGATCATTTCTTCTCGGCCTTTGGGGCTCAAATCGGACCATTTCGTGTTTCGACCTGGGACCAATGTGTTGAGATTCGGATTTCTGGTTGCCGCTGCAATGGCTTCGTTGAAATATCGTGCACGCCTTTTGACGTCTTCTTGAAACTCCATGTGTCTCAAAACGACGAAGTCTTTTTTCTTGTTTTCTCTCTCTCGAAACTCAAGCATCTCTATGGACTCAAATCCGGCTTGCGCGGGATCTCCATTGAAAGAAACTGAGAGCCGACCATCGGGAGTGAACAGAATCACCCTGGGGTTGTCACAGGTTGCGTTTTGTAGGCTTTTGCTGTCGTAGGCGATCAGTGCCTTCCATTTATTTTTTTTTGGCAGTGCCTTAAGAAACTCAACCACGTTGTCTCTAGGTAGTTTCTGTTTCAGCCGCATGAGGTCCTGCATACTGATACCGAGACTCTCCGGCGGATCTAAATACTCGGCCAAGGCCCAAGGCCCAAAATTCAGAAGTGCAGCCAAAGTCAGTACACTCATGGACGAGTTTATCGGCGACCAGATGGTCTTTCTGGAGTCAAGGTGCCCAGATTCCCTCGACCCAGCAAAACATTCTGCAGCTTGAGTTGATAGACTCGCATCAACTGCTCTCCAATCCCGGGGCCTTCGAGGACGCCGAACGCCAGCGCGATGGCCTCCAAGGTGCTCATCCCATGCTCGCGGGTCTCTTTGCGCAAAAAATGCGTGGCTGCTTGTTTGCGCTGAACCTGGACCCGACGCAGGTTCTTCAACTCTGGATGTCGAGTGTGAACTTTGCGCGCCTGCCCCCAGTTGCCGTCAGGGACAATCAAGTGCACCGGTCTGGAAAAAACGCTCGCTGGGCTCAGGACCTCGGCCCCTTCCGTGGGATAGAGCAAAAGGTTCTCGTGTTCTGGCAAGATCAGATCGCTCAGATCCAGAGGAGTTCCGCTGTGCAATCCTCGCACCCTCACATCGCTGTTCGCCAAAACCTGCAATGCAAGAGTGCCCGTGTTCGACGGACGCTTCAGTTCGTGAGTGTGGATCACGAGACTCAGTCGCGTTCGTAAGCTCAGACGCGGGAGTTGGGAACATATGCACCTCACCTCTTTCAGTCCGCAGACCGGGCAAAGTGGAGAGGTCTGAGTTCGCGCTCGAAATCGGTTCAGATTCTGCAAATCCATGCGCTTCATATAATGATTCGTTCTCACAAAAGAAAAAAGAATCGTTTTGTGCAGACCGGTTTTTTTCGTTAAGTCCTCATTTTTGGAGGGGAAATGCATCAAATTTTAGGTCGTACTTGGGAATATTCTCTTATCGCCTTCGCTCTGCTTGCGGTTCTGAGCTCCGAAGTGTTCGCAGGCCTCCGTCCCAAGTCGATTGAGGTCTGTCGGGCTGAGCTTAACAAGATTCCCATGACTCCCGAAGCTGTCCGCGAAGAACTCTGTGAATATGCTTTCAAGAGTATTCGTGGAATTTCAGTGGGCGGTTGTTTTGCGGATCTCAGGGCCCAATCTGTGGTCAAAAAAGATGCGGATGCAACTAACGTGTGTCGGTACTTGGCTGGATTCAAGGACCATGTTGAAGAGGGGCAAGACTCCTGTATGACCGACGCTCTGAGCTTCCGGACCAAGCAAAAGCGTAAAGCCATTTACGCGATTGACGACATCATTCCTGGTAGCAGTTCCACCCGAGTGGTGGAGTCCGAAGAATCGGTGGCAGCTAAGTTCTGCATCAACAAACCCTCAGTTGTAAAATGTGCGTTGGGTTTGGCTCAGGACGCTTTTCAGACCAAAGACCGCCCTGGAGTTGACCCCTCTCTGGACCTGTTGGACGCAGTTTGGGGGCCTATTCCCATCGACTTTTACTACGATGCAAACGATCAAAAAAGGCTGATCTACGTCCATGCCGATGACTACCCCTACATGGCACTGGCTTTTGCGATTGGGCTTTGCAATCGTGGCCAGTAGCTGATAGGAACCTGCGTCATGGTCATCAAACTCAATGAAATCACAGAAGAAGCCAAGATTTTCAGTTTCCCCCAAGGGGATAGGGAGCTGCTTTCGGTGCTACGGGATTTAATTGGACCGCATGTTGCGTCTGCTGAGGCCTCCATCCGGAGGACGAATGCCCAAACCTTTGAACTCAAGGGGTGGATCCGAACGGCCGTCCCCGAGCAATGTTCGCGCTGTGCAGAGGACATCTCTTTGAAGGTGGATGAGGTTTTTCGGGAGCTCCTCATTCCAGCCTCAACCCTACCCCGGGACGGTAAGCAAGCGCGGGTGAATCACATTTCCGACCTGCATGCTGAAGAAGGCCCTTCGGTGACCGAATATGAGAGTGAAAACTTCGATTTAGGGGCTTTTTTTAGAGAAGTTATTTTGATCGCTTGCCCGGACTACCCTGCTCCCGATGTCGACGCCGCCGGCAACTGCCAACAGTGCAAAATCCAGGTCGCAGGAAAGAGCTTTTCCTATGACGAGGATTTTGCCTCGGTGGAGAGCCCTTTTTCAGTTCTCAAAAACATAAAACTCAATTAGAACGGGAAATTCACGAAACGATCTGAAGGAGTTTGCGATGCCAACACCCAAGAAGAAAACAAGTCGTTCACGACGAGACATGCGGCGCAGCCACGATGCCATTTCAGCTCCGGCGGTGGCTCTCGATAAAAAAAGCAAAGAATGGGTTCGTCCACACCGTGCTTTCAAAGGTGCTGACGGGGCATATTATTACAAAGGTCAGCAGATTTCTGCTGCCAACAACGCCCAAGACTGATTTGCTGTTCTGAATGTATCAGACCAAAGTTTTAGGTATTGGTTCTTACCTTCCTGAAAAGGTCCTTACCAACACCGACATAGAAAAACTGGTGGACACCTCCGATCAATGGATTCGCGAACGCACGGGCATTGAACGTCGGCACATCGCCGCCGATGATGAGGCAACCACAGATTTGGCCTACAAAGCTTCACTCAAAGCCATGGCCATGGCGGGCGTTCAACCAAATGATATTGATCTGATCATTTTTTGCACCGTTACGGGAGATCAGCCTCTCCCCAGCTCCGCTTGCCTGCTGCAAGCCAAGTTGGGCTGCAAGGATGTTCCCGCGTTTGATTTGGCAGCGGCTTGTTCCGGATTCATTTACGGACTGAGCGTTGCAGATCAATTCATCAAATCTGGGCAGCACAAAACAGTACTGGTCGTGGGAGCCGAGGTCATTCATCGTTGGGTGGACTATCAGGATCGAGAAACCTGCATTCTTTTTGGTGACGCAGCTGGGGCTTGGATCGTTGGTCGAGAAGTCGAGGGTGGCCCTGGTAAAATCTACTCCACCCATCTGCGTGCGGATGGCAATCTGGGTGATCTTTTCACACTGCCCGGCGGTGGGACACGCATGCCGTTCTCACAAGAAGTTTTGGATAAACGACTTTACTTTATGCGCATGAAGGGACGTGAAATCTTCAAACACGCCGTGCGCACCATGTCCTCCTGTTGTCAGGAGGCTCTAGAAAAAAACCAAATTCCCATGGATCAGGTGGATTGGTTGGTTCCTCACCAGGCAAACTGGAGAATTATGGAAGCCGTCGCAGAACATTTCGATTTTCCCAAAGATAAGGTGATTAGCATTGTTCACGAGATGGGGAACACTTCCGCCGCCACGGTGCCCGTGGCTTTCGATGCGGCTGTTCAGGATGGACGCATCCGGCGTGGTCAGCTCATCCTCCTCACCGCTTTTGGTGCAGGACTCACCTCGGGCAGCTGCCTCTTGAGATATTAGTCTATGGTGTTCGTTTTCCCGGGCCAAGGCTCTCAACATTCGGGGATGGGAAAATGGTTGGTTGATCATTTTTCAGAGGCAAAACAGGTTTTTGAAGAAGCCAGCGACAGCATTTCTTTGGATCTACAAAAATTATGTTTTACTGGGAGCGACACCGAACTCGCTCTCACTGAAAATACTCAGCCAGCTATTGTGACCGTAGCCTGTGCCACAGAAAAAGTGATTCGAAAAAACTTGGGACTCCAACCTCGGTTCGTAGCTGGACACTCCGTCGGAGAATATGCCGCCTTGGTTTCCGCGGGTGTGATGACCTTGTCGCAATCGGTGCGCGCCGTGCGCCTACGGGGTAAAGTCATGCAGCAAGCTGTTCCCGCTGGCACTGGCGGGATGGCTGCAGTGATGGGGCTCAATCTCGAGCAAATCCAACGTTTGTGTGCCGAGGTGCAAACTCCCACGGAGAAATTGGAACCAGCCAATGACAACTCGCCTGGGCAAATTGTGGTGAGCGGTTCCATGGGTGCCATTCAGCGCTTGCGAGAGATGGATCTAAAGGCCCTGTTTCCCGAGGTTCGAGTGAAGGTAATTCCTTTGCAGGTGTCGGCACCTTTTCATTGCTCCTTGATGGCGCCTGCAGAAAAAGCTATGTCGCAACTTCTGAAGGATTATGAACTTAAAGATGCGCAGTTCCCGATCGTGCAAAATGTCTTGGCCAAGCCAGAAACCCTAGCAGATAAAATCCGCGAGAACTTGGTTCGCCAAATTTGCGCGCCCGTTTTGTGGACGCAAACTATGGAATTTTTCAAGCAAAACAATGAGTCGCAATGGGTTGAGTGCGGAGCAGGAAAAGTTTTGGCTGGCCTTGCAAAAAAAACAGATGGAGAATTTTTTCGCGTGAGCAACTTAAATTCGCTGGATGATTTTAAAACTCTGGAAGTTTCAGCCGCTCACTGAGGAGGAGCCTTGGATCTGAAGGACAAAAATATTTTTGTGACCGGCGGAAGTCGAGGCATCGGAGCTGCTATTGTGGAAGAAGTGGCCGCTCAAGGAGCACGGGTTTTTTTCACCTATAGCTCCAATGAACAATTGGCCCATCAGCTGATTGCTCGCCTTCCGGGAAAGGGGCACAAGGCCTTTTCAATGAATCTGCAGGATTTGACCAGCATTGAGACGGCCTTCGAGGCCGCGTCTGAGGTTGGCTTGCATGGCGTCGTCAACAATGCCGGGATGAAGGCGGATCAACTCCTCTTGCGGCTCAAAGCAGAGGACTTTGAGACGGTTCTCAAGGCCAACCTGACTGGTAATTTTTGGGTGACCAAGCTCGCGGTCAAACACATGCTGAAACGACAGGCAGGTTCGGTTGTGAACTTAACCAGTGTGGTGGGGCAAACTGGCAACCCCGGGCAAAGCAATTACGCGGCAAGCAAAGCAGGACTCGAGGCTTTCACCAAGAGCGTGGCCCAAGAGGTGGCCTCGAGAAACATTCGCCTGAATTGCGTCGCCCCAGGCTTTATCGAAACTGATATGACTCAATCTTTACCCGAAGCCGTAAAAGCAGAACTTTTGAAAAAGATCCCTATGCAACGAATCGCAGCACCCAAAGAGGTTGCTCATGCTGTTTGTTTTCTTTTAAGTGACAAATCGAGCTACATCACGGGACACTCGTTGAACGTAAACGGTGGCATGTACATGATTTGAGTCAGAAAAACTGATGAAAGGATAAAAAATGGAAACCACGACGGAGGCAAAGAAAATGAACGGAAAAGTAAAAGACATCATTGTTGAGCAACTGGGTGTTGACCCAGAGAAGGTAAAACCAGAGGCATCCTTTATTGATGATCTGGGCGCCGACAGTCTCGACATCGTTGAATTGGTCATGGCAATGGAAGAAGAGTTCGATCTCGAAATTCCTGATGAAGAAGCCGAAAAACTGCGCACAGTCGGTGATGTCAGCTCTTACCTCGAGAAAAAAGGGAAAATCTAATGACGGCGCCATCTCGAAGACAGCCTCGACCCCAACACCGGGTTGTGGTGACCGGTATCGGGATGGTGACTCCTCTTGGTAATTCCACTGAGGAGACCTGGAGCAAACTGCTCGAGGGTCAGTCTGGAATTGCTCACATCACTCGCTTTGATACGGCTCAATTTGACGTCCGCATTGCGGGTGAGGTGAAGGGTTTTGATGTCGATGCTTTTGTTCCAAAAAAAGAGCAAAAGAAAATGGACACCTTCATCCACTATTCCCTAGCCGCCACACAAATGGCTCTCGACGCCGCAAAACTTCCTCTCAGTTCAGAAGTGAAGGAACACTGTGGGGTTTTGATTGGCTCAGGCATGGGCGGACTTCCCGCCTTGGAAGAATCATTCAAAAAATGTCTTGAAAAAGGTCCTGGTCGAATCGGACCATTTTTCATTCCTTCGGTGATCACCAATCTGGCCTCGGGCCAAGTGAGCATTCGTTGGGGGTTGCAAGGTGTGAACTATTCGGTCACCTCGGCCTGTGCAACTGGAGCTCATTCGATCGGCGAAGCTTACCAATACATTCGAAACGGTCAGTCTCCCGTTATGCTTGCTGGAGGTACCGAAAGCACAGTGTGTCCGCTGGCAATTGGCGGATTTGCTGCTATGCGAGCGCTGTCCACACGCAATGACGAACCCACAAAAGCTTCGCGTCCTTTTGATCAAGGTCGTGACGGCTTTGTGCTTTCCGAGGGCGCCGCCACTTTGGTTCTTGAAGAGTATGAATTTGCGAAAAGCCGTGGAGCTTCCATCATCTGCGAAATATCGGGCTATGGAACCTCTTCAGACGCGTTTCACATGACCTCACCCGCCCCCGAGGGAGCTGGAGCCGCCAAAGCCGTACTCAGGGCTTTGAAGGATGCGGAGCTGGCTCCTCAATCGATTCAATACGTCAATGCTCACGGCACGAGCACTCCCATGGGAGATGAATTGGAAACTCTTGCACTAAAAAAAGTGTTTGGAGATCACGCCAAGAATTTGTGGGTGAACTCCACTAAGAGCATGCTTGGTCACACCTTGGGCGCAGCCGGAGCCATCGAATCTGCCATTTGCGCATTGACCCTTCGCGATCAAAAAGCTCCGCCCACAATCAATTTGGACAACCCGAGCCCGGATTGCGATTTGGATTACATTTCCGGCAAGGCCCGCTCCGGAAAGATTGAACACGCGATCAACAATTCTTTTGGCTTTGGTGGAACCAACGCTTGCTTGGTGTTCTCAAAATGTTGAGAAAACTGATCATTGGATCGGATCACGCGGGAGTCGAACTCAAAACTCAACTGATGCAAAAACTTGGAAAAGCCTATCCCAAAGTGGACCTACAGGATGTGGGACCTTTTTCGACGGACTCCGTGGACTTTCCGGACTATGCAGATTTGGTGTGCAAACGCATCCACAGTCTCGATTTAGTGGGAGAAACCCAACAAGGTTCCTTGCTGGTGGAAATGGGAATTCTGATTTGTGGATCCGGACAGGGCATGTGCATTCGAGCTAACAAGTACTCTCACATCCGGGCGGCCAATTGCTGGAATGTGGAAGTGGCGAAGCTCACACGCGCCCACAACAATTCCAACGTGCTCTGCTTAGGGGCTCGTTTGATCTCTTGGGATGACTGTTTTGTGATCGTGAAAACTTTTGTTGAAAGTCCTTTCGAAGGTGGAAGGCATCAGCGTCGAGTCGAAAAAATCTCTCGACCAGTTTCTTAAAGAGGTGAACCGATGAAAACTCTGCGCCAAGTCGATCCCGAAATTTTTGGCTGGATTGAAAAAGAATCTCTTCGCCAGCGTGACGGACTCGAAATGATTGCCTCCGAGAATTACACTTCGCCCGCAGTGATGGAAGCCCAGGGCAGCATTCTCACCAACAAGTACGCCGAGGGGTACCCGGGAAAACGCTATTACGGTGGTTGCGAGTTCATCGATCACATTGAAGCCTTGGCGATAGAAAGAGCTTGTCAGCTTTTTGGTGCTCGATTTGCCAACGTTCAACCTCATTCTGGAAGCCAAGCAAATATGGCGGCTTATCTGGGGCTGGTTCAGCCTCACGATGTGGTGCTCGGAATGGACTTGTCTCACGGTGGCCATCTGACCCACGGATCCCCTGTGAACTTCAGTGGATTTTTGTTCCAGGCGAAAAGTTATGGCTTGGATCCTGCAACTGGACGACTCAACTACGACGCGATCTACAAAACAGCGCAGGAGACCAAGCCAAAAATGATCATTGCTGGTTACAGCGCCTATCCCAGAGAATTGGATTTCTCCCAGTTCCGAAAGATTGCGGATTCTGTGGGAGCCTATTTGATGGTGGACATGGCTCATTTCGCGGGTCTGGTTGCCAGCGGAGCCCACGCCTCCCCCTTTCCTCACGCCCACGTAGTCACTTCGACGACGCACAAAACTCTGCGTGGCCCTCGGGGTGGATTGATTCTGACACAGGAAGAAGACCTCATAAAAAAAATCAACTCAAAGATTTTTCCTGGAATTCAAGGAGGCCCCTTAGAGCATGTGATCGCAGCCAAAGCGGTCGCATTTCATGAGGCCCTGCAGCCCAGCTTTAAGACCTACATAGATGCCGTTGTGTCCAACGCCCGAACCTTGGCCGAAGAGCTTAAATCTCAAGGTTTTAAACTGGTCACCGGCGGAACGGACAATCACCTGATGCTGCTTGATCTTTCAGACACACCCGTCTCAGGAAAACAAGCAGAGGTCGCGCTTGATCAGGCCGGAATCACCGTGAACAAGAACACGGTTCCCAACGAAAAACGCAGTCCCTTTGTTACGAGCGGCATTCGCATTGGAACGCCAGCACTGACCACGCGAGGAATGGGGACTTCTGAAATGAAACAAATTGGAAAATGGATTGCTGCGGTCGTGAAGACACCTGACAACTCACAGTTGTTGCAACAAATTCGCAAAGACGTGCAAAATCTTTGTCAAAAGTTTCCAGTTCCCTCACACTGAAGTGAATGCGTCGACTTGGTTTGCTTTGCGCCCTCAGCGTGTTCATTTTGTCTGGCTGCCACAGTCTTTATCGAAGATCGTCCGAACCCGCCGCACAGACGAACAGTCCCACGCGTCGGGACAAGCTGCTCGCAGATTTGCAACAGGCTGAAGAACACCTCATTGAAGAGGGGGTTGAAGAAGCTGACCATGAGCCCCGTTTCTACAAGCCCCCCAAAATGCAGACCGGGTCCCGCCCCTATTTTGATTGGCCCGTCGATGAGGCTCGACTCACTCGCGGATTTAGCTCAGACCCCGTCAAATCACCTCGCTCTCGGCGCAAACGCCCTCACTTGGGCGTGGATCTTGCCGCACCCAAAGGCTCCCCTATTTTAGCCAGTCACTCCGGAGTGGTGATCTACGTCGGAAACGGCTTTAAGGGTTATGGCAAGCTGATTGTCGTAGAGGACCAGAACGGATGGGCGAGTCTCTACGCACACCTTTCTCGAGCCTTTGTACGAGAGGGTCAGAGGGTTTTGCAGGGCGAAAAAATCGGAGCCATGGGAAAAACTGGTCGAGCCTTCGGAGTCCATCTTCACTTTGAAATTCGGACGTTGAACGGCCCCATTGATCCGCTCGAATATCTGCCAACCTCTGCGCTCAGAATGCACCAAGCCCAAAAATAAAAAACCCGAGGTGAATGCCTCGGGTTTTTAGTGATTTCCTTTTCTTCCAACTTTTTAGAAACGGACACCTGTGTTCAAGGTGAACTTAGTTTGTTCAGCGATGTATGGGCTGAAGCCATCTCGCCACTGAATCGGCTTACCCAAAATGGGATCTGAAGAGCCAGGCAAGAAGGGGTGCTGCTGAGCCACACCTAAATCCACGGACACGTTCTTCAAGGGAGCCCAGCTCACTGATGTTCCAAGGTCCATGTACATCGCAGAAGAGTTTTTGAAAGGACCTTCTACAAACGTGCTGTCCGATTTCACATCGGGGCTTGTGTTGCGGTAATTTCTGCCGACATAAGTGTACCCCAAGCTTTGTGAGACTCCCCACTTGTCGTTCACTTTGTAATTCAAAGCCGCTGTGTTGGCGATCACGTAGAAGTTTCTTTGATCTGCCGGCTGAGTCATCCAACTCACGCGTCGAGCGTTGGACAAATCACTTGCGGTCTGAGCGCGAGCATTTGCTTCGGTTGCCTGGATCACAGAGATTTTCTGCTCTTCTGACATCGCGGACAAATTCTGCTTTTTAATCATCGAGTTGTAGTTTTTTGCATAAGTGGCTTTCGCAGCACTCGTCGCCACGTTGTAACCGTCGCTGTACAAATCACCAATCACTCTGTGATGGTAATCGGTCAAATCACGGCGAGCTCCGTTCCAAAATGTTCCACCGAAATAGCCGTTGTAGCTGACGGACATCCTTGGAGTGAGTTCCCAGCTCAGAGCAGGCATCAAAGCGATCGTGCCGAGACGGTTGTCATCCACGATGGTGGCGTAAGTCGTCGCGGGAGCTACACGCAAGATCATAGCACCTTGTCCACCGGCTAGACTCATTGGAATTTTGTAGTGAAAGCGAAGATCGGTTAAAACTGCATTGAACTGGTGATCTGAGTCGATGCTCTGACTGTAAGCGATTCGTTGCACAGCTTGCAGAGAGTGTCCGTTGGAGAATTTGTATCCTGCAGACAAAGACGTCAGGGAATCATAGTAAACAGCATCGCGATCAAACAAAGGGCTGTTCACATTTTTGGGGTCGCGCTGATAAGCTGGTGTCTCCACCAACACCGAAATTCCGCCTGACCAAGCGCTCGGCTTTTGAGCAGCTGGAGCTGCAACTGTCGCTCGCGAAGTCGACACACTGGGTGCTTGAGTTGAGCTGGATTGCGCCGAAGCACTGACGGCTGCTGCAATCGCAACTGAAGAAATCAAAACTTTTTTCATTTGGCCCCCGTTTCAAAGGTTTGGAAGGTGGGCATCTGGTACCAAAGCTTCAGAGGGATATCAATAGCTTGTGAGAAGTCTTTCTATGAATTCTTTGCAGAGCTGTCCGAAACTTGAACTCCCACTTGCTCCAACTCGCCCTGCACCCCCCAAAGCTTGGAAAGCAAACGAGGGGCGTGGGATCCAATATAGGCGATCAGAAGAAACTTCAGGATCCTGCCCACAAAAATTACAACCCCTAGTTCCAGCAAAGGAGTGTTGGCTAATGCCGCCAGGATCACTGCCGGCTGTTGAAAAAAGGGGGAAATGGCCACCAAAAAGACCACAAAAAGTCCGTATTGTATGAAGAATTTTTGAGTGATTTGGTAGGTTTGACTTTGATCCAAGTCTGGAAAAACAGAATCCAAAAGGCCAATACCATACAGCTCGATGGCAGCAGCCAAGAGAACAGCTCCGAGCGTGGACCCCAGTCCGATTGCCAGAGCGAAACGCCACCATTTACGGGGAGCCAAAATCGTACTTGAAACCAAAATTCCATCCGTCGGGACAACAAGCAAAAAATTATCTGACGCTGCTAACACCAAAAGCACGGCAGAGTACCAGGATCGATCCACCCAGCTGTGCAAGACACGGGCTTGGCGGCGCATCCATGATGTGAAGCTCTTCATCCTCTTTGCTCTCTCCAGGCCTTAAATGCGCCGACCATCATCGGCATGAGGCTCAGCACGATCACTGCGAAAATCACCACATGAAAATTTCGCTTCACGAAGGGTGTGTTCCCGAACAGATGACCCGCCCACAAGAATATTTGAGTCCAAAGAACCGCACCCACAAACGAAAATGTCAGGTACTTGCGAAAGGGCATACGACCCACACCCGCCACAAAAGGCACAAAGGTGCGTACGATCGGAGCAAAGCGAGCAAGAATCACTGCTTGAGCTCCGTACTTCAAGTAAAAGGCTTGGGTTTTTTCGAGATGGCTTCGCGAAAAAAACAAACTGTTCTGCTGACTGAACACTCGAGGACCCAAATACATTCCAACTCGGTAATTCACGTTGTCACCCAAAAGGGCGGCAGCGACCAGCAAAAAACTGAGAAATCCCAGACTGAGCCCCCCCTCGGAAATCGAAGTCAGTGCACCCACGGCAAACAGCAGCGAATCTCCAGGCAGGAAAGGCGTCACCACCAAACCCGTTTCTGCAAAAATGATGAGAAACAAAATGACATAAATCCAAACGCCAAATTGTTCCGTCCAGAGACTCATGTATTGATCGAGATTCGTGAAAATATGAATGATGTCCATTTGTTATTCCTGTCATGCGAATTGCCAATGAGCAAAGCTTTTTTCATCGGCATTTTTGCCCCCCGACCTTGACCCTTGGACAATCACACCCATTCTAGCAAAAGTATTTTCTCGCGAAAGGAGATTCATGTCCTACCCCAATGGTCGTCTTCCTGTGATCGCTTTGCGCAACACGGTTGTCTTTCCTGGTCTCTCGCAGGTGATCAAGGTTGGACGGGATCTGAGTGTCAAAGCACTTCGATTTGCTGAGAAAAATCAATACTGGATTGTCGCTGTTCAACAGAGAGCTGAATCAAGTGCCAGTCCTGAGATTTCGGATCTGCACAATCTGGGAACTCTCTGCCGCGTAGATTCCATGCGAGGCAACGCCGAAAATGGATATCAAGTTGTCCTGCGTGGATTCACACGCACTGCACTTGAAAACATCGCAAAAGATGCACAAATCGGTTTCGTCGGAGAAGTGCGCCACATTGAAGACCAAGACGACATGAATGAACCCACTCGCCTGGCCTTACGAGACAGTCTGAAGGAACTGGCCCTGGAGATTTTAAAACTGGTTCCTGCGAACACAGACCAGCTCGCAGAGCTTGTAAAATCGGTGGATGACCTGTCCTACCTGACTTCTATATGCGCCGGAAATTTAGACATTTCGCTGCAAGAAAAACAAAAAATTCTCGAGATGACTCACCTGAAAGATCGATCACTTCACTTGTTGAATCTGATGAAAGACTTTAAGGAAGGTCTGGAAGTGCAGCTCCAGATTCGCGGCAAACTGAATCAAAAGCTCGGCGAAAGTCAGAGGCAAAATATCTTACGCGAACAGCTGCGCACAATTCGTGAGGAATTGGGCGAAACTTCGGCCAACTCCTTGGAAGGCAAACTCGAGGAGAAAATTGCAAAAGCAGAACTCCCTGAAGAAGTTCGCAAAATCGCTGAGGCTGAGTTGCGTCGCCTGAGCGAAATGGGACCACAATCCCCAGAGACCCACATCATCCGCAACTATTTAGAGCTGCTCCTGGCCTTGCCATGGAAGACTCCCGCTGGAGAAACCAATTTTTCGATGGCGGAAGCTCGGCGTATTTTGGACGAAGATCATGCGGGACTTGAGAAGGTCAAGAAACGCATTCTGGAACAACTTGCGGTGATGAAATTGAAGAAGGACACCAAAGGAAGCATCTTGCTTCTCTCAGGCCCTCCCGGAGTTGGTAAGACTTCTCTCGGGCAAAGCATCGCTAAGGCCCTCGATCGAAAATTTGTTCGCGTGAGCTTGGGCGGTGTGCGCGACGATGCCGAAATTCGCGGTCACCGACGCACTTACGTTGGCGCTATGCCTGGACGAATCATCCAAGGAATGAAGCGAGCTGGCAGCGCAAATCCGGTGTTTTTGCTAGACGAGATCGACAAGCTTTCTCGCGCTTTCAGCGGAGACCCAGCGGCGGCACTTTTGGAAGTTCTGGACCCAGAGCAAAACCATCAGTTTTTGGATCACTACCTGGACGTGCCATATGATTTGTCCAATGTGCTCTTCATCGCTACCGCCAATCAGTTGGACACCATTCCAGGCCCTCTCTTAGATCGGATGGAGGTGATCGAACTCAGTGGGTACACGACGGCTGAGAAGTTGGTGATTGCTCAGAAATATTTGTTGCCGGAAACACTGCAAACTTTGGGTGTTCCGGAGACTCAATTCAAGATTGACGACGACGCCATCCTTCGACTGATTCAGGCTTACACGCGTGAAGCTGGGGTGAGAGAGCTCAAACGCAAACTGACCAGCCTGCTGCGAGCTGTGAGCGAAAGAATTTTGAATGAGGAAACGGTGCGCGTGGAGGCCAAGGACTTGGAAGGCTTGCTCGGCCCAGAAAGATTTCAAAATGAAATCGCCGACACGATCACAACACCAGGTCTTGCCCTGGGCATGGCGTGGTCTCCCACTGGTGGAGACATCTTGTTTGTTGAGGCGACGCAAATGCCGGGCAAGGGAAAACTCGTAACGACCGGACAACTCGGTGATGTGATGAAGGAGTCCGCTCAAATTGCGCAGTCTCTTTTGAGATCGAATTTTCAAAAGTGGCACCTTGCTTCGGATCTGACGGAGACGGATCTGCATGTGCACTTTCCGGCTGGGGCAATTCCAAAAGATGGGCCTTCTGCTGGAGTGACCTTGGTCACAGCTTTGGTCTCACTGCTCAGTAAACGCGTGGTGGCTTCCAAGCTTTCCATGACCGGTGAAATCACGTTGCGAGGCACGGTATTGCCCGTGGGAGGTATCAAGGAGAAAGTGATTGCTGCCCATCGAGCTGGAGTGACTGACATCATCTTACCTGCAAAAAATCAGAAGGATCTCAATGAGGTACCCGTAGAAACTCGCAATTCTCTGAAGATCCACTTCGTAGAGACCATCGATCAGGTCCTGAAGATCGCTCTGGGCATTGATTCCGAAGACGAGAAAACGAAACCCCAACCCCAAGCGGATTCAGATTCTCAACTGACAGTGCATGGTTGATTGGTGCGCCGTGACCCAAAAAGGTACGGCGTACCTTTAGCTCAACAGGAATTTTTCGATGGCTTCTTCTTGAGCTTTGCCGTCCTGATATCCAAAATCAATCAACCTTGAACAAAACTCGGGTTCAAACAAAAGATAGCTGATGATCTCATGGGCCTCTTCCAAGGGGCCTAGACCTTTCAAAAGATAACGAATGAGGCGAGGCAAGCGCGAAGACATGCTCCCGGCAAGCTCACCGATGTCTTGTGAGGGGTAAACCCACACGGCTTCAACGGTTTTGAAATTCAGATTCTTCTGATGTTCTTGAGGCACTCTCTTCAAGAATTCGTTGATCCTCGCCAAACGTTCCATGTCGACTTCAATTCCATCTAACAAAACACTATTGAGGAGAACGTTGATCACACGGGCGACACTGGGAGAGCGAGGTTTGCCTTCAACAGCCCCATCCCCCGCGTCTTGTCGCCGAACCCCAATGACCAACAAGTCTGATGCACCCAAATGCAGAGCTGGGCTCAAGGGCGATTGGTTGCGCACACATCCATCTCCAAAAAATCGATTTCCCACTTGGACCGGAGAAAAAAGCAAAGGAATCGCCGAAGATGCCAAGATATGATCAGCTGAAATTTGAGATTTCTCCGCTCGCCGTCGCGCTCTCACCCAGAGTTTGCAGTCTTCATGACCCTGGACAAAAGTGATGGCCATCGAGCTCGAATAGTCCAAAGCGGTCACCGCAAGCGCACGCAAATTGCCATCCTGAATGTTTTGTTGAATCGAAGAAAAGTTCACGTTGTCTCTCACCAAATCACCGAGCGGAGCCGTGTCGAGCAAAGCCCTTCCAGGTGTCGACCCAATCACTCCTCCGAAAGAAAGCTCTCCCATCCAAGTGAGACTGATTTTGCCGAGAGAAAGAACGTCGCTGCGAAACACCTGTTCGCTGTGAAGCTGGGACCACATCTTGGCAAGCTCGTTCACCGAGCGAACAAAATCCTGAGCCCCCGCAGCCAAATACACAGCGTTGATCGAACCGGCGCTAATTCCAGTGAAAATTTTGAAGGGGTTCTTTAGTTTCAGGCGGTGAGCAACTTCTGCAACCGCGGTCAAAACACCCACCTGGTAGGCTCCTCGAGCGCCTCCCCCACTCAATACGATGGCCTTGCATTTTTCCACTTCTAAATCTCCACCTGTATACCCACTTCGATCACCTGATTGGGCGGAATTTTGAAAAAGGTCGTGGGTCGCTCTGCGTTTCGCGACATCCACGCAAACAGCTTCTCTTGCCAGAGAGGTAGAGGGGCTTCGCCCGAGGGAAGTATGGTCTCTCTCCCCAAAACAAAGGTCGTGTCAGATAAAGAGAACAAAATTCCCTGCATCCTCAACGCTTCCAAAATGTGTTTGATTTTTGGAGTCTCCATAAATCCGTACTGTGCTTGAATGCGATAAAATTTGGGGGCTAGCTCTTCAACCTTCACTCGAGATTCTTTGTCTACTGTTGGCACTTCAACTGTTTTAATTGTCAAAAGTGCGATCTGAGAATGCAGAACCTTATTGTGTTTGAGATTGTGCAAAAGTGGAACCGGTGTTCCACCAGGGTCACCACTCATGTAAATCGCACTTCCCGGCACACGCACCGCAGACAGTTGCCCCAGATTGGAGATGAACTCCTGAATGGGCATGGATCGTTTCGCCAATGAGTCGGCCAAAATGCGTCGCCCCTTTTTCCAGGTCGTCATCAAAAGATAGACAACCACCGCAATCACGAGAGGGACCCACCCGCCATGCTCGATCTTAATGATGTTGCTGACAAAAAAAGCGAGATCAATCAGAAGAAAAACTCCAAACACGCTGAGAGCCTGCCAGCTTTTCCAACCCCATCCCCAACGGGCCACCTCGTAGGCCAATAGCGTGGTGATCACCATAGTTCCCGTCACCGCAATTCCGTAAGCAGCGGCCAGAGAGCTTGAAGACTTAAATGCAAAAACCAGCCAACACACACCGACCATTAAGGCCCAGTTCACCAGTGGAATGTAGATCTGACCGATCTCTTGGCGAGATGTGTGTACAATTGGAAGGCGTGGACAAAGCCCAAGCTGCACCGCCTGTCGCGTGATCGAAAAAACTCCCGAAATCAAAGCCTGAGAAGCAATCACCGTTGCCACCGTCGAAAGCACCACCAGTCCGCCGAGGGCCCAAGGGGGACTGAGCAAATAAAAAGGATTCTCAATCGCTTCGGGTCTTTGCAAAAGCAAAGCCCCCTGACCAAAATAGTTGAGCAAAAGTCCGGGCATCGCGACCAAAAACCAAGCCCAACGAATGGGGCGATCTCCAAAATGGCCCATGTCTGCATAGAGAGCTTCTCCACCCGTAGCTACCAGGAACACGGATCCCAGCACGAGAAGCGCGAGCTGATGTTGTGCCAGGAAAAAGTTCACAGCATAGGTCGGACTCACAGCCATGAGCACCGCGGGGTTCTCTGCAATTTTCGCGGCTCCAAGGAGTCCGATCACAAGAAACCAAAGAAAAATCACCGGGCCGAAGATGAGACCAATTCTTCCGGTTCCATACCTTTGCCCCAAAAACAGGCAAACGATGAGCCCCATCGTAACAGGCACAACAATAGGCTCAAAACTGGGCGTCAGGATTTTTAAACCCTCAACGGCCGACAAGACTGAAATTGCCGGAGTTATAAGACCATCTCCGTACAAAAGTGCCGCACCAAAAATTCCAATTGTAAAAAGCCAACGCCGAGGGGCTTTGGGTTGCTGCAGAACCAGCGCCAAGAGGGAGAGAATTCCACCTTCACCTTTGTTGTTTGCCCGCAGGACGACCAGCACATACTTCACGCAAATGATCAGGACCAGAGTCCAGAAAATCAGCGAAAGAATCCCCAGAATGTTGTTGCTGGTCAGAGGGACCTGGGAATGAGTGAAGCTTTCTCTGAGGGCATAAAGTGGCGAGGTGCCGATGTCACCAAACACAACCCCCAGCGCTGCCACGGCGAGAGAGAACGTTCTCTGAGAGTCCTTTGCGGGTGCACCCAAGTTGTCCAAGCCGCAACCAGGATATCGTTAATTTGTTGCGAATCCATTTCTTTCCTCTCCGCACCCCTTTAAGAAGTATTGCGTCAGGCAAAAGACAGCAAAGGCTCGGGTCCAGACAGAGTTTGTTTGCCCGAGTGGGCTGAGATACAGTTTTTCTATGGAGAAACAAAGCCCACTGATCATAGTCATTGATGACGAAGCCGACATTCTTGAGAATTACCGCAGCCTGCTCAGCGACTCCTACCGCGTGCTTTGCCACCAAAGCCCCAAGGCTTTTCTTAAAAGCATGGACGAGACCAATTTTGAACCTCCCGGTCTAGTCATCACGGATTTGAAAATGCCTGGGATGAGTGGATTAGAAATGGTGCGCGAGGCTCAGAAAAAGAATGTCAGCTTCCCCTTCATTCTGCTCTCTGGGTACCTCGACAAACAGTCAGCGATTGAGGCTGTGGATGTTGGCGCATTTCGACTTCTGGAAAAGCCCACCGAATACGATGTCTTATCGGCGGCCATTGATCAGTTGCTTTTAGAACATGAAATTCATCAAGTGCGCGACGAAATTCGCAAACTCACCGCACAATTGCGCGAGCTGTATTCCAGCATTCGCCTCGTCCTCAACCAGTACATCCCCGAAGATGTCGTGAATCGCCTGGTTGTGGATGCACCCAACGGCACGGTCACGCAAAAAATGAGCTTCGAGGATTTGTTGGAGGCCCTGGAAAGTCGACTGGAGATTTTGCTCAAGTCGGAAGGTGTCCTCAGTGAGCTTCGCCAAAATAAATTGCGAGCCTGAACAACATTTGAGGGAAAACCACGAACATGTCCGATGATGCTGCAAAAAACCACGCGGTCTTTGTCGTCAAGTCGAGTCGCATGGCCATGCTCAGCATCGAAACCTACCTTAGAACCCGTGGATGGAGAATTGAATCGCGAGCCAATTTGCGAGAGGCCCTTTTGTGGATTCTCAAGAACCTTCCGCGAGTCATTCTCATTCCTGCGGATCATCCCAACCGCAAGCTGCGAGCCTTGCCGCGACTCCTGAAGAACACTTACCCTTGCAAAGTGGTCGGATTCACCGAGAACTCGCTCCCCTCGAGTGTTCCCATGATCAACGAAATGGGAGCTGAGCTCAATCTTTACCCACCCATCTCAGGACCGGCCGTGGAAAGGCTTCTCCTGCGCATCAACAAAGAGTGGGATCCTGAGACCAATGATCTCAGCCGGCTCAACGTGGCAGCGAGTCGCCTCGCCGAATTTTCCAACTCTCTCATTCAAAAGAAGCTTTCTGAAGCTCCAGAGATTTCGGGCGAAGAACCTCCCTCCATGGAAAATGTCGGAGAGGAGCTGAGTGTGATCGTGGATTCGGATCTGAAATCCATTCGCAGCGCTTTGCACAGCAGTCTCATTTCTCGTGGAACTGAAAAAGCTCTGGGTGAGGTTGCACAAAAATCGAAGAAGCCTCCACCTCTTCAAAAAATTGAGAAGATCTCCAACGCGGCCTGCGTGCTCATCGAAAGTGAACGTTTTCAGGGGTACCTGGTTGCGGCTCTCGGCCGAGGCGGCAAAGTGGATATGGACTTCATCGAAAACGTCAAAAAGCGCTTGCTCGCTTTTTTGGCGAGCCACGGAGAGAATGTGCAAAATGAATCTTCTTTTGAGATTCAGGTGAAAGAAGTGGAATTTGATCCTTGGGCAATGAGCCAGGCGGAGTTTATCAAAAAATCGATCCACGACGGCGTGGAGGTGGGCATGGCATTTTTCCCTGCGGACATTTCTCGACCTCTTCCGTCAGAGAATGGCGAGTCCATGTTTCAAGTCTCGCTGAACGATATCGATGAGTTTAAATCCTTGAGTTTCGATGCTTATCTTTTCATGCCGATGAACAACAAGTACCTGCTGTACACGCCCGCAGGTCAGAAAATGAGTCCTGCTCAAAAACGTCGACTCACTGACCGCGGCGTTCAGAAGGTGCACATTCGCGGCGATTCTGTTCCCAAACTCAAACAGTATCAGGCTGAAAGGTTCATCAATCAAAAAATTCGGGACTTCGAGGGGAGGGCTCCATGAAGGCACAGTATTTCGCTCTGGTGGATGGAATTGTGAAAGGTCCTTTTCAAAAAGATGAAATTTCATCTCTATCGACAAGTTGGCCTCAGATGCAGGTCTGGGGGCAGGGTCTGCCTGAGTGGATTTCTATGGATCGATGGAATCGTCACCTGAATGAGGAAGCCACCACCGGCACAAGCTCGCTTTCTTCTCGTCCCAGCGATGACAGAAAATGGAAGCTCAAAATCGACGATCACGAGACGGAGAACCTAACGTACGAACAAATGGTGGATGTTCTCAAAACTCGGGACGATGTGGAGCAAATTCTCGTATGGACCGAGGGGTACACAGACTGGAGACAGATTTTTCAAATTCATCAGATTGCTGACGATTTGGGAATTTCTCGCCGCAAACACCCTCGCGTGCCCATCATGGGAAGTTTGCATTGTGAGGGAGTCAGCGGAAAATTCGACCTCAAGGCACTCTCCATCAGCGAAGGTGGATTGGGCGCGAGCGAAGGTGCCCAGTGCCGCATTGGTGACCGACTCAAAGTGATTTTGAAGAGCCCCAACCTTTACGCCCCCATTCATGCTTCTGCAGAAGTTGTGTATGTTGCACCCAATGGCTACGTGGGAATGAAATTTGTGGGAATTCAAGTCGAGTCAAAAAGTTCCATCATCGAGTACGTCAGAAAATTTCAAGACGAAATGACTCAGACCCAGGCGCGTCCCAATAGTTGAGGATCCAACCTAGTGAAGAACAACTCCGATAAAAAATGTGATTGTTTGCAAGGACGTCCCACGAGCTGAAAGAATGCCAATTTTTCCACCAGTTTGATAAGATCTCCTCCACGCACTAAATTCGTAAGTGGTGCCAAGACCAAATCCAGTTGCGGGATAGGCTGCCTCCCGACCATTTAGAATCAATTGTTCGGCACTCAGGCCCATGCTCCACAAAGGCTCTCGTCTAGAAATCTCCTCGACAATTGTGTAAGGATCCATGCGAACACTCTGCCGAAATCCCACAAAACTTCCACGAAATGCATAGCGTATGGTGCCAGCAAAACCGAAAAATAACGGAGAAAATCCTCCGTCTGAAGGTCTCGAGTCATAAATGCTAGCGATTGAGGTGCTTAGCCCCCAATTTGAATCCAGTCCGTAGGTGTAGCTAATCGAGGGACCAAACCCAAGAGCACTTCCCAAGGATGTATTCACCGAGCTGGTCAATATTCCCAACCTAAAATGATGACGAAAATACTCGGTTTCAATTTGGACTTTCGATGGATCTAAAACACCGCCCCACAAAGACAATGCCAGTAAAAGTGAACTCATCCGGCCTCCGGGAACTTCTTTTGGCTGGAGACAGATTGCTGCACCAAAAACTGAAAGGCTTGAGATTCTCTACTTGGATTCACTTGTTGGACATAGGTTTGAACCAGAACTCGTTTCTTTTCAGGCATCAGACTAGCAAGTTTTTCTAGAAGCTTATCTGGACCAACCCAGGCTCTCGCCAGATCAATTGCGCTCATTTTGCCTAGAATGGCGCGTTTTTGATCTTCGGGAAGTAAGTCAAACCAAACAAGGCTTGGAATCTCCATGCGCAGTGGTTCCGGAACCAGATCCGGATTCTCCATCACCAGAATTTCGTCGTCGATCGAAATGTTCTGCAGATTTGCTGCCACCGGAAGCGCTCTCAAGCGACTCGCGCTCGTGGGCCAAGGCAGTGACCCAGTCTCCCCACGTTTGTTCGTTGAAGCGCCTACCAGTTTGAGCTTCTGATTCAAAGGCAAACGAGATGCTTTTTGGCGCATCTCACTCAAGTAAGCCCAACCGGTGGGATTCTTAGTCAGCCAGATGTCCAGCTCCTCGGGAGAGCATAAATTTATCGGGGCTGGCTCTAAATAGTAGGCCTGCAAATGCGCATCTCCCGGCACTGGAACTGTCCGGTTTAGGTAGCGAGAGTACTCACTGGCAGGGGGCCAAGCCTTCAACAACTCTTCCTTCTGCTGACGACCCATTTGTTGCCAAAGCCATGAAGCATACCCGTCATTTTCACACCAATAGCAGTCTGAAAACAGTGCAACTAGGCTGTGAGTGGCTAGGTCCTGTACGGGTTTACTCGATGATGAGCTCAGAGCGCGCGTCTGATTTTCTGCGGGTTTCTGCGGAGAGACATCGATCACTGGAGACGTGTCCGCTTGCATTTGAGAAAGAAGCTTTCCAAGTTCAACCGAGACCGCTGAAGAAAGCATGCGACTACCGCGCTGAACACTCAGAAACATAGCAAGAACCAGGGCCCCGAGTAAGAAGCCCACGACATAAAAAAACGTTTTAAACTGATGCGCCATGGACGCAACGGCAGCCTCAAGAGTTTTCTGTTCAAACAAACCCACCGTCGAGGAATCCATTCGCGAGTAAGAAATTTTTCGCTTTTTCTCAGGAACACTTACAACTGACAGAATCTCTTTCTTGAGCCAATCTGGTATGTCCTCCAGGCTATGGACAACCCTCACCTCGACCATGTCCAAATCGTCAGAACCGATTTCCACAGGGGGTTTCATCGCAGTGACATCCACCAAAACCGCATCCGCAGTCGGCAAACGCGCCTGGGTTTTTTTTGTGACCACTCTCACAAAAGCCTGGGCGTAAGGATCCACCGGCTGAAGGATTCGACGAATGCGAACCTCCAAACGGGATTCCAGGTCCTGAGTGTGGAGAAGATTCTTCGCCTGAGCCATTGAGTTGAGAGCTAGGAACCAGATGCAAGGTGCTAGGTTACAAGTTCTAGAGTCTGCAATCGCAGTGCCTCTGGCGCGCACTTGAACTGAAAGAGAGCGTGTATTTCGATGGTTGTTTGCGGCACCCACCACACTCAGATTTAACTGGGGAACCCCCAGACGAAGTGCAACGTGGACCGCTCTAGATGCTCGTTGAGCACTGAGTTCAAAATTGTTGTTGATGCCAATTTTCTTCAGCGTGACCACCGGAGACGCATCTGAGTGCCCAATCAGCAGAAAATCCAGATCCTCGACATGCGGTTTGAGGGATACGAAAATCTTCTCCAATAAATCGCCACCTTCATCTGACAAATCCAATGAACCTCGACGATAGATGTCGTCCGGGAGATGGAGAGTTAGGGTTCTTTGCGCAGAATCTGCCACTTTCACGACTCCAGGGATTTCTACCTGAAATTGAGGTAAGGCCGCTGGCTTGCGCGCCGTTTGGGACTCTCCATTAGCCGATTTCATGTTTCCGGTTAACAAGAGGATCTGGTCAATAATGTGCTCTTTTTTATCCTTATCGACAGAAAAGAAAATAATGAAAAAACTCAATAGCACCATTAAAAAGTCAGCATACGAAATCGCCCACAAGTGCCCCGTTTCATCCTCAACGTGGGCCGCCTTCGGTTTTTCGATCCGAGCCATTCGAACTTTTTCGTTTCTTTGTGGAGTTTGATTATGCGACACGTTCCCTCACTTCCTCTTGGATCAAAGCAACCGGCTCACCCTGATTGATCAGCAACAGGACTTCGTAGATCGAAGTGAGAAATCTCTGGTCTCGAATCTGTTTAACCTGCACTCGATCAGCAAGTGGTGAGACAAGAACATTCGTGAGAATCAAACCGTAAAACGTCGCGGTCATAGCGATAGCTAGGTTTTCACCAACGTTGGACGTGTTCCCATCTAAGTTAGAAAACAGAGCCACCATTCCCATCACGGTTCCAGTCATTCCAAGTGCCGGTGGGTACTTCGCTAGACTCTTAAGCCCTTGAACTGCATCCGCTCTCTCTTCGATGAGCTCGTTGCGTTTCTGGGAAAGCAGGGCGATGAACAAGTTTGGATCCAAACCCTGGCTCCAAAGCTCCGAGGCGTATCGAATCAACTGGTTCTTTGAATTCGAACCCTGTGCACGATTCTGTGCAAGCTGCATGAGCTCAGCCTCCACATCTCCGAAGCGAGAATCTTTCTGCCCCAGAGCCTTGATTGAACTGCCAATGTTCTTGATAACAGTCCAAGGAGTGATGAACAGAAAGAGTGTTAGAGTTCCGACAAACACGATCAACACAGAATGCCATTGAAGAAAAAGCTCGGCTTGCCCTTCCAGGGAGAAAAAAAGCACCAATACGGTTGCGATCGAACCAATTAATAGGGTTTTCATGCGCCCTCCAGTTTCTGCAACAACTGTTTTCCTTCTTCAAAATTCGGATGGGCCTTCAATCCAGTTTTCAGATGCTCGATAGCTCTCGCCGAATTTCCTTCGAGCAGACACACATTGGCCTCTAAAAAACTTAAAAACCTGACACTCGGAAAACTTCTCCGTAGTCCGTTGATCTCGACCCGAGCCTTGTGCGCATTTTTCCCCTGAAGTGCCGCACGAACCGCAGTGTATCCTTCTAGCAATTGCGATAAGTCTTTTTCGTAACTGTTACCTGAGGCACTTCTCTGTGGGGGGTTGATGCGAATTTCAGAATTTGTTCCATGAGGAGTCAGTACAAGAACTGGGAAACGATTGTTCATCGAGAGCAGCGCCGGCTCCTTCGGTAGCAAGATAGGCTCTGAACTCGAGAAAGATGTTGTCTCTCCCGTGGTGAGATTGGTCATCTCTCCTGGCTCGTTTGTCCTTACGACCACCTGCGCCTCGCTCACAGAAGCGAGAAGCACACCCAAAACACAGATTGTCCTCATCGATCCTCCAATCAATTCATCCAGTTCAAGATCGGGTAAAAATACGAACTACCAAGCGGAAGCTGATACTGCGGAGAGGAAGCGGGCATCTTCCAAACTGGAAGGGCGAAATTGTACCCCGCGAAGTTTCCTTGCACCTGCAGTTGCGAGTCATTGAGACCGGTGCCGAGCGCATTCGCACTTGCATATGCGGCACCGGTTGCTTCATCGAGAACGACAGGTGCCACAGAGGTGCTGTAGATTGAAGAAGCCACTACAATGCGATTGTTTGCAGCACGACCTCCAGCTAGGGGGCCAAAGCGATCTGTCGCAGTTCCTCCGGTGGCACGAATGACCTGCCCTACGTAGTAGCTGAGGAGCAAAGAACTCACCGGCCCATCGGCGCGACCGAGAACTCCGCCAACGTTGTCGGTTCCCTTAACTGATCCACCGGCAAAACTGTTTTGTACCGTCCCACTTTGATGATAGCCCACAAGGCCGCCAGCATAGTTTCCTGTCGATGTCACAACACTGTACGCAAAGGACTCAGAAACGTTTCCGTTGACTCGTCCAGAGAGGCCTCCGGTAAACCCACCGGCAAGATTGGTTACAGTTCCGGTGGAATAGGAGCGTATGATGTCTCGATTCGCCTGATCGCTCCCGCCTTCAAGTCCCCCAACATAGTTTCCATTCCCAACGACAGCTCCCGTGGCGGAACTATCAGAGATGTCCGAATTGTTTCGTGGTTCTCCGACCAATCCGCCGACGTAGGTCGAGCCACCGGTTACGGACCCGCGAGCCTGAGATTGCGAAATGGTCGAGTTGTTGTTCAAGTATCCTACCAATCCTCCTGTATAGGAAGCGGAGTTAACTACGGATCCAGTTGCTAGAGCGTTTGAAATAGAGGCACCCGTGCCAACACTTCCAATAAGCCCTCCGACTGAGTTGCCTCCACCAGTAACCGCCCCCGTGGCAGTCACGTTCGCAAAAACTGTGTTGTTGCCAGCTGTCCCAACCAGGCCGCCGACAGCGGCAGCACCAGAGACCGCTCCCGAGGAACTACTTCCACCCTGTATTGTCGAGCTTGCGGATAAGTTCCCAACCAAGCCCCCAACACTATTTCCCGACCCACTCACCGAAGCGCTCGCGACCCCTCCATTCACATTCCCGCTAGCACCAGCAAAGTTTCCAACGAGTCCACCCAAGTTTGCTGCCCCAGTGATAGAACCTTGAGCTGTGCTCGTCTGGATCTGGGCGGATGCCACGTTCACGTAGCCGACAAGTCCTCCAACGGAACTTGCTGTGGGCGAGGCGAATGTGATGTTTACTGAGGAGTCGGTGATTGCCGATCCACGAAATTCTCCGGTAATGCCACCAATTTGTGACGGCGTTGTGGTTATCGAGGCAATCAACATAGTTCCGTTGTAGGTGACCTGCGTAAAGGCCGCTGCCGCGCTGTACGAAGCTCCGGCGATTCCTCCCAGATTCGTAGCAGATTCAGCAAGAATCACCGAAATGTCCCCAGTTACACTGGAGTTTGAGATCGTTGTGCCACTGTGGCTTCCGACTAAACCGGCAACACGCTGTTGCCGACCAGAGACATCCGCAAACACCGTTGAATTGGCGACTGAACCACCGGTGTTCAGAACACCCACGAGACCGCCAACATATCTCCCTTCGGTCTGAATGCTTCCTTTTGTGAAACTTCCATTTGCGTCCAGAGCTCCGGATACATGGCAATCTGAGATCTGAGCTCCTGCCGCGTTGGCATTCTGCCCGATGACTCCACCAATTCGCTCTAAGAGGGTGCCTGTCGATTGATCAACCGAAGTTATCGTCCCACGAAATGAGCATGTGGTGATGGGTCCGCCCCAAAACTCTCCGAACAAACCTCCGACATAGCTGGAGCCTGCGGCCACGCTCCCAGACACACCACAATTAGTTACTGTGGTAGAGGCTTGAGTTCGACCAGCGACCCCTCCTATGTACCCGTTACCAGAATCCTGCGCACTGGCGATATTTCCGGTGACCGTGCAATTGCTCAAGGTACCGCCCACCATATCTCCAATAAGACCTCCTGCAAATTGAGTGGAAACATTCACGCTCCCCGTGAAACTCACGTTCGACATGGTGAGAGAGTTGCGCTGAGTTCGACCCACGAAACCACCAGCGTAATTCGTCCCCTGGACGTTGCCGGTGGAGCTGGAGTCAGAGATGGAAATTGATCCTCCGGCCGTACTTGCAAAATGCCCTAAAACGCCACCGACCCCTCCAACGATTGAGGACACATTGAGTGCAACCGATACTGCGGAAAACGAGACTGGAGGATTGTTGTCTGCGTACCCGAATAATCCCCCCACATTCTGATTGCCACTCACTGTTCCGGATGCGCTCATGTTTTGTACCGTTACGCCAGAGTTTCGCGCACGACCGGCGATGAGTCCGACTTGATTGCGCCCCAAAATATTTACGCCCTCAAAATGAAGATTCGAAAAAGTTGCCCCGTTTACGAACTGAAAAATTCCAATTTCATCACTTGACCCCGAACTGATTGTAAAGTTGCGAACGCGAAACCCATTTCCCTCGATTTCTCCAGTGAAAGTCCCGGGGATAGTAAGAAATGTCACCCCGTTGAACTTCAGCTGGTTCGCGATGGAGAACCTCCGGGTCAGATAAACCGCATTCTGTCGAATGTTACTGAGTTGAGTGGGGGTGCAAATCGTGTACGGCACAGCGACGCCGTCGCCACCGGACGAGATGTTGGCAAATACTGCGGCTCGCGACGTCGCCGAATCACAATCTGAAGTGAGCTTGTTAAAAACTCGGCTCGAGGGTGTCGAGCGAAAAATTTCTCCTTGAGCATTCGGTGATCCAACCAAAACCGCTGAAACAGTCACCGAACCAACCGGTGCGGAACTCAGATCGACATCCAGGGTCCAAGTTTTGTCAGCCTGGCAAACGGTCAATCCAGAGGCATCACCCGAAATCTCAACAACCTTTCCAACTATCCCGCAAACCCCGCCCAAAGTTGTTTCATAACCCACCGGATCTCCATCCTCCGCTGGGCTTGTGATCGAGATGCTCAAGTCGCCGCCATCGGTCGGGACCTCGACAACGAACGGACTCTGGGGCTCAAACAAGAGATCGATCGGATTGTCCCTTCCACATCCGGTCACCCACAAAAAAATAAAGAAAAGCACAGTAAATCTGAACATCTACTCCCCCATCGGAGAGCAGGTCTTGGAATTGATAATCTTGACGAATATTCTGGTCCTATCACTGGTCCAGATTGTACGAGCTGGGAACCAGCTCGTTTTGAATCAGTGTCTCGTAAAAGTTCCATCATCGAGTGCGTCAGAAAATTTCAAGACGAAATGACTCAGACCCAGGCGCGTCCCAGCACAGGTGTTTAGATTTGACCCGCCTACCGCTCTCCACTTGGAGTGGGCAACTGAGGGATTGAAAAAACAGATTTGATGGCCCGGCTCGGACAAAAATATTGGCGATTTTCTTGGTTCTCAAAAAAACAGTGCATGTATTTATCGAACAGAGCGTGGCGGAGTGGTTGGGGCGGAACCACCGCCCTCGGGAATCTTGATCCGAATTGGCCCCTCACCCTCTCGCACATTGACGGTTTGTTTGAACAAAAGCCCGTCGTTCTCAAACTCAAGCTCCACTTTGCCGTAGTCAGAGGGTTTCACTCCAACTGATGGGACAGAGGTCAGTCGCGAGCTGCCATCCACCTGCAGGTGGCGGGTCATCGGTCGACTCCCCTCTTTGAAAATCACGCGATAAAGCCCGTCGGGCTCGCCCCTCGTCGTTTCATCCATAATGAAGTACGTGTACACTTCTTTCCGTTTGGGTGTCAGGTACTGCACGTCTGCGGCCTGAATGACTCCCGTGAGTTCATCGAGCTCGAGTTTCACTTTTTCAATGAGTGCACCGGATTCTACAATTCGCTCAAATTCCAAAACAAACTCGCGTTTGCCCGGCCCCACCAACTGACTGGAAAACTTGATCTCGGGTCTCGGATCTGGGCCGTATCCTGATGGAAGATCCATCTCGAAGGCCTGTTCGCGTGAGCGATCAGCAGGTTGGATGAAAATCTTCTTGTTTGGGGTGAATCCAGCGACGGATCCGTCATCGAGTTTAGCTGCCCAGAGCGACTCTGCGGTGATGTTGGGCTTATCGAGTTTGCGCAAAGCTCGCCCCAAAGACTTGATCACTCGATCCTCTGGACCCGCATGAACTGAGACCGATGCCAAGACCACCAAAACAACAAGCGGAGCCAAAAAATTCATAAAACTCCTTCGGAAGTTGCGACATCCAACCTCACCGTCGAAGGGCCAGAGTGGATTCACGTTTTCCTCCCCACCCTGGAAAATCCTCCTGCTCAAAACCCGACTTTCGCAGAGCGCGATTCAAATTGCCAGTCGCCGCATAAGATACAAAAACACAAGCCTGCTGTGTGCCTTCGGTCAACATTTGAACTAGAAAATCCTCGGTCCATAGCTCAGGAGAGGATTTGGCGCTAAAGGCATCAAATAAAATCAGATTGGCTGGTTTTGCCTTCAAAAAATCCTGACGAAGGTCACCCCACAGCTGCCAACGATTTTGCCTGCGAAGCTTTGCGAGTGTGGCGCGGCAGCCAGGAAAGTCCCCGGCGATGTCGTCATAAACTTCATGAGAATTCGCATCTTCGGCCCAAGATGAAAACGAAGTTCTTAAAAACTCGACGTTTTCAAATGAGCTCAGAGCAGAAATCTCGGGAGCCAGAGCGGCCAAAAGCATTTCGATGTAACCCAACCCCAGACCCACTGACCATGCGCTGAGCGGTTGCGAGATGTTCTTCAAGAAATGCTGCAAGCCCTGGCCATAGATAAACAGAGTCTCGGACTTTGCTCCCCGGGGATTGTGCATGGTTTCGGTGCGCGGATGAGTCACCCAGCGCAAAGTCCACGATCCATCTTCTGTGCGCTCGGGCTCAAGCCCCTGGTTGCGACATTCTTCAAGAAAGTTCATTTGCATCTCTTCTCGCATCTATTGACATGAGTCTAGCTTTCCAGCACGACAATCCCATGCAGGAATGGAACGGTCTCCCCTATCACGCCATCAGCGTTTTCTACCAAAAAACCTTTGGTGAGCGGGTTTACAAAATACCGGTCAATATTGCAGACACCTGCCCCAATCGCCTAGGCCTAAAGGGCATGAAAACCTGCATCTTTTGCGATGAGTGGGGCTCTTCGGCTGACAATCGCATTCAAGATTTACCTCTGCAGGAACAGATCGATTCGGTGAAAGCCAAATTGAAAGGCAAGTTTCAAAACAAGAAAAAACATCTGGTTTATTTTCAAGCCTACACAAATACTTTTTTGCGTTTTGACGTTGTCAAAAATTCGATTCTGCAGGCGCTCGCTGATCCCGACACCGCCGGTGTGGTCATTGGCACTCGGCCTGATTGCCTTTCAAAAAGTTTGCTCGAACTCTGGAATGAGGTTTCCCAGAAACATTTTCTTGCTGTGGAATTGGGCGTGCAGTCTTTTCGCGATGATGTGCTTCGTTTCTATGAACGAGGTCACTCGGTGGAAGACTCTCTGCGGGCCATTCGTCGAATTGCGGAACTTCCCCGGGTGAACCTGGGTCTCCATTTAATGTTTGGAGCCCCCGGAGAAAACGAAAGCGACGTGATCGAGGCAGCGCGCCGGTGCAATCAACTTCCAATCCAAAACGTGAAATTGCACAATCTGCACGTTTTAAAAAACACACCCCTGGCAGAGCTGCACGCAGAAAAGAAATTCAACCCCATTGACCTGGAAACTTACACTCAGTGGACTTCGACCTTCTTGCAGCATTTAGATCCACGCATTGCTGTGCATCGCTTGTCCGGATACGCGCCTCGTTGGGACGAACTCGTAGCCCCCGCGTGGACGGCTCATCGCATGCGAGTTTATCAATACATGCTGGATCATTTTCGCACTCACCGGATCGTGCAAGGCCAAAAGTTTTCCAGCTCGTGTGAAGCCCAAAACTCAACATCGATAACGATGTATCGGAGCAGAGACACAGGTCCAGAAATCAGTCGATTTAAGATGATTTAAGACTGTTTTGTTTGTGTCGAGATTTTGTTGAGGCCACAAAACGCTGTCGAAAAATTTTGGAGTCAATGGTTGATGCCGGTCGTGACCAAATGATCAGCAGTGCCATGTTTAAAAATTGGATTGAGGTCCAGTTGTTAAAAAAATCTTGGACAATTTTTTGTTTTCCTTTAGCGTGAAGGTGACTGCTGATGCTGACCCTAGATATAGGCAAAAATTGGGTCAAAGAGACAAATCAGCACTAGGGGTAGAGGAAGGCAAAACTCCTCTCACTCCCGAAAAAAGAAGTTTTTTAAGAATCTTCAAGTGAAACTTGAAGATCGGTTGGGCCAAAAATGACTCCATGTCAGACGCACCAAAGGTCTTGCATGACGGGTCGCTTTTTGGCCAAACTGAACAACTCGTCGAGGCCAAAAAAGGCAAGGAGCTCATCAATGCACGGACAACAAAGCCAACCCATCACGGATGAAAAATCTGCCCAATTTATGGGCAACGAAGAATCTCAACAGACTTCGTTTATTCCCGTTGAGCGACCGCATGTCATGCGGGTGCGCAAGCGAGATGGGTCCTTAGAGCCGGTGGATGTCACCAAAATTGTCGAGCGCGTGGTGAGTTGCTGCCAAGGCCTCAATGAAGTGGATCCTCTGCGGGTGGCCACCAAAGCCATCAGCGGTCTGTACGACGGCGCCTCCACGAAAGAACTGGACAACCTCTGCATCCAGACCGCTTCGCTTTTGATCGGCGAGGAACCCGAGTACTCTCGCCTAGCAGCTCGATTGCTTGCCATTTACGTCGACGAAGAGGTTCGTTCTCAAAAAATCAAATCTTTCGCGGATTCCGTTCAGTTTGGCTTTCAGTCTGGATTGATTTCTGCGGCCACGGCGGAGTTCGTACAGAAAAACAAAGCCATCTTGTCGGCGGCCATCGAGCCCTATCGCACCGATCGGTTCGAGTATTTTGGATTGCGCACAGTTTACGATCGCTATCTCTTAAAGAATCCAAAGAGCCGCCAGGTTTTTGAAACACCTCAATACTTTTTTATGCGCGTGGCTGTCGGTCTGGCACAGTCTCCTGAAGAAGCCGTGGAGTTCTACAAACTCATCTCTTCTCACGATTACATGCCCAGCACTCCGACTCTATTCAACTCAGGCACCCTACGACCTCAAATGAGCTCTTGCTACTTGCTCGACAGTCCAGCCGATGACCTGCACGCGATTTACAGCCGTTATACGGACATCGCTTTGCTCTCCAAATTTGCTGGCGGAATTGGCGTTGCCTACTCTCGTGTTCGTGCGCGGGGCTCCCTCATTCAGGGAACCAATGGTCACAGCAATGGCATCATTCCGTGGCTCAAAACGCTCGATAGCTCGGTAGCCGCTGTCAACCAAGGTGGCAAACGCAAAGGTGCTTGTTGCGTTTACCTAGAAACTTGGCACGCCGACATCGAGGAATTTCTCGAACTGCGAGACAACACGGGTGATGAGGCCAAACGCACTCACAATCTGAATCTCGCGAACTGGATCCCGGATCTGTTTATGAAGCGTGTGCGCGACGATGCCATGTGGTCATTGTTTGACCCGAAAGCAATCCCCGAGTTGGTGGATTTGTACGGCGCTTCGTTTGAAGAAGCTTACACGCAGGCTGAAGAAAAAAAGCTGTTCGTGAAACAAATCAAAGCTCGCGACCTTTACTCTCGCATGATGAAGACCCTGGCACAGACTGGAAATGGCTGGATGACCTTCAAAGATGCGTCCAATTTGAAATGCAACCAAACGGGACGTCCTGAGAACGTGGTGCATTTGTCCAACCTGTGCACTGAGATTTTGGAAGTCACCAGTCAAAGCGAGACCGCCGTGTGCAACTTGGGTTCGGTGAACTTGGGACGCCACGTGATTCAAGGCAGCTTTGATTTTCAAAAACTTGCTGCCACGGTCAAAAAGGCCGTGAAGTACCTGGATCGAGTGGTGGACATCAACTTCTACCCCATCGACACAGCCAAAGGCTCCAACTTGCGCTGGAGACCAGTGGGCTTGGGTGTGATGGGCTTGCAGGATGCCTTTTTTCAGTTGCGATTGCCCTTTGATAGCTCAGAGGCCCGAGAACTTTCTCGTCGTGTCCAGGAAGAAATCTATTTTCATGCGATTTCCACGTCCTGTGATCTGGCAGAAAAATACGGGGCGCACGAAGGATTTGATCAAACACGAGCAGCCCAGGGTCATCTGCAGTTTGATCTTTGGGGCATCCAACCCAGTGACAGCAAACGTTGGGATGAACTTAAGAAGCGCATTCAGAAACACGGCTTGCGCAACAGCTTGATGATAGCGATTGCTCCCACCGCCACCATTGCTTCGATTGTCGGTTGCTACGAGGCCACTGAACCCCAGATCTCCAATTTATTTAAACGAGAGACCTTGAGTGGCGAATTCCTGCAGATCAACAAGTATTTGGTTCAAGAACTCAAAGAGCTCGAGCTGTGGAACGAGGACATCAAAACGGCGATCAAAATGGCCGAAGGAAGCATTCAAAATTTGGATGGCATCCCTGAAGACATCAAGCAAATTTATCGCACGGTTTGGGAAGTCCCCATGAAGGGTCTGATTGACCTGGCGTCGGATCGAGGTGCTTACATCGATCAGAGTCAAAGTTTGAACCTGTTTATGGAAAGTCCAACGATTGGTAAGTTGTCGAGCATGTACATGTACGCATGGGAAAAGGGTTTAAAAACCACGTATTACTTGCGCTCTCGACCTGCCACTAGCATTGCCAAGACAACTGTAACTTCGGCCAAAGCAGTTGAAGAGCCTAAAAAAACTTACACCGACCAGGAAGCTGTCGCATGCTCCTTGGAAAATCCGGAAACCTGCGAAGCCTGCCAATAAGGAGCTCCAACATGATTTTAGATCCTGGATTCAACTTGACCCTGAGACCCATGAAGTACCCTGTGTTCTATGAAATGTACAAGAACGCCATCAAGAACACTTGGACCGTCGATGAAGTGGATTTTTCAACCGATCTGGTGGACCTCCATCACAAGATGACTCCTTCTGAAAAGCATCTGATCAACCGTCTGGTGGCTTTTTTTGCGACAGGAGATTCGATTGTCGGGAACAACTTGGTTCTCAACTTGTACAAACACGTCAACTCTCCCGAGGCTCGACTGTATCTGTCTCGCCAATTGTACGAGGAGGCCTTGCACGTTCAATTTTACCTGACTTTATTAGATTCCTACATCCCCCACCCTGACGAGCGGGCAAAAGCGTTTTCGGCCATTCACAACATTCCTTCGATTCAAAAAAAGGCGGAGTTTTGCTTCAAGTGGATTGATTCCATCAACGAACTTTCGTCCTTGAAAACCGTTGAGGACCGCAGACGTTTTTTGCTCAACATGATTTGCTTTGCAACTTGCATTGAGGGGCTTTTCTTTTTTGCGGCGTTTGCCTACGTTTACTTTTTGCGCAGCAAAGGGCTTTTGGCTGGTCTTGCCACTGGGACCAATTGGGTTTTCCGCGATGAGAGCATGCACATGGCCTTTGCTTTCGAGGTGATTCAAACCGCACGCAAAGAAGAACCTCAGTTGTTCAACGAAGCGATGAATGATGTGATTGTGCAGATGCTCGAGGAAGCAATTGATTGTGAAATGGCGTTTGCAAAAGATCTTTTGAACCTGGGTGTAGCCGGTCTGTCCCTCAAAGATATGCAAACCTACTTGCAGTATGTGGCGGATCGCCGGCTGGAAAGCCTGAATATCCCCTCTCGCTACCACGTCAAAAACCCCTTCACCTTCATGGAACTGCAAGACGTTCAAGAGCTCGCCAACTTTTTTGAAAGACGGGTTTCAGCTTACCAGGTGGGAGTGTCGGGAGCGGTGGCTTTCGATGAGTCGTTCTAAAAGAGTTTACCTCGTTCGCGGAACGGTTCTGCTGGCGTGCTTTGCCCTGGGGTGGATCTCTGGCCAGACTTCTTGGATCCGAGCCATTCTCATTTCTGGCAACGAGTTCACGCGAACCTACTCGACGAGCTCAATGGAATGGATTCCTCCGCAAGAACTTCGCTCGCAAGAAATTCGTTGGCTTTTACAACCATCGAACAGCGACATTCATCTGCGATTTGCTGATGAACCTAGAAATTGGACCGAAAAAACCCCCACTCCGCAGATCTTTCCGCGCTATCTGGACATCCTGCACCCGGACTTTCAAATGCAGAGTCTTCAGAAAAATGATGTGTTGCCATTGTTTTGGCGGGTTCGAAACAAAAAGCTCGAAATTGTCGTGGTGGAACTCAATCCCAACTTTAGGAGTCACAGCAGCCTAAAGAAGCTGTTGGACCCTCAGGCCCAGACTCATTGGGTGGAACAGATACCGTTTGCCTCAACTCTCACGTCGCTCGAAGCTGCTCCCATCGCCGCCGAAAAGAAAGCATCCAGCCTGAGAACTTGGAGTTTTGAGACCATAGAGCCGGTGGCAGAAAAAGAAAATAGGGACAAATCATTACAAACGCAAAACTCCACAAGCCCAGAACCACAGCAATCCCGAAGTGAAAGAACGCGCCCAAAGCCAAAACCCAAGGCCGTGTCTTTGCCGACAAAACCAGAGCCACAAAAAACACCTCAAACAGAACCGTCCCCCACGACAGCAGAACCACAAGCTCCGGAATCCACCGCACCCAATCCATCGCAAATGTGACCATTTGAGAATTGGCAAACACGGTCCACAGAGCAGTTCCATCCCACCAAGTCAGACCTTTGAGTTTCTCGAATCCTGACATGGAGTAAATCAAACAGAGCTGAATTTGAAACAACCTCACCCCAACCGCAGTTCCCCAATCGGGTTGAATGATCCGAGCACGAAAAAAACTCAAGACCGAAAGACGAGAACAGCTTTGCGTGAGCGAGAGATAAAATAGAAACAAGGCGCCGATGACATCCGCCCCGGAAAGCACAGCCCAATTCCTTTGCACAAAGGCCAGACTCAAAAACCAGAGGACTAAGCTCAAAGGTCGACCACCCACGCCCAGCATCAACGCCAACAGACCGAGAACATAGAATCCATGCACCCAGGGTAAAGCGGCATCTGACCAAAAAGACAGCACCCAAGCGGGCCGAATGGTCTCACTCATCAAGCTCAACGCCTGAGACTTTCCGATGAATCCCGACTCGGTGAAAAACTCGGCCAGATAGAATTGTCGATCCCATGCCATCGCAAGAAGACTCGCCGTCAAAACGATACGAACCCATCCCAGGGCCAGCAACTTCTCCTGAGAGGTCTCAAACCAAAAGCTCACCCAAAATCTCCACAGGCTGTGCAATTGGAGCTTCACGGAACCTCCCCGGCACAAGGCAACTCTTCTCGAAAGACGTCCCTAGGTACGATCATGGAGGAAAGCGTTTCTTCGCTCTCCAACATCGCTTTGTCCAAAGACGGCTGGGTGTAGATTGTGAGGCTTGCGATCACCCGAGACGCTCCGGCGTGTTTGCGACAAACCCAGGGACCAAAAAACTCTTTCACCAGGTTTGGATTGATCAAAAAATAACGGGTGACGTAGAGCAAGCGACGCTCCGCTGAGTTGAGAACCATCTCTGTTTCAGAGCCTGGGATTTTTCGATGGATGGACTCCTTCACTTCATCCCCCTCTGAGTTCAAAAAACTGACGCTGTACTCAAAAACCATGGCATTGGCCGGGTCGGGAGAATAGAAGTTCCACATATTATGAAAACCCAACTGATTTGCATAAGGAGTGAGGTAGCGACTGTATTTTCGACCCAGAAAAGATCCGCTATTGGACAAAATGGCGATCGCCAAAAGATGGTAGACAATCAGCAGAGAAATCACGACCTGCAGAACAATCTTAAGAGCCTGCGCTCTATGCCGGTGATTCGTCAACAAACGCCTGCCCCTCCATTTGGGCTTCGTCGTAGCGCATGAGCCATTTTCGGTCTCTTTCTGAAACCTCTTCTCCAAGCAAAATCGTCTCTCGGATCGACTGGGCTCGATCCTTCAGTCTTTCTTGTTTTTGACGTTCTTTTTCTTTTTCAAAAAAATCCGAGGTTGTGGCAATTCCCGACAGTTCCGCACTGATGGATTCCAGCTCAGCCTCTCCCACTGAGTAGCGCTCAGCGACCTCTTGGGACAGTTTATCGGTCAAATCAGCCAATTTTGGTTTTTCTTGAAAGTCCTCGCCGATTCCCTCTGGCATGAGATCTTCGATGTGTGACAAGGGTGGCAGCTCTTGCAAATTTCGCAAGCCAAAAATTTCGAGAAACTTTTTGGCTGTGACATAGGTCATGGGTTTTCCAGGAAGTTCAGACCTCTCCCCAAAATGAACCAACCCCTTTTCCATCAACGCGCGCAGAAGATGTCCTGACTCGACACCACGGATGCTATCAATCTCGCTCTTGATGATTGGTTGTTTGTAAGCAGCAATAGCAAGGACCTCCAAGGCTGGCCCCGAAAGCCGAAAAGGGCGGGCCTTCAGAGTGCGCAAGAGAAACTTTTGATTGTCCATTTTTGTTCTCAGCTGGTAGCCACCTTGAGAGAACTCCAAAGTGATTCCCCGCTTTTGATTTGCCAGCTCAGAAGCCATTTCATCCAGACAAGATTTGATTTTTTCAGTGGTCACGTTGGTCTCTCGAAAAGTGGCCTTCAAGTGGTTCAAGCTCACCGGCTTGTCGCTTGCAAATAGAAGACTTTCCAAAATGGAACTCAAACGCTCATCCTCAATGAACTCAGGCTCTACCTGCTCCGAGATATCAGCCGATTCAAACTCTGAAAGCTCGCTTTGCTCGAGATCTGCCACGTTCTCTTCTTCCATCATGCCGGCGCCTCTCCATCTGGTTCGGAAACAATTGAATTGTCGAGAAGTCCGAGCTCCTGCTCGGCTTGTAAAATGTCATCGTCGGATGCCATTTCCTCAACAGGAGCTTCAAGCTGAACTTGCGAAAAACTCATTTGAGCTGGAACTTCCACTTCATCGTCTTCTTCGATTGGAACGGTTTGCGTTTCGGTGGCGACTGTCAAAATCGAACCCCCAAAATCTTCAACCCGAGAAATCACATCGGTCTCAATGGATTTCACCGGGTCCACCCAAATCTCTTGCACGTCGTCTAGCTGAGACAATTTGACAAAACCAAGACGTCCCAGTTCAAGGAGTGACAAGAATGTGATGAGAGTTTTTCTTCGCGCCTGCTGCAAATCTGCCAGAACCTCACTCACCAAATCCCGCAAACTCACTCGGGTTCCCACCACAAGGCGATCTCTCAACTCCAAAATTCGACTGGAAATAGATTGGATTTTTGCGGCCACCTCGTGCGCACCTTTTTTTGCCTGAAGCATGACCCGACGAAACGAAGCGATCAGCTGAAAAAGTGCGTTGTCCTCGATGACAACCTCTTCCTCAGGCTGCGGCAACTCCTCTCTGACTCCCCTCACCCAAAAATCCCGTCCCATCAAGGGACGATCGTAAAGATCGCGCGCAGCCTGCTGAAATCTCTCGTACTCCAACAAGCGGTTCACCAACTCTTTTCGCGGATCTTCGACCTCTACCACTTCTCCATTTTCGTCGTACTGCGGGAGAAGCATGCGCGATTTGATATGCAAAAGAGTGGCCGCCATCGAAATGAACTCACCCGCCACTTCGAGATCCAACTCTTTCATGATCTTCAAATACTCGAGATACTGGGCCGTGATTTTCTGGATGGGAATGTCCAGAATGTCCATTTCTTCCTTGCGAATGAGATAAAGCAGAAGAGCAAGAGGTCCTTCAAAACGCGGCAGTTGAAATGTCATGTTGATGCTGCTCAAATTTTCACCCTGATCCACTCACCAGTGCGTGGCCTGTTGAATCATCTGGAGGGTTTTTTGCGCCTCCTGACGAGCTCGCTCATCCCCCTCCTGAATTATTGAATCAAGTTGATCTGGGCTTTTCAAGATCTCTTTTTTGCGTTCCCGAGGTCCCGAGATGAGGGCTTCTAAATTCTCAAACAGCTTCCCTTTGCAATCGCCGCAACCGATTCCTGCCCGAGGGCATTCGGTTCGCACCCATTGCACATCAGCTTCCGTAGAAAACACCTTGTGGTAGGAAAACACGTTGCAGATTTCTGGATTGCCAGGGTCTTTTCTCTGCACTCGAGCCGGATCCGTTGGCATTGCACGAATCTTTTTTTGGAGACTCGCCGACTCTTCACTCAACTCAATCACATTGCCGTAGGATTTCGACATTTTTCGGCCATCCAATCCTGGCAGCAGCGGAGTCTCAGTAAAAAGCGGCTTGGGTTCCGGCAACTTCAAACCGTAAAGGTGGTTGAGTCGGCGGAGTATCTCCCGGGAGAGCTCAAGATGCGCCCTTTGGTCCTGGCCAATAGGAACCATTTCCCCCCGGTAAGCCAAAATGTCTGCGGTCTGCAGAACCGGATAAGCAAATCTTCCCAAATTGTGGGAATCGTTTGCTTTTGCTTCCTCTTCCGCATCCTTCCACGTGGTCACCCGCTCCAACCACCCCATGGGGGTTATGTTCGACAACCAAAAGAAGATCTGCAGATGTTCCACCACGTGCGACTGGATGAAAATCACTGATTTGTGAGGATCCAAACCCCAAGCTAAAAATTCCGCGTAAATGTCACGTGCAAATTCCGGTATCTGCGTGGCTGATTTGTAGGCCGAGGTCATGGCGTGCCAGTCCATCACTCCAAAAAAACATTGATGCTCGTTTTGCAACTGAATGAAGTTCTTGAGAGCCCCCATGTAATTTCCGAGATGCAATCGAGCCGTGGCGCGCACTCCGCTCATCACACGAGCCATCACTCACCCCACAATTCCTAGAGCCAATCCAACCATCGTCTCGGCAGTCCAAAGAACAGGATAAGCCAACACACGCAACACTCCTGAGACGACCAAAATCAGCAACAACCAGCTCAACATTTGCTCATTTTCTTCTAACTTTCGATTCCAACTCTCCGGCAGAAAACGTGCAATGATTTGCCCTCCATCCAAAGGACGAATGGGCAGCAGATTAAAAAAAGCCAAAAACAAATTGGTGGTGATAAAAATTTTGAGCATTTCAACCAAAGCTTTCGCAGATGCGAAAAGGTTGAATTTCAAAGCCACAATCGCAATCAAAAAAGATCCCACCAGAGCCAACAGAACGTTGGACATGGGGCCCGCCAGGGCCACCCAGAACATATCTGTCCTGGGATTTTTTAAATTTCGAGGGTCCACTGGAACTGGCTTGGCCCAACCAAAAAAAATCGGCAGATTAAAAACAATCGAAGTGATGGGCAAAATGTAGGTGCCCACAAGATCAGCATGCGCCATAGGGTTCAAGGTCAGCCGACCCATAAATTCTGCAGTTCGATCGCCCCGCATTTTCGCGACAAAACCGTGCGCGAACTCGTGGAAACAAAGCGAAAACAAGAACGGCACAAAGAAGATCCCCAACCGACCCGCAATCTCGACAAAATCCATCGTTTTCACTCTACCGCAGTCTTGCGATTCGTCAACGGCGTAAAGATCTTGTTGTTGTTAGACTCTCGTGGGATTCAGTTTCAAAAGGAGTTGTTATGTCCACGCCTCTAACTCTGTTGAGTGACGAAGAAACCGCTTTTCAGCAGGCCATCCGCGAGTTCGCCGAGGCTGAAATCAAACCCCATGTTGCCGAGATGGATGAAAAGGCCGAATTGCACCCCGAGATTCTGAAGAAACTTTTTGAAATGGGCCTGATGGGCATCGAGACCCCCGAAAAATGGGGTGGTGCCGGAGCCACCTTCACCATGGCCTGTCTCGCAGTGGAAGAATTGGCTCGCGTCGATGGGTCCGTTTCTGTGCTCTGCGATGTGCAAAACACACTGGTGACCAACGCCCTGTTGCGCTGGGGAACTGACGCGCAAAAAGAAAAATACCTGAGCAAAATGGCGCGTGAATGGGTGGGCGCCTACGCCCTGAGTGAATCCTCGAGCGGCTCTGATGCCTTTGCGCTCAAGTTGCGCGCAGAGAAAAAGGGCGACAAGTACCTGCTGAATGGTCACAAACTCTGGATCACCAACGGCAAAGAGGCCAGCCTTTTCATCGTGTTTGCGAACATCGCTCCCGAGCAGGGATACAAGGGAATTACGGCATTTTTGGTTGAAAAATCTTTCTCCGGATTTCAGGTGGGAAAAAAAGAAGACAAATTGGGCATTCGAGCCAGTTCGACTTGTGAA
>FRDC01001366.1_pt3 | contig 47360 bp, 48 predicted proteins | sample 1106171 | NCBI WGS metagenome assembly FRDC01 (sample SAMEA3930566, study PRJEB13176) | freshwater metagenome | biome: Drinking water system; feature: drinking water; material: water | place: Singapore | collected 2014-12-20 | reverse complement strand
ACCCCGCCCCAATAGGTGCCGATGCCGCCGCCGTTGGAAGCGAGCGAGACGTTCTCGTTCCAGGTTCCGACGATCGCCTCAAGCGAATCGCCGACGGCGTTCAGGAAGCAGGAAATCGGCAAGCCGCGATCGGCCCCGCCGTTCGACAGCACGGGCGTCGCCGGCATGAACCACATCCGCGAAATGTAGTCATAGATTCGCTGGGCGTGATCGGCGTCGTCGCCATAGGTCTTCGCGACACGCGCGAACATGTCCTGATAGGACTCGCCTTCCAGGAGATAGCGGTCGTCGAGCGTCTTCTTGCCGAAATCCGTGATGAGCGCGTCGCGGCTGTGATCGACGACAACGTCCTTCACCAGCCGGAGCTCCGGTCGGCGCTGCTCGGGCGCAGGCGCGGATGCAATCGCCGGGGTTTCGAGGAGTTTCGCCGTTTCCATCGCTGCCGACATCGTCACGCGCCCCTTTTTCTCTCGCCAGACTTCCCTCCCCTCCCGGATGCATCCCGGCGCCGGGCGGAGGCGCGCGAAGGCTTGTCGCCGGTTGCCCCCAAGGGGCGGGCCGGCCATCAGGCGTCCGCGACTTTTTCAGAGATTTCCCGCGATTTGCGGGGCCTGCAGCGGAAGATCGAGCTCTTCGACCAGAATCCGTCACCGACACAACATATAGTGCGGCAGGCGGTCCGCACCGTCAATATGAAGTTACCAACAGGACAGAACTTTTTCGTTAAAATAGTCTTAAGCTATCGCACGGGGTGCGCTTCAATTCTTAATCCAAGGAGGCGTTTCTGCGCCCCCAAAGCCTTGTTTCGGGGAAGCATCGGGACGGGACTGCTTCGAAAAAAATCCGCGCTCGCCGGGTTCGGTCCGCCCGGCGATGAATTTCGGCGGCGCGCTCTGGAAACTTTGCGCCACAAATTGCGGTCCCGCTGGCGCCTTCCGCCACGGCAGGTCCTCGGCGGGCCCTGGCTCGCCGAATCGAGAGCCGGTTTTCGACCACGCTTCCGCCCGCCCCTCTAGCGCGCCCAAGGCGTCGGCGAAGCGCTCGACCATCTCGCGCGGGCGCTCGGCGGCGGCCGAAAGCGCGCGGTCCTTGAGCCCGTTCGCCGCCGCATCAAGGCCATACCGGCGCAGGGCGCCGGCCGGGTCATCGGCGGCGATCACCTGTGCGGCCAAGGGTCCGAGGATATGCGGGGCGAAGATTGCGACTGCGATGACCAGGGCGAAGATGACGATGCCGGGGCGCGCGCGTTCCGCCGCCGTCAGCGCGCCGATGAAATCCGGGATCGGGGCGAAGGATACCGGGTGCGACAGCGAGAAAAAGAGAAGCGCGACGCCGATCGCGATCCCGAAAATAAGCGCCGAAAACCGTCCGATAAGGCGGGTTCCCGACCCGAGACGACGGCCGGCCTCTGCTGCGATCGCGGCCCCGAGAACGTGGCAGCGATATCCGTCGCCCGTTGCGCCGATCACAGGCGACTGGTCGTAGAATCGCAATGCCGCGATCGTTGTCATGCGCGCGCGAGAGGCGGCGGAAATTGCGACTGGCAGATCGCTGGCCGAGTTCACCGCCATCGCGGCGCGCTGTTCGTTCAGCCTGTCCTTGAAGCGGCTGGTCGCCTGCGCCACAAGCGCTTCGAGTTCGTCGCCCCCGCGCGCGAAACGTTTCTTCGCATCGCCGGCGGCGCTGTCCGCGGCGAGGCCCGCCGCGACGACGCCAAGAAGCCCAAGAAACACATAAAGCGTCGCAAAGGAAAACGGCGCCGGATCGAGCTGCGAGGCGACGCGCCAGGAAAGCGCTGCGAGAAATACTACAAGACCGAGCGTCATCAGGCTCCGCAAGACCGCGGAGAGACCATAGACGGCGCTTGCCTCCATCTGGTCGAGAAGGCTCCGCGATAGCCCCGCCCCGATCGTCGCCGCTTTCTCTGTGGCCCCGATGTCAAGTTCGCCCGCTTCGTGTCGGAGCTCATCGCCGACCCGGTCATAATGTTCGGACTGGCCAAGGCTGACCGCCGCGCCATCCGCCGAATAACGCGGCGCCGGGAAAATCTTCGCCGGATCGGGAACCCCGACCGGTACGACGTCGGCTGCCTTTTTGCGTGGGCGCGCCTTGCCGGCGAGAAGCTTGGCGATCCGGACAAGAAGGCCTGGCGGCCTGGCGCCAAAGACAGGGGCCGCCGCCGGCGCGGGCGAGCGCACGTCTGCGCCGAACGCCTGACTGACTTCAGTTCCGCCTTGATGGGCGTTGCTGTTCATGACCCCTCGACCCCACACAGACAAGACTAGCCGAAAACCGCCCGGAGGGCGAATAGCCGGGGCGCCACGCCCCCCGCCCCTCAATAGAGCGAGCCGAACAGCCTTACGGCCCGCGGGTCGCCGGCGAGAAAGGGCGACATCTTGTTCATGACATAGGCGGCGCTGAGACGTCGTTCGGGGTCGATCATAACGGCCGAACCGCCGAAGCCCGCATGGCCGAACGCCGTCGGCGACGGGCCGAAAAAGCCGTTTGTGTTCGCCATCAACCCCGCCGCCCAGCGGAGGCGAAACGGCAGCACGAGATCCTCGCCCTCGATCCTTGTACGGAGGGCCTCGGCGACCACACGCGACGTGATCGCCTGGCGCCCGTCCGTGTCCGCGCCGGCGTTGGCGAGGGGGTGCACGATTTCGGCGAGGCCGCGCGCAGTCGCATGCATGTTGGAGGCGGGGATTTCAGCGGCCATCCAGTCCTCGCGGCTCACGCCCGCCGCCGCCGACCATGGCTTCAGGAATGCGATCTCGGTGAACCGGCTCTTGCGATGCTCCGGCGCGCGAGGCGGCTTCGTCATCGACGCGGCGCGCGCGATCTCGGGCGATTGCAAGCCGCAATGCACGTCGATGCCGCGCGCGGCGAAATAATCGCGGCGCAGCGTTTCACCGACGCCATGGCCCGTTTTACGCCTCAACAACTCGTCAGCGATGAAGCCGACGGTCTGCGGGTGATAACCGGACGCCGCACCGAGCGGCCATAACGGCGCCATGGCCGCGATGCGCGCCGCGATAACCGCGCGCTGCGTCCACTCTTCCGGCGGAATGTGATCGGCGAAGCCGGCGAGTCCGGCCTGATGCGACAGCGCCTGCCCCAGCGTCACCCCGTCTTTCCCTTCGGCCGCGAAGTCGGGCCAGTCCGCGGCCACCGCTCGTTCGTAGTCAAGCGATCCTGAACTGACTGCCTGCGCGATAAGCCGCGCAAGCACGGCCTTGCCGCTCGAATAGACGCAGACGAGGGTATCCTCAGTCCACGGAATTGTCTGCGCCTTGTCGGCGAAGCCCGCCCATAGGTCGACGACTTTCTCGCCGTCGACAAAGACGCAGAACCCGGCGCCCAGTTCCTCGCCGCCTGAAAAAGCCCCGGCGAAAGCATTGCGGGCGCCTTCCAAGCCGGATGCTGCGCGGCCCTTGATCTCCGGCGGACCGGTCATTGGCGCCGCAGGCCTTTTTGATCGAGCCGCCAGACAAGGCTGTCGATCCGATCCTGTCCGAAAAACGGCTCCTCATCGAGCACCATCAGCGGTACGCCCCAGTGGTGGACAAGCTGCGCCGCCTCATTCGCGGCCATGCGGGCAAGAAGCGCGCTTTCATGGGCGCCCGCATAGGCCTCAAGGTCGGCCAGCACGAGGCCGGCTTCGCGGGCGGCTTCCTCAATGTGGGCGCGGTCGGGCCAGTTCTCCGTGCCGCCCCAGATCCGGCGCGCGAGGCTGCGCGCGAAGGCGAGCCCCGCGCCTTTGCTTTCCTCCGCTGCAAGGCCAAGCCGCATCAGCATGTCCATCAGCGGCTGGTCGGGCGCCACTTTGCCGGTGCTCATGTCCATGGCGATCGGATCGGGGCGAGGCGGAAAGAACGGAATGCCGAGGCGCGCACTCTCCCGCATAACGTCCTTGAAGAGGTACGGAAGCCATTGCGGCCGATTGCGTTCGAAAAAGGTCGGCTCACGCATGGCGAGCGGCCGCACGAAGCAAAAACGCGCCACGACGTCGTAATCGCGCACGATGGCGCCGAGCCGGTCGATCGCGATCCAGGAATAGGGGCTTCGGAAAGACCAGTAGATGTCCAGACTCGCCATGATGTTGCAGCCCTCGCCGTCGCTGTTGTTGCAACTTCGGCGAGGCGATCCTAATCGTCAACGCCGATCCGCACTGTCCAGGAGAGGCCGCCCGTCATGACCAGAACGCTTCGCGTCGCCGCGCTGCAGGCCGCTTTCGGAGACGACATGTCGGCGAACATCCGGACGGTCGAGAAACTGATCCGTGCAAGCGCCCTGGACGGCGCGCAAATCATCCTGCCGCCGGAGCTGTTCCAGGGGCCCTATTTCTGCAAGCGGGAAGAGACGAGATGGTTTGCACACGCATTCCCATATCGCGAGCATCCCGTCGTTACGGCGCTTACGCCGCTCGCGCGCGAGCTCGGCGTCGTCCTTCCGCTCTCGATCTATGAGAAGGCCGGCCAGGAATATTACAACAGCCTCGTCATGGTGGACGCCGACGGGACGATCATGGGACTTTATCGCAAGAGCCACATCCCGGACGGCCCGGGCTATGAAGAGAAATTTTACTTTCGGGCCGGCGACACCGGCTTCAAGGTCTGGCCGACGAAATTCGGGCGGATCGGCGTCGGCATCTGCTGGGATCAATGGTTCCCGGAAGCGGCTCGCGCGATGATGCTGCAGGGCGCGGAAGTTCTTCTTTATCCGACCGCCATCGGTTCGGAACCCGAAAACCCTGCGCTCGACACGCAGCAGCGCTGGCGGCGCGCAATGATCGGCCATGCGGTGTCGAACGTTGTGCCGGTGGCGGCGGCGAACCGCATCGGCGACGAAGAGGGGCAGGTCTTTTACGGCTCGTCCTTCATCAGCGACGAGGGCGGCGAATACCTCGCCGAAATGAACCGGACGGACGAAGGCTTCATCACGGCAAGCATCAACCCGGACCGGATCGCCGAGATGCGCGCCGGCTGGGGTTTCTTCCGCGACCGGCGCCCCGATCTCTATGGCGCGCTGACCGGCAAGGGTTAATCCGACAACTGGCGCGGGAAATGCTTTCTCCCGAAACGGGAAACTGTTTCGTGAGGATCGACCGCCATGGCTGCACCGCATCAGAACATCGCCGATATAGTCGTTCTCAAAGCGGCGGCGGCCGAACCCGACCATGGCGATCTTTACCTCGATGGCGATGCGCCAGTCGGATTAAAGCTCGCGGCGATGCGCAAGGCGAAGGGCCTCAGCCACGCTGACGTGCACGCCGGCACCAAGATCAAGATCGTGCATATCGCTGCGATTGAAGCCGGCGACCGCGCCGCCCTGCCCGCAACGCCGTTCACGGCCGGCTTCGTGAAAGCCTACGCCCAATTTCTGGGTCTCGACGCCGACGCATTCGCGCGCGCCTACAAGGAAGAGGCGGGCTTCACGCCGATCGCCGCACCAGTGCGCGACGCGATCATTGCAGCCCAGAAAACCAATAGTGAGCAGCCGACACGGTCGACTATTGAAACAGCCCTGACGGCTGCTCCGGCTGCCGAGATCGCTCAGGCCGCCATGGGAACGACGGCGCTTGTTCCGCTTCCTGCGCCAGCGCCAACCATCGAATCAGCAATCCCCGCACCCGCCAGCGCATCGCGTCCGGGGGAACCTGATAAGATGGTGACTTGGCTTGGCGCCGGGGCGGTCATCGCCGTCGTCGCCTTCCTTGCAGGCCGCGCGGCCCAGCCGCAACAGGTTACTTCGGAAATTGCGCCGCCGGCCGCGACCGTGATCGCCGCTGCGCCCGCTGAGGTGACCGCGCCTGTGGCTAGGGTTGTACCGGAAATTGCACCGCCGGCCGCTGAAATCGCGCCGCCAATCGCCGAACCCGTTGATGCCGCCCCAATCGTCGAAGTCATCAAACCGCCGGTCGTGAAGCCTCAGCCCAAGAAAAGGATCGCCCAGGAAGCGCCGACCGCGCCAGCCGAAGAAACGCCTGCGCCCGTAATCGTCATGGCGCCGGCGGCGCCAATCGTCGTCGAAACTGCGCCGGCGACGATGCCCGAACCAACGATCATCGCGGCGAAAATGACGAGCGCCGCGACGCCGGAGTATCCTGAACGCTGCGCCATGCGGGCCGGCGAGAGGGTCGGCGTCACTCTGGTCTTTTCGATTACGACCGACGGGCGGCCGGTCTCCGCCAGCGTCATCGCCAGCGACGATCGCTGCTTCAATTCTGCGGCGCAGCGCGCCGTCTACGACATGCGCTTTTCACCGCGCACCGTTGACGGCGTTCCAGCGATCGAAACCGGCAGGACCGTAACGGTTCAGTTCGTCCGCTGAGCGAAACCCGCCACGCAGCGCGCGACCCAGTCAGGGACAATTTCGGCCGCGCGCCCGTAATGGCTTTCGGCGAAGGCGGAGGCGTTCTCTGAGGGCTCGAGGTTGAGTTCGACGCAAGGAACGCCCAAGGCGCGCGCTTCCAGGACTAGCCCGGCTGCGGGATAGACCGAACCGGAAGTCCCGATCGAAACGAATAGATCGGCGCTCGCGATCGCCCCGGCAATCCCAGACATGTATCGGGGGATTTCGCCAAACCAAACTACGTCTGGGCGCATGGCGCCGCCGCCCTTGCAGTCGGGACAGCGCGTATCGACGGACAGGTCGCCTTCCCAGCGGTGCACGGCGCCGCACGACAGGCAGCGCGCCTTCAGCAGTTCGCCATGCATATGAAGCACACGCCGCGACCCTGCACGTTCATGCAGGTCATCGACATTCTGCGTGACGAGCGTAAGGAAGTCGCCGATATGCGATTCAAGCCGGGCCAGCGCATCATGCGCCGGATTTGGCGCAACGCTTTTCAATCCCTTGCGCCGAGCATTGTAAAAGGCGTGGACGCCCTCCGGATCGGCGGCGAAGCCTTCCGGCGTTGCTACGTCGCGCCAGTCGACCTGGGACCACACGCCGTCTTTGTCACGAAACGTCGAGACGCCGGAGTCGGCGGATATTCCGGCGCCCGTGAGGACGACAATACGCGCCCTCGCTGTCACCGCGCCAGGAAATCGCTCTTGCCTAGCGGCACGCCGGCGTTGCGAAGATTGAGATACGCAGCCGTGGCATGGAAATAGACGTTCGGCAGAATGAAGTTCTGCAAGAACTGCCGGCGCTTCATGGTCATCGCCTGATCGCGCATCGGCACAGTGATATCGCCATCCGGGTCGGCGTCGATCTTGGCGCGGTCGAGGTCCTTGATGTGGGCATGAGCCTTAGCGACGCGCTCTCTCAACTGCGCGAAGGTCGTCTCCGTGTCCGGGAAGGAAGGCGGCTCGGCGCCCGAAAGCCGCGTCACGCCGCGCACCGCGATATCGCACGCGATCTGAACCTGTCGCGCCATCGTGAACATGTCGGGCGCAAGCCGCCAACCAGTGTATACTGAATCCTCGACGCCGGTCGCCTTGGCGTGCGCCGCCGCCTTGTCGAGCATACCGTCGAGGGCGCGGAACATCTGGTCGATCGCCGCGCTGGCGACGCTTGAAGTCGTGTACTGCATGAAAAGTCTCCGAAGGGAACATCGTTGACTTTAGCGCCGCCGGGGGCTTTGCCATAGCGGCCTCCGATCACATAAAAGAGACGCCGGCATGAAGCGCGTTCTTTTCGTCTGCCTCGGAAACATCTGCCGGTCGCCGGCAGCTGAGTCGATCTTGCGGGCCAAGGCCGCTGAACGCGGCCTCGATCTCTTAATCGAATCGGCGGGCACGGGTGGGTGGCATCAAGGCGATCCCGCGGACGCCCGGATGATCCGGGCGGCGGCGCGGCGCGGCTACCGGCTCGACCACCACCGCGCGCGCCAGATCGAATTCGGGGATTTCTACAGTTTTGACATCCTGCTTGCGATGGATCTCAGGAATCAGGCCGACCTGCTCGCCATGGCGCCGCCGAATCGCGATTGCGACATCCGACTTTTTCTCGACTTCGCCGGCGACGGTCCGCGTGAAACGCCAGATCCCTACTTTGGCGGCGAAGAAGGCTTTGAAAACGTGCTTACCCTGATCGAAACCGGCGCAGAAGCATTCCTCGATCACATCGAGGAAAGCGAATAGCTGGCGACGATTTCGTAGTGAGCCGCCTCCGATCCGAGATGCGACTCGAACAGGTGAAATTCCTCGACCGTGAACGGACCCGCCGCAAATAATCCGTGTGCGGCGCAATAGCGTTCCGCTTCGTCCTTCGCGGCGCCGTTCAAATAGGCGAGCGTCACATGAGGAGTGAATTTGCGCTTTTCTTCGACAAAACCCGCCCGGCGGAGCGCAATTTCCACCTTCGCCTGCAAATGCGACAAAGCCGCAGTAGGGGCTGCGCCGGCCCACAAAGCGCGCGGCTTGCGGTCGCCGAAATAACCGCAGCCCGAGAGCTTGACGCCAAACGACGGGGCCGCCACGCCGGAAAGCGCGGACGCCGCCTCCGCTAGGCCATGGCGGTCCGTCTCGCCGATAAAAGCAAGAGTAAGGTGAAAATTCTCATCTGGGATCCAGCGCGCGCCGCGAAGACCGGTCTGGATTTGCGTGAGCGCATCGACGACGTCCGCGGGCGGGGTGATGGCGACGAAGAGCCGGTGCATCGGAAAGGCTCCTGCAGGGCTGGCGGCGACGATCTTCGCCGACGAGCCCTTTCGAAAGCTTGAATTGCGGCGCCGTCAAGGCCAACTTCGTGCGCCGGTCTGACGACGATCAGGAATGCGCGAGCAACAGATTCTTTTTCTCGGTTACGGATATGTCGCCAAGGCGCTCGCGCGCCGCCTGCGGGACCGCGGTTGGCGCCTTGCGGGCACCTTTCGGCGCGCCGGACAGCTTGATGAATTCGCGGCGAGCGGCGTTGCACCGGTGGCCTGGTCGGATAGCGGCGTTCCGGACGCAGCTCTTGCCGGCGTCGATGCTATCCTCGTCTCAACGCCCCCTGGCGAGAACGGGTGCCCGGCGCTCGCCGCAACTCGCGATGCTCTCGCAGAGGCGCCGCCAGCCTGGATCGGCTATCTCTCGACGAACGGCGTTTATGGCGATCACGGCGGCGCGGTCGTCGATGAGACATCGCCTCTGCTCGCGATGTCCCCACGCGGACGCGCGCGGATTGCTGCTGAAAACGACTGGCGCGCCTTCGCACACGAACATCGATGCCGGCTGGTGACCTTTCGTCTGCCGGGCATTTATGGACCGGGCCGCTCTGCGTTCGATCAGATCAGGGCCGGCCGCGCACAACGAATCTTTAAGCCTGGTCAGGTCTTCAGCCGCATGCATGTCGACGACATTGCCGCAGCTATTGCGGCGAGCCTTGAGCGGCCCCAATCGGGCGAGCTTTTCAATCTCGCAGATGACGAGCCTGCGCCGCCCCAGGATGTGATTGAGTTCGCCTGCCGGCTTCTGGGAGTCGAGCCCCCGCCGCTCGTTCCTTTTGAAGAGGCGCAACTGACCGAAATGGCGCGGAGTTTCTATGCCGACAACAAACGGGTCTCCAACTCGCTGATGAAGCGAGAGATTGGTGTTACCCTCGCCTATCCGACCTATCGCGAAGGACTGCGGGCGATCTTGGATGCAGGCTTCTAAAGCGGCTTAAAGGCCAGCGCCACGCCGTTGTTGCAATATCGAAGTCCAGTCGGCGAAGGCCCATCGTCGAAGACATGGCCCTGGTGTCCGCCGCAACGCGCGCAATGATATTCCGTGCGCGGTACGATCAACTTCCAATCCGTTTTTGTGCCGACCGCATTGGGCAGGGTATCGAAGAAGGAAGGCCAACCAGTGCCGGAATCGAACTTCTGATCCGACCGGAACAAATCCCAGCCGCATCCGGCGCAAACGAAAATACCTTCGCGTTTTTCCTCGTTGAGCGGACTCGTCCAGGGCCGCTCCGTCGCTTCCCGGCGCAACACGTCATAGGCCTCGCCCATGCCCTTGAGCCGCTCTTTCCATTCGCGGTCGGAAAGCTGCCATTTGTCGTAGTCCGGGATTTTGGCGGGATCAGGGGTCACATCTTTCGCTTTCGCCGGCGTCGCGAGGGCCGCCGCAGCCGCCCCGGCGACAAGTGTTCTTCGATCAAGTTTCATCGTCATGGGTCCGTGGGTCGTCGCGTCGCCTAGTTAGACCCGCACGAGCCCCGCCGCCAATAAAAAGGGCGCGAGGACAAGAAGCCCTGCACCACGATTGGATCGGAAGACCGTGAGGCAGGACTCCGGGTTGTCGATTTTCGTCGCCCTCACCTGCCAGAGAAAATGCGCTGCGGCCAATGGAAAGAGGGCCAGTCCTGCAAGCGGCCCTCCGCCGACGACATAGGACAGCATCGCGAAGACAACGGCGGCGCCGTAAAACCCGATCAGCGCCGGCGGCGTATTTGGGCCGAGGCGGCGGGCGGAGGATTTGACGCCAATCAGCGCGTCATCCTCCTTGTCCTGATGCGCGTAGATCGTGTCATAGCCGAGCGTCCATGCGACGCCGGAGGCGTAAAGAAGGAGCGCCGACCAGCTAATTTCTCCGGTCACGGACGAATAGCCCACCAGCGCGCCCCAGTTGAAGGTGAGCCCGAGCCAGGCCTGCGGCCACCAAGTCACCCGCTTCATGAAAGGATAGACGGCGACGAGCGCCAGCGAACACAGGCCGAGCTTGACGGTGAGCGCATTGAACTGGAGGAGTATGGCGAGGCCAGCCAGCGACAGGGCGATAAGCAACGCCCAGGCGTCTTTAACCTTGATCTGTCCTGAAGGAAGCGGACGCAGCGCCGTTCGCGCGACCTTCGCATCGATGTCCCTGTCGGCGATGTCGTTATAGGCGCAGCCAGCGCCGCGCATGACGATGGCGCCCGCCGCAAAAAGCACGGCATGCCAGAGCGCCGTTGCAGGCGCGGGCGGCGCGGCGATAGCGCCAAGCGCCAAACCTTGCCAGCAAGGAATAAGGAGGAGCCAGGTTCCGATCGGCCGGTCGGCTCGCATCAGGCGCAGGTATGGCCGGGCGCCGGCTGGCGCATGGCGGTCAACCCAATTTCCTGTCACGGCGTCGGGGGGCGCGGCGGTCATGATCGGGGATTTAAGTTGCGCGCGGCCCCATGTCATCTGCGCTGACGTCGCGCTAGACTACCGCCATGATCCCCCGGCTTTATCTCGATGCGCCGCTAAGCCAAGGCGCGGGCGTCGCATTGTCGCCCGAACAGACGCATTATTTAAAGAGTGTCCTGCGGCGCGACGCGGGCGCGGCTCTTCTGCTTTTCAATTCTCGCGACGGCGAGTTCGAAGCAACCCTTGCCGAAATCGGCAAGAAAGGTGCGCTCGCCGCCATAGGCGCCCGCCGGCGCGATCCGGTAAAGGAACCGGATGTCGGCATCGTTTTCGCGCCGGTGAAGCGGACTGCGGTAGAACTCATCATCCAGAAGGGAACGGAGCTGGGCGCCGCTTTCTTCATGCCGGTATTCACCGAACGGTCCAACGCGGACCGTTTGCGCACGGATCGCCTCAAGTCGATAGCGTGCGAAGCCGCCGAGCAATGCGGCCGCCTGTCGATTCCGGAAGTTCGAGAAATAGAAAAGCTCCCCGGCGCGCTGCTGCGCTGGAATCACGGGCGCACCCTTTTTTATTGTGACGAGGCCGGCGATGAGCCTGAAGAGGAATGGGGCGGCGCAAAGGGTCGCGCCGATCCGCTTCAGGATGTCGTCAGGCGTCGCGGCGCAGGACCCGCGGCGCTGCTTATCGGCCCGGAAGGCGGTTTTTCGCCGCAGGAACGGAGCTGGCTGCGCAGCCTTCCATATGTTGCGCCGGCAACGCTCGGACCGCGGATCCTGCGCGCTGACACTGCCGCGATCGTTTCCCTTGCCTTGTGGCAGGCTACCCTTGGCGATCTCACACATGCGTGAGCCAAATTCTCTTGGCCGCCGGGCGCGAGGCCGCTACAGGGCCGAGGCGCTTCATGGCGCGATGGCGGTCGGAGTCTTATCTTGAGCGTTGAGCGGCAGCCGACAGGCGACCTTTCCCCGATTGAATCGCTGGACGAATTGTCCGCGTTCATGGCCTCGGGAGAGAAGTCGAAATCCGAATGGCGGATCGGCACCGAGCACGAGAAATTCATTTACTGCCGGGACACGCTCAAGCCGGTCGCCTACGAGGGGCGCAACGGCATCCGCGCCGTCCTCGAAAAGCTCAGCGAGACTACGGGCTGGGAACTCATTCGTGAAGGCGACACGCCGATTGGCCTAAAAGGCGAAGGGGCGTCAGTCTCGCTCGAGCCTGGCGGACAGGTCGAGCTGTCAGGTGCGCCGCTTCAGTCCATCCATCAGACCTGCGCGGAAGTTTCGCGACACCTCGACGCCGTGAAGGCCGTCGCTGAGCCGCTTAACATCGCCTTTTTCGGCATGGGCTTCACGCCGATATGGACGCGTGATGAAATGCCTCGAATGCCGAAGGCGCGCTACAAGATCATGCGCGATTACATGCCGAAGGTCGGCGGTCTCGGCCTCGACATGATGCATCGCACCTGCACCGTGCAGGTCAATCTCGATTATTCGAGCGAAGCGGACATGGTGAAGAAATTCCGCGTGTCGCTCGCCTTGCAGCCGATCGCGACCGCTCTATTCGCCAATTCAGCTCTCGTTGAAAGCAAGAACTCGGGCTGGGCGTCGTGGCGTGCGAATATCTGGACCGACACCGACCCCAACCGGACGGGGCTTTTGAAGTTCGTCTTCGAAGACGGATTCGGATACGATCGCTACCGGGACTATCTGCTCGACGTGCCGATGTATTTCGTACGCCGGGGCGGCCAGTACATTGACGCCGCCGGACTTTCGTTCCGCGATTTCCTGGCCGGCAAGCTCGCGGTCGTTCCAGGCGAGCGTCCGCATATTCTCGACTGGGAAGACCACATGTCGACGGCCTTCCCGGAAGTGAGGCTGAAACGCTTCCTCGAAATGCGCGGCGCGGATTCGGGCCCGTGGTCGCGCATCTGCGCCCTTCCCGCCTTCTGGGTCGGCCTTCTTTATGACGAGGCCGCGCTGAGCGCCGCCTGGGACGTCGCAAAGGGCTGGACCGCCGACATGCGCGACCAGCTCCGGCTCGACGCGGCGCATTATGGATTGAAAGCGAAAATCGGCGACCGGCGCCTTCAGGATGTCGCAAAAGAGGTCATCGAAATTTCCCGCGCCGGCCTCAAAGCGCGCGCCAAGGCGGGCGCGATGGCTGACGATGAAACCCACTTCATAGAGCCTCTTCAATCAATCGCCGAAAGCGGCCTCACCATGGGCGAATTCACCGCGCGCCATTTCATTCACGACCTCAAGGGTGACGCGCGACGCCTCCTTGCGGAAGTCTCGTTCTGAGCGCGCGGACCAAGCCGGCGCTCGACGTGTTTTCAGACGTCGCCGTCGCCACGCGCGCCCTGTCGAAGAAGGATGCAGCCCTCAAGCGTGCGACGGCTGCGATCGGGGCACCGGTGATCCGCCGCCGGGAGGGCGGCTTTGAAGGCCTCTTCCGGATCATCGTCGAGCAACAAGTTTCCGTGCCGAGCGCACAGGCGATCTGGAAACGTTGCCTGGAGGGGACCGATTGCCGCGCGCCGGCGACGGTCGCCGCGCTGGGCGTCGATGGGTTGAGGGCGTTTGGGCTTTCAACGCCGAAGGCGCGATACGTCGCCGGCCTCGCGGACGCGGCCGCAACAGGGGCGATCGACTTTGCCGGACTTTCGCGGCTTGGCGATGTAGACGCGGTCGCATCCCTCGTCGCGCTGAAAGGCGTCGGCCCCTGGACCGCCTCGATCTATCTCCTCTTCTGCGACGGGCGCGCCGATATCTGGCCGCCCAATGATGTCGCGCTCAAACATGCCTATGGCGAAGCTGCAGGCGATGCCGTCGCGCAGCGCCAACTGGACGAATTGGCCGAGGGGTGGGCGCCGTGGCGGGGCGTCGCAGCGCACGTCCTTTGGACCTATTACGCGCACCTCAAGGGCCGGACGCCGATCTGAAGGTGTGGCCTGCGGGCAATTTTCATGAAAATTGTCAAAATACGGTCACGCGGAATCAGCTAGAATTTTCCCCAAGTCGGGGGCTATCGGCTAGGCTGATCCCGCCCTTGAGGAGAGTTTGTCTTCAGTAGCAATGTCTGCCCCTGTGTTTTCGTGACCTCGCCCGACGCCCGCCCGCGCCATTGGGGCTGTCGATGCAGGTGATCCGCCATGCGCCAGACGGGTGCCCCGCGCTTGTCCTCAATGCGGACTTTCGGCCCCTCTCTTATTTCCCGCTGTCGCTGTGGTCCTGGCAGGACACGCTGAAAGCGGTCTTCCTCGATCGCGTCGATGTCGTCGCGCAGTACGAAACCGTTGTGCGCTCGTCGACCTTCCAGATGCGCCTGCCCTCTGTCGTGTCGCTGAAAAAATACGTCAATCACGCACGGGCGCCGGCGTTCACCCGATTTAATGTGTTCCTGCGTGACGGGTTCACATGCCAGTATTGCGGCGCGGGCGAGCGCGACAATCTCACCTTCGACCATGTGACGCCGCGCTCGAAGGGCGGGCGCACGACGTGGGAGAACATCGTCGCAGCATGCGCTCCCTGCAATCTCAAGAAGGGTGGGCGGATGCCCGAGCAGGCGAAGATGTTCCCGGCGCGCAAGCCGATTCGCCCCTCGATGTTCGAACTCAACGAACGCGGCCGCGCGTTTCCGCCCAATTACCTGCACCAGAGCTGGCAGGACTTTCTCTATTGGGATTCAGTGCTGGAGCCCTGATCGGCGGGCGTTGTTCCTGCAATCCCTTTCCATTAGGCTTTGCTCCTTCAGTCTTGAGGAGGGACGCCCCATGGACCGCGACGCCGTCAGCCCTATCGTCAATCCATTCACCGCGATCACGCGCCGCAAGACCTTGTCGCTGATGGGGTGCGGCTGCGCCAGCGCGGCGGTGACGGCCTGCACCTACAATGAGGAGCTTGGCCGCAGCCAGCTCGTATTCGTTTCCTCAGGCCAGATGGCGCAGCTCGCGACCTCCGCCTGGTCCGATCTCAAGAAACAGGAAAAAATCACGAACGACCCGAAATATGTCGAACGCGTGCGCCGCGTAGCGCCAAAGATCATCACCGCCTCGGGCGGCAATCCATCCGAATGGGAAGTGCAGGTCTTCGCTTCGAAAGATCTTAACGCCTTCGCTCTGCCCGGCGGCAAGATCGGCTTTTACACTGGCATCCTCGACATCATGGACAATGATGCGCAGATCGCGACGGTCATGGGCCACGAAGTCGCCCACGTGAATTACAATCACTCGGGCGAGCGTTACTCGCAGCAGGTCGGATCGAGTGTCGCGATCTCCGCCGCGCAGGCGGCTATCGGCACGGGGAGCCAGACCGGCCAGCTCGCCATGGCCGCGCTCGGCGTCGGCGCGCAGGTCGGCCTCATTCTTCCATTTTCGCGCAAGCATGAGCTCGAAGCGGACAAGTTTGGCCTGCGCTACATGTACCGCGCCGGCTACGATCCGAATGAGGCGTTGAAGTTCTGGCGGAAAATGTCGGCCCAGAAACAGGGCTCGCCGCCGGAGTTCTTGTCGACCCACCCGGCGGACTCGACCCGTATCGCCCAACTCGAGCGCGAAATCGCCCTGCTGAAATAGTTGCGCCGAGCCCCCGCCGCGACTAGGTTCCGCGCCCGCGAAGGCCCCTCCGGGGGCTTGCCCGGTGTCTGCCGCCTTAGCTCAGCTGGTTAGAGCGCTAGATTGTGGATCTAGAGGTCCCCGGTTCGATCCCGGGAGGCGGTACCATTTACGCGGTAGCGCCCGCAGTCCCTCGTTGGCCAGCCGCGAGACTTGACCCAAATCAATAGGCCTTGCGCGAAATCAGATTGGTTTCGTCTCATGGAAATTTCTGATTCAAGAGCAACAGCCGCGCCGAAGCTGTCGATGGATGCCCCTTGGAGATGGCTGGGGGCCGGCTTTCGCGATCTTATGCGGGCGCCGCACCTCAGCCTTGGGTATGGCGCGCTTGTAATCGGCGGGGGCGTCGCAATCGTTTGGGCGCTCTGGCGGTCGGGCTATGAGTCGCTCATTCCCGTCGCGTTTGGCATGTTCGCGATCTTCGGTCCGCTGCTCGCTGTCGGCACTTATGAGTTGAGCCGGCGCCTGGAGGCCGGCGAAGCACCGGGGATCTTCCCGGTGCGCTTTGCCGGCAAGCGCGCGCCCCTGCAGCTCGCCTTTGTTGGGTTCTTCCTGATGTTCGCAGCACTCATCTGGGCGCGGATCGCGATGATCCTCTATGCTCTCTTCACGAACGGCAACTACCTGCCGCTCAGCGAGTTCACGACTTTTGCGCTGACGACGGCGCCCGGCCTTTCCATGATCGCAGTCGGAACCGCCGTTGGGGGCTTCATCGCCTTCGCCATTTATCTCTTGACCGTCGTTTCTGTCCCGATGCTGATGAACGAACGCGCCGACGCCTTCACCGCCGTCGCGACGGGCCTGCGCGCCTGGAAAAAGAACCCAGGCGCCATGATGCTGTGGGCGTGGCTGATCGCCGTCATCACCACGGCGGGCGTCGGCACCTTTTTCATCGGCCTCGCCGTCGCTTTCCCGCTGCTCGGCCACGCAAGCTGGCACGCCTATCGCGAAATTCGCGGGCTTTGATCGCTCTCGCGTTCTGCCAGATCATCATCGAGAAGGACGCGCGCGGCTGCGCCTTCCGGATCCTCAAACTGCCCCGACTTCAGCGCCCACAGAAATGCGGCGAGCCCGACGACGCCGAGAAGGAGCGCGATCGGAATGAGATAGATGAGAGCGCTCATCGCGGCGAGGCTCCTCTTCCCGAAATCCTAAGCGCATTCAAAATGACGACGAGCGACGATCCCGACATCGCCGCAGCCGCAATCAGGGGAGTGACGAGGCCGAAAACGGCGATGGGGATCGCGACGAAATTGTACATCGCGGCGAATACGAAATTCTCGATCATGCGCGCGCGGGCCTCACGCGAGACATTCACGGCCTCGAGAACACCCTCCAGGCGATCGCCGAGATAGACGAAATCAGCGGCCGACTGGCTTGCCGCCGCCGCCGTGCCAGGCGCGAGCGAGACATGCGCGGCGAGAAGCGAGGGCGCATCGTTAAGTCCGTCGCCGACCATGGCGGGGCGCGCGCCAGCGGCGACAAGCTCGACAAGTCGCGCGGCCTTTTCCTTCGGCCCGATCTCGGCGCGCCAATGATCGATGCCGATTGTCCGCGCCAGAGCCGCGGCGACCGGCGCGATGTCGCCGGACAGAAGCTCGGGCTGCAACCCTTTCTTCTCAAGCGCGCGAACCACCGCCGCCGCGTCCGCGCGCGGGGCGTCCTCAAACGAAAGGCGCACTGGCGCGCCCTCGCCGATCTTCAGCCAGGATGACATCCGGGCATCGGCGGCGTGGCCATCAGCGCCCGTCCAGACCGCCGCCCCCAACCGGACGCGCGCGCCCCTCCATGTGCCCTCGACGCCGAGCCCGGGAAATTCGACCGCGTCACCCGCCGCCTCGCCAGGACCTGCCGCTTCGACGACCGCACGCGACAAGGGATGGCGGCTGATGCGCGCGAGCGCAGCCGCCGCCTCGAGCGCCGCCGGAGAGAGGTCTTCGCGATTGACAAGCGTAGGCCGGCCAAGTGTCAGCGTTCCTGTTTTATCAAATATGATGGTCCGCGCTTCAGCAAGCCGCTCAAGCGCATCGCCGGATTTGACCAGAACGCCGCGCTTAAAGAGCCGTCCCGCCGCGACGATCTGCACGGCCGGCGCCGCAAGCCCCAGCGCGCAGGGGCAGGTGATGATGAGAACAGCAATCGCGTTGAGCGCTGCAAGGCGCAAGCCAGCGCCGGCGAGGAAATACCAGCCAGCGAAGGTGGCGAGCGCCAGAGTATGCACCACCGGCACATAAAACGCGGCCGCCCGGTCCGCGAGGCGTCGATAAAGCCCGCGCGCCTGTTCGCTCGCCTCCATCAGACGCGCAAGATCGGCGATTAGCGAGGTTTCGAGCGTGCCGGTCGCCCGCATGACGAGCCGCGATGACAAATTGACGACGCCGGCGCTCAGGTCATCGCCCATCTGGCGCTTTGCCGGCGCGCTCTCGCCGGTGACGAGCGCAAGGTCGGCATAGGACGTTCCGTCGACGACGACGCCGTCAACAGGAACGCGGTCACCCGGCGCCAGAAGCAGCCGGTCGCCGACTGCAATCTCTCGCGCTGACACGCTTTCAATACTTCCATCGTCCTTGCAGCGTCGCGCGGTCGCCGCCTGCAAGGCGAGTACATCGCGCGCCGCCGCCCGCGCGCGCCAGCGCAGGCGATGGTCAAGATAACGACCGATCAGAAGAAAAAACAGCAGCATGACCGCTGCGTCGAAATACGTGTGAGGCTCTCCGGTAAAAAACTCATGGATGCTAAGCGCGAGCGCGAGAACGACCGCAAGCGAAATCGGCACATCCATGTTCGCGCGGCCGTGTTTCAGGGCGGCCAGCGCGGAGCGGAAGAAGGGCCGCCCGGCGTAAAACGCCGACGGCACGGCGATGACTGCGGACGCCCAGTGCATCAGGCTCACCGTAGCCTTGCCCATCTCCGCGCCGCCGGACCAGACAGAAACCGACAGCAGCATAACATTGGCGGTCGCAAAACCGGCGACGCCGAGCGCACGCAGCAGCAGTCTTCCTTCCGCGTCATGATCGCTTTCAACGAGCTTCGGATCGAAGGGCGCCGCACGATAGCCGAGCGCTATGATCGCGCCGGTGATGTCGGTCGCCCGCAGCGCTTCTCCACGCCAGGCGAGCGTCAGCCGCCCCGTCGACAGATTAAGCCGCGCCGCTTCCATTCCTTCAAGCGCCATCATCGCCTTCTCGATCTTGGCGATGCAGCCGGCGCATTTTGCGCCGAATATGGCGAGGTCGAGTTCCGAAGCGCCCTTCTTCCGCCGAACGAAGGGCTCTGCATCGACGGCCCCGACGACGTCAAGCGTTGCAGCCGGCTCGAGCCCGCTCGGACAAGCGACGGAAGGCCTTGCGGTCATGGCACGATGAGCCTGTTCTCGAACTGAAATCGATCGCCCGTCGCAGATGTGGCTGTGACCGTCAGATCCCACGCGCCTTGGGCAGCATCGACGATGGCTTCATAGCGTCCGGCGCCAAGCGGCGTAAAAGCGAATTCCTCGGCGCCGTCTTCGGACGCCGGTCGCACCAGCGTTCCGGCAAGATTGAGACCATTGAGCGGCGCGGCGTCGCCTTTCCGGATGGAAACGATCAGCTTCGCACCGCCGACCTCGCCGACGACCTCGTCAATTGATGCTCGCCACCCAAGCGCTGCTTGACCCGCACGCGCGTCAAGCACCTCATTGTAATGGAGGCCTTGCCGGTAAGATTTTTTTTCCCGCTCGCCGGGGTAGCTCCTGACGGCGAAGACGATGAACACGGCATTCGCCGCGACAACCAGGGCGAAAAACGCCAAGAGCGCCGCCAGCACATGGCCGCCCGAAAGTTGGAATGATCCCTTCATCGCTCGCGTGCCGTCATAAAGGCCGCTGCAGCCGACGCGCTGGCGCCGGATTTCTCCGATATCGCGAATGTCAACCGCGAAGGCGCAACAGCAGCCAGCGCCGGCGGCGCGGTCACAAACACCCTTACAGCGCGCATGTCGTCGCCGGCGATCAAGAGTTTGAACGCATTGTTCTCAGGCTGCGCGCCGACGGCGGCCAAAGTAAGTCTGTTCGCGCTTTGCAGCCGGACGATATACTCGCGTTCGGCGCTTGTCTTGTTCATGATCTTCAGCGTGTAGCCATTACGGATCGACCCGTCGGACAGCCTGACGAAGGGCGGCGTCCGGTCTTTAAGGATGCTGAGATGCATAGTATCGCGCGACGACAGGCCATAGGCCATGATCGCCGCGACAAGCGCGAAAACGGCGGCATAGAGGATCGTTCGGGGGCGGATGAGCCGATAGCGAGGCGCCTCGCCCCGCCTGCGGCGCGCCAGGTTCTCATCCGTGTCATAGGCGATGAGGCCGCGCGGACGCCCGACCTTCGCCATCACGGGGTCGCATGCGTCAATGCACAGCGCGCAGTTGATGCATTCAAGCTGCGCGCCGTCGCGAATGTCGATGCCCATGGGGCACGCCGCGACACAGGCCTTGCAATCGACGCAATCTCCGCGCCCTTTCCAAGTCTCTCCCTTCTTGTGGGGGCCGCGCGGTTCGCCGCGGTCTGACCGGTACGTGACCTGAAGCGACTCCGCATCGGTCAGCGCCGCCTGGATGCGCGGCCACGGGCACATATACGTGCAAACCTGCTCGCGCATCGACCCGGCGAGCATATAAGTCGTGAAGGTCAGGACGCCCGCGAAGAAATAGGCCGACAGCGGCGCCGTGCCCTTAAAAAACTGTACGGCGACTGTCGGCGCGTCGTGGAAATAAAGAATCCACGCGCCGCCGGTCGCCGCAGCAATGAAAATCCAAACTGCGTGCTTTGCCCCCTTGCGCAGCACTTTCTGAACGGACCATGGCGCCTTGGCGAGCTTCATACGCGCATTTCGGTCGCCCTCGATGAGCCGCTCGGCGGCGATGAAAAGATCGGTCCAGACGGTCTGCGGGCAGGCGTAACCGCACCAGACGCGCCCGAAGAGCGACGTCGCCAGAAATAGGGCCAGCGCCGCCAGAATCAGCAGGCCGGTGACGAAATAAAGTTCGTTCGGCCAGATCCCGATTGAAAAGAAATAGAACCTCCCGCCGGCGAAATCGACGAGCACAGCTTGATCAGGCTCTGCCGGTCCCCGCGGCCAGCGAACCCAAGGCAGGAAATAATAGACGCCGAGGGTTGCGGCGAGCAGCGCCCATTTTAGCGTGCGGAACCGGCCATGCACGAGCTTTGGATAGATCGGCTCACGTTTCTTGTAGAGCTGGCGCGCCGCAGCGCTGTTGACGGCGACAGCGTCGATGACATCGACGTCAGGCGCAGCGATCGCCGGCTTCAGCGTCCTCACCGCCAGATTGAGATCAAGTTCTGTCACCGGGCAAAAACATACCTACTCGCCGCCGCCGAGCGAATGAACATAAACTGCGAGCGCGGTAATCTGCTCGCTCGACAGACGACCGCTCCACGCCGGCATGACGCCGCCACGGCCAAACCGCAGCGTCTGCGCAAGGTCCGCGCGATCGCCGCCGTAAAGCCAGATGGCGTCCGTGAGATTTGGCGCGCCAAGCGCCTTGTTGCCTCGGCCATCGGCCCCATGGCAGGCGGCGCACTGCTCCTCGAACAGCGGCGCGGCGCGCGCGACGGCCGCGCGGTCGGCCTCGCGGCTGGAAATGTTCACGACATATTCGACAAGATCGCCTATCTGGGCGCCGCTGAGAATACCCTGTTGGCCATAGGCCTGCATGACGTTGAGACGCGTTTCAGGATGGTCAGACCGCACGCCGACCTGCAAGGTTTGCCGGATATCCGCGAGCGTGCCGCCCCAAAGCCAGTCGTCATCGACAAGCGCCGGATAACCCTTGGCGCCCTGCCCGCCTGCGCCATGGCAGGTCGCGCAATTGTCGCCGAATAGCGAAGCGCCGGCGTTGAGCGCAAATTCAAGGAGCTGCGGGTCCCGTTCCACCATCTCAATTGTTTCGACGGAGGCGAGGCGCGCCATCCGATCCTGACGTTCCGCTTGCAGCGCGAGAACGGCGGCGTCGACATTCTTCCGCTCGGAATGCGCGCGCGCCCCGGGAAGATATCCGGTAAGGCCGGGCCAAGACGGCATCAGGATCCAGTAGACGACCGACCAGGCGACGCATAACCAGAAAATGATCAGCCACCAACGCGGCAGCGGATTGTTGAGCTCCTTGATGCCGTCCCAAACATGACCCGTCGTTTCAACGCCGGAGGCTTCGTCGATCTCACGTTCCGCCATGATTTCCGTCCTCTTCCTTCAGCGGAATCGCTTTTGCTTCGTCGAAGCGCTTCTTGTTCTTCGGGTTGAGCGCGTAAATCAGCACCAGGGCGAAAGCGATTACGAAGAGTACCAAACCCCAAGTCTGCGCGAGGCGGGCGAGCGATTCGTACATGATCTCACCGGTAGTTTTCGTCGGCCTTGTAGGTCGAGAAGTCGACCATCGTGCCGAGCACCTGAAGATAGGCGATGAGGGCGTCCATCTCGGAGATGACCGCTGGATCGCCGTCAAAATCGCGGATCTGCGCCTTCGGGTATCTTGCGGAGAACGCGTCATAGATCTCGGACAACGGATCGACCTGCGCTTTCAGGTCGGCCTCGGCGTTCTCGATCATCTCATCTGTATAGGGAACGCCGACCGCCCTGTTCGCCTTCAGCCAGGAAGCCGTCTCGCGATAATCGAGCGGCTTGCTCAGGAACGCGTAAGGCGGCATCACCGATTCAGGCACGACGCTTCGGGGGTCCGCGAGATGTTGCGCGTGCCAGGCGTCTGAAAACTTGCCGCCGACGCGCGCAAGGTCCGGACCCGACCGTTTCGAACCCCACTGGAAGGGATGGTCGTACATGCTCTCGGCGGCGAGCGAATAATGGCCGTACCGTTCGACTTCATCGCGCAGCGGCCGCACCATCTGCGAATGGCAGACGTAACACCCTTCGCGCACATAGATGTTGCGCCCGGCGAGCTCGAGCGGCGAATAGGGCCGCACGCCGGCGACCTTTTCGATTGTCGATTCAAGATAGAACAGCGGCGCAATCTCGACGAGGCCGCCGATCGCAACCACCATGAGAATGGCGACGGTGAGAACGAGGCCATGTTTTTCGAGAAATACGTGCCTGTTGAGCATGTCGCGCTCCCTCACTGGGCAGGAACCGCGGCGAGCCGCGCATCGTTTACATACTCGCGTTCGCGCACGTCGCCGCGCGCTGTACGCCAGAGATTGTACGCCATCAGCAGCGCTCCGATGAGGAATAGAACGCCGCCGAGCATCCTTATGACGTAGTAGGGATGCATCGCGGCGACGGTTTCGACGAAGGAGTATTGAAGGAAACCGAACTCGTTATAGGCGCGCCACATCAGGCCCTGCATGATGCCGGATACCCACATCGACGTGATGTAGAGAAGGATGCCAAGCGTCGAAATCCAGAAATGCCACTCGACGAGCGCGCGCGAATAGAGCTTTTCGCGATTCCACAGCCACGGAACGAGACAATAAAGCGCGCCAAATGAGACATAGCCGACCCAGCCGAGCGCGCCGGAGTGAACATGGCCAATCGTCCAGTCAGTGTAATGCGAAAGCGAATTGACGGCGCGGATCGACATCAGGGGACCCTCGAATGTCGACATCCCATAGAAGGCGACGGAGACCACCATCATGCGCAGAACAGGGTCGGTCCGCAGCTTGTCCCAAGCGCCGGAGAGCGTCATCAGCCCGTTGATCATGCCGCCCCATGAGGGCATCCAGAGCATGATCGAGAATGTCATCCCGAGCGTCTGCGCCCATTCCGGGAGCGCCGTGTAATGAAGATGATGGGGACCCGCCCAGATATAGATGAAGATCAGCGACCAGAAATGCACGATCGATAACCGGTAAGAATAAACAGGACGCTCCGCGCGTTTGGGAATGAAGTAATACATGATCGCCAGAAATCCGGCGGTGAGGAAGAAGCCGACGGCGTTGTGGCCATACCACCACTGCGTCAGCGCGTCCTGAACGCCGGCGAAGAGGCTGTAACTGCGCGTCGACGTCAGCGAAACCGGCATGGCTAGGTTGTTGACGACGTGCAGCATCGCGATCGTCACGATGAAGGCGAGGTAGAACCAGTTAGCGACGTAGATGTGAGGCTCTTTCCTCTTCAGCAGCGTGCCGAGGAAGACGAGCAGGTAGACGACCCAGACGATCGTCAGCCAGATATCCGCGTACCATTCAGGCTCGGCGTATTCCTTCGACTGCGTGACGCCCATCAGATAGCCGGTCGCGGCGATGACGATGAAGAGATTATAGCCGAGGAAGACGAACCAGGGCGCAAGGCCGCCCCAGAGGCGCGCCCGGCAGGTTCGCTGGACGACGTAAAACGACGTCGCGATGAGGACGTTGCCGCCGAACGCGAAAATCACCGCCGAAGTATGCAGCGGCCGAAGCCTGCCGAAGTTCGTCCACCCAAGGTCCGGGAAATAGAAGAGGTTCGGGAATGCGAGCTGCGCCGCGATGATGACGCCGACTAGAAAGCCGGCGATGCCCCAGAACACGGAAGCGAAGACGCCCGCCTTGACGACGCCCATCTCATAGCGGCCCGCGTCCCGGCTGCCGCCCGCGGTCGCGTGGCTGACGAGCGCAAAGGCGCCAATGATGCTGGCGCCGAAAAACATCATCGCGTGCGCCGCCATCAACGGGTCGATCGTGCGCGCCGCTGTGAAAACCGACCACAGCGCCATGACGCCGAGCGCGATGGCGATCAGCAGCACATCAGCGCCCGCCCCCTTTTCGGTCGGCGGCGTCAACCCCTTCGCCATCGATGAATCCCCGTTCGTTCGATTCCTAGTTCACCTTCTCACAGAGAAGCCGTCCATTGCCTTGACATGGATCAAGGCCGCTCAAATCAACGCGTTATTGTCCGCATGTCGCAGCGACGCGGGCCCGGAATGACAAGTTCGCTGACCTTTAGATTGATTGCGTGCGCCGCTGCGCTGGCGAACGGACCCAATGTCATCAAGAGCGCCGATGATTCTGGCGTCATTCGCGCGGCCCTGTGTTCGGGCCAGAGGCGAACGGTCGTCACAATCGACTTTGGCGACCGCGAGCGTCCCCAGCGCGGGCATGATGGGCCCTGCCATGCTGCCTTTCTATCGGATCGCAAGCTGCCGAAGCCGCGGCGCCCCGGCTAGCCGGGCAGAACCACATGATGGCGCGCAAGGTCGCGAATCGCGCCTTTCCTTTTCAGCGCGGCCAGCGTCCGGCTTAGTGTTTCAAGCCGGAGGCCAAGATAGTCCGCGATGTCCTGCCGCGACATCGGCAATGGAGTCTCGGTCGCGTCGCCCTCAGCCTCGCGCCCGATCGACCTGGCCATCATATGGAGGAAGCTTTCGACGCGCTCTTCAGCCGTCTTCTTGCCGAGCAGAACGATGTGGTCCTGCGCCTTGTGATATTCGGTCTGACCACGCGCTATCAGGCGATCCTTCACGCCGGGACAGTCTGCAGCAATGGCGTCGAGGAACTTGTGCGGAAAATGGCAGACATGGCTGTCTTCCAGCGCTTCAGCCGTGTAGGCGCTCGCCGCTGTTGCACGCACACCCATGAAGTCACCCGGAAACAGGAAACCAGTCACCTGCCGGCGCCCGTCTTCAAGATGTTTCGTGAGGCGGAAACTGCCCTGCACGACAATGAAGAGGCTGTCATTGGCGCTTCCCTCTTCCATGAGGGCGCGCCCCTTGGAGACGGTGCGGCGAGCCATCGTCTTTTCAATCTGCGCGAATTCACGGGGGCCGAGATCGGCGCAAATGGAACGCTCCCGCACGGCGCACAGGTCGCACGAGGCAGGCCGCCGGTCGGCGGCGCAATGCCCGGCGCTGCGGTCTGAGAAGGCCATGCGCCGAAAACTAGCACATTGCGCCCCGCCGATAAGCCCCTGACGCGGGCAGGTGCTGCGGCGCTTGCGCGCAAGCGTCGCGCGGCCGACCGGTGGTCCCTAAACCGCCAACGCCATGCCCGACATCTGCGCTGCATAAGGATCGAGCGCCGCAGCGACGGCGCGGGCAAGGAGAAAGGCGTCCTCGGCGAGGCTGATTCGGTCCCCTTGCCAGACGATGACCCCGTCCGCCTCGAACCGGTCGAGAGCCTCGCAGATTCTTAGCGCCTCGGTTGGTCCGGCGATCCGCAACACCTCTCCGACATCGGCGGACATCGCACACAAAAGGTCGCCTATCGCGGCGGCGACGACGCTCTCCCGCCGCGTGCGCTCGAGGCCGAGCGTAACGGGCGACTCGCCGCGCCGAACATGCTCGACATAGGCTCCGGGGTTCTTTTCATTCTGAGCATAGAGACCGTCGACAAAACTGATCGCCGAGGCGCCGACGCCAATGACCGTCGGCGAGGGATCATCCGCAAACCCCTGAAAATTGCGCTTCAGGCGGCCGGAAGAAAGCGCTCGCGCGAGTGCATTTGCGGGCCGCGCATAGTGATCGAACCCGATACGCACATAACCGGCGGCGCGAAGGCGCTCATCCGCAAGCGCGGCCATGTCGGCCCGCAAATCTGCGTGCGGAAGCTCGCTCTCGATGACCAGGCGCTGGCGCGAAAATACAGTCGGCAGATGCGCGTATCCGAAAACGGAAACGCGGTCGGGGGCGAGCGCCGTCACCTTTGCGAGCGTGTCGTCGAAGCCTGTCAGCGTTTGTCGTGGCAGGCCGTAAAGGATGTCGAATGAGAGGTCATCGATGCCCGCCATGCGGATTTCACTGACACAAGCCTCGACAAGCTCAAATTGCTGAATGCGATTGATCGCCCGCTGCACTGCAAGATCGAAATCCTGAATGCCGAGACTGAACCGATTGAATCCCAGCGCTGCAAAATCGCCGGCGTCCCCAGGGCGCAAGAGACGCGGATCGAGTTCGATCGCCAGATGCGCGCTGTCCGTCAGCCCAAGTTGCGCTTCGATCGCGGACAGGATCCTGGAGATTTCCTCGCACCGAAGAAAATTCGGCGTGCCGCCGCCGAAATGAATGCTGGCGGGCCGGCCGCGCCCTTCAAGCGCCCCCGCATGCATGGCTATCTCAGCGATCAGCGCATCGACATAGTCGATCACGCGACTGTAATTGTTTTCAACGCGCATCGCGCAGCCGCAATACCAGCAGAGCTGCCGGCAGAATGGCACATGCACATAAAGCGAGATTGGCGCATAAAGATCAATTTCGCCGCATTTTTCGGCGAGGTCCCGCCCGGAAACCGACGTGTCGAAGTGCAGCGCCGACGGATAACTCGTGTACCGCGGCGTCCGCGCATCGATATATTTTCGCCATTGCTTGTGCATAAGTGAGATTTATCCGTGCGCTTTCCATCGACAGATGACCTAGGTCAAATTCGAGATTCCCGTGCGCCGAAAATTTCGCCGCCTCAGCGAGGGCGCGTCGATGAATTTGACCTCGATCAAGTCGGGCGATTGCTTCCAATCCAAATCGCTCTCGTCGCTTTAACCGACGAGGGGATAGACAATGATAAGGAACTCGCTCGCACTTGCCGCCGCCATTCCGGCGCTCTGGGGCGTCGCCGCCGCCGAACAGGGCGACTGGCTCGTCCGCCTGCGCGGCATCGTGGTCGCGCCGACGGAAAACTCGTCAGACGTGCTGCCGGGGTTTGCGGCCGGTCGCGTCGGCGTTGAAAACGCCATCGTTCCGGAACTCGACTTCACCTATTTCATCACCCGCAATATCGGCGCGGAGCTGATCCTTGCGACGAGCCCGCATGACATTGTGGGCGAAGGGACCCTGTCCGGACTCGGCGAATTGGCTGACGTCATGGTGCTGCCGCCCACGCTGACGCTTCAATATCATTTCAATCCGGCAGGAAAAATTCGCCCCTATGTCGGCGTCGGCGTGAACTGGTCGATCTTCTATAGCGAGGACGCGTCAAGCGCTCTTGTCGGCGCCCTCGGCCCCACTTCCGTAAAGGTCGGGAATAGCGTCGGCGTCGCCTATCAGGCGGGCTTTGACATCGCCCTCAACGAGCGCTGGTTCCTCAACGCAGACATCAAATACATCCAAGTGGACACCACTGCGCGACTGAACTCCGGCGGCATGATAAATACCGTTGATATCGATCTCGATCCTATCGTGGCCGGGATCGGCGTCGGTATAAGGTTCTGATCCGCCGGCCTAATAGGACTCAGCGGTCGGCGGCTGTGAGAAGATCCTTTTCCGCGGCTCGCCAGCCGCCGCCTAAGGCCCGGTAGACAGCGGCGTAATTCAGCAGAACGCGCGTATCGCTTTCGGCAAGAGCGCTCTCGGCTTCCAGAAGGCGGCGCTCGGCGTCAAGCGCCGCGAGGAAACCGTCCAGGCCAGAGCGATAGCGCGCCATCGCCAGCGAGGCGGCGTCGGCGCTTTCGGCGAAGGCGCGAACGAGTTTCTGATTTCGCTCGCGTTCGCGCGCAAGGTTGGTGAAAGCGTTCGCTGCTTCTTCGAGAGCTGACAGCGTTGTCTGCTCATAGCGGGCGAGCGCGACGTCCGCCTGCGCCCGATTGCGCCTGATCTGCGTCCTTACGCGCCCGATGTCGAACGCGGCCCATTCGATCGTCGGTCCGAATCCATAATCAATCGACGGGGCGGTTCCATAAGCGGCGAGGGTCGACGAACTTGCCCCGAACGCACCTACGAAGCGCACACGGGGGAAGAGATCGGCGGTAGCGATCCCGATACGCGCCGTCGCCGCGGCAAGATCGCGCTCGGCGCGCCGGATATCGGGTCGCTGACGAAGGATCGCCGCCGGATCGCCAGCAGGCGCCGCCTCAGGAATTCGCGGCAAGGGAGACGTCTCGGAAAGGAGCATTTCAAGGGCGTCGGGCGCCCTGCCCGTCAACACGGCGAGGCGGCGCTGCTCGCGCGCGATCGTAGCCTCAAGTGGGGGTATTGCCGCCAATGTCGCTTCGTGCTGCGCGCGCGCCCGCGCAGCATCGAGGCTCGACGCGCGCCCGGCCCTCTCAAGGCTCTCGGTCAGGGCGCGGGTCTCTGACTGCTTTTCTGAATTCCTGATCGCGACGCTGCGCTGGCGCTCGGCGCCGCGCAAAGAGGCGTAGGCGGCGACGACGTCAGAGGTGACACTCACCGCGGCGCTACGGCGGTCCGCTTCGGCCGCTTCATAGGTAGCTTTCGACGCTTCGACGGACCGGCGCACGCGGCCCCAGAAATCGAGCTCCCAGCTCGCGGAGAGGCCGGCGTCAAAAAGATCGGTATCGGGAAATCGCCCTCCCGCCGGCAGGCCCGGTATCGTTGCGCCCAGACCATCGGCTGAGGTGCGGCCGCGACGGTACTGCGCTTCCGACCTGACCGTCGGGCCAAGATCAAGGCGGCTCGCCCCGAACTCCGCGCGCGCCGCGCGCACATTCGCGGCGGCCGCCCGCAAATCCCTATTGGCGGCGAGAGCGTCAGCGACCAGGCCATCCAGCAGGGGGTCATTCAGGGTGCGCCACCAGTCCGCGGGGGCGACAGCAGCGCCTGCATCCGCAAACCCGGCCGGCGTCAGCGCTGAGAGATCAGCGCCCCTGTAATCCGGTCCTGTTGCGCAAGCGCCGAGTAGCAGCGCAACGGCGAGATAAGGGCGGCCGCTCATGAATCCGCCTTCGCGAGCGCAGTTGCACGCGCATCATCAATGAAGACGTCAAGCCGCTGGCCGACTAAAACGTCTGCGCCAGGCGCCAGCGCGTAAACGACTTCGATCACACGCGCATCGACACGCTCCGATCCGCCTGCCAGGGTTCGTTTTGCGGATGCGCGCGGTTCGATCCGCACAAAATCGAGCTTGTGCTTCTGGTCTGTCCGCCCTCGCGGCACGGCGACTGCGGAACTAGACGGTGAAAAGCGGCTTATGTCGCTTTCATCGATCTCGACGCGCACATGGAGTCGCTCCGTCGCGCCGATCGACATTAATGGGACTTGCAAAGGGCCAGCCGAAGCGAACTCTCCGGGGCGGGCGTCGACTGACAATATCTCGCCTGTGATCGGCGCAGTAACCGTCTGACGTTCCAGATCAGTTTCAATCGCTCCGACTCGCGCGCGGGCGGTCTCGCGCGCGGCCGCCGCCTGCGCGAGCGCGGCTTCAGCGCGCGCCACGGCGAAACGCATGCGATCGAGCTCATCGACACTGATCGCGCGTTTGTCAGAGACGCTTTCGAAAATGGACAGGCGCTTGCGTTCATCGCGCAGATTGACCGCGGCGACCGTCTCCGCGGCGATGGCGGCGGCGTCGCTTGCGAGCGCCTCCGCCCTCGCCGCATTGAGCGCCCGGCTGTCGAGGCGGAACAAGGGCGCACCTTTTTCAACGCGATCTCCCGGCTTCACGAGAACTTCGCGGATCACGCCCGGTAGCTCTGTCGCGATCGCGATCGTCTCGCTTTCAGGCTCGACGACGCCAACGCCCGCAACAGACGCGGCGTATGGCGTCGCTGGCGGGGCGATGACGGGCTCTGCGCGGCCCTGCGCCGGCCTGATGGCCGAGGTGACAGCAAAGGCGAACAGGCCGGCGGCGGCCAACGGCAGGATGGACCTGCTTGAGAGTTTAATGCGCATGAGGGCGCTCCTTTTCTTCGTGCTGGACGACGTCGCGAATGATGCGGCCGTCTTCCATCGACACGATGCGATCGGCGTAATTGAAAATCCGGTTGTCATGAGTGACGACAAGGACGGCGCGAGTGGCGTCGCGGCTCGCGTCTTTCAGCAATTCCATGACCTGCCGCCCGCTCTCGGCGTCGAGCGCGGCGGTCGGCTCGTCGCAGACGATGACCGCCGGCTTGTGGATGAGAGCGCGCGCGATCGCGACTCGCTGTTGCTGGCCGCCGGAAAGCTGGCGCGGCAGCTTGTCGACATGGGCGCTCATGCCAAGTCCGGCGAGCGTCTCCTTCGCGCGCGCCGACGCCTGGTCGAGCGGCATGCCGGCGGCGACGAGCGGCGTTGCCGCGTTTTCCGCGGCAGTCAACGCCGGAAGAAGGTTATATTGCTGGAAAATGAAGCCGATGCGACTGCGGCGGAACCTGACCTTCTCACTGTCGCGCATGGCGGTGATGCGGGCGTCCATCACGTCGACATCGCCTCTCGTCGGACGAAGCGTTCCCGAGACGATCGACAGAAGCGTCGTCTTTCCACACCCTGAAGGCCCGACAAGCATTGTCAGCCTCCCGAATTCGATATCAAGATCGACGCCGTGCAGCACGCGCGTTCGCGCGCCATTCGATCCGAACTCCATTTCGACGCCGCGCGCGGAAAGGGCTGTCTGCATGGTCAGCCCCTGAAAACGATCGCTGGATCAACCCGAAAGACCTTGGTCAGACTGCCCAGCGAGGCGAGAACGATGATGACGGCGACGACCGCCCCGACGCCGGCGAGGACCTCAGGGCGGAGGACGAAACCTTCCAGCGCCGGCACGTTGCGCGTCACCTTGAAGAAAAACGCGCAGACGCCGATGCCGAGGCCGAAGCCGATTGCCCCGACCACAGCCGACTGGAGCAGCACCATCGCGGCGATCTGCCCGTTCGTCGCGCCGATCGCCTTCAGGGCGCCGAACTGCTTCAGGTTCTCGACGACAAAGAGGTAAAGCGTCTGCGCCGTTATTGCGACGCCGACAATCACGGCGAGAGCGATGGTGATGCCGAAATTGACCGGAATGCCGGTGCGAGTGAGATAATAATTGACGCTGCGCCATGCGAACCCGATCCGCGTCAGGGCCTGATAGCCCGTCGCCGCCTCGATCTCGCGCGCCAGCGCCGTAGGGTCGACGTCGGCCGCCGCCCGAACAAGAACGAAACTCATCTTGTTTCGCGTCGGAGGCGTGATCCGCGCCGCAAGCGAATAGCGAACATAGGCGATCGGAAAGGTTATGAAGGGCGCCGAGGCGTCAGCGATGCCGCGGACGGATACGCGGTAGTCGTTGATTTCGGCCTCACGCCCCACCGCGGCGACCGGATCGTCGCCAGGCCATATGAATGCCGCCCCTTGCGGATCGAAAACAATCGCATCCGGATCTCGCAGGGCGGAAAGATCGCCGGCGACCCATTTACGCGGCGCGCCGACGAGCGTGGCGTCATCAACTCCGATAAGGCTCACCTGATTGAGCGCGCCGGCCGGTGTTCGCAGGATCGCAAGCCCCTTGAAAAGCGGCACGGCCCATTCGACCCCGGCGACGCTGCGAACCCTGCCCAGCGCCTCGTCCGGCAACGCCTCGACCTCATCGACATAGCGCACGCGCGGATCCATGACCCAGATGTCGGCCTCGCGAATATCGAGCACCTGGTTCGCCGTCCGCGTCATGAGGCCGATGAAGATCGACACCTGCTGGCTCATGAGGAGCGTCGCGAAGGCGATTCCGAAAACAAGCGCAAAATATTTGGCGCGGTCGCCGATGAGCATCTTTATTGCGATCCGAAGCACTTTGGGCTCTCCCTGCCCGAAGCGCTTGGCGGCGCCTGGGTTCCGGACTAGCCTACGAGATAGAAGACTTGCCGGTTCAGTAATTCCAATATAAATACCAGACGGACCAGTATGTCAATTACGAGGACCGCAAAACCGCGTGAGGCGGGCGTCCGGGCCCCCGGGCGCCCCCGTGACATCGAGAAGGACAGGGCGATCCTGCACGCCGCGCAGCGCCTTTTTCTCGAACGGGGATTTGATGGCGCGAGCGTCGATGCGATCGCCGAGGCGGCCGGCGTCGCAAAGGCGACCGTTTATGCCCGCTTCGCCGACAAGGAAGCGCTGCTGCGGCACTCGATCAAATCCAAATGTGGCGAGTTCCTCGACGCCGACACCCTCGATTGGCGCGCCGGTCGAACGCTTCGTGAAGGTCTGACAGCCATTGCGGAGCGGTTCCTGTCGCTGGTGACCGATCCTGATGCGCTCGCCATGCACCGCCTCATGATGCAGGAGGGACAAAAGAGCGATCGCCTGCCCTCGCTATTCTTCGAAAGCGCCATACTCCCGACTGTCACCAGCCTTTCTGCGTTTCTGCAAAGTGAAGCCGACCGGCTGGGCGTCACGGTGAAGGACCGCGACGGCGCCGCTTGGCGGTTTCTTGGCATGGTGAAGGCCGAGGAGCACATGCGCGCGATGTTCGGGATGCCGCCGAGACGGCCAGGCGCCGTCAAAAAGCACATCGCCGCCTGCGTCGACGATTTCATCGCTGCAACATTTCCAGGCGCGTGACTGCGGTCAGTCGCGTGGACCGGCCGCGCGCTCGGCGCCCGGGAAAAACAGGAACGCCAGCATGAGAACGAAGCTCGCATAATCCCAAGCGATAGCAAGCAGCCAGACGTCCGAGAAAATCTGCGCGTGCTTCAGGACGGCGTCGCGCGGCGTCAGCTCGGATAAGGGAGCGATCTGCTCGGAAGCGACGGTTTCAGCGGTGCGCGAAGGTTTTTTCATATCCTCATCGGGCGCCGATTTCGGCGCCAGCATCGCTGCGACGATGTCGAGGCCGCGTTCCGGCGAAAGTTCGGCCGCGGACGGAATCGGCCGCTGCGGCTTGTTCCGGCGCTGCACCGAAAGGAACTTCTTCAGCGCGCCCGTCACCTCGGCGGCATATTGATCGATCGCGCGCGCCTGGGCTGGCGACAGCCTCGCGACCGGCTTCGGGTTGGCGCGGTCGAAAGCCGCGAGCTGACTCTCGAGCAACGTCTCGATACGCCGGTCCTGACGCCAGCGGTTGAGGACAATGATGAAGTCGTTGAACGCTGTTTCAAACTCCGACGCCCAGCGGTCATAGTTTTCATAGGCGTTGGCGGCGAGCAGCGCGCGCAGACCATCAGCCTTCGCCGCGCAGATTTCCGGCGTGAACGGCGAAACGCCAGAAGGATCGTCGGCGGCGATTGCGGCGCTGACGCTTTCTTCAACCCTGCCATACCATTCGGCGACGCCCTCGATATAGGCGGCGACGGCGCCGCGGCCGGCGCTCCCGGTCTGGAACCCGCCTTCGCGCTCGCGCCTTGCGGCGTCCGCCGTCGTGCGAACCGAAATCTTCATGTCTTCAAGGAAGGCGCGGTCACGCTGGCGCCAGGCGACGATGCCGGCGCATTCGGCCTGCAGGCGTTGCAGCTCGGCGCCGTAGGTGAAGCGCACCGCATCGACGCCTGCAAGGCCGACGACCGTCGTCCAGGTCGAAACGACGAATAGGATCAGCGACAAGATCGGGATGATGATGAAGATTTTGACCGCGCGTTCGACGAAGCGCAACAGCGCAGCGCCCGCGCCGGCCGGCAGGTTCCGGAACCAGTCCGGCCGGCGGACAAGATCGGCGCCGCCGATCCAGATGGCGAGGCCGAGAAAGAAGACGAACACGCCGAAAGCCGGCGGCAGGATCGCGTTCCGGAAAAAATCCGCCGTCTCCTGCGAGGTGATGAGCGAAAAGCCGACCGCGGAAGAAACTGCGGAAAAGAACGCCGAGGTAGTCGCGACGACGATGAACAGGCGATTGAACAGGGATGAACCCGCGCTCCTGGCGAAGATGAGCGCCGCGCTGGCGCCCATTAGCACGAGCACGATTGCCGATCCGGCCGCGAGGCCGCTCGCTCCTGTCAGGAGCGCGCTCCATTGAATGTTTTCCAAATCAGGCCCCTGCCAGTGCACCCCAACTGGAAGTTGAGGACGCTAGGCTGACAAGGCGCCCCTGTCGAGGAAAATCTAGCCTTCGAGCTTGAACCTGAATACTTCCTGCACCCCGCGCCGGGCGACGGGTCGGCCGTCCTCCTGCGGCGGCGGGTATTTGTACTTCTGGATCGTTTGCAGCACGGCCCGGTCCAAACATCCGTCTGCGGACGAAATAATGCGCGGGTTAACGACGTTTCCTTCCGCCGTGACGTCGAATTCGACGATGACGACGCCTTCAGCGCCGCGCGCGCGACAGGCTTCAGGGTAGGCCGGCGGCGGCTTGACGACCGGCTGCATCGGACCGGGAACAAAAACTCTGCCTGACCCGCCGGCGGGTCCGGGCGGCGGATCGACCGGCAGGGCGACGCCGGGATTGCGGCTCGGCGGTTGCGGTTCGATCTTCGTCGGCGGTAGGTCCGGCAGTGCTTCACGCAGCGGCGGCTTGACGGATCGCGTCGGAGGCGCCGGCTTGAAGGTGATGGCGATGTTGGGCGGATCGACCGGAGGGGGCGTCGTTGCTTCCTGCCGGATCATGTAGGCCATGCCGAGAAAAAGAAGCCCCGCGATGAGCGCGGCCCCCGGAAGCCCGAACAGCCATCTGAAAAACATTGCGATCCCTCCGTTAATGCGCCGCCTGATGCGGCGCCCGGCCGGGGTCTGCAATGAAAGCCACGCACACGGGGGAGGTCCCGGCTTCCTCTATTGCGTTATTAGAGGGCTTTATTGGACTTATCAATGTAAGCTCGCCCCCCTCCCGCCTGGAGAGGGGAGAGGAATCCTATCAATATCGATACTGGTCAGTTTTGAAGGGTCCGGCGATTTCTACGCCAATGTAATCGGCCTGCGCCTCGGTCAGCTTCGTCAGTTTCGCGCCGACCTTGGCGAGATGAAGCGCCGCGACCTTTTCGTCGAGATGCTTCGGCAGCACATAGACTTCGTTCTTGTACTGACCATGCTTCGTCCAGAGCTCGATCTGCGCGAGCGTCTGATTGGTGAACGACGCCGACATGACGAAAGACGGATGCCCGGTCGCATTGCCAAGATTGAGAAGCCTCCCCTGCGACAGCAGGATGATCCGCTTGCCGTCGGGAAACTGGACGAGGTCGACCTGGTCCTTGATGTTCTTCCACTTGAAATTGCGTAGCGCGTCGACCTGAATTTCATTGTCGAAATGGCCGATGTTCCCGACGATCGCCATGTCCTTCAGCTTGCGCATGTGATCGAGAGTAAGGACGTCCTTGTTGCCGGTCGCGGTGATCACGATGTCAGCGCGCGGCGCGGCGTCTTCCATCGTCACGACTTCGAAGCCGTCCATCGCCGCCTGCAGCGCGCAGATCGGATCGACTTCCGTCACCATCACACGCGCGCCCGCGCCCTTCAATGAAGCCGCGGAGCCCTTGCCAACGTCGCCATAGCCGCAGACGACGGCGACCTTGCCGGCCATCATGACGTCGGTCGCCCGCCGAATGCCGTCTACGAGCGATTCCTTGCAGCCATATTTGTTGTCGAATTTCGACTTCGTCACGCTGTCGTTGACGTTGATCGCCGGGAACGGGAGCGTGCCTTTCTTCTGGCGCTGATAGAGACGCAGAACCCCAGTCGTCGTTTCTTCCGTGACGCCGCGGATGTTCGCTTTCGTGCGCGAATAGAAATCCGGCTGTCTCGCGAGGCGTCGCTTGATGGTGTCGAAAAGCGCACGTTCCTCGTCATTGTGGGGATTAGAAAGCAGCGAGGGGTCTTTCTCCGCATCCGCGCCAAGAAGGACGAGCAGCGTCGCATCGCCGCCGTCGTCGAGGATCATGTTCGCCGTTTCCCCGTTCGGGAAATCGAAGATGCGGTCGCAGAGGTCCCAATATTCCTCGAGCGTCTCGCCCTTGAAAGCAAAGACCGGCGTGCCGGCCGCAGCGATCGCCGCCGCGGCATGATCCTGCGTCGAATAGATGTTGCACGAGGCCCAGCGCACCGACGCCCCGAGCGCCTGGAGGGTTTCGATCAGCACTGCGGTCTGGATCGTCATATGGAGCGACCCGGCGATACGCGCGCCCTTGAGCGGCTGCTTCGAGCCATACTCCGCGCGCGTCGCCATAAGACCCGGCATTTCCGTCTCGGCGATCTCGATCTCCGTCCGCCCCCATTCGGCGAGCTTCATATCCTTGACGACGTAGTCGTTATGGGCGGGCGCGGCCATGGGATCGTCCTTCCGATTGGGGCTGGATTCGTCGCGCCTATACCACCCGGGGCCATGGGCGCCAAGAAGCATATAAGGATTTCTTTATATGCACTGAAAAGGCGGCTTCGTTGCGCCCGGTTGCCCCAATCCCTCCGCAATTGCGGCGAAGATCGGGGCCGCTGGGGCCTATCGGAGAGACCTATGACCCAAACAATCAGAGGGCTTGGCCGTCACAGGGGCTATTTTCTGCTGGCCGGAGTCACAGCTTTCATAGCGGCGATAGAGGCTGCGGGCGCTGCGCGCGCGGAAAAAACCGCTGACGATCCACGCCTTGGCGAGGAAGTCCGCCAAATCTGCTTCTCCCGCAACATTTCGGGCTTCCGAACTATCGACGACGAGGACGACGCCGTAATTCTCGAACGCGGCATCAATGACTGGTACAAAGCGACGCTGGCCGGGGCGTGCAACTTCAACCGCCTGAAGTTCGCGCAATCCGTGGCGATTGACGATCGTCCGAGCGGCGGGTGCATCACGCGCGGCGACGCGCTTGTCTTCAGCGATTCAGCTTTCGGCGATTTCAGCTTCCCGAACGCAACCCGTTGCACGATCGTGGAAATTCACCGATGGAACCCGAAGGCGAAGGCGCCGCCGCCCGCTTTGGATGGCGGCGCTGCTCCGGAATAATCCTCCGTAAGGGAACAATTTTGCGCTTGCGGCAACGCCAAAAGCGGCGCAGATTCGCGCGCGCTTGTCCGTGCGCAGTCGGGGGAAGCGCCGCCGCGACAAGAAACGCTTATGGGGCTGCCTTTCTATGAAATTGGCTTTTCTCGTTTGCGCCGCGGCGATCGCGGCGTCGCCTGTCGTCGCACGCGATACCAAGAAGAAGGCGCCGCCGGCGCCGCCAGCCGCTCCGGTCACAGAATTTGAACTTGATGATCCGAGCCTTGCAGAGCCGCTAAGCTCGGCCTGCCTCGCCGACCCGGCGGAAATTGAAACCTACGACTCGCGTGACAATGTGATGATCGCGAGAGTCGAGGGCGGGCGCGCCTTTTTTCATCTCAAAGGTAAATGCACGCCTAACGTGATGATTTTTGCGGAAAGCATCACGGCGGAGAACGGCGGCGCCTGCGTGAAGCCAGGCGATAGCCTCGTTTTCAAGTCGTCCTTCGGTGACGCAGTCAAATGCGAGGTCTCGGGCATCAATCGCTGGATCGAGGACGAACCGATCACGGACGACTGAAGCCCGGCGACAGGCCGTCGCAGCTTTCGGGCCGCGCCGGCCTCGGGTAGACTGCGCGAAATCCTTCGGGGACCCCGCGTATGTCTGATCATGAAATTGGTCGCAGAATTATCGGGCCGCAGCCGCGTCGAACCGCAATCAAGCTTGTCATCGCAAGCGTCATCGTCGGCATGTTTCTGGCGTTCTGGGGCGTGTCGCCGCGAGAATTCTGGAGCGGGGTGTTCGATTTCTTCCGGGGGATCCTCCGCTGGCTCGGAGACTCAGTCGGTGAAATCCTGACGAACCTCCTCACTTATCTCCTGTTCGGCGCAGCGATCGTCATCCCGATCTGGTTTGTCATGCGCCTGTTGAACGGCCCCGCCGCCGGTCGCAGCGCGCGGACGGACCTGACGAAGAGGGATTGAATCGGTCTTCACGGGGAATGGGACCGTCCCGCCGATTGGCCGCTCACCCAACGATGCCGACCATCTTCAACCGCGCCAGTTCGTCCGCACTCGCGAACACCGACAGAACCTCGTCCGTATGAGCGCCCAGCCTCGGCGGAGGCAGGTCGGCGACGGCGGGCGTTGCAGAATACTTCACAGGGTGGGCGACCATCGAAACGCCGCTCGCATCGTTGCGCGCAATCGGCGCGGTCATCGACCGCGCTTTAGCCTGAGGTTCGGCGAACACCTTGTCGATCGTGTTGATCGGCCCTGCCGGAACGCACGCGGACTCCATGAGCAAAAGCCAGTCTTGCGTCGTCTTCGTGCGCATCAGCGGTGCAATGCTGTTGATAAGGTCTTCGCGCGCCGCGACCCGGCCTCTGTTCGTCCGGAAACGGACGTCATCTGCGAGCGTGGCCGCGCCAATAGTCTTTGCGAACGCTGCGAACTGGCCATCGTTGCCAACGGCGATAACGACATGACCGTCCTGCGTCGGAAAGACCTGATAGGGCGCAATGTTCGGATGCGCGTTGCCAAGACGGCCAGGCGCCGTTCCCGAAACGAGGTAATTCGACGCCTGATTGGCGAGCATGGCAATCTGACAGTCGAAAAGCGCGACATCTACATGCTGCCCCTCGCCCGTTCGTTCGGCGTGACGGAGCGCGGCGAGGATCGCGGCGGAAGCGTACATGCCGGAAAAAAGGTCGGCGACAGCTACACCAACCTTCATCGGCTCGGCGCCGGGCGCGCCGTCGGGCTGGCCGGTGATCGACATCAGGCCGCCCATGGCCTGGATCATATAGTCATATCCTGCGCGCGGCGCGTCCGGTCCCGTCTGCCCGAAGCCGGTGACCGAGCAATAAACGAGCGCGGGGTTCGCCTTCGAAAGGCTTTGGTAATCAAGGCCGTATTTCTGCAGACCGCCGACTTTGAAATTTTCAATGACGATGTGGCTTGTCTTCGCGATGCGCCGGACGAGTTCAGCGCCGTCTGGGGTGGCGATGTCGATCGCGACCGACTTCTTGTTGCGGTTGGCGCTGAGAAAATAGGCCGCGTCCGTTGGTTCGCCGGCGGCGTTCTTTAGAAAAGGCGGCCCCCAGCCGCGCGTGTCGTCCCCGACGCCGGGCCGCTCGATCTTGATGACCTCGGCGCCAAGATCGCCAAGGAGCTGGCTTGCCCATGGGCCCGCAAGCACACGGGACAAGTCAAGAACGCGGATGCCGGATAATGCGCGCGGCGCTTGTGAGTCGGTCATCAAGAGACCTTAGAGCGTTGCAGGATGCGCGGGAAGGCGGCGAAAATTGACCCGCGGGCTTGATTTCAAGATAGTTTTCATCGACGCGGGGAACGCCGCCAAAAAAAACTTCCGGGAGAGAGACCGCCATGCTGGGCCTGATGATGGACCGTCGGCTGCTGACGACGGAGATCCTGAAACACGCCGTCCGAAACTTCCGGCGGACCGAGATCGTCACGCGCACCGTCGAGGGTCCGATCCACCGCTACACGGTCGGCGACTCTTACAAGCGCATCGCGCAGCTCGCGAACGCGCTAAGTGCGGCGGGCGTCAGACGCGGCGACCGCATCGGCGTCATTGGATGGAACACCTATCGCCAGTTCGAGATGTATTACGCGGTCGGCGGTCTCGGCGCGGTGCTGCACACCGTCAACCCTCGCCTCGGCCCCGACAACGCAGCCTTCGTCATCAACCACGCGGAGGACGACTGGCTTTTCTACGACACGACGTTTGCGCCGCTTATTTCGGCGTTGCGCTCGAAGCTGAAGACCGTCAAGCGCTTCGTTCTGCTCACGGACGAACAGCACGCGGCGGCGGCGGGAACGGGCGACGAGCCCTATGAAAGCCTGATCGCCGGACACCTGGAAGACTTCGACTGGCCGGAGTTCGACGAGAACACCGCCGTCGCCATGTGCTACACCTCCGGGACGACGGGCGATCCCAAGGGCGTCGTCTATTCGCACCGTTCGTGCGTCATCCAGACCTTCGCCAGCTGCCTGCCGACCGCGCTCGGCTGCAAGGAAGGGGACGTCATCCTTCCGGTCGTGCCGATGTTCCACGTCAACGCCTGGAATACGCCCTATTCGGCGATGATGATCGGTCTGAAGCAGGTTTTCCCGGGGCCGAAACTCGACGGCCCGTCGCTGTGCGAACTATTCACAAACGAAAAGGTCAATTATTCGCTCGGCGTGCCGACGGTGTGGCTTGCGGTGCTGCAGCACCTTGAAGCGACGGGTGCGAAGCTGCCTCATTTGCGCAAGGGCCTGTGCGGAGGCTCAGCCCTGCCCGAAGCCCTCATCCGCGGCTTTGCAAGGCACGGCATCGAGCTCCAGCAGGGTTGGGGCATGACTGAGATGAGTCCCATCGGCACGGTTAACGTGCTGCCGCCCCACATCGCGGCGATGCCGCAGGACGACAAGATCAAATATCAGCTGAAGGCCGGGCGCGCGCTGCCGTTCGTCGACATGCGGATCGTCTCGGAAGACGGGCACGCCCTGCCCCATGACGGCGTCTCGGACGGGCGCCTTCAGGTCAGGGGCCCCTCGATCGTCAAATCCTATTTCAAGGCGAACGCCGACGCGATGACGGCGGACGGCTGGTTTGATACCGGCGATGTCGCGATCATTGACGCAGAAGGCTACCTGCAGATCACCGACAGGGCCAAGGACGTCATCAAAACCGGCGGCGAATGGGTCTCGTCGATTGACATCGAGAATGCGGCGATGATGCACCCCTCCGTCGCCAACGCCGCGGTCATCGGCGTCGCCCATCCGCGCTGGCAGGAGCGTCCCCTGCTTATCATCGTTCCGCGCGAAGGGCAGAAAGCGGACGCCGACGCCATCCGCGAGTTCCTGAAGGGCAAGCTCGACAAGATCGCCTGGCCCGACGCGGTTGAGTTTGTGAATGAGCTGCCGCTCGGCGCGACCGGTAAGGTGCTGAAAACCGAGCTGCGGAAAAAATTCAAGGGCTACCAGCTTCCAGCCTGAAGCCGGCCGCTCGAAACCGAGTTCATCCATTCTGTAGGGCGCTGCGTAAACCGCCTGCAGCCAAGAAGCCGTTCCGCATGAAAAATTCCGCTTTGCCCGCCGCGCTTCTGATTTCAGTCGTCGCCGCTGCCGGTTGCGCCACGCGGCCCGCGACGCCGCGCGAAGCCGACCTCGCCATGCCGTTCGTCATCGAGCGCGATCTCGCCGGAAAAACCGTCGGGCGCGGCCGGTTCAAGAGCATCACCGGCGCCGATCGCGCGTTCACCGCCTATCTCGACGGCGCCTTTGACGGCGAGACGCTGATCCTCGTTGAAGATTTCGAGTATGACGACGGCGAGAAGGACAAAAAGACCTGGCGCCTGACACGCCGGCCCGACGGAGAATGGACGGGCACGCGCGAGGACGTTGTCGGCGAAGCTCGCGGATATCAGGACGGGGCGGCCTTCCGCCTTGAATATCGCGTCGACATTCCGGTGAAGAACGGCGGCACGCGCCGCGTCGGCTTTCGCGACGTCCTAATTCGACGGGAAGACGGCGTCATCTTCAACAAAGCGAATGTCGGCTGGCGCGGATTGGCCGTCGGCGGCGTCGAGCTGGAAATCCGCCGCGTTGACCCGCCGGCCGCCCGCTGACCCCGGGATTTATCGGCCCTTCACAGGCGGTTGCGGCCGCGTGAAAAGCCAGTCCCGCTCACCCGATTCCTTCGCGCGAAACCTGTAGCCGTCGACTGAAAATCGCTTGAGGTCCGCCGCGCGCGTTATGCGATTGTCGATCGCCCATCGCGCCATCAAACCGCGCGCACGCTTGGCGAAGAACTGCAAGGACCGCAGCTTGCCATCCTTTTCTTCCTTGAAGGACGCTGTCACGACCGAGAACTCGAGGGCCTCCGCCGCGGCGGCGGAAAAATACTCCGCCGACGCCAGGTTGACGATCGTCTTGTCTTCGTGCGTCGCCACGATCCTGTTGATCGACCTGGCGATGCTGTCGCCCCAGAACTGATAGAGGTTCTTGCCACGAGGGTTCTTCAAATCGGAGCACATTTCGAGCCGGTAGGGCTCGATCGCATCGAGAGGACGCAGAAGACCGTAGAGTCCGGAGAGAATCCGCAAATGCTCCTGCGCATGAGCGAAATCAGTCGCGCTCATCGTCTTTGCATCGAGCCCCAGATAGACGTCGCCGTTGAAAGCGAGGGCCGCCGGCTTTTGCGTGTTCGACTTGCCGTCACCGCGGAACGCCTGAAAGCGCTGATGATTGAGTTCAGCGAGCTTTGGCGAGATGTCCATCAGCTTGCCAAGTAGCGCCGGAGATAATGCGCGCGCGGCCTCCGCGAGCGCGCGGGCTTCCTTCAGGAATTCTGGCGTCGTCGCGGCGATGCCCGACGGCGCTTGCTCGAAATTCATGTTCTTGGCGGGCGAAAGAAGGATCAGCATGGGGCTCGCATGGCGCGACCGCCGGCAAAAATCAACGCTGCGGCACGACGAGATTGGGCGCCGGCACGCCATGCTTGCGCATTTCTTCGACAAAAGCGTCGTTTTCAAACGGCCCGCGCATGGTGCGCGTGACATCGGCGTGCGGACCGTCAAAGTCGCGCACGACTTAGTAGAAAACTTTCTGCGACTCGACATTGAGCGGTCGTACGGCGGCGACGACGAAGTTTTCATCATGGGCGATCGCGAATACGCGCCCCGGGATGCGAATGTCGCATGCGCCGTTCTTGCGCTCATAACAGATGTGCAAATCGGACGCATCGACGAAAGCCCGCAAGCGATAGGGACCGTCGATCGGCTCATCATAATAATAGAGCGCGCCGGGCGCGCACCCCGCCGCCGCAAGAACCGCAAGAGCTGCGGCGCATTTCCGAATTCTCATGAGCCCCCTCCGCCGTCAGATCATTTTCCCCGGATTCATGATCCCGCGTGGATCGAGCGCGGCCTTCACGGCGCGCATCATGGCGATTTCCGCCGGCGATTTCCGCCGCGCGATATCGTCGCGGCGCGCAAGGCCGACGCCGTGCTCAGCGGAGATTGATCCGTCAAAGCGGTCGATCGCGTCATAGACCGCGCGCTCGATCGCTTCTTCGCGCGCGGCGAAATCCTCGCGCGCCATGCCCGTCGGCTGCAGGACGTCATAATGGATATTGCCGTCGCCCATATGACCGAAGGCGACTATCCGCGCGCCCGGGCAGGCCCGCTCGACGCCAGTGTCCGCCGCCGTCAGAAATGCGGGAACCGAGGCGACAGGCACGGAAACGTCGTATTTCGCCTGTCCGCCTTCGGGTTTCATCGCCTCCGACATCGAGTGGCGCAGGCGCCAGAAGGCTTTCGCCTGCGTATCGCTGTCAGCGACCGTCGCGTCCGCGATCTCGCCGGCATCCATCGCCCCGCCGAGAAGATCCTCGGCCATCGGCCGAAGAACGCCGGCCCGGCCTGCGGAAAACTCCGCGAGCACATACCAAGGGTGAACGTCAGCGAGAGGATCGCGCGATCCGGCGATATTCTTCAAAACAAGACCGAAAATCGCCCGCGACATCAATTCGAAACTTGTCACGGCGCCGCCTGAATCGCCCTGCGCGCGCGACAGCAGGCGAAGCGCCGCATCTGGCGAAGAGACGCCGGCGAAAACCGTCAGCCGTTCGCGCGGAGCGGGAAAAAGCTTCAACACCGCGCCAGTTACAAGACCGAGCGTCCCCTCGCCGCCGATGAAAAGCTGCTTCAGGTCGTAGCCGGTGTTGTCCTTGAGTAGACGTTTCAGGCCATTCCATATCTCGCCGGAGGGCAGCACCGCCTCGATGCCGAGCACGAGATCGCGCATGTTTCCGTATCGGATGACGTTGACGCCGCCGGCGTTCGTCGAGACAACGCCGCCGATCTGGCAGCTGCCTTCCGAACCGATCGAGAGCGGAAACAGTCGATCGACAGACGCTGCTGCGTCTTGCGCCTCTGCGAGCGTCACGCCTGCATCGGCGACGAGCGTATTGTCGAGGGCGGAGATGGCGCGCACGCGCCGCATCCGCCGCAACAGGACGAGGACTTCGCCGTTCATCGCGATCTGGCCGCCGACGAGGCCAGTGTTGCCGCCTTGCGGCGTGACGGCGATGCGCCGTTCCGCGCAGAGCCGGACGAGCGCGGCGGCTTCCTCGACATTCCCCGGCGCGACCACCATCGACGGCGCGCCGCGCCATCGATTGCGCCATTCGGCGTTGACAGCGCCCCAATCGCATTCAGGTACGACCCCCCGATCGCCGACTATCGAGGCGATTGATCCGGCGGCGTCTGCGGGAAGGGTCTGCATGCGATCCTGCTTTCAGGCCAGGAGAGTGCGCGCGAGGACGAATCGAGGTCAAGCGGCGCGCCAAAGCATTTGAAGCGCACCGGGCGGCGATGTAAAAACGGTCGCTTCAAACGAGGTTTTCAATGAACGCGAGACTGTTGCTGCTGGCTTCGGCCTGCATCCTTGCCGTTGCGGCGTGTGGACGCAAAGAGACTACGCCAGGCGCGACAACGCCGGCGGAAGCGCCGGCAATCGCCGAAGCGACGCCGGCGCCGCCGGATTACGCCGCGATAGCCGCCGCAGCAGTCGCCAATGCCGGGCGCCTTGAGGCCGACCGCGCCGAGGACGAGCGGCGCAAACCGGCGACGGCGCTTCAGTTCTTCCAGATCGCGCCTGGTATGACAGTATTTGAAATCGAAGCCGGCGCAGGCTGGTATACTGAACTTCTGTCACATCTCGTCGGTCCGGACGGCTCGGTCGTCATGCAGAACCCGGCGGGCTTTCGCGCCTTTGTCGGCGAGCAGATTGACGCGCGCCTGAAAGACGGCCGCCTCGCCAATGTGCGCCAGTCGCTCTCGAATTTCGACGCACTTGATTCAGCCGATGCAAGCATCGACGTCGTAACCTGGGTGCAAGGACCGCATGAACTTTACTATTTGCCGAGCGATGGCGCGACGCTCGGCGATCCCGATACAAGCTATGCGGAGATCTTCCGCATCCTGAAACCGGGGGGCGTTTTCGCCGTGATCGACCATTCGGCGCCCCCAGGCGCGCCGACGTCGACCGGCAATACGCTGCATCGCGTCGATCGCGCGATCGTCGTCAGCATGGCGGAGAAGGCGGGCTTTACCCTTGAGGCGGAAAGCGATTTCCTAGCCAACCCTGAGGACACGCGCACAATCGGCGTCTTCGATCCAGCGATCCGCGGGCGAACGGACCAGTTCGCCTTGCGTTTCCGGAAGCCGGCGTAGGCTTTATTTCGGAGCAGTCGCGTCAGACCCGTGAACTCGATCTTTTCCATCGCGGCATAGATGGTCCGGAAGACCTGCCGCGACAGGGGCGCGATGCGGGTCGTTCCATTGACGATGCAGCGGCGCGGCGAATTCATCGCGCTGCCGCGCGCCGGAGACGATCGTTGATCGCTTCGCCGAGGCCGCTGTCCGGTATCGGCGCGGCGGCGATGCCGGCAAGTCCCTTCGCCGCGCAAAGCGAGTCGAGCGCGCGCAGATACGCAAAGAGATGGGCCGCTGCCTCGTTGACGTCGCCGGTCTCGCTGAGATTAAGCGAGTACGGATGATCGACCGTCGCCGGCCCGAAGGCGAGAAAAGCCTCGCCCTTGCTCGGGGCCGTCGCATGAAGCCGCAAACGCGCGCGCGGCGCGTAATGACTTTGCAGCATCCCGGGCGCCTCGACGCCGCCGCCGGACGAGAGAAGCGGCGCGCCGACGACGCGCTCGATCGCTTCACGCGGAACGCCGCCGGGGCGTAGGAGCGTTACTCGGTCGCCATCGATTTTCACGATCGTCGATTCAATCCCGACGTCGCAGGAGCCGCCATCGAGGATCCAATCGACCCTGGCGCCCAGGCCTTCCCGCACATGATCCGCAGTCGTAGGACTGATCGCTCCCGACGGGTTGGCGCTGGGCGCGGCGAGCGGGCGATCCGCTGCGACGAGGAGTGCGCGCGCCGTGGGATGCGCCGGCGAGCGCAGCGCGACCGTGTCAAGTCCGGCCGTGACGAGATGGGAAATGCCGCTGTCCGGCCTTCGCGGCAACACCAGCGACAGCGGCCCCGGCCAGAACAGCCCCGCAAGTTTTTCCGCAAGCGGCGGAACCTCCGCAACGCGCCTTGCCATTGCGAGGTCTGCGACATGCACGATCAACGGATTGAACGACGGGCGGCCCTTGGCTTCATAGATCCGGGCGACGGCGCGATCATTCGTCGCGTCCGCGGCGAGCCCGTAAACGGTCTCGGTCGGCATCGCGACAAGTCCGCCCGCACGCAGAATCGCGGCGGCGCTCTCAATCTCTGCTGGGTCAGGCGCCATGGCGCTCCGACAGGTAGTCCCTCGCTGCGCTGCGCGCCAGACAGGCCTGCCCCATTTCGTCATCGCGCATGCCGGTCCGCGCCGATTCTTGTTGCGGCGTTTTGCGCGCAAAACCGCGTACACTTTTGGGCGCGCCGCACTAGCAGCCGTTAACGGATTGCGAGAAAAGATCACTATCCGACCGCCAAGGGAGCCCTGTCGATGACTTTCGCAACGCCTGTGCGCGATCTCCGGTTTTCGCTGGACCACATGGCCGGCTTTCCGTCCCTGATGCGGTCAGGCGCCTATCCGGACCTGACGCCGGACATCGCCGAGGCGATCATCGGCGAGGCCGCCAAGTTCTGCGACGGCGTCATCGCGCCCCTGAACTGGAACAGCGACCGCGCCCCCTCGCGCCTCGAGAACGGCGTCGTGAGAACGAGCCCCGGCTTCAAGGAAGCCTACAGGGCTTATGTCGAGGGCGGCTGGAACTCGCTCGCTTTTCCCGAGGAATGGGGCGGGCAAGGGCTGCCGCAGACGCTCGCCGTCGCGCTCGTCGATGCGCTGAACGGCGCCTCGATGTCCTTCGCCATCGGCACGACGCTGACGACCGGGGCTGTCAAGGCGATCCTTCATGCGGGTACGGACGATCAGAAAAGGACCTATCTGCCGAAGCTTGTTTCCGGCGAGTGGACCGGCACGATGAACCTGACCGAACCCCAGGCGGGCTCCGATCTTTCGGAACTGCGCACGAAGGCGACGCCGGCGGGGGACGGAACTTATCGGATTTCGGGCCAGAAGATCTTCATCACCTACGGCGATCATGATCTTTCCGACAATATCGTGCATCTCGTGCTGGCGCGACTGCCTGACGCGCCGCCGGGCACCGCCGGCATTTCGATGTTCATCGTGCCGAAGCATCATGTGAACGCCGACGGCTCGATCGGCGCGCGCAACGACGTCAAATGCATCAAGCTTGAAGAGAA
>FRDC01000257.1_pt1 | contig 47466 bp, 43 predicted proteins | sample 1106171 | NCBI WGS metagenome assembly FRDC01 (sample SAMEA3930566, study PRJEB13176) | freshwater metagenome | biome: Drinking water system; feature: drinking water; material: water | place: Singapore | collected 2014-12-20 | reverse complement strand
TCTGAATGGTAACAATCGGGGGAGCACGTCACGACAAGTGCCTGCATGAAGTCCTCACTTCTCGGCGCGGCCGGTCGCATCGCGGTAAGCGTCCCAGAGCCGTCGACCGTGTAGATGATGGTTCGCGCCAATTTCAGCCTCTTCCTCCAGATTAGATCCCCGATAAGAATGCCGATGGGGTCCGCCCATAGATAAGACCGGCAGTGCACCATCGAACATCTAAATGCCGCAGATCGTGCTTCTTACGCCAGGCCCCTCTTTGACTGGCACCGCGGGGGCCAATGGGGCACGGCCAGCTCACAGGTCGAGCGCTTGTCGGGTTTTCTGAAAAAAGGGCGATCAATGGGGCGATCGACAAACGCGGGAGCCCACCACACCGCTCGCAAGCACGAGTTAAGGCCGTCCCACGCGTCCGATCGATCGCCTCTGCTGTCACGCAGAATGTCACGCAAGGTGTCACACTTCGCCAACCGGGAATCCCGGAAAACTGCGATTTTCAAAGGGTGGTCGGGGAGACAGGATTCGAACCTGCGACCCTCTGCTCCCAAAGCAGATGCGCTACCAGGCTGCGCTACTCCCCGACGTGGCGCGCCATGCGCCATTGGCGGCGCGGGCGCAAGTCGTGAGGCGTCACTTGGGCCGCGTGAAGGTCGCGGCGGCGGCGATCGTCGCCAGCAGCGCGGCCGCACCCGCGATCGGGAGCAGGCCTTGTAAAATGAAGGGCGCGACCAGCGCCGTCCCCGCCGCCGGCAGCGCGAGCATCGCAACCACGATGAGCGCCGCCCCCCGCGCCTCGTCTCCCTTCGCGGCGATCAGCGCGGCGTTGAACCCCGCCGGCCCGCGCAGGCCGAGGCCGAGGTTCAACAAGAAGAAGATCGCGCTTACCGCCACGGTGTCACGTCCGCCCGCCAGCGCGTAACCAAGCAACCCTAATCCGCCGGCGAGCGCGATCACGGCGCCGAGCGCGATCAGCCGCCCGGTCCCCAGCCACCGCGCGAGCCGGCCCGCCAAGAGCGACGCCAGAATGAACAGCGCGACACCCGCCATCTGCATCGCGATGAACGCGCCGATCGTCACGCCAAGCACCCGGGTGAACACCACGGGCGCGCCAAACACGAACACGAGCAGCGCGGCGACCGTCGCGGCGTGCGCGAGCGCCCGCCGCGCGAAGGCCGGCCGCGCCAGAAGGCGGGCATAGCTGCCACGGCTCGCGAGCGGCGGCGGGGGCCATCCAGAGAAGCCGCTCGCGGCGGTGGCGAGCAGCAACGCCAGCGCCGCGATCACCCAAAAGCTTACCCGCCAGCCGCCAAGCCCCAGCAGCGCCCAGCCCGCGACCGGCGCCAGCGCGGGCGCAAGCGACTCGATCGCACCGATCGCGCCCAGCGCCGTTACCGCCTGCGGCCCATAAAGCCGCCGCACGATCCCCGGCGCGAACACCCCCGCCGCCGCCGAGGCAACGCCCTGCCCGAAGCGAAGCGCGATCAGCACCGGCAGCGACGGGCTCACCGCGCACAGCAGCGACAGCAGCGCATAGGCGGTGAGCGACGCGGCGATCAGCGCACGCTCCGAAGCGCGTCCGCTGAGCGCGCCGAAAAGCAACAGCCCCGCCGCCATCCCGCCGGTGAAGCTCGCGAGCACATATTGCGCCTGCTGAACGCTGCCGCCGAGCGCCCGGGGCAGCTGCGGCACCGCCGGCAGCACCAGGTCGGTCCCCGCGAACCCCAAGACGGTCGCTCCGGCGAGGATGAGGAAGATCAGCGTTCGTTGCATCGTCGTCCGCTTAGCGGATGCCCCCGACCACCGCGACGGGTGATTTCCGGGCTGCACGCACCGCCCCAGCCCCAGAGAGCCAAGCGCTTAGGGCATGCGCGAAACGACTTCTTCCTGGTTGCGTCGCCTGCTAGCCCGGTGGCTGATGATCGACCTTATCTGCCTCGATGCCGACGATACCCTGTGGCATAATATGCGCCACTTCGAGGCGACCGAGGCCGCGCTCGCGCAACTTCTGGCACCCTTTGCCGAACATCATGTCGCGCTCGAACGCCTCGCCGAAGTGGAGCGGCGGAATCTGGCCCTTTACGGCTATGGCGCGAAGAGCTTCACCCTCTCGATGATCGAAACCGCGCTTGAGCTGTGCGGCGATGCGCTCACGGCGGGCGAGGTGCGGGCGATCATCGACGCCGGCCGATCGCTGCTTGCCCACCCGGTGGAGCTACTCGACGGCATCGCCGAGACGATCGCTGCGCTCCGCGACATCGCGCCACTGGTGTTGGTGACGAAGGGCGATCTGCTTCACCAGGAAAGCAAGCTCGCCGCCTCTGGCTTGGGCGAGCATTTCACCGGGGTCGAGATTGTTAGCGAGAAGGAACCGGGATTGTTTAGCCGGTTGTTCGCCAAATATGGCACGACGCCTGAACGCGCATTGATGGCCGGCGACTCGATGCGATCCGACGTGCTGCCCGCGCTCGCCGCCGGTGCCTGGGGCGTCTACGTGCCCCACGCGATTGTCTGGAGCCATGAGCGCGCGCCGGCGCCCAGCGATCATCCGCGCTTCGTCCAGCTTAATCGACTTGGCGACCTGCCCGGCTGGATCGCCGCGCGAACCTAGGCCTTCATCGCCGCTGCCGCCGCCAAGGCCCGTTCGCGCGCGGCCTTGTGGCCGATGATCTTGCGCGGGTAGTCACGCGGCCGCGTGCCGGCCTCGTCAGGGTCGTGGATCGCGGCATCGCTCACGCCCTTCAGCTCCGGCACCCAGTGGCGGATATAGCCGGCGGCATCGAACTTTTCGGACTGGCTGAGCGGCGCCATGATCCGCACGAACATGTTCGCGTCGATCCCCGATCCCGCGACCCATTGCCAGTTGACCGCGTTGGAGGCGTAATCGGCATCGACCAGCGTGTTCCAGAACCATTGCTCGCCGACGCGCCAATCGATCAGCAGATGCTTGATCAGGAACGAGGCGGCGATCATCCGCACGCGGTTGTGCATCCAGCCGCTCGCCCAGAGCTGGCGCATCCCGGCGTCGACGATCGGATAGCCGGTGCGCCCCTGCTGCCAAGCCTGCAGATCATCCGCGACGCGGCTGTCGTCGCGCCAAGTCAGCTTGTCGAACTGCGGCTTGGCGTTGCGACTGGCATAGTCGGGAATTTGTAGGATGACGTTCTGCGCATAGTCGCGCCAGCCAAGCTCGCCGAGAAACGTGCCGACCGAGCCCCCCGCCCCCTCGACCAAATGCCATGCCGTCGCGGGAGAGACTTCGCCGAAATGGAGATGCGGCGAAAGGCGCGAGGTGCCTTCGACGCTCGGCAGGTTCCGGCGCTCCTCATAGCGCGCGGCGCGGGTGGCGAACGCATCGAGCCGCGCGGCGGCGCCGGCTTCGCCCGGCGTCCATTCGGCTTCAAAGCCGGCCGCCCAATCGGGCTTGGTTGGGAGCAGGCTCCAGTCGCTGAGGGAGTCGCTCGCCGGCCAGCGTTCGGGTGCGATCAGCCGCCGAGGCGCGTGGCGCGGCGCGGGAGGCGGCAGGGTCGCCGAGAGCGCGCGCCAGAAGGGCGTGTAGATTTTGTACGGCGTGCCCGAACCGCTGGTGATGCTGCCCGGTGGGGCGAGATAATTGCCGTCATGGCACACCAGCTCGATCCGCCGCGCGACCGCGCGCTCGGCGTTGCGCCACCAGGGCTCGTAATGGCGCAATGCATGGACGCGGCTGGCTCCAGTCTCTTGCGCGACGGCGGCGAGCTGCTCGTCGCACCGCCCGCGTCGCAGGATGAGTCTGGAGCCCAAGGCCCGGAGGCTCTGATCGAGGCTGGCCAGGCTATGATGGAGCCACCAGCGCGAGGCGCCGCCCATCTTGCGGTGCTTGGGCGTTTCGTCGTCCAGCACGTAGACGGGAATCACAGGGCCTTCCGCAGCGGCGGCGAGCGCCGCCTGATCGGCGAGGCGCAGGTCGCGGCGGAACCAGACGATCGAGGTCATGCGCGGCGTTTAATGGCCTTCCGCCAAGAGGCAAAGCCATGAGAGGGGGTTAGTGCGGTTCCCGGCGCTGCCACCGACACCGCGCTTGAGGGCGAAACCGTTGGCGGCCGGCGCTAAGCCTTGATAACCACAGACCCGCCCTTTTCCTGCGGTACGTTCGCGCGCCAGATCGCGCTCAAACCTCGTGCGGCTGTTTCTCCACCATCCAGGTTTCGCCCTTCGCCACCAGCCGCTGCAAGTCAGCCGTCTTCCCTGTGGCCGCGCTCTCATTCTGCGCGACGACCGCCGCCTCAAAGGTTGGTTTCGGATCGTCGTAGAGCACGCCGAGCGCCATGGGAAACTCGCCAAAGGGCAGCTCGACCAGCATATGCGCGACCGTGCGGTTGGTGACGTCATGCACGATCACGCCCGCCGCCTGCCAATCGCCGTCTGCCACGTCGACCACCACCGGGGTTAGCGTCTTGTGGTCGATCGACAGGCCCTTGGTGCCGCCGGCGAACAGCATTGGCTTGCCATGTTCCAGCCACAGCTGGTGCCCCGGCGCCTGATCCTTGGCAGTAAAAGCTGCGAACACCTCATCATTATAGACGATACAGTTCTGAAAAATCTCGACAAATGCCGCGCCCTGGTGGCGATAGGCAGCCTTCAGCACGCTCGGCAGATTCTTGTGCACGTCGATCCCGCGCGCGACGAAGCGCGCCCCCGAGCCCAGCGCGAAGGCGCAGGGCTTGGCCGGGTGATCGACCGAGCCATAGGGCGTCGATGGGCTGCGCGTTCCCTCGCGGCTGGTGGGCGAATATTGGCCCTTGGTCAGGCCGTAAATCTCGTTGTTGAACAGCAGGATCTGGCAGTTCAGGTTGCGCCGCAGCAGGTGCATCGTGTGGTTGCCGCCGATCGACAAAGCATCGCCATCGCCGGTGATGATCCACACGTCGAGCTCGGGATTGGCGAGCTTCACCCCCGTCGCGATCGCCGGCGCGCGGCCGTGGATCGTGTGGAAGCCGTAGGTTTCCATATAATAGGGAAAGCGGCTGGAGCAGCCAATGCCGCTGACGAACACGGTATTCTCCGGTCGCGCGCCAATCTCCGGCATGGTACGCTGCACCGCCTTCAGAATCGCATAGTCGCCGCAACCGGGGCACCAGCGGACTTCCTGATCGGATTCCCAATCCTTGATCGTCGTCTTGGCGATAGGGGTCATGTCATTCATGGTTGAACTTCATCCAATCGATCGCGAACGCAGTCACCGCGACTGCCGCTCCCGCAAGTATCGCTGTTATGATCAAATTCATTACGATTCCCAAACCGGTTAATGGACCGTAATGAAAATCCGGCTTTGCCCAGTGAAAGAAATACCAAGCAAAAATATTTGAGCCGATGACCGTGATAAAATAGGCAAAAAACCCATGGACTTTAAAGCCACCCATCAGCACGGGAGGCAGTGCCACAGAGGCTAAGGCGGCTGTCCCAGTAAAGGCTAGCTCAATAGCCATGCTCCGTTTCTCCCAAGCCGCGGTCAAGCAAGCGCCGCGTCGATCGCCGCTTCAATTTCAGCGATGCGGAAGGGCTGGCCCGACACTTTGTTCAGCGGCTGGGCATCGACCAGAAATTGATCGCGCAGCACGGTCTTTAACTGGCCAGTGTTCATCTCGGGCACGAGCACCTTGTCATAGCTCTTGAGCAGTGGACCCAAATTGCCAGGCATCGGCCAGATGTGGCGGATGTGGATGTGGCTCACATCGAGCCCGCGCAGCCGCGCGCGACGGACCGCCTGGTGGATCGGGCCGAAGGTCGATCCCCAGCCGACCACGACCAGCTTCCCGCCGGCCCCGCCCAGATCGATTTCCTGGTCGGGCACGTTGATGCCCAGCACCTTGCCCTGGCGCAGTTCGGTCATCGCTTGGTGGTTGGCGGGCGAATAATCGATATTGCCGGTGCCGACCGACTTCTCGATCCCGCCGATGCGGTGGAGCAGCCCTGGCGTCCCCGGCTTCACCCAGGGGCGCGCGCCCTTGGCGTTGCGGGCATAGGGCAGAAAGCCGCCCTCGGGTACCGCGTCCAGGAAGCGGACCGGGAAAGGCGCGTAAGCGCTCATGTCCGGCACGCGCCACGGCTCGGCGGCGTTCGCCAGATAGCCGTCGGTGAGCAACATCACGGGCGTCATATACTCGACCGCGATCCGGCACGCCTCGATCGCGCAATCGAAGCAATCCGCGGCCGAGCGCGCGGCGATCACCGGCATCGGCGCGTCGCCATTGCGGCCATAGACCGCCTGGTAAAGGTCCGATTGCTCGGTCTTGGTCGGCAGGCCTGTCGACGGGCCACCGCGCTGCGAGTTGACGATCACCAGCGGCAGCTCGGTCATGATCGCAAGGCCCATCGCCTCGCCCTTCAGCGCGATGCCGGGGCCAGACGAGCTGGTGACGCCCAATTGCCCCGCATAAGACGCGCCGATCGCCGAACAAATCGCGGCGATCTCATCCTCCGCCTGGAAGGTGGTGACGTCATATTCCTTCAGCCGCGCGAGGTGGTGGAGAATCGCCGACGCGGGCGTGATCGGATAGCCGCCAAAGAACATCGGCAGTCCCGCGAGTTGCGCGCCCGCGACCAGCCCGAGCGAGATTGCCTCGGCTCCGGTCACGGTGCGGTACAGCCCCGCCTCGGCCGGCGCCGGGGCGATCGGGTGCTGCTTCATTGGCCCCGAAAGCTCGGCGGTCTCGCCATAGGCATGGCCGGCGTTGAGCGCTGCGATATTAGCCTCGGCGAGGATCGGCTTCTTGGCAAATTTCTGGTTGAGCCAATCGACAATCGGCTGGCGATCGCGATCGAACATCCACAGCGCCAGCCCCAGCGTCCACATATTCTTGCAGCGGAGCGCTTCCTTGTTGCCAAGGCCGAAGGGCTTCACCGCATCAAGCGTCAGCTGGCTGATATTGAGCTTCATCAGCTGCCACTTCGCCAGACTGCCGTCGTCGAGCGGGTTTGCCTCATACTTGGCCTTGGCCAGGTTGCGCTCGGTGAACTCGCCCTCATCGGCGATGATCAGGCCGCCGGCGCGGAGCTGATCGACATTCACTTTAAGCGCTGCCGGATTCATTGCGACGAGCACATCGGGCTGGTCGCCGGCGGTGGTGATCTCGGTCGAGCCGAAATTGATCTGGAACGCGGAGACGCCGAACAACGTGCCCTGCGGCGCGCGGATTTCGGCGGGGAAATCGGGGAAGGTCGCAAGGTCGTTGCCCGACAGCGCGGTCGAAAGCGTGAACTGACCGCCGGTCAGCTGCATCCCGTCGCCCGAATCACCGGCGAAGCGCACCACGACCGACTCCGCGGGCGGGGTAGCGCTTGCCTCTTCGGGAAGGAGGGTGTGGGTGGCGGTCGCCATTGTCATTGTCCTGTCATCGTTGTCAGTCGCCCATAGAGGGCAAGGCGGGTGAGCCCAAAGTAGAAAATCAGCCCGGAAGGTAAAGCCGGGATTTCGCGAATGCAGCACCAAGGGTGCGCACCGATAGCGCGTGTCGCTGGGCAACCTCGAGCGCGTCCGCCCCATAGCCGCCGCCAAGCGTGGAGGCGAGCGGGACATGCCGGGACCGGGCGAGTCCGGCTACGAGTTCGTCTCGTGCCACCAGCCCATCCTGGGTAAGTGCCAGCCGACCGAGCCGATCCCCGTGGAACGGATCAACCCCCGCCTGATAGAGTATGAGCGCCGGCCGCACCGTGTCTAGCAATGGCTCGAGCGTCGACCTCAGCGTCTCCAGATATACTGCGTCTTCCACGCCATCGGCCAGCGGTACATCCATCGTCGAGCGGCATTTGCGTACAGGAAAGTTCTTTTCGGCGTGGATCGAATAGGTCGCGATGGCAGGGTGGCCGGCGGTGAGCGCGGCGGTGCCATCGCCCTGGTGGACGTCGCAATCGACGATCAGCAACGGCCCGACCCCTTCCGCCGTCAGCCGGAGCGCGGCGACCGCGAGATCGTTGAACACGCAATAGCCCGCGCCGGTGTCGTAGAGCGCGTGATGGCTGCCGCCCGCGCTGTTGGCGGCGAAGCCTTGTTCCAGCGCGATCCGCGCGGCGAGATAGGTGCCGCCCGGTACTGCCTGGGCACGCCGCGAGACCAGGCGCGTGACCGCGAAGCCAATCCGCCGCTCCTTCTCGCGCGGTACCTGGGCGCTTAGCACTTGCGCGACATAATCGGGGCAGTGCGCCGCCTCCAGCCAGGCGCGCGGCATAGGGTCGGGCATGTGCCACTCGATCGCGTCGCCGCACTCGCTAAGTATCTGGCGGACACGCCCGTTCTTGTTCCATTGATAGGTGGAGCCGGGCGCGCCGGGGGCGACATAATCGGGATGATGGACGACCGCGTACATCGCTCCTAGTTAGGGCGAAACGAGGATCAGGAGGAGAGCCCGGTGACCGACCCCCACGCGACGACCCCTTATGTTCGCCCCGACGTCGCGCAATTCCTTGCTTTCCTGAACAATTTGCCTGGCCCGCGCACGCATGAGCTGGAGCCGCCCGCGGCGCGCGCGGTCTATGTCGCGTCGAAGGATATGACCGATCCACCGCTCGGCGAACTCGCCGTTCACCGCGATTTGACCATTCCCAGCCCCGCCGAGACCATCCCGGCGCGGCTTTACGACGCCCGGGAGCAACGCGGGGCAGGCCCGGCCCTTGTTTTTTACCATGGAGGCGGCTTCGTGATCGGTGATCTCGAGACGCATGGCAGCTTCTGCGCGGAGATGGCGCGCCAACTCGATCTGCCGGTGATCTCGGTCGACTATCGGCTCGCCCCTGAACATCCCTGGCCTGCCGCGCCCGATGATTGCGAGGCGGCGGCGCGCTGGGTTGCGACGAGCCCGTCCGAATTGGGCCGGCAGGTGACAGGGCTGGTCCTCGCCGGCGACAGCGCCGGTGGCGCGCTCACCGTGATCACCACGATGGCGCTGCGCGACCAGCCCGCGGCGGCGCCGGTGATCGCGCAGTTCCCGATCTATCCAGTCGTCGACGTCTCGGTGAATTACGCATCCTACGAAGCGTTTGGCGAGGGGTTCCTGCTCACCAAGCCGAGCATGACCTGGTTCGACGGCCATTATAAGCCCGACCTGACCCATTGGCGCGGCGCGCCACTGACGGGCGCGCACCATTGCCTGCCGCCGACCTTGGTTATCACCGCCGGGCTCGATCCGCTGCGCGACCAGGGCCGCGCCTATGCGGCCGCGCTAGCCCAGCACGGCGTACCGGTGACCTATCGCGAGGCGGTGGGGACGATCCATGGCTTCGTCACGCTGCGCAAGGCGATCCCCTCGGCCCAGACCGATGTGACACAGGCGCTGACGGTGCTGAAGCAGATCATCGCCGAGGCGAGCGCGTGAGCATCGACCAGGCCAGCCTACCCTATCGTCCCTGCGCGGGGATGCTGGTGATCAACCGCGAGGGGCTGGTGTTCGTCGGCCAGCGGATGGACCAGAAGCTGGAGGCGTGGCAGCCGCCCCAGGGCGGGATCGACCCCGGCGAGGACGCGCTCGCCGCCGCCATCCGCGAGCTGGGCGAGGAAACCGGCATCCGCCCCGAACATCTCGAGCTGATCGCGGAGGCGCCGCACGAGCTGTATTACGATCTGCCCGACGCCATGATCGGCCGCGTCTGGCAGGGCAAATGGCGCGGCCAGCGCCAGCGCTGGTTCCTGTTCCGCTTCCTGGGGCAAGACAGCGACATCGACATCGCGACCGAGCACCAGGAATTCCGCGCCTGGCGCTGGGTCCATGCCAGCTCGGTCGTCGATCTGGCGGTGGACTTCAAGCAGCAGCTGTACCGCGAGATGATGGCGGCGTTCGCGGGGCATTTGGGGTGACACGGCGCGCGCTATCGTCGCGCGGCTGACCCGCAAAGGATCCTGCCCCAGGGGGACGAACTGGATCGCTCAGGGCTTCGCCACCATCACCCAAACCGCCGCGACGAGCGGCACCGTTGCGATCAGCCCCCAGACGAGCCAGGCGCGCGCGTCGCGGCGATAGCTCGCCGGCACCTCCGCTGCCCCCGCGAACCCGCGCGCCGCCTTCGCCTGGCGGATTTGCAGCGGCACCAGCAACCCCAGCCACATCAGCCCGCCGCCGAAGAACAAGGCCTGCCCCCAGAACAGCCAGTCGGTCGCCCACAGATCGAGGCCCGCGATCCACGCCATCGCATAGCCGCCCGCGATCGTCAGGATCACACCCCAGAAGGTGAGCCACCAATCGGTGATCGTCACCAGCCGCTGCGCGAAGGCGATGATGCGGGGATCGTCGGTGCGATCGGCGAAGAATTTCCAGATCGCGGTCGCGGTCACATTGCCGAGCAGCATGATCACGCCGGTCAGATGCACGAACTTGGCGAGGTCATAGCTCATCTGCCTGCCAATTGAGCCCAACACTTGTGCGAAAGCAATTGGGTGGCGGCGGCAAAACGAACCGGCTAGAGGCGAAATCCATGGGGCTGAGCGGGTTGGAACATTCGCTGATCGAGCGGGCGCGGGCGGCGCCGATGCTCGGCTGGGTGGAGGCCTGGGCCACGGTCAATTCCGGCACCCGCAATCTGGCGGGACTGCGGACGATGGCCGGGCTGCTCGCCGATGCTTTCGCGGCGCTGCCCGGGGCGCTGGCGCTCGTCCCGCCCGCGCCGGTCGAAACCGTGCTGGCCGATGGCGGCGTGGTGGCGCTCGAGCACGGCGCGCATCTGCTGCTGACGGTGCGGCCGGAAGCGCCGGTGCAACTGCTCTTCACCGGGCATATGGACACGGTCTATCCCGCCGATCATCCCTTTCAGACGCTGACCTGGCTGGAGCCGGGGGTGCTGAACGGCCCGGGCGTCGCCGACATGAAGGGCGGGCTCGCGCTGTTGCTCGCGGCGCTGCTGGCGATCGAAGGTGCGCCCGGCGCGGACCGGATCGGCTATCAGGTGATGATCAATTCGGACGAGGAGACGGGATCGCTCTCTTCCTCGGCGCTGATCGAGCAGGTCGCGCGGGGCAAGCGGGCGGCGCTCACGTACGAGCCGGCGCTGCCCGATGGCACACTCGCCGGCGCGCGTGGCGGCACGGGCAATTTTTCGCTCGTGGTGCGCGGGCGCAGCGCCCATGCGGGCCGCAACCCCGAGGAAGGGCGCAACGCGATCGTCGCCGCCGCCGATCTCGCGCTGCGACTCGCCGCCGGCAAAGGCGATGGGTTGAGCGTCAACCCCGCGCGGATCGAGGGCGGCGGGCCGAACAATGTCGTGCCCGAATTCGCGCTGCTGCGGGTGAATTTCCGCCCCAAGGATGCCGGCGCGATCGTCCGGGCCGAGGCGCTGCTGGCAGACGCCGTCGCCACCGTCGCCGCCGCGCACGAGGTGCGGATCGAGCGCCACGGTGCCTTTAACCGTCCGCCCAAGCCGATCGACGCCGGCGCCGCCGCCCTGTTCGACACGGTGAAGCGCGCCGGCGCCGAGCTGGGCCTCGTCATCGCCTGGCGCGATACCGGCGGGGTGTGCGACGGCAACAACATCGCCGCCTGCGGCGTGCCGGTGGTCGATACGATGGGCGCGCGCGGTGGCGCGATCCATTCGAGCGACGAATTCCTGATCGTCGACAGCCTGGCCGAACGCGCCGCGCTCTCGGCACTCACCATCGCCAGACTGGGGGACTTGTGAGCTACCGCATCCGCGCCGCGCGCGACGAGGATTTGCAGCATCTCTATGAGATGGCGAAGCTGACCGGGGGCGGCTTCACCAACCTGCCGCCCGACAAGCCGGCGCTGAAGACCAAGCTCGATCGGGCGCGCGCCGCCTTCGCGCAGGGCGAGGCCGGCGACGCCGCCGACGAGCTGTTCCTGCTGGTGCTGGAAAACGCCGAAACCGGCGAGGTGCGCGGCACCTGCCAGCTGTTCACCCATGTCGGCCAGCGCCACCCCTTCTACAGCTACCGCATCGGCACGCTGACCCAGCACAGCAAGGAGCTGAACCGCACGTTCCGCGCCGAACTGCTGACCCTCACCACCGATCTTGAGGGGTGCAGCGAGGTCGGCGGGCTGTTCCTCCACCCCGGCGAGCGGGCGGGGGGCCTGGGGATGCTGCTCGCGCGCAGCCGCTATCTGTTCATCGCGAGCCACCGTCCGCGCTTCGCCGAACGCATCCTGGCGGAGCTGCGCGGGGTGATCGACGAGGCGGGCGGTTCGCCTTTCTGGGACGGCCTTGCGGGACGCTTTTTCGGGATGAATTTCCAGGACGCCGATCGCTTCAACGCGACCCACGGCCACCAGTTCATCGCGGATCTCTTCCCCAAGCACCCCATCTACATCGCGATGCTTTCGGAGACGGCGCGCGCGGCGATCGGCATCCCCCACCCCTCGGGCCGCGCCGCGATGCGGATGCTGGAGAATGAGGGCTTCGCGTTCGAGAAATATATCGACATCTTCGATGGCGGCCCGACGATGACCGCGCGTACCGACCAGGTCCGTTCGGTGCGCGAGGCGACGACCTCACCGGTCATCGCGATCGATGATGATGGGGGCCAGTCGGCGCTGGTCGCGGCGGGCCGGCTCGGCGATTTCCGCTGCGCCTATGGCACGGTGCGTTTGGCGGGCGACGGCGTGGTACTCGACACCGCGACCGCCGCGCTGCTCGGCGTGACGGTGGATGACGAGGTCATCCATGTCGGGCGGTAGCACGACGCCCAGCAACGCATGACCGTCGCCCCGGGCTTGACCCCGGGGTCCACAAAATCGGTGCAGGGTCAGGCCTGCCGGAGAGGGGAAACAAATGCTGCGCGAAATCAATTTCGACGGGATCGTCGGCCCCAGCCACAATTATGCCGGCCTCTCGCCTGGCAATCTCGCCGCGACCAGCAATGCCGGCGCCACCTCGCACCCGCGCGCTGCGGCGCTGCAGGGGCTGGCGAAGATGCGCGCCAATCTCGCGCTGGGGCTCGCCCAGGGCATTTTGCTGCCCCATGCCCGGCCCGATCATCGCTGGCTCGCCGCACTCCATACCGATTATGCGCGCGCGCCGCGCCATGTGCAGGCGCAGGCGCTCTCCGCCTCGGCGATGTGGGCCGCGAACGCCGCGACAGTCTCCCCCGCGCCCGATACCGCCGACGGGCGCTGCCACCTGACCGTCGCCAATCTGGTGACAATGCCGCATCGCAGCCATGAAGCCGCCGAGACGCTCGCCCAGCTGCGCCTCGCCTTCGCCGACGCGAGCTTCGCGGTCCACGCGCCGATCCCCGCGCCGTTCGGCGACGAGGGCGCCGCCAACCATATGCGCCTCGCCGAGCGGCATGACGCGCCCGGGATCGAGGTGTTCGTCTATGGTGAGCCCGGCGGCCCGTTCCCCGCGCGCCAGGCCCGGCAGGCGAGCGAGGCGGTGGCGCGCGCGCACGGTCTCGATCCCGAGCGCTTGCTGTTCGTCCAGCAAAGCCCGCAGGCGATCGCCGCCGGCGCGTTCCATAACGACGTGGTCGCGGTGGCGAACGAGCAGGTGCTGTTCACCCACCAACAGGCGTTCGCGGTGCAGGGCGACTTTTATGCCACCCTCCGCGCCAAGCTGCCCTCGGTCCAGATCGTCGAGGTGCCGGCGAGCGCGGTGAGCCTGGAGGACGCGGTGCGCTCCTATCTGTTCAACGCGCAGCTGGTGAGCTTGCCCGAGGGCGGCATGGCGCTGATCCTGCCGCGCGAGGCCGAAGCGCATCCCCGCGTCTGGCCGTGGCTGCAGGAGATGGTCGCGGGCAACGGGCCGATCCGCCGGCTTGAGGTCGTTGATGTGCGCGAGTCGATGGCGAATGGCGGCGGCCCGGCGTGCCTGCGCCTGCGCGTCGTCGCCGATCCGGCGAGGGTCGATCCGCGCTTCCTGGTCGATGCCGCGAAGCTCGACCGGCTCGCCGCGCTGATCGAGGCCGAATGGCCCGAGTCGATCCGCGCCGGAGAAATCGCCGATCCCGCGCTGATCGCGCGCATCGAAACAGCGCGAGCGCGCCTGTTCGCGCTGCTCGACCTGTCGGATTTACTGACAGTTAACCACGCCGCTTAACACCCAAATGGCGGAAATCCCGGCTTGGCGCGAGGTTTGCTTAACTTTTGGCATGTTCGCGCGCTTTGCCCAGCTGTTCGTCATCAAGAACAAGTTCGAGGCCTTTCTGGTGATTTTCGGGCTGGCGAACGGCGCGGTGGAGCGTGGGGTGCATTATCTGCAGCAATATCCCGGCCCCGGCGGCTGGTTGCTGTTCGCGGTATGCCCGATCGCGGTGTTCATGGCGGGCGCGCGCATTATCGATTCGCTCGATCGCCAGCGCGCCGACGAAGGCTGAGCGCGCGCGGACGCTCGCTTTGGCGCCGCTTTTGTGTCACGAGAGGCCGGTAATGCTTAGCGATCCCGCCCTGTCCGACGCCGCGCTCGCCCGCGCGATCGCGATCGAGGCCGGCGATCTGCTGCGCGCCTTGCTCGGGGATGACGATTGCTGCGGCGACCAGCTCGGCAATCGCGGCGATTTCGAAGCGAACCGCCTGATTCTCGATCGCCTCCACGCCGCGCGGCCCGACGATTTCATCCTGTCGGAGGAATCGCAGGACGATGGCGCGCGCTGTGCCGCGCATCGGGTGTGGATCGTCGACCCGCTCGACGGCACGCGCGGCTTTTGCTGCCGCTCGCCCGACTGGGCGGTGCATGTCGGGCTCGCGATCGACGGCGTGCCGCGTGTCGGCGCGGTAACCCTGCCCGCCTCGGGCCGCACCTTCTCGTCGGATCAGCCCCCCGCTCTTCCCGCGCCGCATGGCGGACGGCCACGCATCGCGATCAGCGACTCGCGACCGCCCGCGATCGCCGGCCCGGTCGCCGACGCGCTCGGTGGCGAGCTGGTGCCGATGGGCTCGGCCGGGTTCAAGGCGATGGCGGTGCTGACCGGCGCCGCCGACATCTATCTCCACGCCGGCGGGCAATATGAGTGGGACAATTGCGCGCCCGCCGCGGTCGCGCTCGCCGCCGGCTGCCACGCCTCGCGGATCGACGGCAGCAGGCTCGTCTATAACTGCGCCGATCCGCGCCTGCCCGATCTGCTGATCTGCCGCCCCGAATGGGCCGCGCCCGTGCTCGCCGCGATCGCCGCGGCTTGAGCTTCCCCCGCCCGCACACAGGCGTTAGGGGCGGCTGAAGTCAGGGGAAGTTGGTTGCGCGTCGCTCGTCGGTTGTTTCTATCGTTCGTCGTTGCCGCCGGGGCGATCGTGGTGCTCGCGCTGCTCGCGGCGGGGGCGCTGCTAGTGGCGCTAAGCCTGCGCGGCGAGACCCGGCTGGCGCCGCAGCTGCTCGCCATCGGCGTGGTGCTGCTGGTGGCGCTCGGCGGGGTCGCGCTGGTCGCACGTGGCTTTGCCCGGCGCCATGCAGCCCTCCATGCGCGGCTGCTCGCCGCCACCGAGGCGGTGGGCGCGCGTGAGCCGGTGCCGCTCGACGAAACCGCCCCATTCGAGGTGGCGCAGGGCCTTCGCAACCTGGCGCGCATCGCCGACGCACGCGAGCGGACCGAGCGTTCGCGGCGCACCTGGTTGGTCGCGATCGCCGAGGAGATGCGCGTGCCGGTCGAGGCGCTCGTCGCCGCCGCCGAGGCGGAGGGTGCCAGCGAAGCGCGGCTCCAGCCGGTCGTCCGGCTGGCGCGGATCGTCGAGGATCTCCGCGCGGTCGCGCTCGCCGATCTCGGGCGCCTGCCGGTTGCGCTCGTCCCTACCGATCCCGGCGCGCTGATGCGCAACGCAGGTTTCGTCGCGCAGCCACTCGCCGACAAGGCCGGGGTCGCGCTGGAGCTGGCGCCACGCGCCGCCAGCGGTGGCCTGCCGCGTTGGGACGGCGCGCAAATCGAGCAGCTGCTCGGCGCGCTGATCGAGCATAGCCTTCGCTACACCCCGCGTGGCGGCCGCATCCTGCTCGGCGCCGAGCCACGCGGCGGCGCCTGGGAACTGACGGTGGATGACAGCGCGCCCGGCGTCGATATCGATCTGGCGCAGCAGCTGTTCGAGCCCTTCTACCGCGCCGCCGATCTGCCCGAGGAATCGCTCACCCATTTGTCGCTCGCCTTCGCGACCGCGCAGGCGATCGTCGAGGCGCATCACGGCCGGATCGAGGCGAGCCGGTCACCGCTCGGCGGCTTGCGGGTCGCGGTGGTGCTGCCCGGCGAGCCGCCGGTGGCGTGAAGAGGCCCGGCTGCCGCGCTAGTTCGAGGCCGCGCCCCACACCTCCAGATTGTCCACCCGTTCGACCGGCCGGTTTGTCCGCAAAGTCGCGAGTGCGCCGAGCCCGGTTTCCTCCAGCAGCGCCTTGCCCTCCGGCGTGAGCGCCGCCTGCAAGCGGTCGAGCAGCCAGAAGCGATAGGGCATCACCAGCGTCTCGATGCTGTGCCCATGCCAATCGAACCGCGCCTTGCCGATCGCCCGCGCGCCGGGGCTGTCGAGCCCGTTGGTCCCCGGCGCCAGCGCCGGTCGTTCGGCGAGCCAGTCGTTGGCGAAGGCGACATGAGCCGCTAGCTCCGGCAGATAATCCTCGGCGACGAAGCGGAGCAGCGCGGCGAGCGTCTCCGGCACGCCGTCATCGGCGATCAGCGCCTCGCTTGGATAGCCGTCGAGCAGCGCCTGAGGTCGGTTCATCCGCTCGACCCAGCGCCAGACGTGATAGGCGCGGCGCTGCATCTCGGCGAGGGGGTACGGATCGCGCCCCAGATGCGCGAACAGCGGCCCGATTAGCGCATAATCGCCCAGCGTAGGCGCGCCGCCGAGCAGATAGGGGTGCTTGGCCAGATGCGCGTCGAGCAGCGCGAGGAAGCGGTGATAGCTTGCCTCCACCGCCCCCGCCGTTTCGGGCGAGACGCCAAAGCCGTCGCGCGCGCGGCGCATCCGGCCGCTGGCGTTATCGAACACCGCCGCTTCCACCTCGGGGGTCGCCCCGGGGAACAGCGCGCGGACGAAATCGGTGCGCAGGAAGTCCAGGTTCGCGTCATCGAAATTCCAGCGATAATGCATCGCCGGCCGCAGCAACCCCTCACCGCCATAAAGCTCGAAGACATGGGCGATCGCCCGGTGGCGCGGCGTCGCAGGATAGGCCGAGCGGCGCGCGCCCTGCACCTCGATATGGTCGATGATCGCGACGCCGTCCTGGATCAGCGTGCCGTCAGCAAGCTGTAGCACCGGGATGATCCAGCGCCCCACGGCCTTGGTCACCTCCGGCCAGCCGGGATCGCCGGGGATCGCCTCTTCAAAGGCGAAATGCTGCTTGATCAGATAGCTGCGCGCCCGCGCGGTGTAGAGCGAGCCGGGCATCCCCCAGAGCTTGGCGGTCAAAACGAACCTCTCCCTTTGTCGTTGCGCCGCTGTGCCCCGGCGCGAAAGCATCGGCAAGCACCAGTGCGTTTCAAAGACTCGCCATCACCCCGGCCCTGAGCCAGGGTCCCGCTGCCTCGCGACGGAAGAAGAAGCGGGACCCCGGATCAAGCCCGGGGTGACGGACAGTCCAACCGAATTGTTCGGTCGGGTTTCGTCGCGACAACCTTCAGGCGGCGGTCTTGCGAGCCTTGGCGAGTTTCTTCAGCAACATGTCGCGTTTCAGGCGCGACAGATGATCGATGAAGATGATCCCTTCCAGATGGTCCATCTCATGCTGCAGGCAGGTCGCGAGCAGCCCGGTCAGCTCCTCGTCGTGCGCCGTTCCGTCGGCATCGAGCCAACGGGCCCGGCAGCGCGCCGGGCGCTCGACATCGGCGAACTGATCGGGGACCGAAAGGCAACCCTCGGTATAGATCGAATGCTCGTCTGAACTCTCGACGATCTCGGGGTTGATGAACACGCGGGGGGCGCGGATCGGCTTGCCTTCCTCGTCCGCTTCTTCCTGCAGGTCGATCACCAGGATACGCTGCGGCACGCCAATCTGGATCGCGGCGAGGCCGATGCCGCGCGCGGCGTACATCGAATCGAACATGTCGTCGATCAGCGCGCGCGTTTCATCGGTCACCTCGGCGACGGGGGTCGAGATGGTGCGCAAGCGCGGGTCGGGAATTTCTACGATCGGACGGACGGCCATGGCGATCAGCTAGGATCGCATTCCGTAAAGGTCAAGCAACCGGCCGCCGCGCGCGCAATGCCTGGGCGAGCGTGCCCTCGTCGAGATAATCCAGCTCGCCCCCCACCGGCAGCCCGTGCGCGAGCTGGGTGACGCGCACCGGGAAGCGCTCGATCCGGTCGGCGATGTAATGCGCGGTGGTCTGCCCTTCGAGCGTGGCATTCATCGCCAGCACCACTTCGTCCACGCCGCCGCCTTCGATCCGGCGAACGAGCGCGTCGATGCTCAGATCCTCCGGCCGCACGCCTTCGAGCGCCGACAAGCGCCCGCCAAGCACATGATAGCGCCCGGGGAAGAGCCGTGCGCGATCGAGCGCCCACAGGTCCGCCACCTCTTCCACCACGCACAGCGCGCGCGCGTCGCGGCGGGGGTCGGCGCAGATCGCGCAAGGATCGCTGGTGTCGACATTGCCGCAGACATGGCACCGGGTCAGCCGGTCGGCGACGGCGGCGAGCGCGTCGAGCAATGGCGCGAGCGCGGTCTCCCGCTTCTTGAGCAGATGCAGCACCGCGCGGCGGGCGGAGCGGGGGCCGAGGCCCGGCAGACGGGCGAGCGCTTGGGTAAGGGCGTCGATCTCGGGCGACATGCTCCGCCACATAAGGGCTTGCGCGCGCCCCTGCCAAGCGCTTCACGGGGATGATGCGTATCGTCTTCATGGGCACTCCCGATTTCGCCGTGCCGACGCTCCGGGCGCTGGCGGCGGCGGGGCACGAGATCGTCGCCGCCTACAGCCAGCCGCCGCGCCCGGCGGGGCGGGGCAAGGCGCTCACCCCCTCCCCCGTCCAGGCGACGGCGGAGGCGTTGGGCGTGCCGGTGCGCACCCCGCTCACGCTGCGCGACGCCGAGGCGCAGGCGGCCTTCGCCGCGCTGGCGCCCGATGTCGCGGTGGTCGCCGCTTATGGCCTGATCCTGCCCAAGGCGGTGCTGGCCGTGCCGCTGCATGGGTGCTTGAACGTCCACGGCTCGCTGTTGCCGCGCTGGCGCGGCGCGGCGCCGATCCAGCGCGCGATCCTGGCGGGGGACGCGGTGACGGGTATCGGCATCATGCAGATGGAAGCCGGGCTCGATACCGGCCCCGTGCGATTGGAGGAATCGGTCGAGATCGGCCGGAAAACGGCTGGCGAACTGACCGACGGACTCGCGGGCCTGGGGGCGCGGCTGATGGTGCAAGTGCTCGCCGATCTGGCAGGCCACCCGCCCATCCCGCAAGCTGACGCCGGCGTGACCTATGCCGCCAAGATCGACAAGGCCGAAGCGCGGATCGACTGGCGACAGAGCGCGGCGCAGATCGAACGGCAAGTCCGCGCCTTCAACCCCGCGCCCGGCGCGTTCTTCGAACATGGCGGCGAACGGCTGAAGCTGCTTCGCGCCGAGGTGGTGGACGGAAGCGGTGCGCCCGGCACCGTGCTCGACGGCGCTCTCACGATCGCCTGCGGGCTCGGCAGCGCGCTGCGCCCGACGCTCGTCCAGCGCGCCGGTCGCGCCCCGATGACCGCCGCCGAGCTGCTGCGCGGCTTCGCGATCCAGCCGGATACGCAACTATGACCCGTTTCGCGCTGACGGTCGAATATGATGGCCGCCCGTTCATGGGCTGGCAGCGTCAGGCGCATGGACCGAGCGTGCAGGAGGCGATCGAGAACGCCCTCGCCCGCCTGGCGCATGAGGTCGCCACGCTCCACTGCGCCGGCCGCACCGATGCCGGCGTCCACGGCCTCGCGATGCGCGCGCATGTCGATCTCAGCCGCACGATCACCCCGTTCCGGCTGATGGAGGGGCTGAACGCGCTGCTCCGTCCCGATCCGGTCGCGATCCGCGCTTGCGAGGTGGTGCCCGATGATTGGCACGCGCGCTTTTCCTGCCTGGCGCGGCATTACGAGTACCGCATCGTCAACCGCCGCGCGCCGCTCACCTTCGAGCGCGGACTCGCTTGGCGCGTGCCGGTGCCGCTCGACGAAACGCTGATGGCGCAAGGCGCGGCGGTGCTGACCGGGCGGCATGACTTCACCACCTTCCGCTCGGTTCACTGCCAGGCCGATAGCCCGGTGCGCACGCTCGACCGGCTGGACGTGGTGCGCGAGGGCGAGGTGATCCGCGTCTTCGCGTCGGCGCGCTCGTTCCTCCACCATCAGGTGCGCTCGATGGTCGGCTGCCTCGCGCTGGTCGGCCAGGGAAAATGGACGCCCGACGATCTCCGCGCCTCGCTCGACGCACGCGACCGCGCCGCGCTGGGTCTGAACGCGCCGCCGGACGGGTTGTTCTTCGTGGGGGCGGATTATCCCGAAAGCTAACGCTCAATCGCCGGTCAAAATCCGGTCGACCAACTGCTTCACCGTCGGCACGAAGCCGTTCGAATAGAACGGGTCCTGCTTGAACTTGTACGCCGCGTGCCCTGCGAACATCAGGTTCTGCTCGGGGTCGCCGCCATGGGCGATTTCCTGGAGCGTCTTCTGGATGCAGAAGCTGCGTGGATCGGCGAGCCGCCCGGTCGAGTTGGTCTCGCTATCCGCCCACGACGAGAATTGGCACTGGCTGAGGCAGCCCATGCAGTCCGCCTGGTCCTTACGGATTTCGGCCTTCTCCTCGGTGGTTACGAACACCAGCGTGTTGTCAGGCGTCTTGAGGGCTTCGGTGAAGCCATGACCGTGCCATTCGCGCGCGCGCTGCAAGTCGTTCAGCGTCACCCAGAAATTCTTGCCCTTCACGCCGACATCGAGCTGGTACTGGTGATCGCCCGCCTGCTCGGTGGAATAGGCGATCTGCCGTTCGGACCGGGCCTCGAGCGCGCGAAGGAAGGGGTTGCGCACCGCGCTCGAATAAAATCCCGTCGGCGAGAAGCGGTGGAGCAGCACCTCGCCTGGCTCGATCTGGGTGAGCTTTTCCTTCCACGCCTGGGGGATGGGGCTTTCCTGCGTCAGCAGCGGGCGGGTGCCGAACTGGAACGCGATCGCGCCCAGCTCCGGATTGTCGATCCAATGCTCCCAATCGCGCAGATACCAGACACCGCCCGCCATCACGATCGGCACGCTGTCGGGAATGCCGCCCTCGCGCATCGTCTCGCGCAGCGCCTTCACCCGCGGATAGGGGTCTTCGGGCTGGCGCGAGTCTTCGGCGTTGGAAAGGCCGTTATGCCCGCCCGCCAGCCAGGGGTCTTCATAAACCACCGCCGCGAGCCATTCGGCGGCCTTCGAATAAGCGCGCTTCCAAAGCGCGCGGAAGGCCCGCGCAGAACTCACGATCGGCAGGTACGACACGCCGTAATGCGAGGCGATTTCGGAAAGCTTGTACGGCATCCCGGCGCCGCAAGTAACGCCCGAGACCATGCCGCGCGTCCGCTCCAGCACGCCGTGGAGCACGCGCTGCGCGCCCCCCATCTCCCACAGCACGTTGATGTTGATCGCGCCCTTGCCGCCGGCGATCTCCCAGGCGCGGCGCACCTGCTGCACGGCGCCGTCGATCGCATATTGGATGAGCTCTTCATGGCGTTCGCGACGGGTGAGCGCGCGATAGATTTGCGGGATGATCTTGCCCTCGGCGTCATAGCTGTCGGCATTCACCGCCGAAACCGTGCCGATGCCGCCCGCCGCCGCCCAGGCGCCCGCGCTCGCATGATTGGTCGCCGATACGCCCTTGCCGCCTTCGATCAGCGGCCAAACTTCCTGGCCGCCATAAAGGATCGGCCGCAAACCCTTGAACACACAGGTCTCCAGTTGGCGCGGTCGCCGCGCCCTGCCACATTTCTAGCACAATTCAGCCGGAAATCGACCCCCCATGCGCTCAGCCAAGCGCAGCCGGCCGTCGCGCCGCCGTGGCGTAAAGCTGGGCATAGGCGGCGATCATCCGTTGCTCGTCGAATTCCGCTGCCGCCCGCGCCTGGTTCGCCGCACCGACCCGGGCGCGCAATTCGGGATCGAGTGCCAGCAATTGCAGCGCATCCCGCAGGTGCACCTCGTCGCGGTGGCGAGCGATGAAGGGCAGGTTCTCCGGCGCGACCATCACCGGCACGTCCCCCACCGGCGGCGCGACGACCGGCTTGCCCGCCGCCATCGCCTCGACGATCGAGATCGGAAACTGCTCGCTGGAGGAGGAGAGCGCGACGATATCGAACAGCCCGACATAGCGGTGCGGTTCGGGCAGGAAGCCGGGTAGATGAACACGGTCCGCCATGCCCATCGCGCGCGCGGCGGCCTCGATCCGGGCACGCTCCGGTCCCTCGCCCACGATCACCAGCCGCACCCGCCCCGGCATCCCGCCCACCGCGCGGACGAGCAGCGGCAGGTCCTTCACCTCGCGCAGGCCGGCGATCGCGCCGACCAGCAGCTCGCCCTCGCGACGCTTGATTCCGGGCAGCGCGCGCGGATCGGGCTTGGCGTAGCGCGCCACCTCGATCCCGTTGCTGATCCGGTGGACACGCGCGCGTGGCTGTTTCCAGGTGCCAAGCGCGATATCCTCCAGCACCAGCGAAGGCACGACGAGCGCGTGCGCGGCGCCGAGCGCGAAGCGGCGATAAAGGTTGCGCTCACGCTTCAGCCCGGTCGCTTCGTCGGCGTTGAAGCCGTCCTCATGATGGACGAGCCCCGGCTGCCCCTTGCCGAACACGCGGCGCGCCATCACCCCGTCGATCGCGCCCCAATTATACGTCAGCACCAGATCGAAGCGCAGCATGTACCGCGCGATCGCCTGGTAGCGATCGACCGAGGGGCGGCCGGTGAGCGGCAGTTGCTGCTGCGCGATTTCGTATCTGATGCCCTTGGCGATCGCGTCGCGCGCGCCGAGCGCTCCGGGGACGCCCGAGATGATCGTGTGCCGCGCGCGATCGCCAAACGCGTTCATCAGCCGCACCGCGCGCGCTTCCTTGCCGCCGAGATCGAAGCTGGAGTGGAGATGAAGGATATGGAGCGGTTGCGACATGCGCGGGGTTCTTAGCCGGGTGATCAGCGCGCGTCATCTCCTGGCTTGGTGACGTCAATGCTCATCCGAACGCCCGCTTATCGATCCACGTCATCCGGCACGCCAGGTCCGCCTCGCCGCTCGCCACCAGATAATGATCGCCCGCATCGACGATGCCGGTGGTGAAGACGATGTTCTCCAGATATATCCGGTCCTTCAGCGGCTCTGTAAGCGCCGGGCTCGGTTCGATCAGCGCGCGGTGCTCCGTGCGCCGTACGCGCCAGGGTTCCGCCGCGTCGAGCAACGACCAATAGGTGCGATAGATCCCAGCGACACCGGCGGGCTCGACCCCATGCCATAGGCTCAGCCACCCCTGATCCGTCAGCACCGGCGGGGCGCCGCCGCCCATCCGCGCGGTGTGGAGCGTCGCGGCGTGCGGGCGCAGGCCTGGGTGATCGCAAGGCTTCCAGTGCAGCGCGTCCGGCGACGACGCGAGGTTGATCGCCGGCCCCGCGCGCCATTCGCTGTCCGGAGGATAGGCGAAATACAGGTTGCCGAGCGGCCGTGTCTGCGCCCAGAACCGGCCCTCGATCCGCCCCTCGAACAGCAGCATGTCCTTGTTCTGGTGATCGAGGACGATGCCTTGCCGCCGCCAGCGCAGCGCGTCGTCGCTAGTGTAGAGTACGGTGCAATGCCGCTCCGGGCTCACCGCGCAGACGGTCTGTACCAAAGGTCGCCAATGCGGCTGATCCGCGCGTCCTCGATGCCATAGCATTCATAGGGCGCGCCCGGCGCGAGGGCGTGCGCATAATGCACCACCTCCACCCGGCGCCCATCGGGCGAAAGCTCGACCGGCAGCAACCAGGAAAGCGATGTGAGCGCCATCACCCGCCATCCCGCCTGGCGCATCATGAACTTGCGCGGATCGCTGGGATCGACCTGACCGATCGGCCAAGGATCGAGCCGATAGCACCCCGCTTCCCAGCGGATCGCGTGGATATGCTGATCGCGGATCGGGTGCTTCAGCGCCTCCGCCACGCGCACCATCAGCAGCAGATTGCCGCTCGGTAGCCGGGTGAGACCCGGATTGAACGCGCCGAGCACATAGGTCTCGGCCTCGATCCGCCCGGCGAGCGGCGACCGCGCGAGATCGACGTCATCGGGGGTGAAGATCAGGGCATCGTGCAGGATCATGCGGGGTTCCAGAGCGGCTAGCCGTCGCCCCTGATACAGGAGCGGGTTTCAGCGCACGAAACGCCCCGCCGCCCGTTTCGCCTCACGCCACCGCCGCTACCCGGTCTTCACCCGCCGCCACGCGCGCGAGCAGGCGCTCGATCGCCGCCACCGCCTCGGGCTCATCGAGCGTGGGGGCGTGGCCGACGCGCGGCACCGTCACCAGCTCGGCGCCAGCAAGCTCGGCGGCCATGCGCGTGGCGGTATCGGCGGAGAGGATGTCGGATCGCTCGCCACGCACGATCGCGACCGGCACGCCTTTCAACCGATCGAGCGCGCGCCACATATCTGGCCCCGCCTCGTTGCCAGGCAGGCGGAAGGGCTCGGCTATCTTCATGTCGTAATCGAGCACGATCCGGCCGCTGCTGCTCACCCGGTAGAGCCGCTTGGCCATCGCGATCCAGTCGGTCAGGCCGTAATCGGGATAGACCCCGGCATTCGCTTCGGCCAGCGCGCGGGCGGCATGGACCCAGGTCGGCCAGCTGCTGCTACGCCCGACATAGCCGCGAATGCGCGCGAGGCCCGCTGGCTCAAGCTCCGGCCCGACATCGTTGAGCACCACGCCCGCCAGCTGCTCATGCGCGGCCCCCGCGAGGAGCATCGCGACGATCCCGCCAAGCGAAGTGCCGATCGCGACGTAGCTCGGCACCGCGAGCTGCTCGAGCAGCGCCTCGACATCCTGCACATAAGTGAGCGGCACATAGCTCATCGGATCGCGCGCGTAGCTGCTTTCGCCGCGCCCGCGCAGATCGAGCGCGAGCACACGCCAGCCGAAATCGCTCAGATGGCGCGCGAGCCGGTCGAAATCGCGCGCGTTGCGAGTGAGGCCGGGCAGGCAGAGGATCGGCGGGCGCACCACGGCGTTCCGCTCCTTGGGCGGTGCATAATCGCGCGCGTGCAACCGCAGATTGTCGCGCGACCACCAGTAGAGGTGTTCAAACCGCTCCATGGTTGCGTCTCCATCGCCTCCCGCCCCATATCGCCGCATGAGCAGCCCGCCGCAAGCATTCGCACCCGCCCAAACCATTCTGGATTTGGGCGAGGCTTTTTTCGATCCGGTATCTCCGGCCAGCTTTCCGCAAGCCACGCTGCGCTTCCGCAACGATCGCTGGGCGGCGCGGGTTGGCTTGGCGGACCTGGATGACGCCGCGTGGATCGATCACTTCGCGCGCTTCATGCCGCTGCCGGGCTCGCTGCCCCAGCCGCTGGCGCTCCGCTATCACGGGCATCAGTTCCGGGTGTACAACCCCGATATCGGCGACGGACGCGGCTTTCTGTTCGCGCAACTGCATGACGATCAACGCCGGCTGCTTGATCTGGGAACCAAAGGGTCGGGGCAGACGCCCTATAGCCGCTTTGGCGATGGGCGGCTGACGCTGAAAGGCGGGGTGCGCGAAATCCTGGCGACCGAGATGCTGGAGGCGCTCGGGGTTGAAACCTCGAAGACCTTCTCGCTGATCGAAACCGGCGAAGCGCTGGATCGCGGGGACGAGCCCTCCCCCACCCGTTCCTCGGTGCTGGTGCGGTTGAGCCACGGCCATATTCGCATCGGCACCTTCCAGCGGCTCGCCTATTTCGGCGATACTGACAATCTCGGGCGGCTGAGCGATTACGTGCTGCGTCATTATTATGGCGAAACCAGCGGCGATCCGGTGCGGCTGCTCGATCTGGTGGTCGATCGCACCGCGCGGCTTGCCGGGCAATATATGGCGGCGGGCTTCGTGCACGGCGTGCTCAACAGCGATAACATCAATGTGACCGGGGAAAGCTTCGATTACGGCCCCTGGCGCTTCGTGCCGCGCTGGGATGCGGGCTTCACCGCCGCTTATTTCGATCATGCCGGGCTTTACGCCTTCGGGCGGCAAGCCGAGGCGATCCATTGGGACGTGTACCAGCTCGCCACCTGCCTGCGCCTGCTGGTCGAGGCCGAGCCATTGATCGAGGTGATGGAGCGGTTCGCGCCGCGCTATCGCGAGGCGCTGGCGGCGGCGATGCTGTGGCGGCTCGGCGTCAAGCCCGGCACCGACGACGCCGCGCTGGTCGAAGCGATCGAGCGCGGGCTGGCGGCGAGCCAGGTCGATGTCGCGGGCTTTTTCCATCAAAGCTTTGGCGGTGAGATCCCCGAAGCGCTCGGCCCCGCCTTCGCCGAGGCGCGCGGAATGCTGCTCGGCTATCGCCCGCGCAAGGCTCGCGCCCCGTTCTGGCAAGGCCCCACCTGCTCGCTGCTGATCGAGGAGGTCGAAAGCTTGTGGTCGGCGATCGCCGAGCGGGATGATTGGAGCGCCCTTCACGCCAAGATTGCCCAAATCCATGCGCTTGGCGCGGCGCTGGCTGATTGAGCGCTCTTGGCAAGCGACCCCTGGCTGGGGCAAAGCGCAATGCCTGAGAGGACGGGGATGTTGGGACAGGAAATTGTATCGACCGAACCGGCGACCGGGGCGCTGGTCTGGCGTGGCTTGCCGCACAATGTCGACGAGGAAGTCGCTCGCACCCGCGCGAGCTGGGCCGGCTGGGCCGCGCAGCCGCTGGCTTACCGCCTCGAAGCGCTGCGTCGCTTCGCCAATGTCGTGCGCGGCCATTACGACGAGTTCGCCGAACTGATCGCGCGCGAGGCGGGCAAGCCGCTGTGGGAGGCCAAGACCGAAGTCGACGCGGTGATGGCGAAGGTCAATATCTCCGCCACCGCTTATGCCGAACGCACCCCGCAACGGCGGATGGATAGCCAGGCGGGCCGCGTCGCGCTGCGCCACAAGCCACACGGCGTGCTCGCGGTGCTGGGGCCGTACAATTTCCCCGCCCATCTGCCCAACGGCCATATCGTCCCCGCCTTGCTCGCCGGCAACGCGGTGGTGTTCAAGCCGTCGGAGAAGACCCCTGCGACGGGCGCCTTCCTCGTCAAATGCTTTCACGAGGCGGGCGTGCCCGAAGGCGTGCTGCGCGTGCTGATCGGCGGGCCGGCCGAGGGCAAGGCACTCGCCGCGCATCCCGATATCGACGGGCTGCTGTTCACCGGTTCGGCGCGCACCGGCATCGCGCTCAACCGCGCCTTCGCCGACAGGCCCGAGAAGATTTTGGCGCTGGAGATGGGGGGCAACAACCCGATCGTGGTTTGGGATGCGCCCGATCTCGGCTCGGCCGCCGTGCTGATCGTCCAATCGGCCTTCACCACCGCCGGCCAGCGCTGCACCGCCGCGCGGCGGCTGATCGTCGACGAACGCCTCTATCAGCCGCTGATGGGCGAATTGGGCAAGCTGCTCGACCGGATGATCGTCGGCGCGCCGCTCGACAATCCGCAGCCCTTCATGGGGCCGGTGATCGACAACGAGGCGGCCGACCTACTGCAGGAAAGCTTCCTCGAACTGATGTCGCGGGGCGGCCGGCCGCTGCGCCATATGCAGCGGCCCGACGACAATCTTCCTTTCCTCACCCCCGGGCTGATCGACGTGAGCGAGATGAACGACCGCCCTGATGTCGAGCTGTTCGGCCCGGTGCTCCAGATCACCCGGGTGAGTGCGTTCGAGGACGCGATCGTCGAGGCGAACAACACGCGCTACGGTCTATCCGCCTCGCTCATCAGCCAGGACCCGGCGCGTTACGACCAGTTCTGGGCCAATGCCCGCGCGGGAATCGTCAACTGGAACAAGCCGACCAATGGCGCGGCGTCAAACGCGCCGTTCGGTGGGGTTGGCTGGTCGGGCAATCACCGGCCGAGCGCCTATTACGCGGCGGATTACTGCGCCTACCCCGTGGTCTCGTCCGAGGCGGAGCAGGCGCGCGCGCTGATCGGCATCGGTTTGCGCGACGGGTGAGCTTTGGGGCTTCCTATCGTAAAGCTCGCACGAAAGTTTCGCTTCGCCGCCGCCAAACCAAGCTTGGATTGCCTCGCCACGCCTCGGGGCGCATCCCCCCGACCATGTCGACTCTTCTCGATCCGGCAGCGCGCGGGCGCGCCATTCTTGTCGGCGCCGGCCCTGGCGACCCCGATCTGCTGACGCTGCGTGCGGTGCGCGCGCTCGCCAGCGCCGACGTGCTGGTGCATGACGGGCTGGTCGATCCGCGCGTGCTCGATCTCGCGCCCGCGCACGCGCATCGCATCTCGGTCGCCAAGCAGCGCGCGCGGCATACCTTGCCGCAGGAATCGATCAATGCGCTGATCGTCGCGCATGTGAAGGCGGGCGATATCGTCGTGCGACTGAAGGGGGGCGATCCGTTCATCTTCGGGCGCGGCGGCGAGGAAGTGGAGGCGGTGCGCGCGGCGGGGCTGCCGGTGGAGGTGATCCCCGGCGTCTCGGCGGCGCTCGGCTGCGCGGCGGAGGCAATGCTGCCGCTCACCCACCGCGGCTATGCGAGCGCGGTGAGCTTCGTGGCGGGCCAGTGCCAGGGGTTGAACGAGCAGAATTGGGCGGGGCTCGCCGGCCAGGGGCGCACGCTCGTCATCTATATGGGCGTCGCGAGCGCGGCGCAGATCGCCGACAAGCTGATCGCCGATGGGGTCGCGCCCGATATGCCGGTCGCGGTGCTCGAACGCGGTACGCTGCCGGGCGCCCGGGCGATGAAGACCCTGCTGGCCGATCTGGGGGCGATGGTCACGCGGATGGCGATCGGCAGCCCGGCGGTGATCGTGGTTGGCGAAGTGGTCGAACTGTCCGACGCCGCCGATGCGTTGGCGCACTGGGCGCGGGTGGCGGAGGGGGCGGCATGAAGCTGTTGACGGGGCAGGATTTGGCGAGTGGCGACGTGATCTGGTGGGCAGGCGACGGCTGGTCGCGTCTGGTTCAGGACGCGGTCGATGTCGGCGACGCGGGCGACGCGATCGCCAAGCGCGAAGAAGGCGCGCGCCGGGTCAACGTGCCCTATCTGATCGATGCCACGCGCGACGCCGATGGCGGCATCCGCCCCGCGCACATCAAGGACCGGGTGCGCGCGCTGGGGCCGACGGTGCGACCCGACCTGACGCTGAAGCCCGCCGCCGCCGATGCCGGAGCGTGGGTGATATGAACCGTCCGCTGCTGCCGCTCGCCGCGCTGGCGCTCGCGACCCAGGCTGCGGCCGCCGCCGAGGCGGAACCCGCGCCTCCGACGGCCGCCACGCAACCGGCGACGCGCCACATCACCCAAACCTATCTGCGCGCGCTGCCCGGGAAGCGCGCCGCGCTGATCGACTATATCAGGCGCAACTGGTTCGCGATGGACCGCATCGGCATCGCGCGTGGGCTGTTCACCAGCTATTCGCTGCTCGATCGCGCGGAGGGCGATGACGCCGACTGGGATGTGATCGTGATGGTCGGCTATCCAACCCCCGAGGGACATGAAGCCCCCGGCGTCGCCGAGGCATTCCGCGCGATCCGCGCCGCGCACCGCGAAGAGAAGATCGACGGGCTTGGCTTCGCCCAACTGGGGGTTATCGTCCGCCATTATCCGCTGGTCGTCGCCGACCAGAGCGCTGGGGCGCCCGCCGCCCGCCTCAATTGAACGAAGGCCCGACTCATGTACCAATATGACCAATATGATCAGGCGATCGTCGACGCGCGGGTCGAGGAGTTTCGCGATCAGGTGAAACGCCGCTTGGCGGGCGCGCTGTCGGAAGACCAGTTCAAGCCGCTTCGGCTGATGAACGGCCTGTACCTGCAACTCCACGCCTATATGCTGCGCGTCGCGATCCCCTATGGCACGCTTTCCCGCAAGCAGATGCGGATGCTCGCCGACATCGCCGAACGTTATGATCGGGGCTATGGCCATTTCACGACGCGCCAGAACATCCAGTACAACTGGATCAAGCTGAGCGACGCGCCCGACATTCTCGCCGATCTCGCCAGCGTCGAGATGCACGCCATCCAGACGAGCGGCAATTGCATCCGCAACATCAGCTCGGACCAGTTCGCCGGCGCCGCCGCCGACGAGGTCGCCGATCCGCGCCCCTGGGCCGAACTACTCCGGCAATGGAGCAGTTTTCACCCAGAATTCAGCTATTTGCCGCGCAAGTTCAAGATCGCGGTGATCGCCAGCGACGCGGATCGCGCGGCGATGCGGCTGCACGATATCGGCATTCAGCTGGTGGGCCGCGACGGCGTGCTTGGCGCCCGCGTGTTCGTCGGCGGCGGGATGGGGCGCACGCCGATGATCGCGGTGGAGATCAAGGACTTCGTTCCCGCGACCGAGCTGCTGAGCTATCTGGAAGCGTGCCTGCGCGTCTACAACCGCTATGGTCGGCGCGACAATATCTACAAGGCGCGGATCAAGATCCTGATCCACGAACTCGGCGCCGAGGAATATCGCCGCCAGGTGGAGGCGGAATTTGCCCGGCTGCGCCACGAGGGCATCGATCCGCCGCTCGCCGAGCTTGAGCGGATCAGCGCTTTCTTCGCCCCGCCCGCGTTCGAAACCGGCTTGAGCGACGCGATCGACCTGAGCGACCCCGATTTCGCCGACTGGGTGCGCCAGAATGTCAGCGCGCATCAGGCGCCCGGCTATGCGATCGCGACCATCAGCCTGAAGCCCGTGGGCGGCATCCCCGGCGATGCCTCCGCCGAGCAGATGCGCGTCGTCGCCGACCTCGCCGAGCGTTATTCGTTCGACGAGGTGCGGGTGACCCATGCGCAGAATCTCGTCCTGCCGCATGTCCGCAAGGCCGACCTGCCGGCGGTGTTCGCTGTGCTCCAGGCAGCCGGGCTCGCGACCGCCAATCTCGACCTGATTAGCGACATCATCGCCTGCCCGGGGCTCGATTATTGCAGCCTCGCCAATGCGCGATCGATCCCGGTCGCGCAGAAGATCGCGCAACGTTTTGCCGATCTCGATCGCCAGCGCACGCTGGGTGAGCTGAAGCTGAAGATCAGCGGCTGCATAAACGCCTGCGGCCATCATCACGCCGGCCATATCGGCATTCTGGGGGTCGATCGCAAAGGCACCGAGAATTACCAGTTGCTGCTCGGCGGATCGGGCGCGGAGGAAGTGTCGCTCGGGCGGATCACCGGGCCGGGCTTCGACGAGGATGGCATTGTCGACGCGGTCGAGCGCGTCACCGACTTGTACGTGCAGGCGCGTGAGGACGGCGAGCGCTTTATCGACACCTATCGACGGCTGGGGTTCGAGCCGTTCAAGGAGGCGATCTATGGCTGATACGCTACTGCGCTTTCGCGACGACGAGCCGCATGAGGAGCCAGCGATCACGCTCGATGCCTTTCTCGCCGGCCAGAACAACGCGACCGCGGTGCGGATCGAGGCGGGCGACGATGCCCGCGCGCTGATCCCGGCGCTCGATCGGCTCGCACTGATCGAGGTGAGCTTCCCCAGCTTTCGTGACGGGCGCGGCTATTCGGCAGCGCGTATTCTGCGCGAGGCGGGCTATGCCGGCGAACTGCGCGCGGCGGGGGACGTGCTGGTCGATCAGATCGCCTTCATGCGCCGCTGCGGGTTCGACAGCTTCGCGCCGGAAAGCCCGGTCGATGCGGCGACGCTCGCCGCTAGTCTGACGCGCTACGAGCATGTCTATCAGAGCGCGGCTGATGCGCGGGTGCCGGTATGGCAGCTGCGGCATGGCGGCGCCGCTTGACGCTGCTTGCTCGCGCTCAGTTCTTCGGAGAAAGTAAACGGCATCAGCTTCTCCGCTGCAAGGAGAGGTTCATTCTGAGTCCCCTACAGCCGTCCCATCGCCAGGAATCGCTGCCGCCGCTCGGCCCGGCGCGCCTCGGGAGTGAGCGCGCGCAACGCTTGCAACTCTTCGCCCAGCGCGATGCCCAGCCGTTTGATCGCCAACCCCGGCTGGCGGTGCGCACCGCCCACGGGCTCATAAACGATCCGGTCGATCACTTTTAGCCGCAGCAGATCGGCGGCGGTGATGCGCATCGCCTCGGCGGCGTCCGGCGCGCGGTCGGCCGAGCGCCACAGGATCGAGGCGCAGCCCTCGGGGCTGATCACCGAATAGACCGCGTGCTCGAACATCAGCACCCGGTCCCCCGCCGCGAGCGCAACCGCGCCCCCCGATCCGCCCTCGCCCGTAATCACCGCGACCAGCGGGCTCGCCACGCCCAGGCAACGCTCGGTCGCGCGCGCGATCGCCTCGGCCTGGCCGCGCGCCTCGGCGTCGATGCCGGGAAAGGCGCCAGGGGTATCGACCAAAGTGATCACCGGCAGACCGAAGCGATCAGCGAGATCAAGCAAGCGGATCGCCTTGCGATAACCCTCGGGCCGCGCCATCCCGAAGTTGTGCTTGAGCCGTGCGGCGGTATCGCGCCCCTTCGCGTTGCCGATCACCATCACCGGCCGCCCCTGCAAGCGCGCGAAGCCGCCGAGCAACGCCGGATCGTCGGCGAAGGCGCGGTCGCCGCCGAGCGGCATGAATTCATCGAACAGCCCGGTGATGAAATCGTGGATCTGCGGTCGCTTGGGGTGGCGCGCGACCAAGGTGCGCTGCCAGGGCGTCAGCTGGGCATAGGTGTAATCGAGCAGGCGCTCGGCGCGTTCCTCCAGCTGGCGCCCTTCGGCCTCGGGCGCCCCTTCGGCACGCAGTTCGGCCGCGCGCCGCTCCAGCGCCTCGATCGCCTTTTCGAAGGGCAAATAGTCGCTCACACCGTCATCGACATCCCGCGATAGATGCGCGCACGGTAGCGCGAGTCCTCGGCATCGGGAAGCGGCGCGCCGAGCAACAGCACCGCGCGGGCGAAGCGCTTCACTTCCTCCAGATGCTCGTCGAGATCGCGTGGCTCTTCCGAACGGACGCGGCGGGTGAGGTTGATCTGGTTGACCGGCACGTCGTGCACCAGCCGCTCATTCTCAACCGCCAGCGTCGCCGTGAAGGCGTGGAGCGTCGTCTTGATGAAATTGGCGAGCGCGAAGGCCGGGCTAGTATCGCCCATCGGCACATCGGGGGAAGTGAGTACCAGCTGGCAGCCGTCATAGAGCGAAGCCTTGCGCGCGACGCGGAATTGCTGCGTCAGGTTGGCGGCGACCACCCCACGGAACGCCTCGGGCGTCAGCGGCGCGTCGAGCGCGAACAGCTGTCGCGGCAGCGGCTCGGCGGGGGTGGAGAGGATCGTTGTTGGCCTCCCCCATTGCACGAGAGCGGAGTCCATCGCGACCTCGATCGCATCGCTATAGACCATGGTCTCCACGGTCCCTTCGGGAAGATCGTCGAGCTGTGCCTCGATCGCCGCCAGCCCAGCCGCGCTCGCGGCCATCAGGACGACCCGCGCGACGTGGCAATCGCTGACGAACGCGCGCGCCACCTCCGCCAGATAGTCTGTCAGGTGCTCGCCGATCACCCACACGGTACGGCCGCGCATCTGATCGAGCCGCTCCTGCTTCGGCCCCCCGAACAACTCGCGCTCGGTGGTCGAGCGTTCGACCGACAACCCGCCCGAGGGCATGAAGGTCTCGCCCGACACTGCCCGGTCGGCCAGGAAGAACACGGTCGCCTGCGCCACATCGGTCTCGGTAGGCATCTTGCCGAGATAAAGCTGCGAGAGCACGCCGCCGCCGACCTTCTTCGCCTCGATCGCGATGCGTTCGGCGGGCAGGAAGGGCGCGTCATCGGGAGGGGTGCGGAGCAGCCAGTCGCTATTCGCTTCCTTGGTATCGGGGCGATCGGACCAGCCCGGCGCATCGAGCAGATAACCCGCCTGGCGCAACCGCGAGACGAGCCGCGCGGCGATCGCGGGGGTCAGCAGAAACCGATCCCAGGTACAGACCCCGTCGCCCTCGCGCGCGCAGGCGAGCGCCAGATCGCGCAGCTCGCGCGGGTTGTTTGGATCGTGTGACATGCGCACCGTATCGTTGCGTGACAGGCGCGCGAGCACCGCCTCCACCCGCATCCCGCGGCGTAGCGCCTTGACGACGGCCGCATGAACCGCGTTCAGCCGCTTATTCTCCAAAATGAGCTTGCCGCGCCGCTCGAACAGCCCAGGCCGCCCGCCGGTGCCCGCGAGCCGGTCGCCATCGACCGGCCCTGGCGCGATCGCGTTGAACTGGATTTCCGGCCCGAGATAACGCGCCATCGACTCGACCATCGCGCGCTGTCCCGATTTGGAAACCGCATAATCGGCGCGATTGGGGTAAGCGACCGCCAGATATTTTTCGCCCCCGAAATAGGACGAGACGTTGAGGATATAGCCCGATCCCTGCGCCTTCATCAGCGGCACGACATGGTGAATCAGCAGGAAATTGCTGATGAGGTTGGCGTCGAGCGTGTAGCTCCAGGCGTCGACGCTCATATCGACGACCATTTCCTCCGCGCCCGCGACGCCGGCATTGTTGATCAGATAATCGATCCGCCCGAACGCCTTGATCGTCGCCTCGACCGCCTTTTGCAGCGAGGCAAAGTCACTGACGTCGACTCCCGCCATGGTCTGCACGCGCCGTTCGACGCCCGCGAACCCGATGTCCTCCAGTTCGCTCACGATCCGGGCGCGCGCCACCGCGAGTTCGCTTTCGCGCCGAGCGACCATCATCACCTTGCCGCCGGCGAGCGCCAGCAGCCGCGCGACCTGCCCGCCAATTCCCGCCGAACCGCCGGTGATGAGCGCCACCTTGCCCAGATGCAGCCCGGTGATGTTCTCGCTGAACCCCGGCATCGCCTTGCGCGCGCCGGTCGCCTCGCCGATGCTGCTTGGCAGATAAAGCGTCACGTCACGGATCTTGCTTTCCTTCAGCAGGATGCGCGCGGCGTGGCCGGCGGTGAAGCGGATATTCTCGGCCTCGCCGTTGGTGAAACGGACGATCTGGTTCCCCCATTCGGCCTGGCGCCGCCGGCCATGCGCAACGTCGATCTCCGACTCGTCGCGCCACGCCCGGATCAGCTGCTCGACGCCGGCACGCAGCATGTTCGCGTAAACATCGCCGCGCCCGTCGCTCGCGTTCGAGACGAAGGCGAAGCGCGGCGGCTGGAGCAGCCGGTCGTGGCGCTTCCAATAGCGGCTCAGCGTCCGCGCGAGCGCGATCGCGCCGGTCAGCTCGATGTCGAGGAATCGGTCGACCATCTCGCGTTCCGCGGCCACCAGACTGCCCTGCACTTCCTCGGGCGCGAGTGCCGGCAGGAACAGCGCGGCGGTGATTGGCATCTGCTCGGCGGTATAATCCTCCAGCGCCTTTTCCATCGCCGCGGGCTCGGTGCGGTTGAAGCGAATGATCGTCAGCTTATCGCCAATCCCTTCGGCCTTGGCGCGCGCCTGGGCGATCGCGACATCGGCCTGACGCGCGAGGCCGAGCAATACCTGCGCGCCGCAGCCAATCTGGACACGCGCGATCTCCAGCGCGTCTTCCCAGCCATCGCCGGCGACCATCAGCACCGCGAGGCCGGTACCGTCCATCGAGCGCATTGTCGGGCGCGAGAGGTAGGTGGAGCGCTGCTCCTTGCGCACGGTCATGCCGTGCGTAACCTCGAAGTCATGGCCGTTATAGGCGGCGGACTCGTCGCTGCCGAGAAACACACAGGTCGCGGCGATATCGTCGGGCGTCGGGAAGGTTTTCGCGCGCGCATTGCCGCCGGTCGCGCGCTCCAGCGACATCATGTCGAAGAATTGGGTGGCGGTGGTGCCGGGCTCGTCGCCACGCATCTTGTCCATCGTCGCGAACACGCTGCGGATTCGCTCGCTTTCGATCGGGCCGGGATAAACGAGGTTCACCCGCACCCCGCGCGGCCCCAGCTCCAATGACAATTCGCGCGACCAGGCGTTGAGCGCTGCCTTGGGCACGACATAGGCTGTTCGCGCATAATAAGGCGTGCGTGAGAAGATGGTCGAGACGTTGATGATCGACCCACCTTCGATCATCGCCGGCGCCGCCTCGCGCGCGACATGCCAGGCGACGCCGAGCAGGCTGCGCATCGCGTCGCCTACGGTCTCGCCATCGGTCGATCCCGCCTTCTGCAGCGCGGCGAGCTCGGCGGCATCGAGCGGCAGCGCTTCGAGCGGCTGTTTGGGCCCCGCCGAGCCGGCGTTGTTGACGAGAATGTCGATCCTTCCGAACCGTTCGACCACCTCGGCGATCGCCGCGCGGACCGAGGCGGGATCGGCGCCGTCGAGAGTCACCGTCGCCAGCTGATCCGAAGCGATCCCCAGTTCGGCACGGATCGCCTGTGCGGCGGCATCGGTGCGGCTGGGGGTGCGTCCGGTCATCACCACCGTCGCGCCTTCGGCCAGATAGCGGCGGACGATATAGCCGCCGATATTGCCCGCCGCGCCCGTGACGACCGCGATTTTGCCCGCAAGCCGACCGGCGGGAGAAAGCGCCGCGTCCACCGGCGCCGCCTTGGTTTTGGGCTTCGCCGCGCGCTCGGCGATCGTGCTTTTGGCCATGCTGGTCTCCGGGCTTCAAGGTTTCAGGTAGGCGCGGCTGCGCTCAGTCGGGTGGGGTGCTTTCCTGCGCCGCCCACAATTCGAGCAGCTCTTCGCGGCTGCGCAGGCCAAGCGCGGGGAGCGCGTGGTTGACGACATAAGTCGCGCCGGCATGGACATTGTCCCACATCGCCTGATGCGCCTGCGGCAGCTCGTTCCAGGCGACGACGCTCGGCTCGGTAACCTCGAGCAGGCCGGCGGCGATCATGTCGTTCATTCGCGCGACCTCATAGGCGTTGCACAGATGGGTGCCGAGGATCGACGCGGTCGGCATCAGGATCTTGCGTTGCCGCGTCCACACCTGCGGCGCGTAGAAGGTGAAGCGGCGCCCTTGCAGATCCTCTGCGAAGACGATGCGACCGGTGAAGGGTTTAACCAGCGAGGTCGAGACGCCAAGCGTATCCTGCCCCGCGCGCTCGAAGATAAGATCGGGCGCGCCGCGCGGATTGTCGGCTGAACGCAGGATGCGACCGACCGCGCCGCCGAACGGCTTCATCACCCGATCCTGATAATCGCGCACCGCCGCCTTGAAGCGTTCAATATCGGCCTTGGCGTCGGGCAGGCGCGGCATGGTATCGGGCCACAGGAAATTGCCGCCCTCGGTCCGCCGGATCGTCTCGAGGCTGACGATGCCCTCGATCGCTTCCTCGAGGCCCAGCGATTGCAGGAACTCCCGCTGGCCGTCGGTGGTGGTCGCGACCACGCTGCGCGCGTTGAAGCGGCGCGCGGCCTCGATGATCTCCAGCCCCATTTCGTCGAGCAACTCGGTCGAGCCAGGGCCGTAATAGAGCAGCACCGCCTCGCCGCCGCGCAAGCTCGCGCGGCGCAGCATCTCCTCGGGGCTCGCCGCCCCCGGCTTGCCCATGAAGCTGAAATGATAGCCCGACGAGGCGCCGTAGAAGGCGAGTGTTCCTCCTTCGGCGAGCAGCTGGAAGCTGCGCGGGAAGGCGGTTTCGCCGGCATGGCTGACGACATAATCGGCGAGCGCACCGTCGTTGAGCGCGCGATAGGCGTCGATCAGCGGCATGCCCGCCGCCTCCCACGCCCGCGCTTCGCCCGCATCCTCAGGCACCACCGTGAACAAGGCGGCGAGCGCCGGATCCTTGCGGTTGATCGCCCCAACCGCTCCCTGCCCCGCGACGAAGTCCGCGCGCTCAGGCGAGGAGACCAGCCCGGTCACCTGCAGGCCCGTCCGGACCGCGCTGCGCAGCGCGTCGAGCCCGGTGCCGGTCGCCGAACCTTCGACGAATAGCCGCCGCCCCGGCGTGATCCTTAGCGTGGTGAATAGGCAGCGCGCGACAGTGCCCAGGTTCAGCACGTAACTGCCGGCCTGTTCCAGCGTCAGATCGGGCGGGATCGTGTGCATCTGCGGCGCCTGCACGGTCAGGAACTGGGCGTGGCTGCCGGTTTCGGTCTCATAGCCCTGGATCGAGAAGTCCGCGAACATCGGATCATTGCCGACTTGGGGGGAGAGCAGATCATTGGTGCCCGAATAGACCGTCACCAGATCGCCGACCTTCACCCGCCCCTCGGCGCGTGCCTCGCTTCCGAGCGCGGCGACGAGCGCGATTCCGCCCGATCCGGTGATCTGCACATCCTCCTCATGCGCATCGAACGGCGAGACGGGGATGCCGGTCAGTGCCCAGATATCGTTGAAGTTCACTTCGCTGGTCAGCATGTAGAGCAGGGCTTCGTTGGGCGCGGGTTCCGGCACTTTCACGATCAGTTCACGCTCATGGGTCAGGGGCGGGCCGAAGCGCGGCGCGCCGGTGTCGGGATCGCGCGCGACACCGAAGGCGTATTGCCAGGCCGGGATCGGGGTGACGCCGGGGTAGAAGGGCGCGCCCACCGGCAGCAACTCGCCCGACGCCCGCAGCGCGGTGCCGCGCGGGGCGTGTTCGGCATCGATCCACACCCCGTCGCGCCGCACCGGCAGCGGCGGGCTCACCTTGTCGATGAACTGACGGATGCCGGTCTTGCCGCCATGCGGATCGACGATTGCCTCGGCAAAAAGTGCCGCTTCGCGTGCGAGCCCCGCCGCCATGCCCCGCGCGAGCCCGGTGCGCACCGCGTCGAGCGCGCGCGCGCCTGCTTCCCCCCGTCCGGCCCAATCGAGTTGGCGGAGGATGCGCCGCAGGAAGCCGTCCTCCAGCACTGTATCGAGGGATGCTTCACAAGCCGTTTCCCATGCGCGCGTCGCCGCTTGCCGCGCAGCAAAGGCCCTGCCAAGCGCACTGTCTTTACCGTCGCGCACATAATCCCGGACCAGCGCGTGTGCTTCCGCCAACGCATCGCGCGCACCATCGACCAGCGCGTCCACCAACCCTATTTGCTGCGATTTTGCTGCATCGATGCTGCGCCCGCCCAGGATCAAATCGAGCGCGTCGCGCAAGCCCTCGGCCCCACGCCGATCGAGCAGCAGCCGCGGCAGCCGCTGGGTGCCGCCATAGCCGGGAAGCAGCCGCAACCGGATTTCTGGCTGGCCAAAGCGCGCGGTCGGCTCGGCGACACGGTAGTGGCACGCGAGCGCGAACTCCATCCCGCCGCCGAGCGCCACGCCCTGCACCGCGGCGATACATGGCTTGCCCATCGTCTCGATCTTGCGGAAGGCGAGCTGGGCGTTGTTGGGCAGCACCATGGCCTCGTCCAGGCTATGGATTTCCTCCAGCATTTGGCGAATGTCGGCGCCCGCCACGAACGAGCTGGTGCCCTGCCCGGTGAAGACCACCGCGACGACATCGTCCTTGCGCGACAGATGCTCTACGACGATCACCAGCTCGTCGATCGCGCGTTCATTGAGCGCATTCACCGGCGGGTTGGTGACGGTCACGGTTGCGACCCGCTTGCCCGGCGCGACTTGGTTATATTGCACCAGGAAGTAGCGGTAGCGATCGAACAGCGCCTGGTTCTCGGCAAGCTGCTGACGGCGTTGCCAGCGCTCGATCGCGGTTTTCAGCTCGGCGAGCGCCTCGGGATTGCGCAGCGTCGTCGAGTCGCCCACCGCGCCGCCTTCGACCAGCGCACGCACCATGCGGCGCATATACTTGCCGCTGCGGGTCTCGGGGAATTGCGACACTTCGATAATGTCGGAGGGCACCGCGACCGCGCCTTTCTCGGCGCGGACCAGCTCGAACAGCCGGCGTTTGTCATCGAGCGTCAGCTTGCGCCCCGCGACCGGCACCACGAACGCGAGCGGAGTCAGCCCCTTTTCGCGGTGCGGGGCGCCCACCACCAGCACATTGCCGACGGGCGAGTCCGGATCGAGCGCCTTGTCGCGCAGGATCGCGCCCTCGATCTCCTCGGTGCCCATCCGGTGGCCCGAGACGTTGATCACATCATCGCTGCGGCCGTGGAAGCTGAACGAGCCGCCCGCATGGCGCACCGCGAAATCGCCCTGGGTATAGGCCCAGGCGCCGCGCCAGCGCCGCCAATAGCCGCCGGCCCAGCGCTCGGCATCGCCCCGCCAGCCCGGGGCGACAGTGCCGTCGCTTACTCGGAAATTCGCGGCATCGCCCCATATGGTGCGCGCGAGATAAGGATAAGGCACGGTAATGACGACATCGCCCTTCTCCCCCGTCTCGGCCGGCCGCCAAGCCATCCCCTCGCCTTCATGCCGCGCGAAAGGCGCCGCTGCCCGGGCGGCCGCCTCATCCTCCACCCACACATCGCCCACGATCCAGGGCAGCGGATAGGCATGGGCGTTGGCTTCAAGCGGGAAATCGGCGTTCCCATAAAAATGGGTCCAGGCAATGCCGCCATGCTCGGTCGCCCAATAGCTGTTGATGTACTGCGGCACGACATGCGCCATCCCGAACGCCTGCACCGCGGGAGAGGTCGGCTCGGCGCAGAAGGTCGCCACGCGCAAACTCGACAGGTCGTATCGCTCGATATCGGCGAGATTGGCGGGATCGGCCATCACCGATTTGAGGAACGTGACGCCCGCCTTGAAGATGTTCACCCGGTGCCGCTCGATCATCGCGGCGAAGCGCCCCGCATGGGGGAAGACTGGCGATCCTTCGGACACCAGGCTCGTCACCCGCATCAGCAACGCGGCGGCGATCATATAGCTTTGGCCGGTGATCCAACCGGGATCGGCGACAACGTACATGGTGTCGCCCGGTCGCGCGTCGAACGCGACACGCATGGTATGCGCGATCCCGGCGGAATAGCCACCATGGACGTGCACCACACCCTTGGGCTTGCCGGTCGAGCCCGAGGTGTAGATGAAGAACATCGGAAACTCAGCGTCGACCGGCAGCGGTTTGGAACTTGCCCAGATCGCGCGAACGAAATCGCCATCGTCTAGCGCGAGCAGATCGGCTTCGCTTTCCACCGGAAAGCCCCCCGCGCGGGCGTCCGCGAGGATATCGGCGAGCGCGTCTGCGGTTAGTGCGTGTGCCCAATGGTCGCGCTCGTCGCGCCAGATCACATCGCCCTGGCCCGTGTGGCGCACGACGATCACCGCTTCGACCCGAGGTGGCAGGGTGACGAGTGCCGAGGCGATCAAGATGCGCAGCCGCGCCGCCTCGGCCGCGCTTCCCCTCCCCTCCTTGCCAAGCGCCGTGAGCGCCCGCCCGACCCCCCGCATGATGTCCGATCGTTCGACCGTTACTTCGCCGGCGAGCGTTTCGGCGACGGTCGCGCGAATCCGCTCGGCGTCCGCCTCCGCGATCCCCAGGTCAAGATTGGCCAGCACCGCCAAAGCGGTCGCGACCGGCACGAAATTGTCGAGCGCGGGGTCGGTATAGGCGTTCTTGAACGCGGCGACCTGCGCATTGCGATAGCTGCCGTCCGAAGTGACGATGACCTTCGCGCCGGCGTCGCAGATGCGGTCCGACAGCGTCTTGTCGCTGAACCCGCCAAACACCGCCGTGTAGACGACGCCGAGCCGCTTCGCCCCTTCGGTCCAGAAGATCTGCGGCATGATGCTCGGCATGTTGAGCACCAGCCGGTCGCCGGGCTTCAGTCCCAACCGGCGAAGCGCCACCGCGCATTTGGCGCTTTCGAGCAGTAATTGCTTGCGCGAGACGGTGAAGCAATCAACCGGCGCGCCGCGCCCGTCCTCCGCCGCCATATCCCAGCGGTCGCCCTCGAAGATCAGCGCGGTCTCGGCACCGTGCCCGGCGAGCACATGGCGATCGACCTCGTTGAACGCGGCATTGGTGCGCGCGCCCGTGAACCAGCGCCAGTGCGGAGCATCGCTCGCATCGAACGCGTGCGTCCACGGCGTGAAATCAGCGGGCAGATCGGGGACGACGGGCGCGCCGGTGTCGGCATTCCAGCCACGCCACAGACCGTCCGGGTCGCGCTGCAGCCAGGCATCGCCCGCCCACCAATGGATCGTTTCCGCCGCGATCGCACCGTGAAACGCGCCCGGATCGGCGAGCACGGCGGCACGCATCGCTTCCCAATCGGCGCGCGTGCGAACCGGGTTGCTGAGGGCAGTCAATGCCGTATCGGCACTCGCATGCAAGGTATCTGGCGCGAGATCAGCCGCCATGGCGCACGCGCCGAGCGGTCAACGCGGCACGATAACGCAACACCCAGGGAAAAACGCGGGTCAAAACCATGCAGTCCCACTCCATCAATCGACGGGACGTGCCAGCGCTTTACGCGGCTACTGTCTGGCTCGCGCGATTATATACCCGACCACGTCTTGCCCACTTTGGCAAGCGCCAATCGCTACGGTGCGTTAGCCGACCGGCGCGCCGGGGCCGGCATAGTCGCTGAAGCGGGTCACTTCGCGGTCGAAGAACAAGGTCGCCTTGCCGGTCGCACCGTGGCGATGCTTGGATATCAGCAGCTCCGAAATGCCCTGGATGCGGTTCCCCTCCTCCAGCCAAGCCATATAGGCGTCGCTCGATCGGTCGGTGGGCTCGCGCGCGGCGTGGTAATAATCGTCGCGATAGACGAACCACACCATGTCCGCGTCCTGCTCGATCGAGCCTGACTCGCGCAGGTCGGAGAGTTGCGGGCGCTTGTCCTCGCGCTGCTCGACCGCACGGCTGAGCTGCGACAACGCGACAACCGCGACGTTCAGATCCTTCGCCATGGTCTTTAATCCGCGCGAAATCTCGCTGATCTCCTGCACGCGATTGTCGCCGCCGCGCGCGCTGCCCGACAGCAGCTGGAGATAGTCGACCACGACAAGGCCGATCTCGCCCTCGAACTTGCGTTGCAGCCGGCGCATCCGGGTATGCAGCCCGGCGATCGAGAGGCCTGCGGTATCGTCAATATAGAGCGGCAGGTTTTGCAACTCGATCGACGCCTGGATCAGCCGCTGCATCTCCTGCGAATTGAGCGTGCCCATCCGCAGCTTCTCGCTGGAGACGCGCGATTGCTCGGCGAGGATGCGCGTCGCGAGCTGGTCGGCCGACATTTCCAGGCTGAAGAACGCGACCCGCGAGCCGACCGAGCGGCTGCCCTCGATCCCGTCCTCGCGGTCGCGCAGATAGCGCTGCGCGGCGTTGAAGGCGATGTTGGTGGCGAGCGAGGTCTTGCCCATGCCCGGCCGCCCGGCGAGGATCACCAGGTCCGACCGGTGCAGGCCGCCGGTCTTGCCGTTGACCGAATCGAGCCCGGTCGTGATGCCCGACAGGCTGCCGCCCGCGTTCTGCGCGCGCTCGACCATCTGCAGCGCGAGCGTCGCGGCAGTGCCGAAGGTCTTCACCGATTTCTGGCTCTCGGTGTCGCCCGAGATGCGGAACAGCGACTCCTCGGCCTCCTCGATCTGCTTCTTGGGGTTGACCTCGCTTGATGTATCGAACGCCTTGTCGACCAGCTCGCGCCCGACGCCAATCAGCGTGCGGAGCATCGCCAGATCCTTGATCTGCTCGGCGAAATCGCGCGCGCCGATCAGCGCGGCACCGCTTCCGGTCAGCTGCGCGAGATAGCTCGGGCCGCCCAGCGCCTGCATCCCGGGGTCTTGATCGAACATGGGCTTCAGCGTCACCGGCGTCGCGAGTAGGCCAGCACGGCGAAGCTTTTTCACCGCTTCGAACACGCGGCCGTGGAGCGGATCGTAAAAATGCTCGGCATCGAGCAACTCGACCATGTCGTCCGCCACGCGCGCGTCGATCAACATCGCGCCGAGCAAAGCGGCCTCCGCCTCGACATTGTGCGGCAGCGCACGGGCGGGCGCGGCGGTGGGAGCGGCAAAAGCGGTGGCCATGCTCCCCCTTCTCACTCCGCCGCGCCGGGCTCAAGCGCGCCGCGCATTGAAACACGTGGATAAGGTTGATTCGCGCGCCAGTTCGCCCGATAGGCTGAAGTCATGGGCGACCCCCGCATCATCGACATCACCCTCGACGAGCATACGATCCTGTGGCGCAACGCCGATATCGAGCAGGAGCGGCGGATCGCGATCTTCGATCTGATCGAGGGCAATTACTTCAAGCCCGCGCGGGGATATCCGGATGGTTATTCCGGGCCGTACCGCATCGCGCTGTCGGTGGAGGAAGGGCGGCTCGCCATCGCGATCGCGCGCGAGGACGGCAGCGCGCTTGAGACTTATGTGCTCGGGCTCGGCCGTTTCCGCCGCCCGATCAAGGATTATTTCGCGATCTGCGACAGTTATTATCAGGCGATCCGCCACGCGACGCCACAACAGATCGAGACCGTCGACATGGCGCGGCGCGGCCTTCACAACGAAGCGGCTGAGCTGCTGAAGGAGCGACTGGAGGGCAAGATCGAGATCGATTTCGATACCGCCCGCCGGCTGTTCACCCTGATCTGCGTGCTCCACATCAAGGGATGAAGCGCTGGCTGCCCGTGATTGCCGCTGGCGCCGTCGGCATCAGCTGTCTGGGCGTCGCTGGCTGGCGGCTCGCGGAAGGCTGGGCGCCCTCGCGCGAGCGCTATCCCTTCCAGGGCATGGACGTGCGTGGCGGCGAAGGGCCGTTCGAATGGCGCCAGCTGAAGGCGGCGGGCGCGGCGTTCGTCTATCACGTCGCCACCGAAGGCACCGCGCGCGACCCCGCGTTCGAGAGTGATTGGGAAGCTCTCGCCGAGGCAGGATTGGGGCGCGGCGCGATCCATGTCTATTCCCTATGCGCCCCGGCGCGCGCGCAGGCCGAGGCGTTCCTGGCGCTGGTGCCGCGCAGTCCCGACGCGCTGCCGCCCGCGCTCGCGCTCGATTTCGACCCTGCCTGCCCGCGCCGGCCCGAGCGCGCCGCGCTGCTTGCGGAGTTGCGCCAGATGCTCGGCGCGATCGAGGCCCATGCCGGCCATGCCGCGCTGCTCCGTGTCTCGCCGGCGTTCGAGCGCGCCTATCAGGTGAGCGCGGCGCTGCCCGGCCCCGTCTGGGAAACCGGCAACCTGCTCGCCCCCGATTATGCCGCGCGACCCTGGCGGATGTGGCAGGCGAGCGACTTTCACCGGATCGAGGGCGCCCCCGCCCCCGTCCATTGGGACGTGATCGCACCATGAATGACCTGATCGCCGCCGCGCGCGCCGCCGCCGCCCATGCCTATGCGCCTTATTCGCGGTTCGCTGTGGGTACCGCCCTGCGGCTCGCGGACGGCGCCATCATCACCGGCGCCAATTTCGAGAATGCCAGCTACGGCCTGTCGCTCTGCGCCGAGACGGTGGCCCTGGCGGCGGCCAACAGTGCCGGCCAGCTGCGCGCGGTGCGCGAGGTTGCAGTGATCGGCGGGTCGATCCTGGCCGACGGGCTAGGAGACGCCGGCATCGTCACCCCCTGTGGCCGCTGCCGCCAGATCCTGAATGAAGCCGCGCAGCTGAGCGGCCGCGACCTGCCGATCCACTGCGCCAGCGTCGCCGGGGCGGTCGTCACCCATCCTCTTTCCACGCTGCTGCCCCACGCCTTCGGGCCGGGCAATCTGGGAGTCGACGCATGATCATGGCCGATCGCTGGATTCGTGAACAGGCGCTCGCCCACGGCATGATCGAACCGTTCGTCGAGCGGCAGGTGCGCGAAGGCTGCATCAGCTATGGTCTGTCGAGCTATGGCTATGACGCGCGGGTGGCTGACGAGTTCAAGATCTTCACCAATGTCGATTCAGCCGTGGTCGATCCCAAGAACTTCGACGCGAACAGCTTCGTCGATCGCCAGACGGATGTCTGCGTGATCCCGCCCAACAGCTTCGCGCTCGCCCGTACGGTCGAACATTTCCGGGTGCCGCGCGACGTGCTGGTGATCTGCCTCGGCAAATCGACCTATGCGCGCTGCGGGATCATCGTGAACGTCACGCCGCTGGAGCCCGGCTGGGAGGGGCATGTGACGCTTGAATTCTCGAACACCACCCCGCTGCCGGCGCGCATCTATGCAAACGAGGGCGCGTGCCAGTTCCTGTTCCTGCAAGGCAACGAGCCGTGCGAGGTGAGCTACGCGGACCGGGCGGGCAAATATATGGGCCAGCGCGGGGTGACGCTGCCAAAGTTGTAAAAGCCCGGCGCGACGTTTAGCATGGTTTGCGCTGAACAACCCCGACGCCGCCCGGCCTAGCTTAGCGCTTCTCCGCTTTGTGTTTGGTGCATCCGTGCGCGAATTCAGCGACGCCTAATTAGGAAAGGGCGGCGCCATCACTGGCACCGCCCTTCCACTACTAAGTGCAACAATCAGAAATCGTTGCGATATTGCTCGTTGCCGACAAACCCCAGCTTGCCGACGCCGGACCGCTTGACCACCGCTAGCACGCGATCGACCACTTCATAGCGCGCATCGGGCTCGGGCTGGAATTGCAGCTCGGGCTCGGGATCGAGCGACTTTGACTGCTCGAGGAACTGCGCCAAAGTCTGATCGTCGACCGGCTGGCCGTTCCACAGCGTCACACCAGCCGCGTTGATCACGATCTTGTTCTTCACCGGATCGACGGGCTGGGGATTGGTCTTCTGCGGAAGATCGACCTTCACCGCATGGGTCGGGATCGGAAGCGTGATGATGAACATGATGAGGAGCACGAGCAACACGTCGATCAACGGCGTGGTGTTCATTTCCATCATCGGTTCGCCATCATCGGAACCGCCGCTCATTGCCATGATCTGTTACTCCTGATCACTGCCGCTCGGCGAGCGCGGAGCCCGGCGGCGGCTGCGAGATGAAGCCGACCTTGGGATAGCCAGCCTTCTGCATGGTGAAGATGGTGCCGCCGATGCACTTGTACGGCGTGTCGACGTCGCCGCGAATATGCGCCTCAGGCAGATTGTCGGCGGTGAGGTTGTCGCCCATCCGCTCGACATCGGCTTTGAGCTTGGCCACCGCGCGGTCGAGCAATTCCTGGCTGCTGACCTTGGTCAGGTTCCAGAACACCTCACAGGTGCCGCCAGGACCACCGCGCACCGCAAGCGAGATATTTTCAGGCTTGGTCGTGGTCGGGTCGTACCGCACCTCGGGCAGCTTCACCTTCACCGACTGCACCGCCACGGGCACCGCGATCAGGAAGATGATGAGCAGCACGAGCATCACGTCCACGAGCGGTGTCGTGTTGATGTCCGACAGGGGCTTATCGGCGGAGCCTCCTCCGCCAGTGCTGATCGCCATTTGCGAACTATCCTATGTGTGAACAGCCCCGGGCCGCGCGCGACCCGGGACGAAGCAGTTACGCCGCGGTCGGCTTGGCGGGCGCGGCCGCCGGCTTGGCCGGGGTCGCCGCGGGCTTCGCGCCACGCGTCGCCGGACGGACCGCGCCGTTCGAGGCGAGGAAGCCGAGCACGTCGTTCGAGAAAGCGTTCAGGTCTTCGGCGATCTGCTTGTTGCGGCGCTGCAGGAAGTTGTAGCCGAGCACCGCCGGCACCGCGACGACCAGACCGAACGCGGTCATGATCAGCGCTTCACCCACCGGACCTGCGACCTTATCGATCGACGGGTCGCCCGACGAGCCGATCTTGATGAGCGCGCGGTAGATGCCGACCACGGTGCCGAACAGACCGATGAACGGCGCGGTTGCGCCGACCGTCGCCAGGAAGGCGAGCCCGCCGCCGAGCGA